>Ga0307479_10001045_pt1 | contig 25094 bp, 22 predicted proteins | sample atmos_gasesECM4C_FD_203743 | JGI IMG/M metagenome (GOLD analysis project Ga0307479, IMG submission 203743) | Hardwood forest soil microbial communities from Morgan-Monroe State Forest, Indiana, United States - atmos_gasesECM4C_515 | ecosystem: Environmental > Terrestrial > Soil > Temperate... | reverse complement strand
TGACGGATGCGCCGGAAGTTCGGGAATGGAGAGGAGCGGTGGTGGGAAAGTTTTATCGCCCCATCAAGAAGCCGGTGACGATTCGCGTGGACGCCGATGTGCTGGCCTGGCTGAAGCGCCAGGGAAGGGGATATCAGACCAGAATCAACAAGCTCCTCCGCGAAGCCATGGAAGGAAAGCGCCGGGCTTAGAAGCGGGTCCCACTCCACCCACCATTGTCATTCCGAGCGAAGCGAGGAATCTGCTTTTTCTTTGATTCTTGCTCGCCACTCGCCACTTTCTTGAGAGAGCGAAGAGAAGAATGCCCCACCCTCTCAAAAAGCAAACGCGAAAGGGTGGGGCATCCTCCGTAGTTAAGTTAAGGGTGTTCCACCCGCCACCCTCCGTAGTTAAGTTAAAGGATGCTCCACGCGCCATTATTGAACCGGAGTGATGCCCCTAATGGATTAGGAAAGGATACTATGTGTAGTAAAAAATCGATCTACTCTGGCGTAGAATCGCGAGTTGAACTATTTCCTTTACGAGAGTCTCCCATGATAGATTCAAGAAGGGAAGGTATCTGTAGAAGGAACAGGAGAAGCGGGGTTATTGCAGGAAGTACGCGCTAGGACAGGCTCTAAATCCCGCCCGCCCCAACCACCACGTAAACTACACAAAATATGGCACTTGCTGCTAGACCGTTCACGATTCAACTGATAAGTTTTCAGGAGCTAACGCGGGAATTTGTCTTGCTGTGATTGCAATTCGACTGATTCTCTGTCGTCCCTAACTCAAAGTTTCTTAAAATCGAGCACTAGATACAACGATTTGCTACGGCGAGCATCTAATGGTATAGTTGCCATTGAAGGGGCGAAAATACATGGCTTTTGAGAAATTCACCCAAACGGCCAGAAGCTACCGTGCGAAGGTGTCCATTAGACCAAACGGAACGATAGGACTCAATTCTGGAGCGGTGCAGAAATTTGGGCTTGATAAGGTCGCATTTGCAATACTTTATTTTGACAAAGAGCGAAATCGAATAGGAATCCAGCCGGTAACAGACGAAGCAGAAGAAGGCGCTAACAAGATAAATAAGGGCAAGACCGGGGCTTGGCTCGCAGCGCGAAGGTTTCTCGACTACTACGAAATAAACACCGAGCAAAAGTCGCGACACAATGCGGTCTGGGATGATAGAGAAAAAATGATCATTGTTGATCTGAACAAATAGAGGATTTGAGCCCGACGCGGGAACCTTTGACCGAGGGCCGACGCCGGGCTCAATGCCACAATTGCTAGAACGGGCGAGGCGACTTTAGTCCAGTCGCACTCACAAGTCAACCTCGCGGTTGTCAGCGAAGCTTCCGTTTCGGCAATGGAAACCCGGGTAGGCTTCGCTGCAATTTTTCTTGCGAGGTGACAAACGATATGAAACATGAGGAATCACTACAGACAGATACAGCGGCCCCCTGGTCCCAGAAGCCTAGCCCTACTGAGCCCGCGTCGGCGGGAAGGCGGCGGCGCACCAAAAAGGCGGAGCCGCGGCCACTTACGGACGACCAAGCGCGAGAAATCATCCTGAAGTATCTTTACGACCGGAATCAAAACGCAACAAGCCGCAGGGGCAGGACCACAGGCGCGGCAGTAACAATCAGCGTTATGCGAGCCGATCTAAAGGCAAGTCACGGACTCAACGTGCACGAAGTTCATAGCAACCTGACCTACCTGGAGAGCCAGGGCTGGGTCGAGGACCAGCCAGTTCATAAAAGCTTTACGACACCTGCTGGCGGCGTAATACCCTCGACCACCCATTTCTACATTATCACTGCGGCTGGAATTGATCGCTTGCGGGGGCCGAGCATGTTTACGCGGGACCGATTTGAAGGAATCAAGATTGAAGCCACAGGCCAGAACGTAATCACGCTCGGGGACGGCAATCAAGTCAACGCCCGATTCGAGAGTCTAGGCAAAGCACTTTCGGAGTTCCGACAGGCCATTAAGGATTCGGACAAAATCAATGAAGCCCAGAAAATGGAGCTTGTGGTGGACGTAGACACAATCCAAACCCAACTTGCAAAACTCACACCAGATCGCGGACTCGTGAAGAATCTTTGGGAAGGCATCAATCGCGCAGCGGCAATTGCTGGCTTGACCGACGCAGCAGTGAAAGTCGGCGCGCTGTTAACGGGGCTATTCTCCTAGTGGGCGGGTGAAACGGAAAAGCAATGGCGGGTGGCGAGCAACGAAATGCGGATCCCTGAACTCCAAACGGGGAGGAGACACGGGAAACACCGGGACAGACGGGACGTTTTCCTGATTTCTCCTTCTCGGAGTGCGTTCAGCCGATGAGGCTTAACCCTTTCGTCCCCTGATTGTCGAGGGGGTGCCCGGCACCTAGAAAAGCCTGTGGTCGCGATTAAGATTAGCTTGCTTCGTATGTGAAGCTCTCACGAAGTTGACAGAAGGTGTTAGTCGCTGCCTTCCCAGTAGCTCGTCGAGTTCGTCCTGTCTGCGCAGAGTGAGAAATGACTTGCTGGGAGCGAAGTACACGACTACCGGCTTCTGTCGCCCAATAAGGTCTCTTATGTTTGCTAAGGTACCGCGGCTCTTTCCGTCCCAAAGCATGAGGCCATAATCAGCCTCAGCTCCCATTGCACGGTCCTTTGTACCGAAAAAAACAGCGTCTTGGCGAGCGTTCGGGAGGGCCGCAATCTCGCGCGTAGTCCAACATCCTATATTATTCCGGCAGATACCCACCATGCAGAAGACTGCTACATTGTCATAATTCTTTTGTGCGAGGTACCGTTGGACGGCTTTATCTACTCCATTTGCGTCGCCGATGATTACGTTTAGGCCTTTGTCGATGATACTGTTGAGGCGATTCTTTATCTGCTTGTTGAGACGGGACAATCTACGTGAACCACCAATAAAGACTTTGGGGCCTGACCCAATATGGTTATTTTGTTCTGGTGAGTGCAAGGGCATAAACCTCCGAAGCGCCCGCGGATCGCAGCACGTCTGTTACACGCCCCAGAGTCGCGCCCGATTCTATCAAATCGTCGAGAACGAGAACTCGTTTGGTTTGGATGTTCGCAGTGCCTTTTTGAATGGCTTCTCTGAGCGTTTGTCGTCGTTGAGCCCAATCATTGAGATTCTTCATCTGAGGTGTCGCAGCAGTTTTCGCGACCGCGCTCTCGCAGATCTCGATTCCTAATTGTTTCGCAAGGGCACGCGCGATCTCCACTACTGGTTGTAGTCCGCGAGCCGAAAAGGATGGAGGGGCAGGTACAATACAGTCCAATGCCGGTAATCCCTCCCACTGGTTCTTGATAAAGTCCTCCGCTGTCTCCACAATCGATTGTAGCGCACCCCAGTTCTTTACGTACTTCAGTTCGTAAACGAGTTGACCTAATTCGGTGCGTTTCGTGTCCCATCGATAGGGATCGCCTGTCGGTGCGCTGCTGACTGTGTGACGGTCAAGCACAAATCCGTCGTCCCAAGGCCCGTATATCCTGCTTGGACTGATTCTCACGGAAGCCATGTCACAGTTTCAAAGCAGTCTGACATTACTGCCTGAATCATAACAAATTAAATAAAATAGACCTCTTGAGAGCGTTGACAGCGAAGCGGCAGGACGGGTGGAGCACCTTCAACTTTACCAGGGAGGGTGCCGCATGCTTCGCCGTCTTTGGCTGGTGGCAGACCTTCGGCCACTGGGCCGACGGTTGATTGTGAAGGGCAGTGGCCCTTCGACTTCGCTCCCCTCGAAAGCCTGCCTGCGGCAGACAAGCTCGGGGTAAACGAGTGACGAGAAAACGAAAAGGGCGAAGAAGGCGGTAAGTGGATTGCCCGCACTCCACTGGCGCACAGCCAGGATTGGCTGTGCCACTGGGCGCAAGGGCCGGGGCTGAAGCCCCCCGTAATTTTAGCTCGGGGCGGCACGACTGAAGTCGTGCCCTGACACGAGGCTTCCGCGCCTGAAGGCGGGATTGATTTCGCGAGACTTACGGCACGGCTGAAGCCGCGCCCTGACACAAAACCCACCACTGATTCTGTCCTTGACGAGTTCATCAAGGACCTGGTACGATAAACACGTAAGAAACTACGCCCCGACTCTGTTCGGGGCTTTTTCTTTTTTTGACGCAGCCGTCAGCCTGTATTGAACTTTGTCTGCGTCTTTCCTTCTGTCACCTCTGGCTCCGGCCTCTGTTTTCCCTGTCGTTTTTTCTTCTATCTCGTGGTCTCTGTGCAACAACTGACAGTTCACGACCAACAGTCAAGAGAAAAGACAAAGACGCAACACAGAGAGCACAGAGAGCACAGAGGTCAGAGCTTCTGCCTCGGCCGCGTCACCATTCCATCTCTGGATCAAATCATGAAACCCAAAAAACTGAACGCCAAGCTCCTCTGGATGCAGTTTGAAGATGTTCTCGCGCCGCGTCTCGGCCTGACCGTCTGGGACCGCGCCGTCTACTCCTATCTCCTGCGCCATTCCCTCGTCGTAGGCAAGCTCCGCCTCCACTTTGCGGTGATGTCCGTAGCCCGCGATCTGCGTCTGTCCAACGGACCGGTGCGCCAGGCGGTGCGCCGACTCGATGAGCTGGGGGCTTTGCGCTTGCTCGAACGCAGCAAAACCGGCCACCTCGTCGAGATGCGTCTGCCCGAGCAGATCCGCGCCGTCCGCCCGGGCAAAAATGGCGCCTCCCGCGCCGCGGAAGAGCCCGCCTCCGCGCTCGAAGCCACCGATTTCTTGCAAAGCTGGGCGCTCCGCAAAACCATTCACGATCGCGAACGCGGCGCCTGTTTTTACTGCCTCCGCCGCACTCCCGCTAACGTGCAGTGCCTCGACCACGTGGTGCCACGGGTGCGCTTCGGACGCAATTCCTACCGCAACCTGGTTTCCTGCTGTATCGAATGCAACACACGCAAGAACGACCGTCCGGCCCGGGATTTTCTGCGCACGCTCTACCGCCAGGGCCGCCTCACGCCCGCCGAACTCGACGCACGCCTCCGCGCCTTGAAAGATCTCGCCGCCGGCAAGCTCCGTCCTATGGGTTTGTAGGAGCAACGCCTATGGGAAGTGGCGAGTGGCAAGTGACGAGCGCCGGTTCGGCACGACTAAACAGGTTGCGGAAAAAGACGCAGAGAGATTCCTCTCTGCGCGACCCGGCGCCCAGAAAACGGGCGGAAGAAAAAGCCGGGTCGCTCCGTTCGGAATGACGGGGTGTGGCGGGGCTTTATGTCGGAGCTAAAGCTCCGACCCCCTAAGGAGGAGAGGGAAGGCCTCAGCGGCTATAGCCGATCTTCGTCGTTGCTGTTGCGGCACGACTAAAGTCGTGCCCTGACACGGATGGGAGAAAAGAAGGAAGGGCTAGCCGATGAGCGCACGGATTTTGGCGCGGACCTCTGCCAATTCCGCGGGAGATACTGCACCTCTGTAGTTAAGTCAAGGGGTGTTCCACACGCCGGGGTCGCCCGAGCAGGCTCCATCTTTCTATGTACTCTCGATAGTAGTGCGACGAGCTATCCGTACCTTGGAGCCCGCCTTCCTTCGGGTTGAAGGTTGTTTGCTTGAAACCTGCTAGCTTCTTAGGCAGAATCAGAAAGCGGCCATCCGGTAGTTTCCACGCGCAGATATCAAACCGGCCTTCGGGCTGACGAATACTAACGTAAGTATATTTGTGTTCGCTTTTCCCTATGTAGTGCCAGCACGCTTTCCGTTGAACACAAAGCTTCCCGTTTATGTAAGCACTCGTCGTCCCGAGCGGTTCGACGGCAAACCCGCGTTTTTGCGCTTCCATAAAAAACTCCGCCATTTTTTTCCTACGGCGCTCCATTCGGCAAATGGCGTGCCGCGATCTCCCGTCGGCGAAACCCATTTGCAGAGCTCGTTGACGCACACGCTCCCGCGTCAGGCCGATGCGTCTGGCAATCTCGGCATGGGTGATGCAATTCCGCTCCAACATGGCGCGGATCAGTTTAGCTTTCCTGTGAACGACGGAAAGCGTGTGCCGCTTAAAGCCGCGTTTGTGTAGTGTGAGGCGGCACGTTTGGCAGTAACGCATGGAGTTCGGCATGGCTCATTCATCCAGATTTCAACATAAGAATACCTGCATCCTTATGAATCCGCTAGACGCAAGCCGAGGGGCGAGTGACAGGCCGTCCGCCCCGTGGCCGGGGCGGGTGGACGGCATTCTCCTTTTAGGGCAACTTGTAGCTACGTTTTTCGGGTGAGCATCGAACGAAGGAGCCGCAAGGAGGAAAAGAATGTACCGCGTGCGTCAGGAAGAGTTGCCGTTTGTGGGGAGCTCACACGAATTTGTCGGGGCCGCGCAGGGAGACGTGGGCGTCTCCGTGTTTTTGTTCAGCGGGCTGCCGGGCAAGGGTCCGGGGCCGCACCGGCATCCCTACGATGAGATTCAGTTCATCCGCGAAGGCCGCGGAGTGTGGACGGTCAACGGCAAAACCTTCGAAGGTACCACGGGAGACATCTTTGTCATCAAGGCTGGGGAGATTCACAGCTTCAAGGTCGTTGGCGATTCGCCGCTGGTGCAGCTTGACATTCACCTCGGTCCCCGCTTCATTCAGGAGAACCTGTAAGAGTCGCCGGCAAGACGCGTTGTCGCGGTGTGGGGTTGTAGTGGCCGGTCTTTAGACCGGTACGAGAGCGCGGAACCGCCACGGAAGAAAGCGAGGGTAGAGAAACGCCGCCACTACATAGGGCTAAGACTGCGCGTGGGAACCGAGGCGTTTCGGAGGGAGCGAAAGCGGCGGAGGCGGGTGAAGAAGCGGCGGGCGGCGGCGATGTCGCGGGCGATTTGGGCGCGCAGATCTTCGGGGCCGGCGAATTTTTTTTCTTCGCGGAGGCGCTTCCAGAAGCGAACCTCCATGCGCTTTGCGGTAACTTCACCGGAAAAATCGAGCACGTGCGTTTCGACGCTGAGGGAAGCGCCGTTGAAAGTGGGGCGCATGCCGACGTTGGTGACGGAGCGGCGGCTGCGGGTCTCGCCTTCGAGCAGGGTGCGCGTGACGTAGACGCCGCGGGCGGGCAGAAGCTCCTGCTCCGGCTTCAGGTTTAGCGTCGGGAACGTGAAGCGCCGGCCGGTGCCGGTGCCGGTAACGATTTCGCCGGTGAGGGCGAAGGGGCGGCCGAGGAGCCGGGCGGCGTGAGTGACGTTGCCGGCGGCGATTTCGCGGCGAATGGCGGTGCTGGAGACAATTTCGCCCTCGAGGGCAACGGGTGGAATGATTTCTACGGCGAAGCCATGCCGAGCGCCCAACTCGCGGAGCAGCGCTACGTTGCCGGCTTGCTTGTGGCCGAAGCGAAAATTTTCACCCACCAAGACGGCGCGCACGTGAAGGCCGCGAGCGAGAACTTGCTCGACGAACTCTTCCGGGGAGAGGCGCGCGAGATCGAGGGTGAAGGGAAGGACGACGGCGGACTCGAGACCGACGGTGCCGAACCAATCCATGCGCTGTGCGTTGGTGGAAACACGCTGGGGAGCGGATTCCGGGCGGAGGATTTTACGGGGCGAGGGGTCGAAGGTCAATGCGGTGGCGACGTCTTTTGTTTTGGCGGCGCGCTGGACGGCGGCGCGGAGGATGGCTTGGTGGCCAAGGTGAATGCCATCGAAATTGCCGATGGCGAGAACACTGCCGCGACCAGAGGAGGCGTATTGCGTGGTCCACTGTTCGGGCGAAGTGAAGGCTAGGACCGATGTGGGAGCGAAATCGGCTGGAGTGCCCGAGCGGCGGGGAAGCGGCGAAGAGGCGTCGACGCGCACCTCGAACTGCAAGCCATCGTAGGCGAGCTGCACGTGGCGCAGGCCGAGCTTGCGCAAGCGCTCGTTGGTTTCGGCGTGGGCGAGATCGTGGGCGATGTGGGTAAACCAGGCGCGGCGCGGCTTCAATTTTTCGATCAGCGCCAGTGCCTGATCAACCGTTTGGTGCATGGGGTGAGGAACATCACGCAGGGCGTCGACAATTAGATCGTCCAGACCTTCGAGAAGGGCGGCCGAGGAGTCCGGCAGCGAACTAAAGTCTGTGAGATAGGCGGCGCGGCCAAAGCGAAAGCCAAGCACTTCGAGATCGCCATGGCGCAGCGGGAGGGGGACAATCTGCACGCCCATCAATTCGAATGGGCCGTTGATGACGTGGAGGTCCACGCTCGGGACGGTGCTTTGCGTGGGCCCCTCATCAAAAACGTACGCGAAGGCGCGGCGAATCACGCGAAATGTCTCTTCCGTGCCGTAGACGGGAAGCGAAGATCTTTGGCGAATGTTGAAAGGCCGAATATCGTCGAAACCGAGGATGTGGTCTGCGTGGGCGTGGGTGAGCAGAATGGCGTCAAGGCGATCGAGGCCGACGCGCAGAGCTTGTTGGCGAAAGTCGGGCGTGGTGTCGATGACCACGTTTTGTCCGTTGCGCGAGAGCAGCAGGGAGGGGCGCAGGCGATTGTCGTGGGGGTCTTGCGAGGTGCAAACGCGGCAATGGCAGGCGAGGGAGGGCACGCCCATGGAGGTGCCGGAGCCAAGCACTGTCACTCTTATGGGGGCGGCGGACATTTGTGAATCTGATTGTATCCGTTTAGATGAAGATGGTGGAGTCGGCTCGCGACTGGCGCCCAGGCGGACAGAAAAACCATAGCCGCTCAGCTAAAGTAGCAATCCAGATTTAGCGCCAATGGTAAAGCTTACATCGCTAAAGCGGGAGCAAGACTCCCGCACTCCAAAATTAGGCGAAGTCGACTTGTGTGTGCGGTTTAAGGCGAGGCTAGGGGCGGCTCTTGGCTTTAGCCTGCTGCGCGGCGGCTTGCGCGGCCATGGCCTGGTTGACTTCGAGATAGGTCATCTTCAGCTTGCCGAGGAGATCGAGGAGCAGCGAATCTTCGTCGGGAGCGAGATTGCCTTTGGTTTTTTCGTGCAGCGCATCGAGCATGTCGATGAACTCGCGTGCAGTCTCAGGCTCGATGACTGGCTGGCCGGTGCGCGGGTCCGCGTAGGCGCCTAGGACCATGGCGGCATTGCTTCCCAGCATGCGAATCAAACTCTCGAAAGCCGGGGAACCCTTGGGCGTCTCCGCGGGCGGCACGGTCGGTGCGGCCTTGGCGGCCTCAGCTGCTGGCGCTGGCGGACGCTGCGCGGCCTCGCGTTTCGCTTCCCGCTCTTCCTCTTCGACAACTTCCTTGCGCAATTCGCCCTCGGCGGTGAAGGGGCGGCGGTCAATTACACGAAAAGCTTCTTCTTTCTTGTGGTCAGACAAGGCAGGTTCCTCAGTAGTTTGTACTTTGGAATTTTAGCATTGGGGTGCGGGTTTGGGTAGATGGCGTCCGGCGCCGCAGGATTTGGAAAGCCTGGGGCGCACAAAACGAAAAGCCTCAGGTCCAAAAGGCGGACCTGAGCTACAGTTCTTATCCATTCCATTTCTGATGAATCGTCTAAATTTTCTGTTGAGGGGTAATAGACGAAGGCTGGAAACTGGTGCCGGTCAGGAGCTATGCTGTCAGGCGGCGACAGAGCGGGATTGGCCGCCCGCAATGAGAAAGCTATAAGGAATAAAAAAGATGGTTACACGACGTGAATTTCTCGACGCACTGGCAGTGAGCGCGGCGGGGCTGGCGGTGGGAACTACGGCGAAGAGCTATGGTCAGATCCTTGGTTCCAATGATCGGCTCAACTTTGCGGTGATCGGATTGAATGGCCGCGGCTATGCTCATCTCGCGGGGATCAAGGCGAACAAAAGCGCTGCCCGCATCTCGCATGTCTGCGATGTGGACGGCAATATTCTTAGAAAGTTCGCTGACCGCGTGCAGCAGGAGATGGGCGAGTCCCCCGCGACGGACAGAGATTTTCGGAAGATTCTCGAGCAGAAGGACGTGGACGCCATCACGATTGCGACTCCCGACCATTGGCATGCACCGATGGCCATCGCCGGGTTGCAGGCGGGCAAGCACGTGTATGTGGAAAAGCCGTGCAGCCACAATCCTGCGGAGGGAGCGATGCTGGTGCAGGCGCAGCAGAAGTATGGAAAGCTGGTGCAGATGGGCACACAGCAGCGCTCTTCCCCCCATACCATACAGGTCGTCGAAAAGATTCGCGAAGGGATTATAGGCAGGCCGTACTTCGCGAAAGCCTGGTACTGCAATGTGAGGAAGTCGATTGGCACAGGCAAAGAAGTGCCTGTGCCGGCGCGGCTTGATTGGGAGCTGTGGCAGGGTCCAGCGCCACGCCGTCCTTACAAGGATAACGTGCACCCTTATAACTGGCACTGGTTCAGAAATTATGGCACTGGCGAAACGCTCAATAATGGCACGCACGAGGTGGACGTCTGCCGCTGGGCGCTGGGCGTCGACTATCCGGAACGGGTCACTGCGTCAGGCGGCCGATACCAGTTCAAAGACGACTGGCAGTTTTATGACACGCTGGTGACCAGTTTCGAGTACGCCGACAAGACGTTGTCTTGGGAGGGCAAGAGTTGCCAGGGAATGAAGTATTACGGCCGCGATCGTGGTTCGCTGATCATGGGAACGACCGGCACCGTGCTAGTCGATCGCGATGGCTACGAGATATACGATCTCAAAGGGAATAAGACGGGTGAGTTCAAGGCCGGCAGTACAACTTCGTCTGCTGACCTCCTCGGCCGCGATTCCATGACCGATGCGCACTTCGCGAACTTCATCGCGGGAATCCGCAAAGGCGAGAAGCTCAATGCTCCTATCTCTGTCGGCAATGTCGCCGTTACGATGCTGCAGCTTTCCAACATCGCTTGGGAACTCAACCGGGAGCTGCATCTCGACACCAAAGACGGGCGAGTCCTGGATGATGCAGAAGCGATGAAGATGTGGGGGCGGGAGTACGAGAAGGGCTGGGCGCCGAAGGTCTAAGGTGCGCCGCTGCCATCCGGGTGATTGTCGAGCCGAGAAAAGCTCAGGATACTTGTCGGAGAAACAGGAATTCTCAGGAGGGGTGATTAGCCGCTCATGAAAAACATCTACTCTCGTCGCGATTTCGTTCGCTGCGGTGCGCTCGTTGCGGCAGGGTTCGCTGCTTCACGCGATGTCTTCGCGCTGGCGCAAGGACCCACATCGGCTGTCGAAGCATCGCCTATTCGTTTGGGCATAGCCAGCTACACGTTCCGTAACTTCAATCGTGCGCAGATGATCGGCTTCCTGAAGCAGCTCAATGTGCTCGCGCTGAATGCGAAGGATGTCAAAGATCATCTCCCGACAGATACGCAGCAGGAGGAGGCTGCTCTGGCGGACTATGCCGCGGCGGGAATCAAGCTGCACGCTGCCGGAACCATCTATTTCCCTAAAGATGAAGATGCGGACATCCGGAACAAGTTCGAATACTGCAAGCGGGCAGGTATTGGCGTGATTGTCGCGGGTGACCCGGCACCGGAAACTCTGCCGCGCATTGAGAAGTTCGTGAAGGAATACGACATCCGGTTCGCGATCCACAATCACGGGCCGGAAGATAAGCTGTGGCATTCGCCGCTGGATGTATTGAAGGCGGCAAAAGGTATGGATCCGCGCATGGGGTGCTGCGTCGACGTCGGGCATACGGTTCGTGCCGGCACGGATGTGGTGCAGGCAATCCGCGAAGCAGGCCCGAGACTGTTTAATGTTCACATGAAGGACCTGACGAACTTCCAGAGCAAAGAGAGCCAGGTCGCGGTGGGAGACGGCATGATGCCGGTGCGGAAGGTGTTTGAAGCGCTAATTGCTATGAAGTACAAGGGCTTCGTCGATCTGGAGTATGAGATCCATGGCGACGATCCGATGCCTGGGGTTGTCGGCAGCTTTACGAATATGCGAGGGGTCCTGGCGGGCCTGGGGTATGCGAGCCAGGCCTGAAGCATTTGGCCTCGGAGAACAACCAGGTATTCTCAACGGAAATACAGAAGAATCACTTTGGGGCGTAGAAGAGGTAGTCGGCGGAGTACGGAACGCGGAGTTCCTGGCCGACGTGCGAGGCGTCGCAGCCGGTCGCGGGTGCCTTGCCCCCTTTGGTGTTGAGACGCTGGATCGTTGTTACGGGGGAGAGCACGCCGCTGCCATCGTGGCTGATGACATTGACGAGAAGCCAAGGAATCGAATCGGCGTCCGGCGAAGGCGCGTTGGCAACGGCTTTGCCGGTAACACGGCTGCCGTCGTTCGCTTCCCAGGAAGGTCCGGCGAAATGTTTGCCAAACCGCTTGCCATCATTGTCGAATAGGTGGGCGTCGGGAGCTTTCAGCGTCCAGGTGAATTGCGCGGCGTCACTCTTGCAGGTGTAGACCTGGTCGCCCTTAGCATGGACCTGGAGAAGAAGATATTCATTGGCGGGTGGCTGAAGCTGCTGCGGGAGTTGTTGCGCGGCGAGAGAGAACGACACAGCGGCGACGAGCAGCGTTGCGGCGGCGAGTTCTGGCATGCGGTTGAACATGAAACATCCCTCCTGATGTGGAACAGCTTGGTTGAAGCGAAAACATACCTTAGCTTACGTCATCGCATAACACAAAAAACTTGGCGCCGGAAGCTTGCTTGGCGAGCCCAACCAGCACTCCCCGCGAACGAGGCCAGGGAGGGAAATGAACCCCGGTTATGTAGAGGCCTCTGCCGCGTTGCCGAGATGTGGCGCAGCGGTGCTGCCCCCCTACGGGGACGGATGTGCTTGTCAAAATATGTATGGCGACGGTAGAGTGAAACGTTTGTAGCGAACGAATTTTTGGAAGGAAGATGGGCTCCCGCAAGGTTCCGCAGCGTAAGACCAAATCGCGCTCGACCTCTTCACACAAGGGTTCACGCAAAGCGCCGAAGCTAGAGAAATTGACGGCCGGGGAATGGTTTGAACGGTTGGTGGCGCTACAGGCGCGGCTGCGCGCGCCGGATGGGTGTCCGTGGGACCGCGAGCAGACCCACGCGACGCTGCGCACCTACCTCGTTGAAGAGGCCTACGAAGTTTTGGACGCCATGAAAAGCGGCGACGATGCCAAGTTCGCCGAAGAGATGGGCGATCTGCTGCTGCAAATTGTGTTTCATTCGCAAATCGCGGCGGAGCAAGGACGATTCACGGCGGCGGACGTGATTCGCGAGGTGCATGAAAAGATGGTGCGGCGGCATCCGCACGTGTTCGGGGAGAAGCGCGCGAGAGATGCCGCGGAAGTGCTGCGGAATTGGGAGCAGATCAAGGCGCAGGAACGGCAGGGGGCGCAGGAGGGCCAGGGGAACGGCGCGGCAAAGAACGAGGAGAAAGCGAAATCGCTGCTGGACGGCGTGCCGCGCACGTTACCCGCGACGATGGAGGGTTTGCAGTTGACGCGGAAGGCCTCGCGCGCCGGTTTTGACTGGGACAGCGCGGAGGGCGTCTTCGAAAAACTGCGGGAGGAGTGCGCGGAGCTGCGCCGCGCCTCGGAAACGAGCAATGCCGCACGCGTCGAAGAGGAGATGGGCGACCTGCTGTTTGCGGCAGTGAACCTGGCGCGGTTTCTGCAGGTTGATCCGGAGATTGCCTTGAAGAATGCCAACACGAAGTTCGCGCGGCGATTTCGGGAGATGGAGAGGCTGTCGGCAGACAATGGGCAGGCCTTCACGGAACTTTCGCGAGCGGACAAAGAAAAACTCTGGGAAGTTGCCAAGCGCGGCGAGAGAAATCCTGCAAAAGTGATGCGGTAGGGAAGCGATGAACGGGCAAGCGAAGACGCATCCCCAAGAACCGAGGGTGCAAAATCCGATCGTGGTCAGAAAGTGTTGCGCGTTGGAGGAATTTCACGCGTGCGTCGGATTGCAGCGCGAAATATGGGGTGAGGCGGACCTGGAGATCGAGCCGGTGACGATGTTCGTGGTGGCGTCGATTACCGGCGGGCAGGTGCTGGGGGCGTTTGACGGCGAAAAGATGGTGGGATACACGCTGGCCGTGGTGGGTTTGCGGCAAGGTATGGTCTACCTACACTCGCACCAGACGGCGGTCAGTGCGGCTTATCGCAACCGCGGTGTGGGGCGCACGCTCAAACTATTTCAGCGGGACGAAGCCCTGGGACGCGGGATTCGGTTGGTTGAGTGGACATTTGATCCGCTGGAGCTGAAGAACGCGCATTTCAATCTCAATCGGCTGGGGGCCATCTGCCGACGATATATTTCCAACCTTTACGGTGTGACGACGAGCCCACTACACCGGGGAATTGAAACGGATCGATTGGTGGCGGAATGGTGGCTGGACTCGCCGCGCGTAGTTGCTGCGATACAGGGCCTGGCGCCAGGCGCGGCCAACGGCCCCGCAACAATTGAGGTGCCTGCTGAACTCGAGGAGTGGCAGCAGAATGATGCGCCGCGCGTGCAGGCGGTACAAACGCGGGTGCGCGAGGAGTTCACTAAATGGTTCGCGCGTGAGTATGCAGCGATTGGAGTGCGCGCAAGGGAGAAGGGGCAAGCGTATTTGCTGGCGCCTTGGAGTGACTTCTAGCGGCCTTGGGGGAATACGTCGAGAATGCGAATTCGAGGGATCACGCTGCGAGAACTCAGGATGAAGCTGGTTGTGCCGTTCGAGACGAGCACCACGCGCACGGACGAGCGGCGCATCGTGCTGGTGGAGGCGGATGTTGATGGCGTGATGGGCTGGGGAGAATGCGTGGCGGGTGAGTCGCCGGCGTACAGCCCGGAAACTACGGAGACGGCTTGGCACATTTTGCGCGATCATCTTTGGTCGCTGTTGAAGCGGGAAGAATTTCGCGACGCCGCGCAAATTTCCGAAATGCTGGAGCCGGTCCGCGGACACAACATGGCCAAAGGCGCGCTGGAAGCCGCCATCTGGGATGCCGAGGCCAAGCAAAAGCGCGTGCCGCTGGCGAAGTTGCTGGGTGGAGTGCGCGACGAGATTGCGTCCGGCGTTTCCATCGGAATCAAGGATTCGCTGGATGAGCTGGTTGCAGCGGTGAAGAAGGAGCTTGCCGCGGGCTATCAGCGCATCAAGATCAAAATCAAGCCGGGCAAAGACGTGGAGTCGGTGAAACGTCTGCGCCAGGATTTTCCGCGCATCAAGCTGATGGTGGATGCCAATTCCGCGTATCGCGCTTCGGACTGGCCGCTGCTGCAGCAGCTGGAGGCTTATCACTTGATGATGATCGAGCAGCCGCTCGGCTGGGACGACCTGTACGGTCACGTGGAGCTGCAGAAAAAGCTGCAAACGCCGATTTGCCTGGACGAATGCATCCACACGCTGGAGCATGCGCAGGCGGCGATTGCGCTGGGCGCCTGCAAAATTATCAACATTAAGCTGGGGCGCGTCGGCGGTTACACGGTGGCAAAGCAGATTCACGACCTGTGCCAGGCGAACGCCATTCCTGTTTGGTGCGGCGGGATGCTGGAGTCCGGGATCGGGCGTGCGCACAACATCGCGCTTTCCACGCTGCCGAATTTTATTTTGCCCGGCGACGTGTCCGCCAGCCGCCGTTATTGGCATGAAGACATCATCGAGCCGGAAGTGACGGTTTCGGCGCAGGGAACGATTCGCGTGCCGACGGGCCCGGGGATTGGCTTCACGCCGCGCCTGGATCGTATCGAGCAGTTCACCGCGCGCAAAGAACGGCTGGCCTGATTCGGTGTACGTCGAGACTTCCGCCGGGCGCGCTCCCAATCGCGTGGTGATGGCCGCGACGATTGGCCTGGTCGTGGTGGTCTGGGCGGTGAATTTCATCGCCGCGAAGATCGGGCTGCGCTACCTTCCTGCTGTCACCATGGCTTCCTTTCGCGTTGTCATCGCGGGACTTTCCATGGTGCCTGGCTACCTGATCTGTTCGCGATTGCCGGCGTTTGCCGATGCGCGGCGGGCGCGGTTGCAAGGATTCACCGGCCGCGACCTCTGGACGTTTTCGTACCTCGGCTTTTTCGGCGTGGTGGTCAATCAGATGTGCTTCACGATGGGCCTGCGCTACACGTCGGTGGGCCATGCGGCTGTGATTGTGGGCATGGGGCCGATCTATACGCTGGTTCTGGCGGTTCTGTTCCGATTAGAGCGGGCCACCTGGCACAAGGTGATCGGCATGGCCATCGCGTTTTCGGGTGTGGCGGTGCTGGCGTCGGAGAATGGCATCTCGCCGCATTCGCCTTCCCTGTTGGGTGATGCGATTACGATGACCGGCTCGATCGGCTTCGCGACGTACGCGGTGCTGGGGAAGCGCGTCGCGGGGAAATACGATGCGCTGACGATGGCGGCGTTCAATCATTTTGCGGGAGCCATCATTATCTTTCCGGTTGCCCTGCACCAGGCGCGGGCGCTGGGGCCATTTTCCAGATGGCATGCGATTCCCTGGCAAGGATGGATGGCCGTGCTGTATATGGCGGTTTTCAGTTCGGCCATGGCATACCTTTTATATTTTTGGCTGCTCCGGTATCTGGAGGCTTCGCAGTTGAGTGCGTTCACTTATTTGCTGCCGGTGCTCGCGGTGATCCTGGGGATCTTGTGGCTGGGGGAACGCGGCTCTGCGATGCAGATTGTTGGCGGGGTGCTTGCGCTGGCCGGGGTCTATTGGGTGGAGTCTGGGCGGGAACCGTAGCTTGGCTCGGCTTGTGCTAACGTAGCGGCTTGGCAGGCTCGGAGAGGAGTTTCGTGGCGAACATTCCATTGCGAAAGGGCGGAGCGGCGGCGCGGATTGCGGTCATTCCCGGTGATGGGATCGGGAAGGAAGTCACGCCGGAAGCGGTGAAGGTGCTCCGCGCCGTTGCGGCGGCAGGGAAGCGCGCGCTGGAGTTTGTCGAGTTTGATTGGGGCGCGGAGAAGTACTTGCGCGAGGGCGTGTCGCTCCCGGGCGGTGCCGTCGAAATGCTGCGCGACGAATTTGACGGCATCCTTTTTGGCGCGCTCGGCGACCCGCGGGTTCCTTCCAACCAGCACGCCGCGGATATCCTCCTGGGCCTGCGCTTCAAGCTGGACTTGTATGTGAACGCGCGACCGGTCGAGTTGCTCCATGAACGACTGACGCCTTTGCGCGACCGCAAGGAGAAGGACGTCCGGATCATGGTGTTGCGGGAGAACACCGAGGGGCTGTACGTGGGCGTGGGCGGGTTCTTTAAGAAGGGCACGGCCGACGAAATTGCCGTGCAAGAGGATGTGAATTCGCGCAAGGGCGTGGAGCGCATTATCCGTTATGCGTTTGAGCATGCGCGGAAGAATGGACTGAAGCGCGTATGCATGAGCGACAAGTCCAACGCCATGACCTTTGCGCATGACCTCTGGCAACGCGTTTTCAAGGAGGTGCGGCAGGAGTATGCGGAGATCGAGTCGCGGCACCTTTATATCGACACTTTGGCGATGGAGATTGTGCGCGACCCGCGGCAGTTCGATGTGATTGTGACGTGCAACCTGTTTGGGGACATCATCAGCGACTTGGGGGCGCAATTGGCCGGCGGGCTGGGGCTGGCGCCTTCGGGGAATATTCATCCGGGGCAGACGTCGTTGTTTGAGCCGGTGCATGGGTCGGCCCCGAACATCGCGGGTAAGGGCATCGCCAATCCGCTTGGCTCGGTGCTGGCAGCGGGCTTGCTGCTGGAATTTTTGGGCTGGAAGATCGAAGCGGCTGCGCTCCATTCGGGGGTAAAAGAGGCACTGTTAAAGAATTACTTGACCCCCGACCTTGGCGGGACAAAAACGACGGCCGATGTCGGGGACTGGCTCGCCAAGTTCGTGTCGAAATAATTCGCGCCCTAAAGCGTTACTTTATGTTGCTAGGCTGATTGCCAGCGCGCAGCCTTTCCGCCTCGTGCCATGGACGTAATTAGCATCCCTAGCAAGAATCCTCCTACGTGGGCCCACCACGCGACGCCGCCAGAGGCGCCGGCGCCGACAGCGAGCGAACTGATTCCTGACAGAAATTGCAAGATGAACCAGTAACCCAGGATGATCACTGCGGGGATCGGCACGAGAAAAATAAAAACGAGCGTCAGGATTCGCGAGCGTGGATAGAGGAGTGCGTAAGCTCCCATCACGCCGGAAATTGCACCGCTGGCGCCCAGCGCGGGAACCGTGGAACTCATGTTGAAGAGAACATGGAGCAGGCCGGAGCCGATTCCACACACCAGATAGAAGAGCAAATACGTGAAATGGCCGTAGAAGTCCTCCACATTGTCGCCGAAGATCCACAGGAAAAGCATGTTGCCGGCGATGTGCGCGATTCCAGAATGGAGGAACATGCTGGTGAGCAGAGGAAGAAAGGCAGCTTCAAAGGGCACGTGGCCGGAAAGCCAGGCGGGGAAGCGGGCGGGGACCGTGGCGTTGGCAATCATGAACATCTTGAAGGCGTTTGGCGGCAGCGTGTACTGGTAGAGGAAAACCAGGACGTTTAGGAGGATCAGGGTGGTGTTGATGATCGGGTAGCTGCGCCGGGGATTCAGGTCCTTGAGAGGAATGAACACTTTATTTTCCGCGAATCCGAGTGACAAACAGGCTCAGGAACCGGTCTGCGTCGGAGGCTAGGCACGCCCGGGCATTGTGTTTCAGTTCAATGACGCCCTCAATTTCATAGTGATCCCCGTGCAGGACGTTGTTCTCATTCGAGCCCATGCGATTGGCCACGGTTTCTCCGCGGGTGAACTCGCCCTTGGTTTCCACATCCACATGCATGTCCTTGAGGGTGACCAGCGTGGGATCAATCACCGCGCCTACAGCCAACGGATCATACATGGCGGCCCCGGAGTATCCGCTCTTCTCCGAACGCGTCAAATAGAAATCGGCGAGCTTGGCGACGAAGTCACTCTGCGGGCCGTGGTTCGTCTGCAATTCCGCGAGGTACTTGCGGGTCATTAAGGTTCGCTCTCCCACGTCGGAGCCGATCATGGTGACCATCCAGCCGGCATTGAACACGATCTGCGCCGCCTCCGGGTCGTTGTAAATGTTCGCCTCCGCGGCTCCGTTGACGTTTCCTCCGCTGATCGAGCCGCCCATGATCACGATGTTGCGAACCAGGGAAACGATGGAAGGGTCTTTGGAAACCGCCAGCGCTATATTTGTAAGCGGCCCGACGGGAATCAGCGTCAGCTCGTGTGGATACTTGTGCGCCATCTCGATGATGAGATCGGGGCCGAAGCGCGCATCCGCCTTGCACTTCGAGGCCGGCAATTCCACTCCGGCGAGGCCGTTCTTGCCGTGCCAGAACTGTGCGGTGATAAGCTTCTGGTTCAGTGGGTGCTGCGCCCCGCCCGCAACCACTACATCGCAACGGTCCGCCAGAGACACGATCTTCAGGGCATTCTCCAGGCCTTGTGCGGCATCGACGTTACCCGCCACAACCGTTAATGCTTCGACCTTCAGCTCTGGCGAATTCAGGGCCAGCAGGATAGCCATGGCATCGTCGACGCCTGGGTCGGTGTCGATGATCACGCGGAGCGGAGCACCTTCCGAAACGGCGCTTGTTAAGCAAATCAGCGCAAGCAAAACAACCACAGTGGGCCAGCGCTTTGTATGCTTCACCGGAGCGTTCCTTCCTCGCAAGCACCCGCGCACGGCAAAATATACATCTGTGTGAACGGGAATTGGCAGAGTACCCCAAATGATGCGAATTGCAAGGCGCGGGGAAGGGAGCGAGGTGTGTCCGATAATTATTTTGGCGCAGGATGGTAGTTAACAGAATCCTGGTTGCCTGTAACGCATTCAAAGGGCACGGGATGTAGATGCTGACGATGAAGAGGGCGCGATTTTTTTGCCTTGCGGATCGACCTCTCCAAGCGAGTGTGGCGGCATCGCGCGCTCGGGAGGGGCTTGGATTTGGAGGCAATGCTGTTCAATTTCGTGCGTGCCGACCGCGATTTCTCCGGCGAGAGTTGCGGAATGATTTGCGTGAAGTTGGCGCGTGTGGTAATTAAACTAGTCCTGCGTGTGCGTGCGATTCGGACGTAGCCTCACCATTGAGTTAGAGTTCGACGCAGCGTCGGCGCGCCGACAGCGAAATGCCTGCCCGGGAAACGGAAGCCATTATCCTGAAGACTTTTCCGCTGGGCGAGGCTGACCGCCTGGTGAGCTTTCTTGGGCGTGCGTCCGGCCGGGTTCGCGGAGTGGCGGCGGGCGCGCGGCGAGTGAAGAACCGTTATGGCTCGACGCTGGAGGTTCTTTCCCACGTGCAAATTTGGTACGTGGAGAAGGAAACGCGCGAGTTGGTGCGCATCCAGCAATGCGAGTTGCTGGAGTCGTTCCACAAGGCGCAGAGCAATTATGAGCTGAGCACCGGCCTGGCGGTGATCAGCGAGACCGCGGAATTGGTGCTGCCCGATCACGAAGCGGCCGAGCCCATGTTCCGGCTGATTTTGCTGGCGGTCCGCGAGATCGAGCGGCGAGGGGATTGGGCGCTTCCCCTGAGTTACTTTGCATTCTGGACGGTGCGACTAGGTGGATGGCTTCCTCGATTCGATCGCTGCTCTTCGTGTGGGGCAGAGTTCGGAGTTGGGGCCGCATATCACGCGGCGTGGGAGCCTGGGCTGCTGTGCGAGAAATGCAGGCGCCCAGGAATGAAAGCTTTACACCTGGAGGCCCGGCAGCTTGCTGAGCGATTTACGGGTGAACGGCTCGACCACATCGAGGACACGCAAAGCCTCGCTACTGCGCTAAGGGAGTTGCGCGAAGCGGCGCTGAACTGGATCGAGCACAATAGCGACCGGAAATTGAAGACGCGAGAGCTTTTGGAGACGACTTGAAAGTTAAAGTAAAACTTGAGAAGAGAGCCGGAATCACATTTCAAGATTTGATTTTGAAATTGTCGCAGTTCTGGGTTCGGCAGGGATGCGTGCTACAGCAGCCGTACGATGTGGAAGTCGGGGCAGGGACGATGCACCCGGAAACGTTCCTGCGCGTACTCGGACCCGTCCCTTATCGCGTGGCGTTCGCACAGCCGAGCCGTCGGCCCGCCGACGGACGCTACGGCGAGAATCCCAACCGGCTGTACAAGCATTTGCAGCTTCAAGTCATCCTAAAACCCTCGCCGGCCGATGTGCAGGAGGTTTACCTGAAAAGCCTCGCCGCCATCGGAATTGATTTGAAGGAGCATGACATTCGGTTTGAGGAAGACAATTGGGAGTCGCCAACGCTCGGTGCCTGGGGAATTGGTTGGCAGGTGTTGCTCGACGGACTGGAGATCACTCAGTTCACATACTTCCAGCAGAGCGGGGGCATCGACCTGGACCCCATCTCGGTGGAACTGACGTACGGGCTCGAGCGCATCTGCGCGTTTCTGCAAGGAGTAGAGAGCGTTTACGATCTACGCTGGTCCGAGGACAAGAGTTACGGAGACATCCGGCTCGCCGAGGAGCAACAGCTTTCCGTGTATAGCTTCGATCGCAGCGACGCGGCAGCCATTCGGGCGGAGTTCGAGCTGCACGAGCGGCAAGCTAAAGAATTACTTGAAGGCTTTGCGGGAGTGGAAGGGCAGGAGCGGGCGCGGTACCCGGTCTTGGCGGCCTATGATCACTGCTTGAAATGCTCGCACTTGTTCAACTTGATGGATGCACGCGGCGTGATCTCCACCACTGAGCGCGCCGCGTTGATGGCCCGCGTGCGAGGATTGGCGTGCCGCACCGCCGCTTCTTACCTGGAACAGATTGGCGGAGCACCTCAGCGGCGCGAGGTACGCGCATGAGCCCTGCAACGAGGAAGTGGCAGCGAGAGGGATCTGCGGTTCAGGGGCAACCGGGGAAGGGATTGGAGTTGCTCTTCGAGATCGGCTGCGAAGAGATCCCCGCCGGGATGGTTGCGAAAGCCGCCGACGACCTCAAGGCGTACGTCGAAAAGGTGCTGACGGCGGAGAGCATCGGAACCGGCGTTACCGTGGAGACTTTTGGAGGTCCGCGGCGGCTGACGGTGTGGGCGCAAAACCTGCCGCGCAAACAAGCGGACGTGACGAGCGAGGTGACCGGCCCTCCGAAGTCGGTCGCGTACGACTCTGTCGGCGAGCCGACACGCGCCGCGGTGAGTTTCGCCGAGAAACAGGGTGTTGCGCTGCACGAAGTATTCTTGGTGAAGACCCCGAAGGGCGAGTACCTCGCCGCGAAACAGGTCAAGCGCGGTCGCAGCACGGAGCAAATCCTGGCGGACGTCCTGCCGCGCGCCGTGCACGATCTGGCCTGGCCGCGCTCGATGACCTGGACCGGGCTCGACGGTCCGCGCTTCATCCGGCCCATTCGCTGGATCGTCGCAGTGCTTGACGCCAAGCCACTGAAGCTAAGCTGCGCGGGTATCGCCGCGGGAGACACGACGCGCGGTCATCGCTTCCTCGGTGCTCAATCCATCCGCGTGCGCAACTTCGCCGAGTATGAGAAGAAGCTGCGCGCGAACGGCGTCATCGTGCGCCCTGCCGAACGGCGCGCCAAGATTGAATCGGAACTGGCGGCGCACACCAAAGCGACGGGTCTCCGCCTTCACGCCGACGCGACCCTGCTGGACCTGGTCATCTACCTGAACGAATTCCCGACGGTAATCCAAGGGAAGTTCGACCCGGCGTTCCTGAGCCTGCCGGACGAAATCCTGATCACTGTGATGCGTGGCCACCAGAAATATTTCGCGCTCGAAAAACGCGGCGGGGAACTGGCGCCAGCGTTCCTGGCGGTCATCAATCTCGCCAAGGATCCCAAAGGCTTGGTGCGTGCCGGACACGAGCGAGTGCTGCGCGCGCGGTTCGCCGACGCCCAGTTCTTCTGGGCCGCCGACCAGAAATGTCGGCTCGCCGACTATCTCCCCAAGCTCGAAAAGATCACCTACGAATCCCGGCTGGGCAGCTATCGCGACAAGGTCGAACGCATACGGGCTATCGCCCGCTGGTTGATGGAGCAGTGGTTCAACCTGGGCATGATGCAAGCCCACGTGGCCGATGCCGACCGCGCGGCGGAGCTCGCCAAGTGCGATCTCGCCACGGAAATGGTGCGCGAGTTCACCGAGCTGCAAGGCATCGTCGGCGGGCTTTACGCGCGCGCGCAGGGTGAAGCCGACGACGTCGCCGACGCCATCTACGATCATTACCGTCCCGTGGGACTCGACGATCCCATCCCGCGCAACCTGATCGGCTGCGCAGTGGCCCTGGCCGATAAGCTCGACTCCATTGTCGGCTGCTTTGCCGTGGGCCTCGTGCCCACCGGCTCCAGCGATCCTTACGCGCTGCGCCGTGCGGCCCTCGGCGTGGTCAAGATTATTCTCGACAAAAAGCTGCCGGTGTCTCTGTCTTCGGTGGTAGGCGCGGCTGCCAAGGTGCTCTCGACGAATCCTCCAAAGAAGGGCGTGACCCCGAAGCAGGAGGCGCAGATCCTGGACTTCATCCTGGACCGCGCCCGCTACGTGTTCCGCGAACGCGCCGGCTATGGCTACGACGAAGTCAGCGCCGTGTTCCGCGCCGGCGCCGACGATTTGCTGGACGCGGAAAAACGTTTGGCGGCGTTGCGGTCCATTCGCAAGTCGAAAAACTTCGAGCCACTAGCCGTTTCATTCAAACGCATTCGCAAAATATTGGAAAAGTCCAATGTGAAAAGCGACGGCCTCTCACCGCAGCCGGAACTTTTCGAGAGCGAGGCGGAAAGGGAACTGTTCGCCGCGGGTCGTGCGGCGGCCGCCAAAGTGCAAACGGAGAAACGCGCGGGTCACTACGAGCAGGCGCTGGAGCGTATCGCGGGGCTGCGCAAAGCGATTGACCGTTTCTTCGATGAAGTGATGGTGATGGCGGAAAACGAAGGGGTGCGAAAAAATCGGCTGGCGTTGCTCGCGGAATTGCTGCGCGAGTTCACCACGGTGGCGGATTTTTCAGAGCTTGGCGCGAGCGAGTGACATCAAGTTTTACTTGAAGTATGCATTAGCCGGTGAGAGTCGGTCGGCACGCCGACATTGTTCGGGGAAATCGAAACGAATCAGAATAAATTCTAAAGCGAGGATACAGTGACGAAATGGGTCTATTTCTTTGGGGCAGGTAAAGCAGAGGGCGACGGCACGTGGCGCGACTTGCTCGGCGGAAAAGGCGCCGGGCTGGCAGAGATGACCAGGATCGGCTTGCCGGTGCCCGCGGGGTTCACCATCTCGACCGAAGCCTGCGACTATTTCTACAAGAACGGCAAGAAGTACCCGGCCGAATTGAAAAAGCAAGTGGCGGAACACGTGGCGCGCCTGGAAAAGGTCACGCGCAAGAAGCTCGGCGACCCCAAGAGTCCGCTGCTGGTTAGCGTGCGGTCCGGCTCGGCGCGCTCCATGCCGGGCATGATGGAGACGATTCTCAACCTGGGTCTCAATGAACGCTCCGTGCAAGGGCTGGCACAGTCCACCAATAACGAGCGCTTCGCCTATGATGCCTACCGCCGCTTCGTGCAGATGTATTCGACGGTCGTGATGGAGTTGCCTAAGGAAGATCTCGAGCACCGCTTGCGCGCGATGAAGGAGAAGCTTGGCGTCAAGCAAGACACCGACGTGCCGGCCAGTGGCTGGAAAGAATTGGTGAAGGAATACAAAGCAAATTTCCGCCAAAAGACCGGCAAGGATTTCCCCGAAGACCCCATCGAGCAACTGTGGGGTGCAATCGGCGCGGTATTCGGTTCGTGGATGGCAGAGAAGGCGGTGACCTATCGTCGGGTCGAGAAAATCGCCGGACTGCTGGGCACGGCCGTCAACGTTGTACAGATGGTCTTCGGGAATACTGGCGACACTTCCGGCACGGGCGTTTGCTTCACCCGCGACCCCAGCTCCGGCGAGAAAATCTTCTACGGCGACTATCTTGTGAACGCGCAAGGCGAAGACGTGGTCGCTGGCATCCGCACGCCGATGCACCTCAGCGAAATGAAAAAGGCCATGCCCAAGGTGTACGCGCAACTCGAAAAGGTTCGGGTAAAACTTGAGAAGCACTATCGCGATATGCAGGATATGGAGTTCACCGTCGAAGACGGCACGCTGTACATGCTACAGACACGCACCGGCAAGCGCACACCAGCGGCAGCCTTCCGTATCGCGGTGGACATGGCGGATGAGAAGCTCATCACCAAGGAGGAAGCCGTCGAGCGCATCAAGCCGGAGGACATCGAGCGCTTGTTCTATCCCATCATCGATTCGAAGGTGGACAAGCGTTCCCTTGAATCAAGGATTTTGGCAAAGGGCATCAACGCGGTGCCCGGTTCTGCGGTGGGCAAAGTGGTTTTC
>Ga0307479_10001044_pt1 | contig 25101 bp, 18 predicted proteins | sample atmos_gasesECM4C_FD_203743 | JGI IMG/M metagenome (GOLD analysis project Ga0307479, IMG submission 203743) | Hardwood forest soil microbial communities from Morgan-Monroe State Forest, Indiana, United States - atmos_gasesECM4C_515 | ecosystem: Environmental > Terrestrial > Soil > Temperate... | reverse complement strand
CCAGAGAACAGCCAACCGCGCTCGACACTGGATACACGGGCGTTGCGGTCTACTGAGCCAACGCGACTAAACACTATGTCACCTTCCTCAAGGCTATATGAACTTAGCCGCTTGTAATCCACGCTAGAGACCATCGGAAGGTTCGTCTGCGTAATGCCACGTTCCCCCAAATGTTCCACCGTGATGATAGGTGTACCATCGTCAACATAGTCCCGCTCATGCAGCGATGATCCGAACGGTCCCGTTTTCACGTCGGCGATCTTGCCAATTTTCAGAACACACCAATCATTTGGCAATTCGCCGATCTCGCTTTTCTTCGATCCGCTTCCACCAAATCCCCGCAGACGATTCTTGCCAGTGAGCAATTCCTGCATCGCGCCCCGTTTGAGCTGACGTTTCCTGGCCACCAGTTGTTCCAGACATTCGATGAACGCATCGGCATCGCTTAACGCCACGGCGATGGCCTCTTGTTCGGCTATGCTGGGCAAGAAAAGCAGAACTCGAGATAGATCTCGCTGTCCGATATTGGCACGAATGGCACCTTGCCCCCGCGCTACAATCTGCGCACGCACGGCGGGTGAACGCAGAACGTAGGAGGTGAAAGTCGGGTCCATACTGTTAGCGCGAGGCTTTGCGCGAATAACGAATCCACCAAAGACCACTTCAGCGTTTCCTGTGTACACGGACGCCAGTCCCACTTCTTCTTGAGTTTCAGAAGTCCTATTGAAGAGAACATCCCCGAACTGAACAGCAAAGGCACTACGCGCTTGCACCGACAGCGAGACCCTGCCAGGAATTTTGGCCTCGGTGAGGCTGGAATGTGTAATGACCTCAAGAACGTTGATGAAAGCGACTCCTTTACCGTACGCCGACTTGTCGGCATTGACTCCATTCTGGAAAGTGAAGAGATCAGCCAGCGGCTTCACCTCCCATTCGGTCGGGATCACACCCACTTCGGTTTGCTTGTAGCCGGGTTTCACTTCCATGAGAAACCCATGTTCTCCAGGTGGCGGTTGACTTTGCCTTCCAGCTCTGCTATGTGGCCGACCATCCGAGCCATGGGCGTTTCGTAGCGTTCGGCCAGTTCCTTCACGCGTTGCGTGAGGGCTTGGCTAATGCGTTCCATCTCGCCGTGGATGGCGGCGTCGAGCGCGGCTAGCCATTTGTCATCCACGACCAGCGTCTTGATCTCTGCTTCACTGAGTATGGGGTATTTCTTATAAGCCTTGGTGTCTAGATCGGCCTCGGCTTCTTTGACGCGCTTCTTCAGACCGGCTTCCTCGTCGGAAAGATTCAGCCATTCACTCAGCACGTCGGCTTCGTCCTTGGCCTCCTTGTCGCCTTTGATCTCTTTCAGACGGGCGGAGACGTTGGCCTTATTCACCTTCTCAAGTTCGGAGAAAGCCCCTTCCTCGCCACCATGTTCCTCTTCCAGTTCGGCCATACGAGCGGCAGCAGCTTCCAGATCAACTTCTAGTCTTGTGACAGCTTCTTGCTCTTTGGCGAAGTAGCGGGCGACGATAAGCGCCTTGGGTACAAGATCGCAGGCCCATCCTTTGTCCTTCTCCTTGCCTTTCTTGTCTTTCTCGATGACACGATAGGGCTCGGCTTTCCAGTCATCGGCGGCGATGAGGTAGCAGTCGTCCTGCATGGTTTCCGCCCAGTAATCCATGAGGTGCTGATACACGTCGTAGTTGTCGATGAGTAGCTGTCCGGTGTAGTGCGCGAGCAGGTCCTCGGATAGCGCGGCGATCACTTCCTTGGGATGATCTCCAACCTTCAATTGCCGCAGCGTTTTTGCAGTCTTCTCACGCCACGCCGCAAAGTGAGCGTTCATGCTCGTGATGAACGCGACGAACTCCGGGTGCTCGTAGATCGTGGATTTGATCGCCGTCTTTTCCACGGCGAGATCAACGTAAACGGGGCGGTTCGCCTTAAACAACGCTGACCGAAGCTTCGGACAGACCTTCCAGTACTGGTCGAGAGCATCCACATCGCGAACCGGAATGCCGCCTCGCAGGTGGCCTTCGATGTCTTGGATGTCCTCGACTTGCTGGCTATCGATGTAGCGCGGCAGGTTGAGGTTGGACTCATTCTTCTCGATCTCCTCGACAGAGACCATGCGGGAATATTTGGGGACTTCAAGACGCTTGTTGAAGACATCGACGATCTTGTGAATGTCCTGTGCACGCAGGCGGTTCTTCGGGCCATCCTTCATGAAGCTCGCGCTGGCGTCGATCATGAAGATGCCCTTGCGGGCGTGAGCGTCCTGCTTATCAACGACGATGATGCACGCGGGGATGCCCGTGCCGTAGAAGAGGTTGGCGGGCAGGCCGATGATGCCCTTGATGTATCCGTTGCGCACGAGGGAGCGGCGAATGTCCGCCTCGGCGTTACCTCGGAACAGAACACCGTGCGGCAAAATGCAAGCGCCCTTGCCCGTGCTGCGAAGCGAGCGGACGATGTGCAGCAGGTAGGCGTAGTCGCCTTGTTTTGCGGGCGGCGTGCCGAAAGGCTGGAAGCGATTGTAGGGGTCGTGCAGCGGATCGATGCCGGTGCTCCAACGCTTATCGGAAAAGGGCGGATTGGCGACGACGTAATCGAAGGTCTTGAGCGTGTCGCCGTCCTTGAATTTCGGATCGGCCAGCGTGTTCCCCTGTACGATGAGGGCGGTCGGGTTGCTGTGCAAGATCATGTTCATTCGCGCAAGGCCGGCGGTGGCCGCGTCCTTTTCCTGCCCGTAGAGGGTGACAGTCACGCCCGCCTCGTCTCCAACCTTCAGGAGCAACGAACCCGAACCGCAGGTTGGGTCGTAGACTGTGGTGGAACTGGTGATCTGCGCGTTGCGGATACCGATGATCTGCGCGATGACGCGGCTGACCTCGGCTGGGGTGTAGAACTGGCCTTTGCTCTTGCCACTCTCGGTGGCAAAGTGCCTCATTAGGTATTCGTAGGCATCGCCCAGGATGTCGTCACCATCGGCCCGGTTCTTCGAGAAATCAAGCGCCTTATTCTCAAAAATAGCGACGAGGTTGGTGAGCCGGTCCACCATCTCCTTGCCGCTGCCGAGCTTGTTGGCATCGTTGAAATCCGGCATATCGGACAGCTTGTTGGCGTTGGCCAACGGGGCGATGATCTTTTTGTTGATCTGGTCGCCGATGTCGGGTTTGCCCTTGAGGGCGACCATGTCCGTGAAGTTGGAGCCGGGCGGGATGGTGATGGGCGCATACGGCACCCCGACGTACTTGTCGCTGACGTACTTAATGAAGAGCAGGACCAGCACGTAGTCCTTGTACTGGCTGGCGTCCATGCCGCCACGCAGTTCGTCGCAGCTAGACCAGAGCGAGGAGTAGAGTTCGGATTTCTTGAGGGCCATGCTTGAGTTCCCAGCCTGCAATCGCCTGCGAGGCTTCGCCTCCGCGCTGAGACTGAGATGGAAGTTGTAAGAATAGCCTATCCACGGGTCCGAGGCACGTACCCGCATTGAGTCTGTTCCGAAAACGGAACAGCGTTATATAGTCGGCAAACAAGAGAGTGCCACATGGCCGCACCCCGTGAACGAATGCAGCAGGAGGTCTCGCTGCAATGCTCTTGTTGTCGCCAGACCTACCCATCCGAACAAGGCAATGGCCGACCGCGTGGAGGCTGCACTCTTCGGGGCCGAGCCCTACACGGTGTGTCCGATCTGCGAGCAGAATGTCTCCGACAGACTGCAAACGGAGAGCTACAAAAGTCGATGGCGAGAGGCTGCGCTGCCCTCTCTCGATGAGCGAGCCGTTCGAGTAGCGATGCTTTCGATATGTCTACGCCGGGGACTGACGAGCGACGAAGGTTTCGACATGGCACTGAAGGAGCCCAAGCGGCGTACCCGGACAAGACGATCAACCAACTGAGGGCAATGGGAGATCAGGCGCTCATGCTCTTGGATGCGCTGAGGAAGAAATGACCCGCAGGCCGAAGCATTTCGCGGGAACTCCCTGCCGCGATCTCTTCACGCTCACTCCTTCGAGGCCAGCGGCTCCGGCACGTACAAACGCTTCAAAGGCAAGAAGGCTTTGTAGCTGGAATCAATCTCTTCATAGTGATCAGTGATCGCGGCTGCGCAAACCTTGCCTCACTCCGTTCCGATTCGTAGCGCTTGTGCTTGAGGTGTAACCTACTTGGTCCGCATCGCGGGTCTTACAAAGCCTCACACGCAGGTTGCTCCCACGGAACCGCCCCCCACGCAACTCTTACCAGGAGGGCAACAGAAGAAGAAACCATTTAAGCCGTTGACAGCCCCCGGGCAACACTCCTGTCCAGCGGGGCAACAGGCCGTCGACTGGCCGGGAATGCCAGGACAGCAACTGGTACCGGGAGGGCAGCAGCCGATATTAGGAGCACCGGGACAACACGAATATCCGGGTGGGCAACAAGCTCCTTGTGGCGTGTTGCCTATCGACGAAGGACAACAGGTGGACCCCGCAAATCCCGGCAACGTTGCGATGCAGCAGCCCAGACCGGGACAGCAGAGTTCGCCTGGGCCGCAATTACCCTGAAAGCCGCCAGTCATAGTGCAACAAGTTCTGCCGGGAGCTTGGCACTGGAAACCGAAAACAGGACCCGTGGGGCAGCAGGCCTGGTTTACCGGGCAGCAGCTTGATCCGCAAACAGTTTGGCCAGAAGGGCACGTCATGGTATTTGTAATGCAAGAGCCGTTTGAACATATCTCCGTCGAAGAACAGCAGTTCGTGCCGCAAGGAATACAGGGTACGCAAGAACCATTCGAACATTTCTGTCCCGACGCGCAGCACATCGTGCCACAAGCCGTTTGGCCAGGGGGACAAGTGGTTACGCAGGACGCATTCGAACACATTGAACCCGCAGGACAACAGGTTGCCCCGCATGGTGTCTGCCCCGTAGGACAGCTCGCGCACATCCCGCTCTGACATATCTGTCCCGAACCACAGCAGAGCGTACCGCACGGAGTTTGGCCGGGTGGACATACGTTAACGCACGAACCGTTTGAACACATTGATCCTGGCGGACAGCAGGTCGTCCCACAAGGTGTCTCACCAGCAGCACAGGGGGTACACGTCCCATTTTGACAAATCTCTACAGAAGAACAGCATGTTGCGAAGCAGGCTGTTTGGCCAGAAGGACACGTAACACAGTTGCCGCCCGAGGAGATTGTCCCAGGAGGACATTGAGCGCAGGTCTCGCTAGAGGATATCGTCCCGGGAGGACAGGGACAAGTGGACCCAGGAGGTAGGCAGGTGTAGTTTACGAGCGTCGACCCTTGATAAACGGGACAGCACTGCGAGCCTTCCATACAGCAAGTTGGACCGCAAAATGTGTCGGTTGTGTTGGTGCAGGACCTTCCACATAATCCCTGTGTGCCAATCGCGTAGCCCACTGGACAGACCCGCGGTACACATTGTTCATTCAAGCAATCTCGGCCCCGCGGACAACATCCTGAGGGCGCCCCCGTGCAAGGTTGTAGTCCGAAAATTACGCAGCTACAATACATGTCACAGTCGTTCTTGCAGGCCAATTCGGTCGCCGCACCGCAAACCAAACCAGCAAAAAAACCACACGTCACCACACCAAGAGGCCCAGAGACGGCCACACAAGCCATATACGCGAAGATGCTACAAATTATGCCGCCACCAATATATGTGCAGATTTTGTCGCAGTATGGACAGAGACCCGATCTTGGCGGCGCAGTGGGCGCCAATGCTAGGGCACCCAGTGTTCCCACCGTTTGCGCAGCAAGCGGTGTCATGATGCTCGGTGGCAGTAGTTGTTGAATCCGACCTTCTTCGTGTGCAGCATAGACAAATGCTACGTTGCCATCTACATACTCGGTGGCAACCGCATGGACGTTCTCGGTCTCTTCAATTGCATTGCTGTCATCCTCAGCAACCTCGGTAAAAGTCAAGCTAGCTGTACGATGCAAATCGAATACATGCTTATAGAAAGTTTGGAGCCCAGAGCTTATAACTACACCATGTTGTCGCACAGACAATGCGATCGGCTCACCATTTACTACAAATTGCCGGCGCGCAAGATCAGTCTGAAGTGTCAGGTATCGAGAATATCGCTGAGCTGCGTTGCAGAGAACAGATGAGAGGCACGGATTGTCACACGTCAGCTCACATTGGCCGGTATCCAAGTCGCACATCTGGCAAGTGCCGCAAGCGGGACATAGCGGGGAAGTAATGGGGGATGTAGCCGTCTGTCCCCACAACTTACCTAATCCGGTAGAAGTCAGAAAGGCGGTAAAAAGCGTCCGCGACGTGATGCTCAGCATATCGCGGCGGGAAACCGCTCTGGCTAGCTGTTTCGAAAGATCATCGATCAACCGTTCCATTGATCACCTCGCCTCTTCGCCGCTAGCTCGCGCGAGCTACGGCGATTTTTCCAGTAGGCGATGCAGGCTGACTTCCGGTCAGGATTTCTATTAGCGCTGGGGCACCCACCGCCAACCCTGAGGCGATCTTTCCGTTGGAATCGACGAACAAACCCGATGGCGTACCGCTGGCCCCATACAACTGGCCGACAGCAAACTTGTCGTCAATCAAAACCGTGGCTTCCAAGCCCATTCCGCGGTTTGTTTCATGCGAACCACTACTGATCAGCACCAGCCGTGGCGCGGTCTGCGGTCTGACCTTCTCCCATTCCTTTAATTGCGGAAGCATTTTCTGGCAGAAACCGCAGGCGGGATTCCAGAAAAGGAGCAGGGTTCCGTCTCCATTGAAATTAATGCTATCAACCGTGTTCCCACTCAAATCTGGCAATGTGAAGGCAGGTGCTGGGGAGCCAACCGGCAGCGCTGGCTTCGGCGGTGCGGGTTTTGGCTGCTGCAATAACCCCCTCATCATCGTGGCAAAGCCCACTTCCGTCCATGCCTTAATCGTCACCAGTTGGCGGATCGCATCTCCTCCGCTAATCGCAGGACTGCCGATAGTCCCATCGGATCGAACGATGACTGCGGTGGGTGTTCCAAAGGCGTGATATTGCTCGGCTACTTTGCGTTTCTTCTCTACCAAAACATTCTCGACGCGATGTTCAGCTGCCTTCGCTCGGTTGATGTCGAGGCGACCTTCGCTGATGACGCCGATAATGAGGTCTTCAGCAAGCGTGTTCTGCCACCCGGCTATGTCTGGCATCAACCCGTTGCACGGACCGCAGTTCGGATGGCTGAATATCAAAAGTAAGGGCTTGCCTGCGGTGAGGAACTTTTCGAGAGTTGCTGTACCACCCTGAACGTTCGGCAACTCAAAACTAGGCGCTGGACTTCCGACTGGCAATCCATGCGACGGGACAAGCGCAGGAGCGGGTGCAGCGACTCCTAAGTTCGCTGCTCCAAGTCTTGCTTCCAGCGTTTCGATGCGAAGCAGAAGTCGGCCGTTCTGCCGGAAGAACTGCAACAGAACTAGTGCCTCCGCCCCAATCATGGCGAATGCGAGAAGTGCCACTACGCCGACCACAATCTCTCTGGTGTTGAAGCTTTGAATCGCCTGTAACAGACTTGGACTCGGATGGTGCTGCGTCTGCCAGACGATCCCGCCAGCCAAAACCATAAGGACGCCGTTTCGAGCAAGGGTACGCCAGCCAATAGGTGCGGAGTGGAGCTGACCAAAGCAGTTGCAATTGGGCGTCTTGCCCACGGCGAGATTGGCAGCAATTGCAGCGTTAAAGATCAGTAGCAGCGCAAATGCGGACACCTCGCCAATCCTGGCAGAACTAGCCGGAAACAATAAACATGCAATGATTAGCTCCGCGCACGGCAACGCAATGCTGATCGGTGCAGCAAGCCTTTGGGGGACGCCAAAATCGATAAGTGTTTTGCGCGAGCTCGCGAATCCGCCGAGCAGTTTGCTTACTGCAGCGGCGAGAAAGAGCGCCGCAAGCGCCAGCCTTGCGAGGAGAAGCGCGAGGTACACGATTCGCTCCTGCGACTAGCTGAAATCGACTGGGCCGAAATGGAATCGGAACCGGGGCCGGTTACGTCAGATAGGGGAGGAATGTACGGCTTGGTACCGCCACCAAAATACGCTCTTGGCCGCGATTGTCAATAAAATATCGACGGCGGAGTCCACCATGACCGTGAAACCTGGTCCGAGAAACGCAACGGGGTCCGACACGTCCAAATTTTTGGAACAGCTTTCTGATTGGGGATGCATTCCGCACCGTACCACCAGCGGGAGTGCACCGAATTTTTCCCGAAGAGTCTACCCCGCTCGATAATTGAACCCCTTTCTCGGCGTTGTTCAACTTTTTCACCAGGCGGAACCGCCGGGCACTCGTCCATCTCGCCCTCTCCGTCTCATCTTGAAAACTAAGCATTTCTAGCGCTCTTGGGCCGCTGATATTTGTCCGGATAGCACGCGTGGAGAAGCGTCTGGGCGAAAGGCGTCAGTTCGCTGCCATCGGCAGTCGCCAATCCCAAAGCATGTAGATCCCTGATGGCGTCACGGCGTTCGGTCCCGGTCGGTTCCGCCACGGCAGCCTGTTCCCGGAACAGTTTTCCGATCATGCGTTCGATCTCCCACCGTTCATCCATGACCTCCGAGACCTGCCTTGCCGCGTCTGCCTGCACTCGATCCCATTCCTCGGGCTCGATTGCTTCAATTTCCCAGACTGCCGATTCTATGCGCTGCATCACCTGAGCACGTTCTTCAAAAACAATCGAAAATGGTCAGCCGGATACCTTTTCCCTCCTGGCGGTGCAGCCAATCGAGGTAAGCCTTGCGGGCTCGAGACTTCGCTCCCCGGATTTCGCCTAGGGCCTGGAAAGTACGCTCTCCTCGGCGGCTCATCATCCAGTCCGCGATCTCTTCCGGAGAGCGAGAGTCGATCTGGGAGGTGGCCCAGAGTTTCAAGTAAGCCCTCCAGCCTGCCTGAAGGTCGCGGTGGAACCGCTCGATCCGGCAGGTCGGCAGGAGTTTCTGAAGGCCACCTTCATCGAGTCCAGATGGTGAAATTCCTATCAGTAAAGCTATGAAAACAAAGGCTGGGGTGCCTTCGTGTCCATTAGGGTTTCGGTCAATGGACTCCATGGCACCCTGGGTTCCGGAAAGTTCGACCGTAGCTGCCTCTCCAGCCCACGGCCCGGTCAGTAAATTCAGATGCTTTTTATCCTTCCGGGCCAAGGCCTTTGGCGAATTTCTTCGGGGATAATCGCGTCTCGCTCTTGTTTTCAATGAGCCAGCAGGCAGCATTCTTGCCGTACCTGCTGCCGCTGACGAGCTCGGCAGTCTGTTCGAGCAATTTGAAGTCATCCTGTCGCCGAGCCAAGATCAATTTGGCGCTCATGCAGCGCGGGCAACGCTGCCGGAGCTGGCAGCGGAGAAGGCCAGTCTTCACCCTCTTGCTCTTGGTGAAGAAGTGAATCACGTTGTAACGTTTGTACCAGACACATCGGAAAAGCGCCGAGTATCGCTGACGTGCGCGAGGATCGTCGCGCTTCGACTTCAGAATGGTCAGGACTTTTTTTAGGTTGTTGTAGTCTGCTCGAATCAACTGGTGCAGTTTTGCGCTAGATGTGCTATTGTTTTTGTGCATAGACGACCATCGATCCACTCTCCAGAGGACCTCTCGAGGCATGTGAAGGTCCTCCAATTTTTTTCTACGTTTCACCAGTCCTGCCGAAACCCAAAGTCAGTGAGCCAGGTGTGGACTGTTCACTGGGCAGCGACACTCTCACTTTGAAACTGTCGAACTTGACCGCAGATCAAAAGAAGGGATAAGTCTGGTTGCTTGCGATTTGAGTCGAGCCTATTGAGGTGACGGGTCAGGATGCTTGACCTGCCTTCACTCAGGGGGATCGAACCGCGGACGCCAGAGATGCGTGAGACTCCCCACCAGACCAGCGAGGGGTGCGAAGTGTAGAGCATTATTTTTCTCCGCCCGCACCATACGATGGGAAATCCCGAAAGTCGCGTCGTACGGGAAACAAAAATGAAAACTTATTTGCTTTAGAATCAATCTGTTGGAGTGCTTATTGGCCTCGCAGAAAGTTTTCGAGATCTCGGGCTGCCTGCCAACACGTGATCTTCTTCGCCATCGCCCGCGCAAAATCGCTTCCTGTATCTTCATCGCCCGCTCCACAGCGGCCTTCGAGTAAGAGAACATGCCTGGAATGATCTCTTACTCTCTCCGCCTGCAAAGCGGACATTTCACGTGCTAATTGGACCGGACATTTGATGTGTTAACGACACTCGCCAATCTCGCCATTGACAAGGACTCTCGACGGGAACACAATACCCGCGCTCACCAGGCTTAGATTTCCTTCCCCCAACCGACTGAGCGTGGTCTTTGGAGTTTTCCGCAAGACCCGACCCCGTTTTCGTCACACCATGTTTTGATGCGCTTGTCAGTTTTGGGCCAAAGATCCAGAACCCAGTTGATTGTGTGCTTGTCGGTTCCCAATAAACGTATCGGAGGCCGTGCTATGAAGAGGGGCCATAGCGGAGTGAAAATACCCCAACGTTCGGTTTTGCCCGATTGGTTGGTAGCGCTCGCTGCGCTAGTTGTCTTCCCTGTTCTTGCTTCCGCACAGGCCTGGATTCAAATCGCTCCCACCGGTGGCCCACCGCTGGGACGGGTCACCCCTAGCGTCGTCTACGTTAGCAAGATCAACCGCCTTCTGATCTTCGGCGGCTACCCCGTGCACACGAATGCTACCAATACGCTCCCGACCAACGACTTGTGGGCGCTTGACGGAGCGAATGGCACCGGTACCGAACAATGGACGCAACTGATACCACCAGATGCCGCAGGCTCGCCCCCACGAAGGACATGGGCGCCAGCCTTCTACGATCCTTCGAGCAACAGGATGATCTTGTTCGGCGGGGAATCAGCCCAGGGCTTCTTGGGACTTAACGATGTCTGGGTGCTCACGAATGCGGACGGTACAACGGGGACGCCAACGTGGCTGCAACTGACCATTACGGGACCTGCACCGGGACCTCGAACCAACCATGCAGCTGCCTATGAACCGGCCACCAATCGGCTGATCGTCTATGGTGGAGTTAATGAAACCAACGGCGGAGGCGGGTGTCCTTGCACGATTTATAACGACACATGGGTGCTGACAAACGCGAACGGGACAGGTTCGCAACCTCCGGCGTGGACTCAACTGAGTCCTTCAGGAACAATACCGACGCTTAGCCAGACCGCTTTTGCGTACGACTCGGCGCGGAACACCCTAATCGTCTACGGCGGATACGACGGATCCGGTGTCGCGCACACCGACACTTGGATACTCAGCAATGCGAACGGTACAGGCGGGACACCGGCTTGGACGCAGCTCAGTACTGCGAGCACGCCACCAACTGCAACGTCAACCGCGGCGGTGGCCGGCTATGACTCAGCAACGCAACGGTTTTTCATTTTTGGGGGTTTGGACCCAACTGCGGTCACCAGTACCAACAGCGTCTATGTTTTGACGAATGCGACGGGAAGCGGCACCTCGATGTGGCAACCGGTAACGATATCCGGAACTCCACCCTTGCCGCGAGATGGCGCTGCCGGAGTGTACGACCCTACCGACAATAGGTTCCTAATATTTGGAGGCCAGCAACACCTGGGTCCAGGAAATGCGATTACGCTCAATGACTCTTGGGTGCTGACCTATGCGAACGGTGTCGCTCCTTCGCAACTCGGGCTTGCACAAATCCTGCCCACCCACGGTGGTAACACCGGGTCCGTCACGGCCGAGGTGCTGGGAACAGGTTTTCAAAGCGGAGCAACGGTCAAGTTGAGTGGAGGTGGTGCCGATATCCCCGGGGCCAATATAAGTGTGCTCAACGCCTCAAGCTTAAAGGTCACTTTTGCTCTAAACGGAGCAAGCCCCAGCGTGCGCACTCTCGTCGTTACCAGTCCTGACGGCACTTCGGCGTCTCTGGCGAACGCCTTCACAGTTCAGTCGGGTGGCGCGCCGCAGCTGTGGACCAACCTTATAGGTCGACCGGTCATCCGCATTGGGGTGCCGCAGACCTTTTACGCCGCCTACGGCAACTACGGCACAACTGATGCGGTCGGGGCACAACTGAGGATCACGGTGCCGGCAAGCTTGGCGCCTAGCTTGGTTTTTGGAAATGGCAATGGCGTGACAACCACAGTGCCGCAAGGTGCCAATACCGTGATCGCCATCGATGTCGGGCGGGTCCCGGCCGGTAGCAGCGCGCTGATCCCCATTGTTCTCAGTGCGGGAGCAACACAGACCCCGTTTCAGGTGGACATCCAGATCGCGAGTCACTAAGAGGAGGTTCAGTATGCGAGCCACAACGTCACTGAACATTCGGCGATGGGTACCCCCTTTGATGCACATCGTCATAATGAGCTTGGGTTTAGCGAATACTGTTCTGGGGCAGACTTGCCTTTCATCCCCCGCCTGCGCCTATACAGGAGATCCGGCGGCTGACAAGCAGACATGTCTTTCCAATGCTCCAGTTCCTTTCGCCCTCAAGCCGAGCGCAGAAATCGGCGGGACGCTGTGGCCGACTCTGATTCAGACGGAGTGTTTCGCAAACAGCTCCTATTCGGGATTCTCTGGCCTTGGCCCACTGACGATCACTTCTGGCACGGATGGTCACGACTTCGGGCCACCAGGCACGAGAGGTCATGCTGAGGGATACAAAGTCGATGTTCGCATCGTCACGGACACTGCGACATACCTTGATCCGTTCTCCCTGGCAGTTTTGGGACACACAAACCCCGTTGCTCGCGGTAACCAACCATATGGGTACAGTAGCGATTGTCGCAGTGACGGAGCGCCGTGGTACGTCGACCCACAATATCTGATTCTTGCAATGGAATATCCGCGACCACCACTCGGGTCGAGTGGTTACTCCCCTCTGGCTCCTAAGGACTGCACCGTATCGTTCAATCCGACCGCTAACCCTCCGCACGATTGTCAGCCCGGCAGTCCGAACTGTATCCAATACACGACCCCGCCTAGCGGCTCAAGTTATTTGGATCCGCAACATTGTTGCCATTGGGACTTGTTGTCGAGTTTTAACACGGTCACCACGCCCTGGGATCAAGCGGGCACTGGGAACATCAGCCTAGAAGTCGGTCAAACAGTGGCGATCGCACCCTTGGCTTCGACCGTTAACAGCAGTCCGATCGATATGGAGCCCTGGATGTTTGAGTATCTGCCCCAGCAGGTTTACGCTTTTTCCGTCGATCCCTCCGGTAACATAACGGGTTTGAACACGAATCCGGACGGTACTCCGGCGCAGATCCCACTGTGGGTGTCAGCTGGGGGGCTGTGCGTACTCCTCGACCCGGTGACGGGGGCCTTTTACTGTATTGGCGCAGATGCAATTAATGTCACAGTGAGCGCAACCCAGCCGCCTGGCGGCGGCCAAATATGTTTGGGGAGCAATCCCTCGCTTTGGTCAGCCTGCTGGCACTGGGACCCTGTCTCGGCGTCGTGGATCTGGTATCCGGATCAGAATGGCCCGACATCCCCGGGAAACCCTCCGCCGGGGCCAATATGTAGTTCATCAACGCCACCGCCGTGCTGGTATTGGAACCAAGGCCTAAACAATGGCAATGGGGGCTGGAGGTTGATGCCACCGAAGAACCCGACCGGAGGGGGCCCATCCCCCACGATCCCAACGGGCGCAGCGGCCGATCCGAACGACATTGCAGGTCCGCCTGGAGCAGGAGCCGCTCGGTATATCTCAGGGGCGGCACCTTCGCCCTACACTATTTTCTTCGAGAACGATCCCGCGGCGACCCTCGCAGCACAAAAAGTTGTGATCACGGATCTGTTGGACACAAGTCGCTTTGACCTGACTACTCTGCGCCTTGAGCCGATTACCTTCCCCGGAGCTCTAGGCGTCGTACCGCCAGCTATCCCGCTTATCACTCTGAATGGATTCTCGACGCAAGTGGATTTGCGGCCCGACAACAACTTACTTCTTAACGTGACAGCTTCGCTTAGTACATCGGGTTTATTGACTTGGACTTTACAGTCGATAGATCCCGCCACAGGTCAGCCGCCAACCGATCCTTTAGCCGGATTTCTGCCTCCCGGAAGCGAGGGATCGGTCGCCTTCTCGGCGAACCTGCAAACATCTCTTGCTACCAACACCGCGGTTACTGACCAAGCCACGGTGGTCTTCGACGCCAACGCCCAGATCGCAACACCCGTGTGGTCCAACTCAATTGATCACACAGCTCCGACCAGCCGCGTCTCACCGCTGGCCTCGTTCAGCGTCTCTCCGGCCTTCACCGTGCAATGGTCCGGCACCGACGTGGGTTCCGGGATTAGCGACTATACGGTGTATGTCTCAGATAATGGTGCGCCGTTCAGCGTTTTTCAGAATGCCATAGTCGCAACCTCCGCATCCTTCATCGGACAACCCGGGCACTCGTACGGTTTCTACAGCATCGCGCGCGATCTAGTTGGCAACGTGGAAGGCGCCAAGAGCGCGGCAGAAGCGACCACGCAAGTAGCGCCAACATTCTCCGCCTTCTCCGCTAGTCTTGAGATTTCAAAGCATGGTTTCGATTTGAGCGGAAAACCCTCCCTGGCAGCCGCGAGCAATGGGATTAATCCTGTCACAGATCCTGTTACGTTACAGCTTGGAGCATTTACGATCGCGGTACCTCCTGGTTCGTTCCGTGCAAGCAAGAAGGGCGGATGGAATTTCGAGGGGACAATCGCAGGTGTGAAATGTGAGTTTCAGATTCGCCCGCTCGGCGCCGGTACTTTCGGGGTAAGCGTCGAAGCAGACGGTGTTAACCTTACAGGACTCACAAACCCAGTTACCGTGAGTCTCACGATCGGCGACAACACCGGGAGGACCGAGGTCTTCGCTGAACACTAGTGAGTAGTAGCCAGTCCGACTAAGAATTGGCATGGGCGGCAAGGGGGTTTTGTGGGCAAATTCTGTTTCCGCGAAGGATAGGAATCTGCTACAGCTTCTGGGGGGCCCCTGGAGCGGGATAGCGTTTCGTCTGCCGGTCATGAGGCGCATCACAATCAGCACACCCAACGTCATGGCGGCGCTGCGAGGGCTGAACCGCGATTAGGCGCGACCGTACAACTTCGCTCTATCACCCGTTTTAGTGAACCTCTCCAATTCGGTCATCACGTTACTGGGGCGGTTCGCGAAGGGCCCTTCCCGCTGGGCGGCGATGCCCTACGCCAATATTCATGACGGAAGCACCCAGACGCTGCACCCGCCCACGCTCCCGGTGCTAGTGCAAACGTTTGAGACGGTCTTCGCCCAATATATTCGCCATCCCGAATCAAAAGAGCCTTGCGCCCGATGGAACTCCCTGCAAGGCTGACACCCACGCACTGCTAGCTAGGACTCTATCCGGTGACCGCTTCTAAATTTCATTTGATCGGCAAAGAAACTGAGCGTGGATGGGAGCAGAGCGAAGACATCAGCACCCTGTTACCGTCACTGGTTCGGTATCAGAATGGCAGCATAGCAGGGGAACGGCTGAGGCAACGGTTGCTGCAGATCCCGCGCTAGATGCGCTGGAACATGAGACAGGTTTGAGCCGCCACACAATTGTTAGAGCGCGAACGGGAGAGAAAGTGCACCGGCGGACGCTCGAACTAATGTCACGAGCGCTGATACGAGCTCGCCGCCTTTGAAATTCACAGATTTTGCCACTGGTCCCTATGTTGCCACTGGTCCCTCTTGACAATTCCCGATTCAGTGGTATGTTCTTGGCCACTCGGTCGGCCCCAACTCTTTCCAGGTGCCGGACCCAAAGCTCGACTGAGTCGGCCCTCGGTCCTCCTCCCCCACGGAAGAAAAACAAACTGAGTACTAGTGATTTGTTGTCGCCAGGTAGAGCGCAAGGCTGTAACCTTTGCCGTGGTTTGCTGGCTACAGGAGAAGCTATGTTACTCACCCTGACTGCGGTACCCGCTGTACGCGCTTGCCTTCTACTAGAGAATAATGCTCCCGTCCCGAGTCAGCTTCTTACGTTGAAAACGTATCAGAGAACTTTCGGAGGGAACGCTGGGAGATGTTTGCTAGGGAGGTGAATGTGCATCGCCACAATTCCAGTGCAGCGATTTGTCGGAATATGAACATGTTCGTTTTGGTTACGGCTTACGTCAAAGCAGTCCTTCTCAACCGCTTCGGAATTCACGCTGGAACCTGCGGGCTCTTGGCTTTCTTCCTTCTTGTTCCATCCGCGCAGGCTAACTGCAATTTCTCTCCCACCTCGTTTTCATTCCCTTTCACGGGTGGCTCGGCGAGCATAAGCTGGAATCCAACTCCACCCATAAGTGCGAACGCGACTTGCGCGTTGGTGCCCGCAGACGCGCAATCTAACACCGTCGGCTCTTGTGCGGCTGGCGGCGTAGTCGGAGGTGGTAACCCGGGTACTTGTTTTGGATACGCAAACAACAACTGCAACTCGTTGACAGGAACATTTATTGTCTCCGGTGCGGCTGACGTGGTGACGATAACTGTTGCTGGCAACCCTAACGTATGTGGTCCTCCGCCGCCGCCCCCGCCGCCCCCGCCCCCGCCCCCGCCGCCCCCGCCCCCGCCGCCCCCGCCGCCCCCGCCCCCCGGCTGCAACTTGGGGTTGCCGAATAGCGTGCGCGTTATTCCTAGCGACCCGCCAAGCCAAGACAAGAAACCAACATCACTGGTCGCCTTGTTCAAACCAACGGCGAACGGCGTTCCAACTACGCTCACCGCCGCTGCGCAAGCCTGCGGATATTCTGGATTTGACTGGCAGCAAATAGTCGAACGTTTGCCCCCGCCGAGTGATCCCCTTGACTGTCTCGCGCCGTCGCACCCTTGTGTTGCGGCCAAGACCAATCCGGGCGTTTACTTGACCGCCCCACCCGCGTTCTCCGATCCGCCGCCCGGAGGATATGTCTATTTCAGTTTTTTCGACTCCCTCACAAATCCTCTTCTAGGCGCCTACCCGTTTTACTACAATCCAGCGGTTGTCTCTACGGCGTTCGCTTGCAGCGGCCCAAGGTGTCCGGTCGTTTCATCACTGCCTGTTGGACAAGGCTTTCCGATCACTAGTCCCGATGACCTTACACTAGCTTTTTTTGATAGGCCAGGAGAGCCTCTCTTGCCTCCGGGAGACTATATGTCATTCAGGACTCGCTTAGTCAGCCTCCCATCCGGGGAGGTTCTTCGCGAGTGGACGTGGCGCAGCACTTACGATGCAGATTCGATCACCGGGCAGCCAGGTCTTGGGGGAGTCGCAACGACTGCGAATATCTTGCCCGGCGACGGCAGTGGAACCGGGGGCGTGACGATCACGAGCATCGACGGCGTGCAAGTGACCAACTTTTCCGCTTTCTCTAGCAAGTTGGAAGTCACAGCAACGAGCTTCGAGTTAGTCTCGAAGTTTACCTTGGGCAGCGGAAGTGACGGGATCAATCCACCTATGGAGGCGGTTGTGGTAGGCGTGGGCTCGTACTCCGTTACGATCCCCGCTGGCTCGTTCCACGAGACCAGCAAGGGCTACTACGTTTACGAGGGCACTGTCGATGATGAGAGTTTAGAACTTCATATCGTGCCGGGCACGAACAACTCCTACACCCTGAAAGCGGAGGGCACGGGGGTACCGCTTGTCGTAGGAAACCCAGGGAGCGTCGTACTGGAGATTGGCAACGACATGGGGGCGGGGACCGCGACGCTTGACGACTAAAGAGAACGCTTTGTTGAAAGGCGGGGTGAAAGCGCCGCTTTTTTGCCAGTTTGACCGGATTTCTCAGGTTCAGCGAGGGCCGGAGCACCCGTCAATCGTACCCAGCAGCCGCGAATCCTTTGCTCGTGGTATGCATCGGCAACCACTAGAGGTTTGGGGGGTGCATATTCCATCTCGTCATGTTCTAACCCCCTCATTGCACTGACCCGTCTTCAAGCCCGTCCCTAGCATGGTCGCCTAGGCTGTCCGGATTTCTTCGCCTGTTATTATCCCCTCGCCCAATTGCCTGAGCCTTGCGTCACCCCCAACATGGCGCTCCACCCCCGGGGACCGGCCTATCGTGATCGCCATCGCGCCACCAGGCTCAGTTAGGGCAAATCGCGCAACCATTGCAATTTCAAAACAAAATCAACAAATAGGACCCTCCCCCTGATCGGTGCTCCCTTTGGTGCTGGCCCCGCTCGCGCGAGCAGTTTCGATGGCTCCACAAGGTGGCATCCGCGCGGGTCGACGCCGACCGCATCCGAGGCACTGGCAGGTGCTGGCGGAGCTTGTGGGCGTTACGATCGTCCAAGGAGAATTCCTGAGTTTCGCTGCCCGGATAGCTCCACTCTTTACGGCCAGCAACCCCTCAGCATATCATTCTCAACTCGCAAAAAAATCGACGGAGTCAAGCGACTTGAACAGCAGCCGGTTACCCATGCCCTCGTCACCAGCCTTTCTAACGCACTCGAAGCGGCTAAGGAAGTCTATCCTTGCCGCGCTGGCTAAGCAGGGATTTCGAACGAAAGGGAAAGTAGTTGAGTATCCCAGAAACTTGACGAAAGATAGCGTTCGAGAAATGCACACCATTGCCGTTGCACATCGCCGTGAAAACGCCAAAGCCTACCTACAGCGACACGAGTCTCGCCTGCTCGGATACATAGCAAATGGGGAGGAACTGGACCCCAGCCAGGTACAACCCAAGCTCGTGCTGGTAAAGCCAGACACGGAACAAGAATTGCTTTTTCGATACGTATCACTTCATTGGAGCATTCCGGTCTCCTCCGGGTACGGTAGACGCCTTCGGTTCCTCGTATTCGACCATCAAAACGGAAAGCTAATCGGCCTACTTGGGCTAGGTGATCCAGTGTACTCGTTGCGTGCTCGTGATGAGATGATCGGGTGGGATGCAGACACAAAGCGCCGGAACCTCTATCACGTTATGGATGCTTTTGTGTTGGGAGCCGTTCCGCCATATTCCAGATTACTGTGCGGAAAGCTTATAGCGATGCTTGCTCTCAGCAATGAAGTGCGCAGATGTTTTCGAACGAAGTACAAAGGCTCAGTTACGTTAATCAGGGGACAACGGCATTCAACAGGGTTGGTACTTCTCACAACTACGTCGGCTTTAGGTAGGTCGTCTATTTATAACCGACTGCGACTGGACGGAACGGACTACTGGTCAAGCATAGGATTTACGCAGGGTTCGGGAGAATTCCATTTTTCAAATGGGGTCTATGGGGACATCCGGGAGTTTGTGGAGGTGTATTGCAACCCTACCGCGAAAACAGCGGCCTGGGGCGATGGGTTTCGAAACAAGCGTGAGGTCATTAAGAAGTGCCTATCGTCGCTTGGTCTTCCTCCCGATCTCCTTTACCACGGAATTCAACGACAAATTTTCCTTGCACCGCTTGCGCGGAATGGGATTGCTTTCCTGAAGGGCGAAGAGCAGAGAATACGTTTCTATGATCGCCCAGCAACTATCCTTTCTGACGCATTTCTGGCTCGTTGGCTTCAGCCTCGAGCGGCTAGGACTCAGGATTATAAAGATTTCGATCGAGAATCATATCGGCTCTGGTAGGCTCTGGCACTGAAATGCTGATTCTTCTGTCTTCAACGAGCGCCGCTAGGTATCGAGAGGACGTGTTGCGCTGTTTGACCGCACCGGTCGACGCACGCCTTCAGTTTAGATACAGAAAATCGCTGATCTCGGAAGACCTTCTGCGTCGGGCGGAACTCGGACAACTGGTCGGCACCGGCTTGGTTTGCTTCCTTGATGCGAACGGGTACGATTTGCTTTCGATCGTGCCGGTGCGATCGGTTGAAGTAACGGACGTCCGTCTGCACGGGACGACGATAAGCATGACCCTGGAAATGAAAGCGTTCGCCTACGCGGAAACCAAGGCATTTACGCACGTTCTCGGCAGAGCGGCTAAGGACACATGTCCGTATAACGCTGATGGTGAAATTCATGGCAAGTACCTGTTCGAAGTGAAAGAGGCGTTGACGGAGCTACATCTAAGCAGTTCAGTCGAGGGTTGGGAAAAAACGGTTGGCTGCGTAAGGTTGCAGCAGGCATTCCAGAGCGAGCCCTACTTCTGGACAGTCCTAGGTATCGAGAAAGAAGGCGAGAAGATAAGCAGTGAAGAATTCTCTAGATGGCCGAATACCCCTGTCAATGGGGGATTCAGCATCTTGGTGTACCACTACCAAGAGTCGGGAGCGCCCGCTCCCAACTCGAAGCTAAGCCTTGTCGTTGGTAAGGCTGTCATGAACGTGGGTCCAGACGAACTCAAAATCGATTCGCGATATGATCTCAAGCGTTGGCGCTTCGAACCGAGAACCGCCAGCTATTTTCCCACTGAAACCTGGCTGAGGTTCCGAGTTGGGGACACTTGGGATCTCGATCTATCCGTTCAGGTCGGAGGATCGTTCTGGATAAACTTCGCGAAGAGCCTCGTCGTCGGCACACTAATTGCCGTACCGTCGATAACAGCTTTAGCACCCCAAAGAGATGTCGATTTCTCGATGAAGTTGTTGCTGGTTGGATTGTCTCTGATCGCGGGTGTCGGTGCTGCTCTTGCGGTTGTTTTTGGAATTGAAAAAGTAGGTTAAGCCGCCCCCGCGTCGGCCACGGCCAATTTGCCCACCGAGTCAAGTAGCGATCGCAGGAATGCAATGGACTTCATATCGACTTTCCAAATGCTCCGATAGCCCTCGGAGTAGAGCGCCGCATTGTATTCCAATGGCCGTGCGAACATGATTCGTACGTCCCAATGCAAGTAGCAGAATAAAGAAAGCCCCAAGGCTTGCAGTTTAGAGCCCAAGGGCGAAATCGTAATATTAAATCTTTCCCATCTCTCAAGGTAAATCTTCTCCAAAACCTCCAACGTGTTCTTATAGTCAAAAGTACTGACCTCGTACTGAGGCGCAGAAGCTGGAATCTTGTTGATCTTCCGCATGGCTTCCGTGCGCCATAAATCGTTGTTGAGGTGCGGGGTACCCAGTATCCACAAAACCTTGTTTCCGGGAGCCATCAGCAGTGATGGATCAATTCGCGAAATGACCGCCCTGCTACGTTCAGCCTTGAATGTAGGAAAGAGCACGACGCAATCTGGCCTCGGGTCAAAGTGCTGACCCGGATAGTCCGTGCTGGGAGTCACTTCGCTTACGCCACGCGCCAGTCCAAGGCTGATGTCCTCAGACCACCTCTGAAAGTCACTTTCATATTCTTGCTTGGTGGGATGATAGATATCTGCTTCCGAGTACAGGATTCGCAATTGAATGTCGGCTTCTAAAAGGCCCTTCATCGAACGCAATATCGCTTGATTCGAGGCTGCACTAATGTCGAGAGTTACCCTCGGGGCATCGCCGCAAGTGTTTCCACGAATCGCAGATTGTACAATGTTCTTCAAGCGCTTTGTGAAATCAGGATCCTCAATTTGTAACGGGTCGAGCCGGTCGCTAATATGTCGCAGACATCCGAGCATTTCCTCAGAATTCGCGGAGTTATCATCAGAATTTGTCGAATACTGTAACAAAATCGACCGGTTAGCTCTGTATCCAATGTCCCGTAGTTGTCTTGGTACGGAAAGAGCTCTTGGCTCGAAGCCCAAAGTGCAAATAAAAATCGCATCGCTTAATTCCGCAGACCCTTGTTGAGTATCAAAGAGCGTTACATTAGGCAGCACAGACAGTATTTTGCGCAGTTCGTTTCTGGCAATCTGCATCATCGCGACTTTCTCGGGAGCTGGCTTGCGCTCGGACGCTTTTGGAAGAGCGTAGGGCCTTCTATCGTAACTTGTTTCCCCGTCTTTGCCCATGAACCCCATGTCATATCGCAGGCACCTTTTGGGTCCGTAAGAAAGAACTTGAACCAATCCGGATTGGACTTGACCGCAGTATTTTTGCTCAAAGCCGCCCCAAAAGCGGGCAAGTATATTCTACGTAAATGCCATCGGATCGTGAGAACGTTCTTGTGTCGGGAGAGTCCTGGACCCATATTAATGAATATAGCCCTGCGTAAGACCTCGTCCGCCTGTTGCTGTTGCGCGGTGTTCAATTGATCCGCCGTTGCACCGGGAATCTGATCAATCTCGATACGTGGGCACTGTGGGGGTACTGACTGTTTACCCTTTTTAATCCAGCGTCCTTTTTCAAGGACGTTTCTCACCAAGTTCCCAAATGCCGAAACGAGACTGTGCATTTCGGTGCCAAAGGGAACGTATGTTTTGATGGATTCTAACAGCTCACGCGAAACTGCTCGGACCGAACTATCTTGAGTTGCAGGCGGAATAATCGAAGTAGTGTTCTTGTCAACCTTGGACGCTTCGAAAATCCTCCGATAGACCAATAGCAAATTCGAAACGTCTCCAGAACAGAGGTCGGCTAGCCTCTCTAACCCGAAGTAGTGTGCTTTTCGTCCCTTTCTGTCCTTCAACAAGGATAAGGCAAGAGATCCGGGAGGAGATTGACCGATTAGATCTATGGCCGTTCCAGAATAGTTGGCCGAACGCAACCGATGATTCAACAAATCGACCGCAAAGTCTCTCGCTCTTGCTCGGCTACCTGATTCGTCAAGGGCGATGAATTCCTGTCCGCAATCCACTTCTATCATTTCGCGCGAAATATCGGCCGAGGCATCATAAGGATTTGTAAGCACAGCGCCGAACTTCTCAGAAGACAGTTTAAATATGTGTGTACTCCGCCGCTCCCAGATGATTCGGTTGAGGATTTTCTGCACAGGCTCTGGTATCCGGTGTAACGAAAAATCGTCAACCAGAAAGGTTATGCGCATTTCTTTAAATCGGGGCAACAATTGAACAATTCGCGAGCTCAAATCTCCAAGCATCGTCTCGCGGCTCGGGTGCTCCACGTTCAAGCCTTCCATCATTAAAGAGTGTGTGTGGAACATCTCTTGCTCGATGATCTCCAAGAGCTGCGCCAGAGGGGAAATACCCTGCATCAAGGGATAGGAAGAGAGATTTAGCCTTTGTAGGACAAACGTGTGGACTCCCTGTTCCTCCGCTTTTCCCAGGCCCCAGAAAGACTCGCGGTCCTGCCGTTCCGCAATTAGCGCTAGTGTCTGCACAACCTCGCGCGTCGCTAAAAGGTTAAAGTAATGAACAATCTCACGCGTGAATCGACTTGCGAGCGCTTCGGTCCGGATCCAACCAACCCGATTTTGAAGATCGGTACTACACGAAATGTAAAAACCAGCCAGTCTAAACGTAGAAAGATCGGCAGCTGGTTTGTGAAGGTGAGGCTTGAGGCTCAACCATCGAAAAATCGTAGACTTCCCGCAACCCCTTGGGCCACTGACAAGGCAAGGGTCAGGACCAGCCACTTTTTCAAGCCAGGGGCACGTCTTAGCAAATATTTGAAGCAGCAGTCTATCGTCCGCGATGTGCTCCGCCGAAATGAACTCAAAAGGCGAGAGCAGTTCGGGTTTGCTCTCGACGGTTTGGGAACTAGCTCGCGTATAAGCCAGGCTAAAGAGGTCGACAATCTCCCGAGGATCGCGCAACGGTTGGCCGACGTCGACCATACTCTGAATTAAGCGCTCAGAGGCGCTCAGAAATCGGCGATCGCGAATCGACATTGATCGTCTAGCGCTGATCGTATTGGAGATTTCGACAAGGTGAGAAACAAAGCTGCCATGGTCGTCTGTTTCTTTTTTTGTTCCGACGCCAATCGGCTTCATGCTTCCGTTGTCCACAATCTTTATCCGTAGCTCTGGTGAGATTTGAGCTGGCGGTGCCTCCACTATCATCACGTTGCCGGTGTGCAGGTCGTCATGTCGCAATTTTTCAAAATACAGCTCGCTCAGAGCATTGCACATCGCGCGGATGTAACCGAGCATGAAAGTGGGTGTAACTCGGTCACCATCTTTTGCCAATAGGGTTTTTAGAGATGTGCCTTCGATCCACTCCTCGACGAAGCAAACAAAACTATATTGCGATCCAGCACCAAAATCGATTCTCACCAAACCAGCGTCAATGAAACGAGCAAACTCGTCGTATTTGTCCAGAGTGGAAGCGCGACTCAGCTCCTGAAGATAAGATCTGTCTTCGTAATCTGCATAAACAGCAAACTTTAGGGCACGTAGTCGACCCAGATCATCTTGTGCCTTCCAAACAACGGCCTTGAACCCCTCGCCTACGGGGCAGTCCAGTGTGTAGGAGTTTCCTTTGACGGTCACAGAAGTGGGCATGCGCGAGCGGTCTTTGAGCGCGGCTGCGATCTCGGCCGTGAGTTCGATACACTCGGACATAGGCACTCGGAAGCATTGGATTCTATATCGATTCGCAACACTTTTGCCAACGGAGCCGCGATGGACTCACTCGACCGGACAACTCCATCCAGATCTATACTGCGTAGCCAAACAGGAGCGTCGAGGTAGTGACCTGATCCCCTCTTTCCGCACGAAGCTGAGGCCCCCTGTGGACTCACTTCTCGGTCTACTCGATGCGGGCTAGGGTTCCCGACCATGAGGTCGCACAGCTGGAGGGGCTGCTCAGGCACATTTATAGACGAGACACCCGCGCCAACCAGCTCGCACGCCAAAAGACTTTTGGCCTGTTGCGCGTAACCCGTAGGAATGATTTTCGAAAGTGGAAGGTCAGCTGAGACAACAGAATAGGCTGACATTTTTCTACAAGAATGTAGAACACCAAAAAATCAAAATAGAAAAATATTTTTGCGAAAGCCCAGCCGCTGCGTAGGGGTACTGTTGGAGAGGCCCCTACCCCTTGATCCGGGGGCCCTCCTCCGCAGCGGCCCGAAAATCCGACGGAAGCAGTGCCGGAAAGAGTGCCGCTATCTTGCCACCGGTGGAAGTGCAGAAGAACTGTGCCCAGTTTTGTGCCCACCACCAAACCTTACCGAGTGTGACGGAGTGTCGCCGGATCGCTGGAAACCCTTGCTGGACAAGGTATCTGTCACACTCCATCACAATTCGTAGCACTCTGTCTAAGTCGTTGATTCCCGGTGCGACCATTACTTGGGCGCAGGGGGTCGTAGGTTCAAATCCTATCGCCCCGACCAAACAAATCAATCAGGTTCGAGCGGCTTCCTTTTTGAATTTCCGCTCTCTAATGGAACCCCAGCCAATCTTAAGAATCGGAAGCGGATAGCATCGTTGCTACCCTGCCTACTTCGATTTCATTTCGTCTACGGAGGAAGGGC
>Ga0307479_10001043_pt1 | contig 25116 bp, 23 predicted proteins | sample atmos_gasesECM4C_FD_203743 | JGI IMG/M metagenome (GOLD analysis project Ga0307479, IMG submission 203743) | Hardwood forest soil microbial communities from Morgan-Monroe State Forest, Indiana, United States - atmos_gasesECM4C_515 | ecosystem: Environmental > Terrestrial > Soil > Temperate... | reverse complement strand
TGTCCGAGGAGGACTTCCAGGGCCTCCACGCCGCAGCCGACGAGTGCTTCAAGCCGATCCTCGCAGTCGCCTACGAGACCGGCATGCGCAAGCGGGAGGTGCTCGACTTGCGCTGGGAGCAGCTCGACTTGAAGGAGGGCGTCATCCGCCTTCTTCCTCAGGACACAAAGGCCGAGGACGCACGCATCGTGTACCTCACCCCGCGCGCGCACGAAGCGGTCCGCCGCATCGTGCGCATGTTGTGTAGCGCGTACGTCTTCCTCAATCCGCAGACCGGCGAGCCCTGGGTCGACGTTCGCAAGCAGTTCGTGAACGCCTGCAAGGCTGCAGGTCTCTCGGGCGTCTGGTTTCACGACCTGCGCCGGAGCTTCGTCACCAACGCCCGCCGGTACGGTGTACCGGAGTCGGTGGTGATGAGGATGAGCGGTCACAAGACGCGCGCAGTGTTCGAGCGCTACAACGTCGTCGCCGAAGAGGACCTTCGCGACGCCGTGCGGAAGATCGAGGGCGCGCGGTTACGTCAAGAAACCGTCAAGGTTTCACAAAAGGAGCCCGGAGACTCAAAAGCCCCCTCGGCAACCGCCGAGAGGGCCTGAGTTTTTTGGTTGCGGGGGCAGGATTTGAACCTGCGACCTTCGGGTTATGAGCCCGACGAGCTACCGGACTGCTCCACCCCGCGTCAGTTCGGGCCGCCTCGTATAGTCCCGGCCGCGAGAGGTGTCAATCGCCTCCCCAGTCGCGCAAGACCTCGGCCGTGTGTTCGCCGCGCTCGGGCGCACGCCGGCTCGGCAGCTCGTCGAGGGGCACCAGCGCCGGAAAGGTGCGCGACAATTCTCCGACGAAGAGCGCCGCGAAAAGCGGGTGCGCGCGCAGCTCACGCGCCTCGAGCACCGGCTCGCCGCAGCAGTCGGCCGGACGCAAAAGCGCGTCCCACTCCTCGCGCGTGCGCTGCAGGAAGAGCGCGTCCATCTCCGACGCGAGCGAAGCGTCGAGCCCGCGGTCCATCCACTCGGGCCGCCCCACCGCCGCGCAGAAACGCTGCCAGAACTTCGGCTCCAGCGCGCCCAGCGCGTAGGCGCCTCCGGAAGCGCAGGCGTACACCCGGTAGCAGGGCCGGCCGCCGTCGAGGATGTCGGTGTCGTCGGGCCCCTCGCCCAGGTGCGGGAGCAAAAGCCCCGTCACGCCCTGGGTCATACCGACGTCGAGCGTGCGGCCGCGGCCGGTGCGCGCGCGCTCCAACAGCGCCGCCAGCACGGCGATGACCGCCTGCTGCCCGCCGCCGAACAGATCCGCCAGCTGCACCGCGGGCAGGACGCGGCCGCAGCGCGCCAGCACTCCCGACAGCGCGAGATACCCGATGTCGTGCCCCGCGCGGTCGCGCCAGGCGGGTTCCGACTGCCCGAAGCCGGAGATGCGGCAGACGATGAGCCGCTCGGGCCAGGGCCCCGGCAAGAGCCGCTCCAGCACGCCGGGGCGAAAGCTCTCCACCAGCACGTCGGCGCTCGCGCAGAGGCGGCGCAGCTGTCGGGCCCCCTCGGCCGATTTCAGATCGAGGACGATGCTGCGCTTGCCGCGGTTGAGCGCGGCGAACATGCCCGTCGAGATCTCGCGCAGGTAGTCGCCGGCTTCGGGATCCTCGACCTTGACCACGTCAGCGCCGAGATCGGAGAGCAAAAGCGACGCGTAGGGCCCCGGCAGCAGCCGCGACAGGTCGAGGACGCGCAGCCCCTGCAACGGACCGGCTATCCGATCACCTTCTGCAGCTTCATCGCCAGGCCCATGTCGCCCTTGATCTTCAGCTTCCCGCTCATGAACGCCATCTGCGGGTTCATCTTGCCGGAGACGATGTTCATGAAGTCGCCGGTCGAGGCGGTGACGGTGCACTTGGCGGTGCCGGTGGTGCCGGCGGTGACCACGCCCGGCTCCTTGGTGAGGTCCACGGTCCACACGCCGCCGTTGTCGCCGGTGATGTTGAACTCGTAGACGGCGTTCACCGCCTTGGAGGTTTCCGGCTTGTCCTTCAGCTTCTGCGCGATCTTCTCTTCGAAGTAGCTCTTGGGCGTGTGTTCGGCCATCGGTGCGGCTCCGGCGCGTAGGACTGAATGACCATTCATTCAGCGGGCGCGGAATCTAGCAGGCTGTGGGACGACGCGCCACCGCGCAGTTCATGCGCGGCGTGCTGCAACGCTTCTTCGGCCAACCGCAACCAGAGGCGCTGGTGCTCGGGGCCGACGGCAATCCACTCCTTCATCAAGCGGCCGTGGCCGGGATCGAAGCGCGCGCCCTTCCCTTCGGCCACCAGCGCATCGACGCGCTCTTTTGAAAGCTTGACCACCAGCTGCCCCTTCGACGACTCGAAGGCGAAGAGCTTGCGCGCGACCTTGAGCCCCTTGCTACCAAAGCCCTTGGCGCGGGCGGCGCTGGGCGGGTCGACGCGTGCATCCTTGGAGAGCAGCTTCGCCACGCGGGCAAACTCGCCGCCCGTCTTCACGGGGCTCATCCCTCGGTCGCCTCGCGGATCGATTCGCGCACGCCCTCGCCGAGGAAGTCCACCTCCGCCGGCAGAATGGAGAGCGGAGGCATCAGCACCACCACGTTGCCGAGCGGCCGCAGCATCAGCTCGCGCTTGCGCCCGGCCAGCGCGACGCGGTGGCCCACGCGGTCCTTGTGGTCGAACTCCTCCTTGGTCTTGCGGTCCTTGACCAGCTCGATGCCGACCATCAATCCGCGCTGGCGCACGTCGCCCACGTGGCTCAGCTCGCCCAGCGGCTTGAGGCCCTCGCGCAGGCGCTCGGCCATCGCGCGCACCTGCTCGAGCCTGCGCTCCTCGTCGAAGAGCCGGAGCGAGGCCAGCGCCGCCGCGCAGGCGAGCGGGTTGCCGGTGTAGCTGTGGCCGTGGAAGAAGGTGCGCTTCGACTCGGCCGGTCCGAGGAAGCTCTCGTAGACCGCGTCGGTGGTCAGCGTCGCGGCCAGCGGCAGGTAACCGCCGGAGAGACCTTTGCCCAGGCAGAGGAAGTCCGGCACCACCTCCTCCTGCTCGCTGGCGAACAGCGTGCCGGTGCGGCCGAAGCCCACGGCGGCCTCGTCGCAGATGAGCAGCACGCCGTTCTCCTTGCAGGCGCGCGCGATGCGGCGCAGGTAGCCGGTGGGGTGCACGATCATTCCGGCGGCGACCTGCACCAGCGGCTCGACGATCACCGCCGCGATCTCGTCGCGGCGGCCGTGGATGAGCGACTCGGCGGCGAGCGCGGCGGCCTCCAGGCAGTGCTTTTGGCCAGTTGGCCAACGATAGAGATAAGGGGTGGGGACGCGCAGGCAGTCGAAGAGCAGCGGGCGGAAGATCTCGTGGAAGAGGTCCATCCCGCCCACGCTCACCGAGCCCAGCGTGTCGCCGTGGTACGCCTCCGCCAGGGCGACGAACTTGCGCTTCTGCGGTTTGTCGCGCTGGCGCCAGTGCTGGAAGGCCATCTTCAGCGCGATCTCCACCGCGGTGCTGCCGCTGTCGGAATAGAAGACCTTGGTGAGCCCCGTCTCGCCGTGCGCCAGGCCGGCCTTGGGCGCACGACCCACCAGCTCCGCGGCCAGCTCGATGGAGGGAGGCGAGGCCAGGCCGCGCAGCGTGCTGTGGGCGACGTACTCCAGCTGCAGCTTGATGGCGCTGTCGATCTCGGGCCGGTGGTGGCCGTGGACGTTGACCCAGTGCGAGGCCGTCGCGTCGAGATACTTGCGGCCGCGGGTGTCGAAGAGCCAGGAGCCGCGGGCGTGGTCGATGATGAGCGGCTCGTCGCCCGGAAGCGGCTCGAGCCAGGTCTGCATCTGCGTGAACGGATGCCAGACGTGCGCGCGGTCGAGCGCGGCCAGCCGCTGGTGCCGCGCCTCGCCGGGTTCCAGGTCGGGGATGTCGCTCATCGCTGCTCGCCTCTCCGCGCGCCGGTTCTAGCACGCCGCCTCTTGGTCATTTGACCAAGGAGCGCTCCCTCTGCGGACGGGCGCAGTTGGTCATTTGACCAAGAAATGCCCTTGCCGGGGTTCGACGCTCGCCGCAGGCCCGGCCGCAGAGTTCGTCGTCGGCCGCGGCCAAGCGCAGCGCGATCGCTTGAGCGAACGCGACGGCGGCACGTATCCTGAGCCATTGCCCAGGGGGGGCCGTGGAGCGAGCGATCCGAGGTGAACTCTGGGCCACACTCTGCATCGCGGGCGCTTTTGCACGACCGGCGCTTCCCAAGCCGCTGGAGGACGCTTCGGCCAGGCCTCGCACCGAGGTGAAGCTGAAGACCGATTCGCAGGCAGGCTACGACTTCCTCCTCAACGCTTTCCGCGACGGAGCCAACGAAGGCGGCATGCTCGAGTTCAGGAGCCGGGAAGAACTGGAAGCGGAGTCCGACAGGCTCAAGGAACTCGCCGCGAAGAAATTTGAGAACCTCTCGCAGGACGAGTTTCTCAAGGCGTTGGCGAGCGATCCGGACGTGAAGCAGGCAGACGCAATGACCGAGGCGGCGAACAAGTCCTTCGAGGTCGTCCTCTCTGCGCAAGTCACCACCGTAGAAGACCAGACCTTCATCTCGGGGCGGCTGATCGATCTGGTCAACCACGGCGCGATCCTGCGCAGCGACAGCGACAGCTGCCGGGGATGTGATCTGGGCTCCATCGCGGACAAGCTGCACGCGCTCGGGGTGCGGCTTTCTTGGGACTCGGCCAAAGGGCCCGCGCCCGCGCGCCCCGCGGCACCCCCGCCCGTAGCCGCGCAAGCACCGGCGCCCGCCCCGCCGAGGCAGCGGTTGGACCTGAAGGGGAAGCTGGCAGTGCTCGAGCTGAGGAACTTCGCCAAGGACCTCACGCACGAGAACGCGCAGTACTTCACGGATGTGGTGCGGCAGACTTCTCTGCGACTGGAGCCCGCGCTCGATGTCATGACGAGAGAGAACCTCCTGGTGCTGCTGGAGTCGAGTGGCAAGAAGCTCGAGGACTGCGAGGGCGAATGCGAGGTGGAGACCGGCCGCCGCATCGGGGCGGACGAGATCATCAGCGGCGAAATCCAGAAGCTGGGCTCGCTCTACAAGATGTCCCTGCGGTTGCACGACACGCATGCCGGCAAGCTGCTCTCCTCGGCCATCGCCAGCGGAAGGAGCGTCGAGGAGCTGGACGCAGCCGCGCAAAAGGCGTCTGAGGACTTGCTCACCCGGCGCTGACCAGCGGGAAGGATCTCAGCGCCGAATGCCTGGCGCCGCCTGCGCCCAGCAGGCTGTGCATGAGATGGATCTCGCTCACTCGAAAGCTGACCAGCTCGCCCGCGGGCACGGCCGACAGCGCCCGCCGGGCGCCCTTCTCTCCGCGCTGCCGCACGCGGCCCAGGGTCAGGTGGGGCCGGAAGGGCCGCGCCTCCAGGGCGAAGGCGCGCTCGCGCAGGCCGGCGCGCAGCCGATCGGCGACGGCCACCAGCTCCAATGCGCCCGCGGTCACGCCGAGCCAGAGCACGCGCGGCCGCGACGGCGAGGGAAACGCGCCCGCGCCGGCGATGGCCAGCTCGAACGGCGGCAACTCGCCCAGACCGGCCGCCGCGGCGCAGGCGTCATGGAGGCGCTCGGTCTCGCCCAAGAACGCCAGCGTGAAGTGGAGCTGCTCGAAGTTGGCGAACCCGACCGCCTCGCCGCCCGCGCGCCGCGCCGCCTCGAACACCGGCCGCAGCGCTTCCTTCGCAGGGGCCGGCAGCGGCAATGCAAAGAAGAGGCGCATGCGTTATTCCATCGCCCTCCATGCCACGGACGACGGCGCGCGAAAAGAAGCCCCAGCCCCTGCTCCCCCTCCCGCTGGTCGAGCGGCTGCTCGCCGCCGCCATGTCTCGCGGCGCAGAGTTCGCCGAGGTCTACGTCGAGAAGTCGACCAGCACCGCCGTCTCGCTCGACGAAGGAAAGATCAAGAGCGCCCAGTCGGGCTCGGTCACCGGCGTGGGCGTGCGCGCCATCCGCGGCGCGCAGGTGGGCTACGCCCACTCCGACGATCTCGACGAGGCGGCGCTCTTGCGCACGGCGCAGACCGCTGCGCTCATCGCCGACGGCACCCGCCAGCCCGGCCCGATCCACATGTCGCGCACGCCGCTGCCCACCTACTACCAAGTGCGCACCCCGCTCGCCGACGTCGAGGTGGCGCGCAAGATCGAGCTGGTGCAGCAGGCCGACGCCGCCGCGCGCGCCTACGACAAGCGCATCCGCCAGGTGATGGGCGGATACGCCGATCAGACGCGCGAGATCCTGGTCGCCAACACCATTGGCCATCTCGCCGAGGACCGGCAGGACCTGTGCCGGCTCGGCGTGCAGTGCGTCGCCTTCGGCAAGCACAACGAGCGGCGCACCGGATTCCACGGCGGCGGCGGCCGGGTGGACTTCCGCTTCTTCGAGGATTTCTCCCCCGCGCAGGTGGGCCGCGAAGCGGCGCGGCAGGCGGTGGCGACCTTGGGCGCGGTGCCCGCTCCCGCCGGTCCGCAGACGGTGGTGCTGGCGCCAGGCTGGAGCGGAATCCTGCTCCACGAGGCGGTCGGCCATGGCCTCGAGGCCGACTTCATCCGCAAGGGCACTTCGCTCTTCGCCGGCAAGTTGGGTGAGAAGGTGGCCAGCGAGTTGGTCACCGTCATCGACGACGGCACCGTGGCCGGCGGCCGCGGCTCCATCAACGTCGACGACGAAGGCAACGCCGGCGAGCGCAAGGTGCTCATCGAGCGCGGCGTGCTGCGCGGCTACCTCTACGATCACCTCAACGCCAAGCTCACCGGCCAGCGCAGCACCGGCTCGGGCCGCCGCCAGAGCTTCCGCCACGCGCCCTTGCCGCGCATGACCAACACCTATCTCGCGCCCGGAGACCAGACGCCGGAGGAGATCATCGGCAAGGTGCAGCGCGGGCTCTACTGCCGGCAGTTCGGCGGCGGGCAGGTGGACATCTCCAACGGCAACTTCGTCTTCGAGATCAGCGAGGCGTACCTCATCGAAGAAGGGGAGATCGGCAAGCCGGTGAAGGGGGCGATGCTCATCGGAGTCGGGCCGGAGGCGTTGAAGAACGTCATCGCGGTGGGTAGCGACGCCAGTCACGACCCAGGCCTCGGAACCTGTGGCAAGGACGGGCAGAGCGTGCCGGTGGGCGTGGGGCTGCCCACGGTGCGCATCGACAACCTGACGGTGGGAGGCACGGGCGCGTGAGCTTGATTGACGTCTGTCAGCGACTGGTGGAGCTGGCGCGCAAGTCGGGAGCGGCGGAAGCGGAGGCCTACGCGGAGCGCACGCGCGAGTCGTCGGTGCGCGTGCGGGATGGAGAAGTGGAGGAGCTGCAGCAGGCGGCGTCCAAGGGAGTGGGGCTGCGGGTCATCAAGGGACGGCGGCTCGGCTTCGCCTACGGAACCGACTTCTCCAAGGGCGGCTTGCAGTCGCTGGCCGAGCGCGCGGTGGCGCTGGCCAAGGGCGCGGCCCAGGACGACGCCAACGGCTTGCCCTCGCGCGCGCTGCTCGGCAGCGGCGCGCCCGGCGAGTACGATCCCGCCATCGAGGAGATCTCTCCCGAATGGAAGCTGGCCGCCGCGCGCGCGGCGGAAAGAGGCGCGCGCGCCGAGGACGCGCGCATCCGCAAGTTCGACTCCACCGGCGCCGGCGACTTCCTCGCGCACGCGGCCATCGCCTCGAGCCGCGGCGCGCGCGGCGAATCACGCGCGAGCTATGCCTACGTCTATTGCTCGCCGGTCGCCGAGCAGGACGGGCAGCTGCAGACGGCGTCGTGGAGCGACACCCGGCGCAGGCTCGCCGTGCTGGAAGATCCCGAGCAGGTGGGCCGCACCGCCGCCCGGCGCGCAGCGCGCATGCTGGGCGCTCGCAAGGTGAAGACGCAGAAAGTGCCGGTGGTGCTCGACGCGCAGATGGCCGCGGGCTTCGTCGCCGGCCTGGCCGGCGCGGTGAACGGCCTGCTCGTCCACAAGAAGAGCAGCTTCCTCGGCTCACTGTTGGGCAAGCGGGTCGCGCCCGAAGGCTTCACGCTGCTCGACGACGCGACCCTGGCGCAGGGCATCGCCACCCGCCCCTTCGACGGCGAGGGCGTGGCCTCGCAGTCGACCGCGGTGATCGAGCGCGGCGTCTTGCGCAACTTCCTCTACGACGCCGCCACCGCGCGCAAGGCGAAAGCGCGCAGCACCGGCAGCGCCTCGCGGGGGTGGGCATCGCTGCCGTCGATCGGCACCAGTAACTTGTATGTGAAAGCCGGCTCGCAGCGCCCCGAGGAGATCATCGGCCAGGTCAAACAAGGCCTCTACGTCACGGCCATGCTCGGCCGCGGAGCCGACGTGGTCACCGGCGACTACTCCCGCGGCGCGAACGGCATCTGGATCGAGGACGGGGAATTGGCCTACCCGGTGCAAGAAGTGACCGTGAGCGGAAACCTGCTCGAGATGCTGCGCGGAATCGACGCCATCGGAAACGATCTCGACTTCCGCAGCGCAACCTCCGCACCCACGCTGCGCTTCTCCGAATTACAAGTGAGCGGCGCGTGAAAGCCTTGCTCTTCGATCTCGACGGCACGCTGACTCGCAGCGGCGGCGCCGGCACCCGGGCGCTGGGCAAGGCGCTGCACGCGCGCCCGCAGGCGGCGGCCGAGCTGGGCAAGATGCGGCTCGACGGCATGACCGATCGCGCGATCGCCCGCGCTCTCCTCGCCGCCGAGGGAGATCACAGTGTGCCGCTCGCGGAGCGGCTGCGCGGCGTGGCCGAGAGCGACATCGACGCGGTGCTGGAGCGCTATCTGGAAAGGCTGGCGAGCGAGTGCGCCGCGAAGTCCTTCCAGCCCCACGCCGGAGTGCCGCAGCTGGTCGCGCGGCTGGCCGCCCGCGCCGACGTGCTGCTCGGGCTGTGCACCGGAAACCTGGCGCGCGGGGCGGAGCTGAAGCTCGCCTCGATTGGATTGTGGGAGGCGTTTCGATTCGGCGCCTACGGGAGCGATGCCGAGCCGCGCGTGGAGATCGTGCGTACCGCGTGGCGGCGCGCGCAGGAACGCGGAGCGCGGCAGGCGCTGGTGATCGGAGACACGCCGCGCGACATCCTGGCCGCGCACGAAGCGGGTCTGCCCGCTTGCGGCGTCGCCACCGGCCGCTACTCGGTGCACGAGCTGGCCGAGCACGGCGCCGACATCGTGCTGCAGGATTTCTCAGATACCGACGCCGCCGAAAGACTCTTGACCTAGGCGTTACTCGCCGTTGTTGTCGTCGAGCATGTGCGAGATCTCCGGCATCAAGCGCTGGAGCTGCTTCAGGGCTTCGCGCAGCTGCGCGTCGTCCATGGGAGCGCCGTTCTGCTGCAGCCCGCGCAAGAGCTGCGCAAAGCCGTTGCCTCCGCCGCCGAGCGCCTCCATCAGCGCCAGGCCGTCGGGCGGCGGAATGTCCTCGTCGCCGTGCCTCTCCTCCCACCAGCGCCGCTGCAGCGCGGCCAGCTCCGCCGCATCACCGGCGTCCACCCGCTGCGCCGCCAGAAGCCACGCCCCCGGGCCCGCCTCGCGGAATGCCCACGACTGGCGGTAGGCGCGCGCCGTCTGGTCGAAGCGCTCGTCTCCCAGGATCTCGCGCGCCTTCTGGAAGAAGAGCGGCGCCTTGCCATACACCAGGCCCGCGTAGGCGAGCGGCGAGCGGAAGTCGTCGGCCGGCCGCGCCACCTTGCCGTCGGGCAGCCGCGCCATGCGCATGCCGTGATAGTTGAGCGCCACGTAAGTGCTCAGCGCTTGCGCCGCGGCGGGCTTGCCGGAAACGTCCTCGGTCACCAGCACCGCGCTGTACTGCGCGAGCGCCTCGTCCACCCACGGCGCGCGGCGCGGATCGGAGCCCACCACCGCCTGCCACCACTGGTGCGCGACCTCGTGGTAGCAGGTGAACTCGAACATCCCCGAGGGCGTGAGGCCGCCGCGCGCGAGCGCCTGCGCGATCAGCGCCATGCCCGGCAGCTCCACGCCGCCGGCGCCTCCAGTCAGCGCGACTTCTGCCACCGCCAGCGACGTCCACGGGTACGGTCCGAAACGTTTCTGCAGCGAGGTGAGCGCCGCGCGCGCGCAGGAGAGGAGCGCCTGCGCGCCCTTCTCGCCGTGCATCGAGTCGGCGCGCAGCTGCACGCCGTGCGCGTCCTCGTTGCGCTCGGAGAAATCGGGCGAGGCGGCGAGGCCGAGCGCGCCGCGAATCCCGGCCGCCGCGAACGTCGCCACTTCGCGGCCTCCTTCGACGGGGTGCTGGCCCAGCGCCGAGCCCGCTCCCGCCACGCGCCACCCCTTGGGCACCGTCAGCGCCACTACCGCCGCGCCCGGATCGGCGTGGCCCTGATCGCCCAGCGCTCCCGGCTCCTCGCGGTCCCACTCGCCCCGCGCCCTCGCCGCGAGCTGCGGATACCAGTCCACCAGCGCCGCCCCGCTGGGGCCCACCGCGAACGTCCCGTATCCGCGATCCATCGCGCGCGGCCGGCCCGACATCGCCCCGAGCCCCGGCGCGATCTGCGCCAGCACCTGTTCGGCGGACGCGAGCGGATCGTCGTCACCCTCGCGCAGCCGGCGCAGCTGGCCGCGGAAGGTGAGCGAGATGGCCGCGCTCGACCCGGGCGCCAGCTGCAGTGGAACCACGATCACGCTGCCGTGCGCGCGCGCGGCGACGCGCTTGCCGTCGACGCGGACGTCATCGGCGCGCAGCGACGTCCCGCGCACCGCATTGGGATACGAGCGGAGCACCACTTCGGTCCAGGGCGCCGACTCCCGATTGCGGACGGTGAGTCGGAGCTGGCCCTCGATGCGCGCGGTCTTGGGGAAGAGCTCGGCTTGCACTTCCGAAACCGGCAGCTGCGCGAGCGGCGCGGTGTTCGCTTCCAGCTCGGCGCGGCCGGCGGGCCGCAGCGAGGCGGCGAGGAGATCGACTTCCTCCTGGGCGGCCGCCGCTGCCGCCGCGAACAGCACCAATGATGCAATCCGGATGCTGCGGCTCACGCCATGGCCGTCTGCCCGGTCTCGCGCGAGGGCCGCGCGGGGTCCTTCGGCGCGGCGGGCTTGCGCACCTTGGGCGCGGCTTTCCTGGCCGGCGGCCTTCGTCGCTGGTGCTTCTGCCCCGCCAGCGCAGGCACGGACAAGAGCAGGAGCGCGAGCAGCACAGCCCTCATTCGCGTGATAGTAACGCCGGCCGCGAAAGGACGTCCATGCCGCGCGTGCTGCTCCTCTTGACATTGTGCGCTTCCTGCAAGAAGCCGCCCGCGCCCTTCTGCGACCAGGATCTCTCCGGCCTCTGGCTCAACTCCAGCGACACGCGCTTCGCCTACCGCTTTCGCGATCACGGCGGCACGCTGCGCGGCGAATTCCTCGAGCGCGACGCCGACGGAGGCCTCACCGACCCCGACGAGCGCATCGACTTCGAGCTCCACCGCACTCCGACTGCGGTCGCAGGCGTGATGCGCTCGACCGGCCGGACGCCGTTGGGCCGCACCTGCCCGGTCGAATACGGCATCCAGCTCACCTCTTGCCAGCCCGCTGCACTGCAAGCGGTGGTGGAGACGGCGGTCGACGTGGCCGAGGACTGCAAGCGGGCGCGCCTCGAAGACGGCGGCGAAATCCCGCCGAGGCTGGCGGAATTCCGTTTTCAGCGGGCGACGCATCCGTCAGGTGGCGGAGAAGACCCGGTGTCCCATTGATGCTGCCCGGATCGCGCTGGTAGGCTTTGCACGCACACGAAGACCGTTTCAGGGAGCCAACGAATGATGTCGCCGCTCGTTCGCCGCGCGTTGATCGCGGCATTCATCGCCTGCGTGTCCATCTCGGGCTGTAAATGCGGCTCGAAAGTCGTCGGACAAGGCTGTCAGAGTGACGACGAGTGCAAGGCCGAGTTCAACAACAGCAGCCGCGCCTTCTGCGACCAGAGCCAGAACCCGCCCACCTGCGAGCTCCATCCGCAGAAGTGCGACACCGCCAACGACTGCTGCCCGGCGCAAGTCTGCAACGCCACCGGCCACTACTGCTTCGACAAGTACACGCCCTGCACGCAGGACTCCGAGTGCCCCTCGGACGGGCAGGTGTGCAAGGAGATCGGCGTCTTCTCCAAGGGCCTGGGCTGCACCTGGAACAAGTGCGACGCCAACGGCGGCTGCGCCGACCCCAGCACCACCTGCTTCAACCACTATTGCGTGGGCACGCCGCCCTGCAACGGCGGCTGCACCAGCCCCACCAGCCCCGTCTGCGTCACCACCACCAACCTCTGCACCCCCGCGCCCAAGGACTCGACCTGCGCGCAGACCTGCCCCACCGGCAAGGTGCTGGTGCTGACCAACCCCGACAACATCTTCGACACCTGCGTGGAGAGCACCGAGAAGTGCGAGTGCGATTCGCTCCCGCCGCTGATCGTGCACGACGTCTCGCGCTACTCCAGCATCGCCGGCCGCAACGGCGACCAGAACCTCTACGTCAGCGCCTACGACGGCGAGTACGGCGACCTGGTGCTGCACACCTTCGACAAGAACTCGCTCGACAAGCCCACCAAGACCGAGTGGCTCGACGGCGTTCCCACCACCTGCAAGATCGGCGGCGACGTGACCGGGCCGCGCGGCGGCTGCGTCACGCCGGGACCCAACGTGGGCCAGTACACCAGCATCGCCGAGAGCCCGACCGGCGACCTCTACATCGCCTACTACGACGTCGACAACGGCGACCTCAAGTTCATCGCCCGCTACGGCGGGCCGGCCGCCTCCTGGACCACGCCCGTCACCATCGACGGCTCGACGCCGGTGGGCAGCTCGCCCTCCAACGGCGACGTCGGCCTCTACGCCTCGATCGCGCTCGACAAGACCGGCGTGCCGGCCATCGCCTACTTCCGCCGCGGCGACTTCAACGCCTCGAGCGGCGCCGAGGACGGACCCTCCACCGGCCTGGTCTACGCCTACGCCAAGCGCACGCAGCCCTTGACGGCGGCCGACTGGCAAGTGGTGGGCGACGTGGAAGCCCTCAATCGCCCGCCGCCGGTGTGCGGCGGCCCGTGCCCCACCAACCAGCTCTGCGTGCAGGACGGAGCGCTGCAGCAGTGCGAGTACAAGTCGCCCAGCTGCACCGCGGCCTGCGGCACCGGCCAGGCTTGCGTGCTCGACCAGAACACCGCCAACGCCAGCCCGGCCTGTCGCACCACGCTCAACGACGACGCGCTCCCCGAGCTGCCGCGCGGAGTGGGCCTGATGCCGCAGCTCGGCTTCATCGACGGCACCGGCTGCAACACCAGCGACAAGGGCTGCCCGGTGATCGCCTACTACGCCAGCATCGGGATCGATCCGGCCGACGGCAAGACCAAGAGCATCCCGCAGCTGAAAGCGGTGCTGGCCACGGCGGGCGGCGCGGCTCCGGTGTGGGGAACGCCGGTGGTGCTCGACGGCGCCATCGATCCCGACCCGCAGCACGCCGGGCAGACCGTGCCCTCCACGCGTGACACCGGCCGCTGGCCGTCGCTTGCCATCGGGCCGGTGGGCGCCGCCGGCGGGCGCATCGCCATCGCCTTCCAGGATCGCACCTCGCAGCAGCTTCTGATCTACCAGGACGACGTATTGTTCGCGCACGCCTCGCACGCTCCTCCGGGCGGTTCCGGCCTCATCCACGTCGTGGACGGCGGCCTGCCCGACCAGAGCGGCACCTGGCACCCGCAGAGCTTCCCGGGCGCGCAGACCAGCATCGCCTTCACGGCCTCGGGAAAGATCGCGCTCGCCTACCAGGACGCGACGCCGGTGGATCTCATCTTCTCCGTCTACGACCCGAGCGCGCTGAAGACCATCTCGCGCGTCACGCTGCAGCCCAGCGGTGGAGCGGCCGGGTTCTGGCCACACATGGCCATCGTCAGCGGGACGGCGTACGTGGAGAGCGCCACCATCAAGGCGCTCTCGGCCAAGAGGGTGATCAACCCCTTGCACGTCGCGCAGACCCAGGTGCCGTAAAGCGCGCAGTTCTTTTCTCAGCCCTTGAGAAGCAGCTGCAGCTCGGTGGCGATTTCGTCGGCGAGATCCGGGCGCGACTCGGCCAGGCGCGCGGCTTGCGCTGCCGCCGCCACCGCGCGCGCGGGATCGCCGCCGTGCTCGCGCAGCGCGCGCACCAGCTGCAGCAGCAGCGCCGGATCGTCGGGAGCCAGGACCGTCGCGCGCGTCAGCTCCCGCAAACCCTCGCCGGGATCGCGCGGCAAGAGCAGCGCGCCCAGCCGCGCGTAGACCTGCGGATCGTCGGCCAGCCTCGCGGCGGTGCGCAGCTGCGCGACGGCCTCGTCGATGCGGCCCGCCTGCTCGGCCAGCTCGGCGAGGCGCACCGAAGCCTGCGCGCCCGTGAGCGCGTCCTCGGCCACGTCGCGAGCGCGCAGGTAGAGCTCGCGCGCACCGGCCACATCGAGGTGCAGCGCGCGGTAGCCGGCCAGCTCGAGCAGCGTCTCGGCGTCGTCGGGCCGCGCCTCGGCCAGCTGCTCCAGCGCGGAGAGGAAGGCCGGCATCCTGTCGGTCCCGGCCGCCGCGCGCGCATTCGCGCGGATCGCCCGCCTCGGCGCCTCGAGCGCGGGCAACTCGTCCAACAACGCCAACAGCTCCCCCACGGCTGCGTCGACCTCGCCCACGTCGCCCGAAGTCCTGCGCACCGCGCGGCAGAGCCGCAGCACCGCCTCGGCCGGCACCTGTGGCTCCAGGCTCTGCGGCGCCGCGGAGGAATCCTCCCCCAGAGCGAGCAGCGTCGCGCGCGCCAGCATGCGGCCCAGCTGAGGCGCCGCGCCCAGAGGCGACGACTCGGTCCAGAGGGCTTTCTCGGCGCCGGCCGCGTCGGCCAGCAGCACTTCCAGATGGACCTGCTCCTGCTCGAGCCGCAGCCTGGCGCCGAGCGCCGCGTCCGCTCCCAGCTGCGCGGCCGCCGCGCCCAAGGACGCAACCGCGATGGGGATCGCGTCGGCCAGCAGCCGCGTATCAACGGCGCGGGCCAGCTCGGCCGCCGCGTCCGCCGCCAGGTAGCCGGCCAGGTCGTGCGCGTCGGGATCGAGCTCCTTCACTGCGAAGGGAACGACGACCACGATGCGGCTCAACGCAGCTCCGGCACGTGCCGCTCCAGGATCTCGCGCACCTCGCGCAGCTCCGGCCGCCGGGCAAGCGCGTCGCGCACGTAGCGCAGCGAGGAAGGGATGCTCACCAGGAACGACGGGTTCTTCTTCACCTGATCAATGAACACGAAGCGACCCGCGTCCTTGAGCTTGCGCTGCACGGTGAGCAGGTCGAAGTAGGCGACGAACTCTGCCGGGTCGAGCCGCTCGCCCCCCTCGAGCGCAAAGCGCTCCAGGTAGCGGCGCAGCATCTCGTCGATCAGCGGGCGCTCCAACTCCACGTAGCTGTCGCGCAACAGGCAGACCAGGTCGTACTGGCGCGGCCCCTGCAGCGCGTCCTGGAAGTCGATCACCACCTGCTCCCCGCTGGGGAGCACCATGATGTTGCGGCTCTGGTAGTCGCGGTGCGTGAAGCTGCGCGGCGCGATGGCCAGCTCCTGCGAGATGCGGGCGAACTCGCGCCGCAGCGTCAGAAGCTCGGCCTCGCTGGGCCGCGCGCCGCGGCCGAGCAGTCCGTACTCGATGAAGTGCTCGAACTCCCAGTGGTAGAGGTCGTAGTCGAAGGCGCGCGACCAGGCCAGGCAAGAGGCATCGGGATTGCGCTCCGCGTGCGCGCGCAGCCGCGCCAGCTGATCGATGGCGTCGGCGTAGATCGCTTTTCGATCCGCGCCTTGGTGCAGCGCCTTCTCCAGCGTGCGGTCGGTCAGGTCCTCGATCACCAGGAAGCCGTCGCGGCTGGCGTCGAGGAAGACGGTGGGCACGCGCACGCCGATGCGATCCAGATAGCGGTGCACGTTGAGGAACGGCAGCTCGGGCGCGGCGTGATCCTTCGACGCCTCCTCGCTCTTCACCGGATCGGGAGGCAGCTCCATCACCAGCGCGCTGGTTGCTCCGTCGGTGCCGCCTACGCGCCAGTAGATGCGGTTGCCCGCGCCGCCCGGCAAGCGCGTCACCTCTCCGGCCGGCCGGCCCGTCGCCGAGCTGTACGCTGCTCGCAATTGATCGGAAGTCATGCGCGCGCGCAGAGTACCATGGGGCGGCGGGCGTGATAGAAACCCGCGGCATGCCCGTCTTCCAGAACATCCTCCAGGCAATCGGCAACACGCCGCTGGTCCGCTTGAACAAGGTGGCCGGCCCCGAGGACGCCGCCGTCTACGCCAAGTGCGAGTTCCTCGAGCCCGGCGGCTCGATCAAGGACCGCATGGCGCTGTTCATCCTCGACAAGGCCGAGCGCGAGGGCCGCATCAAACCCGGCGCCACCATCGTCGAGAACACCTCGGGCAACACCGGCATGGGCGTCGCGCTGTGGGCGGCGGTGAAGGGCTATCGCTGCATCTTCACCATGCCCGACAAGATGTCGACGGAGAAGGTCAACTCGCTGAAGGCCTTCGGCGCCGAGGTGGTGGTCACGCCGACCAACGTGGCGGCGGAAGATCCGCGCAGCTATTACGAGACCGCCAAGCGCATCCACCGCGAGACGCCCGGCTCCTTCATGCTCAATCAGTATCACAATGCCGATAACATCGAGGCTCACTATCGATTGACCGGCCCCGAGATTGAACAGGATTGCCGCACGGCCGGCTTGAGCCTGGATTTCTTCGTGGCCGGACTGGGCACCGGCGGCACCATGTCCGGAGCGGGGAAGTACCTCAAGGAGCGCTTCCCGGCGATGCGCAACATCGGCGTCGATCCCGAGGGCTCCGTCTATCTCGATTACTTCAAAACCCAGAAACTCATTCAACCTCACGTTTACAAAGTCGAAGGTATCGGCGAGGACATGCTCTGCAAGGCGATGGACTTCTCGGTGCTCGACGACGTGCGCCGCGTGGACGACAAGCAGAGCTTCGTCATGGCGCGGCGGATCGCGCGCGACGAGGGCCTCTTCGCCGGCGGCTCCTCGGGCGCGGCGGTGCACGTGGCGGTGGACCTGGCGCGCGAGATCGGCAAGGGCAAGAACATCGTGGTGGTGCTGCCCGACTCCGGCTCGCGCTACATCACCAAGTTCTATTCCGACGAGTGGATGAAGGACAACGGCTTCTTCGATCCCACCGACCGGCTGGGCACGGTGGCCGACCTGCTGGGCGGCAAGCGGCCGCCGGTCTTCACCGTCTTCGCCACCGACACCGCGCGGCACGCGGTGGATCTGATGAAGCAGCACGGCATCTCGCAGCTGCCGGTGATCGAGGCGGGCAACAAGCCCATTGCCATGCTGCACGAGGTGGACCTCTTGCAGGCGCTGCTCGACGGCCGCCACAAGCTGGAGGAGCCGATCTCCGCGGTGATGAAGCCGCTGGCCGGCGTGGTGACCCTGCGCACGCCGGTGTCGCGCTTGAAGGAGCTGTTCGCCACCGATCACGTCGCCATCGTCAAGGACGGAGATCAGCTGGCGGCCATCCTCACCAAGATCGACTTGATCGACTGGCTGGGCGCCCGCGTCACCGTACGCTGAGCGCGAAGAGCGCGATGGCCATCGGCAGGAGGAGGATCAGCAAGGTCAGCAGCACCGCCGCCGGGTGGGCGAAGTTGAAGGTGTAGCCGACGCCGCTGCGCTTGGGCACCAGGAGCGCGGGGTCGTGGCGATCGAAATAGAACACACCCGCGCGCCAGGCATTCGGATTGCGCACCGGCTCCCGAGGCACGCCGCGCACGGCAAGCGCGGTGACCACCACCAGGACCACCACCGCCGCGACCGAGAACACCAGCACGGGCGCAAGCAGCCGGCCGTTGGTGGCCGTGGCCGCGAGCACGCCGCAGTTGAGCAGCGCGACGAAGTACTCCACCGCCAGTAGCACGCGCAGGGTGGGCCCGCGCATCGTTCCCCGCGGCGAGCTGCGCCGGATGGCGAGCTGCACACCCAGCGTGAGCAAGCAGAGGGCGGCGCCGAGCAGGAGCGGAAAGCTCGCTCCCAGCGGGCGGCGCTCGACGAAGCGGTCGGCCTGGCCGTGCACGTTCCAGTGCACCGGCAGCCGCGCCGGCAGATCGTCGAAGTGCGCGCGCAGCCAGAGCGCGGCCGCCGCCAGGACGGCGAAGGGGCCCACTTGCGCGGCGACGCCTCCGGGAAGGCGCAGCTCGGGGCCCGGCTCGATGGATGCTTCGCGGATGTCGCTCCTGATCACGGGACCTCCTTGGCCGCGCGCAAGAGAGCGGACTGCACCGAACCGGCCGGCACACCGGCGGCGCGCGCTTCCGCCACCAGCGAGCGCAGGCGGCGCGCGAAACGGTCCTGCTCGCCGGCGGGAGCGCGCTGGGCCGAGCGCTCCAGCACCACCGCTCCGTTGCGCCGCTCCAGGCTGAGAAATCCCTCCGCGGCGAGCTGCCGGTACGCCTCGGCGACGGTGTTGTGGTTGACGCCCAGGTCCAGCGCCAGCTCGCGCACGGTGGCCAGCCGCGCGCCGGGCGGCAGCCCTCCGGCCACCAGCAGGGCGCGGATCTGATCGGCGATCTGCCGCCAGGCCGGGGTGGCGGCCGCGAGATCGATGCGGAGGGTGAGCGCCATTTGTCTGCTACTAGCAGACAATGATTGTCTGGTCAAGGCAGACAAAGCGAGGGTGCGCGCCGGCGCCGGATCGATGTTATGCAATGCGGCCCATGAGCGACCCCACCCGCTTCGAGACTCTCGCCATCCACGCCGGCCAGCACCCGGATCCCCTCACCGGCGCGGTGATGACGCCGGTGTACCTCACCTCGACGTACGCGCAGTCGGGACCGGGCGAGCACAAGGGCTTCGAATACTCGCGCACCCGCAATCCGACGCGCGACGCGCTGCAAGGCTGCCTCGCGGCGCTGGAAGGAGGAAAGCACGCGCTCGCCTTCGCCAGCGGGCTGGCGGCCACCGACGCGGTCCTGCACCTGCTCTCCGCCGGCGACCACCTCGTGCTCAGCGACGATCTCTACGGCGGCACCTTCCGGCTCGCCGACAAGGTGTTCAAGCGGCTGGGCATCGCGCAGACCTACGTCGACGTGGCCGACACGCGAGCGGTCGAGGCGGCCATGCGGCCCGAGACGAAACTGCTCTGGGTGGAGACGCCCACCAATCCGATGCTGAAGATCTGCGACCTGGCCGCGCTCGCTGACATCTGTCAGCGGCGCAAGGTGATCTCGGTCTGCGACAACACCTTCGCCACCCCGTTCTTCCAGCGGCCGCTGCAACTCGGCTTCGACGTGGTGGCGCACTCGATGACCAAGTACTTGAACGGCCATTCCGACGTGGTGGCGGGAGCGCTGGTCCTCTCGCGCGACGACCTGCTGGAGCGGCTAGCTTTTTTGCAGAACGCGGTGGGCGCGCAGATGGGGCCTTTCGATTCGTTCCTGGTGCTGCGCGGCCTCAAGACGCTGCACGTGCGCATGGAGCGGCACGAGCAGAACGCGCGCCTGGTGGTGGAAGCGCTGCGGCGGCATCCAAAGATCGAGCGCGTGACCTGGCCGGGCCTGCCCGAGCATCCGCAGCACGCGCTGGCGCAGCGGCAGATGACCGGCTTCGGCGGGATGCTGACCTGCGTCGTGCGCGGCGGTCTGCCGGCGGCCCGGACCTTCCTCAAGTCGCTGCGCATCTTCATCTGCGCGGAGTCGCTGGGCGGCGTGGAGAGCCTCATCGAGCACCCGGCGATCATGACCCACGCTTCCGTCCCTGCCGAGACGCGCCGCAAGCTCGGCATCGACGACGGCTTCATCCGTCTGTCGGTGGGCATCGAAAACGGCCAGGACCTGGTGGACGACTTGCTGCAGGCCCTCGACCGCGCCTGATCGATGTCGCTGGCGGATGAGATTGCCGGGGCATTCGCGCCGGGCGCCGACGAGACGATTCCGGCCGAGAAAGTGCGCGGCTGGATGCGCTCGGAGGATCTCGAAGCGCTGGGCGCGATCGCGGCCGCGCTCTGGCGAGACGAGGACGTCGCGCGCATCCGACCGGCGCTCGATTGGGACGAAGTCTTCAGGTTTCTTCTCCAATATTACGCGCGCTGCTTCCGTGAGAATCTCCCGCTCGACGGGAGAAGGGCTCACAGCCGCTATCAGGCCGGCTGGGCCGTCGCCTCCTGGTTCGCCGCGCTCTGGGACGACGCTTCGATTCCCCGCCAACGGCTACTCCAGATGAAGAATTGGCTGGCTGCGCTCTACCGAGAGGGAGATGACGGCCTCCGGCTCTGCATCGAGACCGCGACGCTCGAGCACCTGTTCGAGCGGGCAGCCATCGCCGTTTGGTTCGAAGACTGGCTGTCGGACCCGCTGCTCGGACCGGCTCACGTGCGCGCGCTCGACTGGGGACGAAACCAAGGCCGGCCGCCCGGGCGACCGCGCCCCAAGAAGCGCGGGCAGCGCGGCAAACGCTGAGGGCGTCAGCGATCGTCCAGCAGGTCCTGGGCGGTGAGCTCTGGCGCGGCGGGCCCGTGCTCGTACTCCAGCAGGCCAATGGAGGCGTACCTCCCGCGCACGCGCTCGGAGAGGAGCCCGATGCGCTTCAGGTTCGGCACGATGCGCTTGAACATCGTGCGCCGGAAGATGGCCATCATCTCGCTGTCGAGCAGGATCTGGTTCCACTCCGCGCGGCTCATCGCGTGCGCCCAGTGCTCCTCGTAGTACTCGTGCGCCAGGAAGCGGTTGCGCAAGAGGTACGCCACCTCGAAGGCCCAGTCCTCGCGCTCGGCCCGCTCCTTGGCGCTGAGCGCGGTGGCGTAGAACTTCTGCAGCGCGATCACGCCGTAATGGACGTGTCGCGCCTCGTCGGTGATGACGTAGGTGAGCAGCTGTTTGAGCAGCGGCTCGCTGGTCGCGCCGCGCAGGAAGCCGAAGGCGCCCAGCGCCAGCCCCTCGATCATGATCTGCATCCCGAGGAATTTGAGATCCCAGCGGGCGTCGGTCATCAGCGCGTCGATGACCACGTAGAGGTTGTCGTTGATCTCGTAGATCCGCTCCAGCTTGCGCGACAGGTAGGTGTGGAAGGTCTCCACGTGACGGCCCTCGTCCACCACCTGCGTGCTGCCGTAGAGCTTGGCGTCGAGCCAGGGCACGGCCTCGGTCACCTGCGCGGCGGCAAAGAGCGCGCCCTGCTCGCCGTGCAGGAACTGGCTCAGCATCCAGGCCATCAGCCCGCTCCGCTGCCGGCCCTTCTCGCGCGGAGTGAGGCGCTTGAAGGCTGGATGCTCGGCCAGCGGCAGGAGCGCATCGGGGATGATCGGCCGCTCGGCGCTCTCGGGATCGACGTCCACCGACCAGTCGAGATCGGTGGTGGCGTTCCACTGTGAAGCCTTGGCCGCCTCGTAGAGGCGGGCCATCTCGGGCTCGCCGCGCGCGTAGCGCCAGTCGAACGTCGCGCTGTAGCCCAGGCGCATCGGCGTGGCCGACTCGTTCTTGCCGCGCTGCTGGACCAGTCCGCGGAACGCCGGGCCGAGCATGGAGGCGAGCACGCGCAGGTTTCCGCTCTGCACGGCATCGCGCAGCATCGGTCCGCTCTCGGCCAGGCTCTGCAGCACCGGCCTCATGTCCGCGACCTCTTCTTGGTCATTTGGCCAAATGGCTTGCCGAGCAGCGCGCGCCGCCGATCCTCCGCCAGGAGCCCGAAGGCGAGGTACGACCAGAAGGCGTCGGCAATCTGCTCCGGCGTGCGCGGATCGTTCTCCTGCCGCCACTGCGCCACCCAGTTCAGGGCGCCGAATCCGAACTGCCGCAACAACTCGGCATCGACCCCGGGGCGCGCCCAACCGTCGCGGATGGCGTCCTGCAGGAGGTCGTCCCAGAACTGCTCGTAGCGCCCGCGCAGGCGCAGCATGGCGTGCATGGCGGCGCCCTGCAGTGAGCGCCAGTCATAGAGGAGCACGTAGAAGTCGTCGTCTCCGGAGAGCAGCGACTCGAGGTGTGCGCGCAGGGCCAGGCGGAGGCGCTCCACCGGATCGCGCGCCGATTCCACCGCCGCGCGCCCGCCGGCGAGCACCCGGTTCAACGCCCGCTCCATCAGATCGAGCAGCAGCGCCTCCTTGCTGGGATATCGGTAGTGGAGGCTCCCGGGCAGCATCCCTGCCGCTTGCGCCACCTCGCGGACCGTCGCTCCGCCGAAACCGCGCCGGCGAAAGACGTGGGCGGCGGCGTCGAGCACCACCTCTTCGTCGAAGGTCCGGCGGGCGAGCGTGCGTGGCATCGAGGCCGGCGCGGATGGACCTGGCGCGGAAGGGAAGGAGCGCGCCTCCTCACCCCGGCGGCTGCGATTCGGTGCGGCGCTCGTCTTCTTGGTCATTTGACCAAGAAAAGTACGCCCCGCCGTCGAGGAGATCAAGCGTCCCTTGGTCAATTGACCAAGAGGACACAGATCACGCCTGGATCAGCCGATTCCCGATGCGGCGTCGCCACTACTTGAGCAATTCGCGGGCGACCGCGAGCAGCTGGATGTCGCTGGTCCCGCCGCCGATCTCCAGCAGCTTGGCGTCGCGTGCGAGGCCCTCGACGCGGTAGTCGGCGGTGTAGCCATTGCCGCCCAGGACCTGGACGGCATCGAGCGCGCATTCTGTCGCCAGCGTCGAGGCGGAGTATTTCGCCGCGCAGAAGTAGGCGAGCGACGCGTCGCCCTCGTGCGCCAGCCGGCGGCCGCGGTCGATGAGCGCGCGCACCGTCTCTTGCGCCGCGTACATCCGCGCCAGCCGGAGCTGCACCGCTTGGAACTGCGCGATCGGCTGGCCGAACTGCTTGCGCTCCTTGGAGTATGCGGTGGCCAGCTGCAGGCTCTCCTCGATGATGGCGAGCGCCATTCCGGCCAGCGCGGCGCGCTCGCCCAGCAGAGTTTCCATGGCGGTGCGCTTTCCGTTCTCTTGCGGGTCGCCCAGCATCCGGTCGGCGCCGACGCGCACCTCGTCGAGATAGATGGATCCGGTGGGCGAGGCGCGCATGCCCATCTTGTCGAGAGGTGCGCCGGTGGAAAGGCCGGAGTCGCCGCGCTCGAGCACGAAGGGGCGCAGCTCGCCATCATGGGGCGCTCCCTGCACGCGCGCGTACACCACGAACACGTCCGCCAGGGGCGCGTTGGTGATGAAGGCCTTCTCGCCGGAGAGCGAGAATCCGCCCCCCTCGAGTCGGCGGGCGGTGGTCCGAAGCGCAAACGCGTCGCTGCCCGCCTCCGGCTCGGTCAGCGCCCAGCAGCCGATGCGCGCAAAGCCGAGCACCGGCGCCGCCCATCGCTCGCGCTGGGCCGGAGTGCCGCGCCGGAGGAGGGACTGTCCGCACAGTCCCAGGCTGGCGCCGAAAGAGAGCGCAAACCCGGGCAGCGCCCGCGTCAGCTCGTGGAGCAGCACGCCGCCCAGCTCGGGGCTGGAGAGGATGGCGCCGTTGGCGGCCGTGTCCGCCGCCGCCTCGCGCGCCAACTCCGGCAAGCCCAGCGTCTCGGCCAGCTCGCGCATCAGCGCGCGCAGCGGCAGAGGTCCCTCGGGCGCTCCCCCGTCGTGCTCCAGCTCTCGGGCGCGGGGAAGGATGCGCTCGAGCGCAAAGGTGCGCGCGATGGCTGCCGCATCCCGGAGGAGGGAATCCAGCTCCATGGCCGCAGAGTAGCGGCCGATGCCGGCCGGCGTCGCGAAGCCTTTGCATCCGCTTCTTGGTCAAATGGCCAAGAGCCTGCCGCCGCCGGCGAGTTGGTGAACGCCGTTCACTTCCGCGGAGGGAGCCGGTGAACGCTGTTCACTGAACGCAGTTTGCCCCGAAGCCGCGGTGAACATCGTTCACTGCTTCAGCGAGCGCTGGTGAACGCTGTTCACCGGCGCCGTGGGCCGGCGCGGCGCAGCTCTTCGGCGAGGCCATTTGGTCAAATGACCAAGGCTGGGCCACGCAGGCCCGTTGTAGAGTGCGCGGATGCTGCACCTGGGCCCGCTGCGCGTGGAGGCCATCGAGGATGGCGCCTTCTCGCTCGACGGCGGCGCCATGTTCGGCGTGGTCCCGCGCGCGCTCTGGGAAAAGCAGCTCGAACCCGATGCCCGCAATCGCGTTCGCCTCACCGCGCGTTGCCTGCTGGTGCGCGCGCCCGGCCGCGTCGTCCTCGTCGACACCGGCATGGGCGACGACTGGCCGGCCAAGACGCGCGATCTCTACGCCATCGACCGCAGCGCCACCCTGCTCTCCCAGCTGGCCGCGCGCGGGCTGTCCCCGGAAGAAGTGACCGACGTGGTGCTCACCCACCTCCATTTCGATCACGCCGGCGGGTTGTCCCGGCAAGGCGCGCTCGTCTTTCCGCGCGCCATCCACCACCTGCAGCGCCGCAACTGGGAGTGGGCGCAGGCGCCCAGCGAGCGCGACCGCGGGTCCTTCCGTCCCGAGAACTTCAGCCCGCTGCAGGGGAGCGCGCAACTCCACCTGGTGGACGGCGAGCGCGAGCTACTTCCCGGCGTGCGCGTCATCCCCAGCGAGGGACACACGGCTGCGCACCAGTCGGTGCTGCTGGAGGGCGGCGGGCAGTCGCTCCTCTATCCCGGCGATGTGATCCCCACCGCCGCACACCTGCGGGCGGCGTGGGGAATGGGCTACGACCTGCAGCCGCTGCGGCTGCTCAGCGAGAAGCGAGCGCTGCTCGATCGCGCGGCCGCCGACCACTCCGCGGTCGTCTTCGATCACGATCCGCGCGTGCGCGCGTGCACCGTGCGCCGCGAGGGCAACGAGTTCGTGCCCGAGCAGGAGATCGCGCTGTGAGCGAGGGTCCCCGCTCGCCCAAGGAGGCGCGCCGCCAGGAGCGGCTCAAGCACGGCTCGCGCGCCGCCCGCGACGTCCGCTCCCCTCGAGCCGCGAGGAGGCAACAGCGGCCGCCGCCCGTGCTCGGGAGCGTGGCCGGCTCCGCCGCTTCCGACGAGGCCACGGTCGCCATCTCGCGCCGCGCCGTCGACCGCCTCGATCAGGGTCACGTCTGGATCTACCGCTCCGACGTCGCCGCCCCCGTGGCGCTGCCCGGCGGCGAAGTGGTGCGTCTCGTCGACGAGCGCGGCTGGTTCGTGGGCAAGGCCTTCTACGGCGCGCACAGCCAGATCGCGGTGCGGCTGCTCACCCGCGAGGACGAGCCCATCGACGAGGACTTCTTCCGC
>Ga0307479_10001041_pt1 | contig 25148 bp, 20 predicted proteins | sample atmos_gasesECM4C_FD_203743 | JGI IMG/M metagenome (GOLD analysis project Ga0307479, IMG submission 203743) | Hardwood forest soil microbial communities from Morgan-Monroe State Forest, Indiana, United States - atmos_gasesECM4C_515 | ecosystem: Environmental > Terrestrial > Soil > Temperate... | reverse complement strand
TACAACGGTTCTCTAATCAGTGACTGGCCGACATCGTCCATCTCGAGCGACCCGTACGGCTCCTGCACCATCACCACGGTGTCCACCAATAGCGGGCCCCAGACGGCGGGACAGAATTCGAACGCCTGTGCCTGGCAGTACGGATACAACATCGCCACCCAAGACACCGCCTGGCTCACGCAGGAAGCGCAGAAGGTCGCCGCCCAAGAGAGCAGCGACCCCGTTCCGTCTCAGCCGGGGTCCTATCCCTGGTGGCTCGATGTCGAGACCGGGAACAGCTGGCAGACCGGTAGTGCCGGCCAGCAGATGAACGTGGCGGACTTGCAGGGAATGGTGGCCGCCCTGCAAGGGGCCGGCGTCACCGCTGCTGGTCAAGTTGGGATTTACTCCACCTCTTACCAGTGGGGCGTGATCACCGGCACTCCCGGCGCGAACGTCAACAACGCAGCGAGCAACCTCTGGGGGCTACCCGACTGGGTTCCCGGTGCCACGTCGCAGTCCGGCGCCGCCGCCAACTGCTCGTCGACGAACGTCTTCAGCGGGGACAAGGTGACCCTGACACAGTGGGTGTCGAGCGGGCTCGACGGCGATTACGTCTGTCCCTGACCAACACCCATGGTGTCCGCACTAGGGAGCGGACGCGATCGTTCCCTGCCACCCGTCGGGCGACGCCGATTTCCCCAAGGCAGCAAGTAGCGTTGGACCGCTGGGGTGCGTGAGACAGGGACCGCCGTGCGGGTGCTCGATCAGCTGAAGAAGCCGTTCACCAGGTTCACCAAGAGGGCCAAGCACCGGGCCAAGCCGCGCCGCATGACCTACCGGATCCTCATCGGCCTGGGTGTGCTTCTCATCGCCGCTGCGGTGGCGTGGCAGGTGAACGCCACGCTGTTCACCACTCACTCCGAGCGCGTGGGCAAGGCCCTCGTCCACAGGTTCCTTCAGAATCGTGCCCTCAGCTCCCCCGTGACCCTTAACGGCTCCGGCGCCGGCTCGGCAACCCTGGCCTCGTGCTTGGAGGGCACCAATTCCAGCGACCCGGTGAAGGGGCTCCTCGAGATCCCGAAGCTCCACGTGGTGGCGCCGGTGGAACAGGGAACCGATGACCCGGTGCTCGCCGTTGCCGTCGGCCATGACCCCTACTCGGTTTGGCCGGGCTCGGTCGGCAATTCCGTCCTCGAGGCGCATGACGTGAGCTACTTCGTCGGGCTCGCCAATCTGTCCGCCGGTGACACCGTGCAGTACGTGGCGCCCTGCACCACCTACGTCTTCCAGGTCACGGCCCACACGGTCGTGAGCCAGGGCTCGCCCGTCTACAACACCCCGGGCCCCACCGTCACTCTCGTGACGTGCTGGCCGACCAACGCCCTGTGGTTCACGCCTGACCGCTATCTCGTCACGGCCAACGAGGTAAGCCAGTCGTCGAGCAGCGGGGGCCAGCAGTACCTCACTGCGTCGGCGGCTCCCACGGTGCCGGTACCTCCGCCACTTGCGTCCGAAGGTGTGACGCTCGCCACCTACTCACTGCCTATGGGGACATTCGCACTCGCCGGCACCCCGGACCCGACCTGGGCGCAGACCACGAATCCCCTCCTGGTGCAAACCTCGGCCGTGGAGGCGTACATCGCCGGAGTTCGTTCGCTCGTTCAGAACCGGCTCGACTGGTGGCGGTCGTTCGCTCCCGGCGTGACCCCGCCGGCACCGCTTGTCGGAGCCGCGAATCCGCGGTACCTCACCCCCCTAAACGTCACCGTGAAAGCAAGCGGGACGCAGGCGACGGCGGTCACCCTGACCAACACCATTTCCATCTCGGGCGGCAGCTCGCCAGGCCGCTACACCGCGACCGTGCAGGAGACCATCAACAAGGGAACCTTGGTGATCTCGAGCTGGAGCCTGCAGCCCGCCTGAGGCATCGGTCGGTCTGCCGCCGACCCGGGAAGCTCAGCCGGCGTTCGGGTCGTCCCAGGGGTTGGAGCCAGCCGGGGCGCCGATGGCGGGTGCCGGCTGGGAACTCTGTGAGGCGGATGAGCCCCCGGGAGCCGTCGCCGGAGCAGGCTGAGGTGAAGAGGCGGCTGCTGGCGTGCCGGCTTGCGAACTGGCAGGCGGCTGCGGCGTAGTGGAATTGCCCGCCGGAGTGCTTTGCGAAGACGTCGCCGGCGACACCGAAGGAGTCGAAGCTGCCGCAGCACTCGAAGAAGCGGGAGCAGGTGATGACGCCGGAGCGGTGGCCGCCGGAGCACTGACCGCCGACGCCGGTGCCGACACGGTGGCGCCGGCCGGTGTGGAGACGGGGGAGCGGCCATTCGTCCTGGTCAGCCCGCTGAGGAGGACGATGGCGAGGACTGTCCCGACCGCAGCGGCGATGACGACGGCGCGCCGGAGGGTGCTCATCGAGATCACCTCGGTCCCGAAGCCGGAGTTCATGCTGATCGAGTGGTCGGATCCCACGCCTGCCAGCGCCCAGTCTCGTCCTGCCATCAAGCTGCCCCCCTGCTCGCGCCATTTCCTGGCGGTCTCACTTAGCGTGATGCAGAACGGTCAACGAGTGGTCAACTCACGGCCAAAGTTGGCTGAGCGCCCGGGCGGGTCCCAGCGAGAAAATCCCTGGTCAGAGCCGTGGCGAGTTCGTGGACACCGGCTCACCCCGTCGCCGGGTGGGTGGGAGTGGCGCCACCAGGGGCCAAGACGTCGAATCCGTCCGGCGTGTTGAGCATGCCGGGCGCCGTGCCGGCGGCGTCGGTGATGCCGTACTGCCATACCAAAGCGCCCGTGGCGGGGTCGATGGCCAGCATGCGATTGGCGTAATCGTCGTTGATCATGATCACCCCGCTCGGCAGCATCTCGGCCAGCGACGGATGGTTGAGCTCGCCTGGCCCGGAGCTCACCTGGTACCGGTACGAGACGTTCCCGGCCCGGTCGAACTCCAGCAGAGCACCCGGTGTGGCGTAGTCGGCGACCAGATAGAGGTCGCTGCCCAGCTGCTGGGGATCGGAGGGGTAGCTGATGGGGACGTGCGTGGTCCAGACGAACTGGCCGGCCGTCGTCCACTCGCTGATCCATGACCCGTTGATCTCCGACACGAGCAGATTGCCGTTGGCCAGCGGGGTGTCGCCGTTGGGGGATCCGATCGACGTGGGGGGATGGTGCACACACCGCCCGGTGGTGCCGATCTGGCCGGCCACGGTGCCGTTCTGATTCAGCACCAACACCCGGCAGTTCTGGGCGTCGGCTACCGAGATCTGGCCGTTCTTGAGCAGATAGGCGTCATCGGGTTCGTGCAGGTAGCCGGGAGCTGTCCCGGCCTGCTTGGGATGGCCGTAAGACCAGACGATCTTTCCGGACGGGTAGCCGATCTCGACAATCGTCTCGTTCTCCTCCTGGTTGGAGATGATGGCCGACCCATGGTTGACGAAGAAGGCGTCGTCGGGGAAGTAGAAGCCGAGCGGGTCTGGCGGGGAGCTCGTCGACGGATACGTCCACACCACGTGATTGGTGTCGTCGAAGAGCAGCAGCCGATTGTTGCCCCGGTCGGCCACGAGCAACTGGTCACCGAAGTACGGAGACCCCGCCCCGCTGGCGCCGGCCGTTCCGAAGGCTGTGTCGGGTTTGAGCATCTGCACCACCGACTCCTGGGCAGAGCCGACTTCTCCGCCCACGATCCATGCCGTGTTGCCGAGGACGGCGGCCGATGCGTGGGACACGGGTACCTGGAGCTGGCCGGCTTGCAGCAACTTCCCGTTCGACGGGTCGTAGGCCCAGATCGTTCCAATAGCCGTACTGGCAACAGTTCCCGTGAGGCGCGCTGGCGGCGGCCCCGGTGACACATACGCGTCGGGGACAGCACCGGAGGCACCGGCTCCCGGGTTAGTCGTCCCCGGAGGACCGAGCTGAGTGGTGCCCACACCGGTGACGGCGGGCTGTGCCACGGAGCTCACCCCGCCCGCCACATAGATGTGTCCCGCCACCGACACCGCTGTCGCACCTGCCACCGGGAAGGGCAAGTGCCCGACCACGGTCGCCTTGCGGGCTTGGGTGTCGACCATCTGGATGTCGTCCACGGGACTGGCAGCGGCGGTGATGGCCTGTCCGCCGAAGACGTAGATCTTCCCGCCCTGCGCGGCGACGGCTGGATAGCGAACCGGTACGGGTAGGGCGGCCACGTCATCGAAGCTCGTGCCGTTCGTGGTGGCGAGTACCTCGGGATCGGGCCGGCTCCCGTCGTACCCGCCCACGACGTATGCCGTATTGTCGATGGTCACGGCGGCAGCGTCGGAACGGGGCTGCGGAAGCGATCCGACGACCGAGGCGGCGGCGCGGGCTGCTGCACCCGCGGCGCCGGGGACAGGTGAGGCGAAAGCCTGCACCGTGGCCACGGTGGCAGGCGATCCGCCACCGAAGAGGAAATAGCGCCCCTCCAGCACGGTCCCGGCCGCGTCGTGGAGGCCGGCTGCCAGCTGCCCGATGCTCGAGAGCGTCCCGGCAGAGGAGTCCAACGAGAAGACGCCGGGAGCAGACGTGTTGCCGTTGAGCCCGCCCAGGATCGTGAGGTTCGAGCCAGATCCTGGCAGCACGACGGCCCGGCTGACGGGCGCCGCCAGCCGCCACGGCAGGAGGCCCGACTCTGCTGCCGGGACGGCTCTGCTGTCACCTGCGGCGGACGCCGGCACGTCGCTCCCAGAAGCCTTGTGCGGTGGGGAAGACGACGAACTCGCCCACACCCCGATGATGGCGACGAGGGCGAACAATCCGATCACGGCAACGAAGCGTCGCCGCCGGACAGCGGCCGGAACGCGGCGCCTCGGTCCTCCCCAACCCGCCGCCGGCGACGGCGGCGCCAGACGACCGCGGTTGAAGGCTTCGGGCACAGCGGTCCTTTCCTATCGCGTCCCCGTGCGCTGCAGCGCGCACCGGGGGCGGGTCTTCAGATGGCCGTCAGGAATCAGACAGCAGGAAGAACCGGCTGGGGTCGGTGCCTTCTCGACGTACCCGCTGATGGTTCTCGAGAAGCACGATGTGGGCCACGGTCTCACCCACCGCCGCCCGTTGCATGAAGTCCTGGATCTGGTCCCAGGGGCGCGACCACGTCAGTCGCACCGAGAGCTCCCAGGCGGTCAGCCCGGGGTGCTCCCGTAACAGTCGTTCGATCTCGGCCAGGCGGTCGGCGTGGTGGATGATGATCTCGTCGAGGCGCGAGCCGAGATCGGCGAACCGGTACTCGTGCGCGGGGAGCACCTCGTCGACGCCGAGGTTCTGCACCTTCAGCAATGACTCGAGGTAGTGGCCCAGTGGGTTCGGGAACTGCTGGGTGTGGACGCCGATGTTGGGCGTGATGCGCGGCAGCACGTGGTCTCCCGACAGCAGCAGACGGTGCTCGTCGCTGTAGAAGCACACGTGCCCCGGTGAGTGCCCGGGCGTCCACACCGTCTGCAGGTCCCACCCAGGGACGTCCACCCGCTTGCCGTCCTCGAACAGGACGTCGGGCTCGGCCAGTGTCACCTGCGAGCGGATCATCATCGAGGCCATGTTCAGGTCGGGCAGCTTCATGGGCGGCACGCCGGCCTCTTCGAGGAATTCGCGCATGCGGGCGAGCAGGTCGTCGGTCTCGATGTAGCGCGCCTGGAGCATGGCGGCGTCGTCGGGATGCAGTCCGATCCACGCCCCGGACTCCTCCCGCACCCGTCCGGCCAGGCCGTAGTGGTCGGGATGGATGTGGGTGACGAGCACGGCCCGCACGTCGGCCAGGGAGCCGCCGGCCTCCTCGAGCCCGCTGCACAACGCCGAGAAGGCGTCCTCGGTGTTCCAACCAGCGTCGACGATGGCGACACCGGAATCGAGCTCCAAGGCGTACACGAGGACGTACCGGAGCGGGTTGTTGGGGATGGGCACCGGGATCGACCACAGACCCGGTCGGACCTTCTCCACCGGCGGCAAGACGTCGCGGTCCCACGCCGCCTTCTGGAGCACCCCGGTCACCTCCACCATCGCCGGTGCACCGTAGGCGGGAGCGTCGCTTGTGGACCAACGGGCCTGAACGGCGCGGGCACGGCCGGCGCCAGCTCTGGGTTGCGCCCCGTGCAACCGCGCAACGTGTTGTGCGTGCCGAGCGGGTATCTCGGCTGTGGCGCTCGTTCTCCCTGGTGGCGTGCACGTGGGGAGTTTTCCTTGTCACTCTGCGGGGTAATTCAAACCGTGAAGTGGGATAACCACATAAGTCCCATTGACCTCATTCGTCACAACGCTTACGCTCACTGCGCGCCACATTGGGTGGTTCCGGGGGCAGGGCCGGCATCGGCCCAGACCAGGGCGGCGGTCGCGGAACCGCACCGATGACGATCGGAGCACAGTGGTGAGTGAGCGCATCGTGCACATCTCGAAGCGCCGACCCGGCTGGGCGGGAGTCGATCCCACCGCACCGTGGCGCGAGCGCTTTCGTACCCTGCTCGATCTGTCCCGGGACGCCTTCGTCGAGACGGACGGGGATGGCGTCGTGACCGAGTGGAACCGACAAGCTGAGTTGCTGTTCGGCTGGAGCCGAGACGAGGTCGTCGGGCGGCCCGTCGACTCGTTTCTCATTCCCTCCCGCTATGTCTCACGCATGAACGTCGAGCTCGTGCGGGCCCGGGACAGCGGCGTGGAGCGCACCGCCCCCCGGGAGCTGTGGCTCAACCATCGCGAAGGTCACGAGGTCCATGTGGCCAGTACCGCGTATGTGGCTGGCACCGGAGCCGAGCTGCGCATCGGCGGATTCATGCAGGAGATCGGCGACGCGGCTGCTGCCGAGGAGGCGCTCGCCCACGCCTACCTGCACGACTCGCTCACCGGCCTGCCTAACCGAACGCTGTTCACCTATCGCCTCGCCTACGCCCTGGCCACGGCGCGCAGTGAGTTGGGGACGGTGGCGGTGCTCGTGCTCGATCTCGACCGGTTCAAGGCGGTCAACGACGGCCTCGGCCACGAGGTCGGCGACGAGCTGCTCGTCCTCGTGGCCACCCGTCTCGTTTCTGCGGCGGCGCCCGACAGCCTGGGCGCGGCCGGGACACCGGAGCTGGTGGCGCGCCTCGGCGGTGACGAGTTCCTGGTGCTGTTCCACGGTGGGGACGCCGAGAACGACGCACTCACCTTCTCTGACCGGGTGATGGCAGCGCTGGCCGAGCCGATCGTGGCCGGCGGGGCCGAGATCTTCGTGAGCGCCAGTATCGGCATCGCCACCAACAAGGCGGGATCGGTGAGTGAGCCCACGCCACTGCTCTCCAACGCCGACGCCGCCATGCACCAAGCCAAGCGGCGGGGGGGCCGGCGGGTGGAGGTGTTCGGGGAGGCCCTGCGCCTGCGGGTGCTCGACCGCATGAACACCGAGCACGCCCTGCACCGAGCGCTCGAACGCCGCGAGTTGCAGCTGCTGTACCAGCCGGTGGTGGCCATGGATGATGGACGCCCGGTGGCGAGCGAAGCGCTGTTGCGATGGGACCACCCAGAGCAAGGGCTCATGAGCCCCGATCGGTTCATCCCGGTGGCCGAGGAGAGCGGGCTCATCATCCCCATCGGGGCCTGGGTGCTCGATCAGGCGTGCAGACAGCTGGCCCGATGGCAGCAGGGAGGATGGTCGGGGACGGGCGCCGCAGTCGAGGTGAACCTCTCCGCTCGGCAGATCGACCATCCGGGGATCGTGGACAGCGTCCAGCGTGCCCTGAGCGAGAGCGGCGCCGACCCTGCCCGCCTCACCCTGGAGATCACCGAGAGCGCCCTCATGGACGACGCCCGCTCGGCCCTGCGGGTGCTGCATGCGCTCAAGGACCTCGGTGTGGCTCTGGCCATCGACGATTTCGGCACCGGCTACTCGTCGCTCGCCTACCTCCAGCGCTTCCCGCTCGACGCCCTCAAGATCGACAAGCGGTTCGTCGCCGGGCTGGTGGACCCGGGGGGGCCGGACATCGTGGGGGCCGTGGTGGGCCTGGCCCACGCCCTCGGCCTCGAGGTCATCGCCGAAGGGGTGGAGACCGAGCGCCAGGCCGAGGAGCTGCGCCGGCTCGGCTGCGACTACGCCCAGGGCTATCTCTTCAGCCGGCCCCTACGGCCGGCCGACCTGGCCATCCGCTACGGGCGGGGCAGGTCCCGGCGCCTGGCCGGGACCGGGGCCTAGCAGCCCGTCCGGCTCTCTCCCCGAGAGATCGTCCCTGCTCACAGCCTTGGGAATGCTGTTGGCCGAAAGATGGTTGACAGCACAAAGGTTGTTAGCTAAAGCTTGTAGATGCAAGGTTGCATAGGCAAGCTTCGAGACGAAGGAGTCGCCATGACCACCACAGTTAGCCAGTTGACCAGGGATCACGACGGGGCCACCGTGCCCCAGGCCGGTGAGTACGCCATCGACGCCGCCCACACCAGTGTGGAGTTCGTGGCCCGGCACATGATGGTGAGCAAGGTCCGGGGCCGCTTCGGGAGCTTCTCGGGCACCGTCACCATCGGTGAGGTACCCGAGGCCTCACGGGTCGAGGTGTCCATCGACCCGGCCAGCGTGTCGACCGGGAATCCGGACCGGGACGCCCATCTGATGAGCCCCGACTTCTTCGAGGTCGAGACCTACCCGAGTTGGGAGTTCCGCAGCACCAAGGTCGAGCACGAGCGTGGTGAGCACTGGAAGGTGACGGGGGACCTGACGCTGCACGGCGTGACCAAGCCCATAGTGCTGGACGTGGAGTTCGCCGGGGCGTCTCCCACGCCGTGGGGAACGAACGCCATCGGGTTCACTGCGTCGACCGAGGTCGACCGGGAGGATTTCGGGCTCACCTGGAACGCCGCCCTCGAGACCGGTGGGGTCGTGGTGGGCAAGAAGGTGCGGATCGAGCTCGAGGTCGAGGCGAGCGCCGCCGCTGCCCAAGCCGCCTGAGAACCACCCGCCATGTGGCGCTTCGGCGCCCTTCGTTACCGCTTGACCTGCCTGCGCCCCGGTCTTCCCCCCGGGGCGCAGACGCGTGCAGGATCATGGCCGGGGAGGAGGCCATGGCCAGCACGGCGCGCACAGAGGAGATCTCGGAGGGTCGCAACCGCCGCCATGCCGTAGCCCGCTCGGACCAGGCGGTGTGGGAGCCTCCGCCCAACCGACCTGACCCGGTAGACGTCATCGACGCCCAGAACCGCACCCGGCTGGCCGATCTCGTGCCGGTGCGCGTGGGGCGCATGTCCCAGAGCCCGTTCGCCTTCCTGCGGGGTTCGGCGCTCGTCATGGCCCACGATCTCGCTGCCACGGCCGACACCGGGTTCACCGTGCAGGTGTGCGGCGACGCGCACGTGGCGAACTTCGGCCTGTTCGCCTCGCCCGAGCGCAACCTGCTCTTCGACGTGAACGACTTCGACGAGACCGACGTCGGCCCCTGGGAGTGGGACGTGAAGCGTCTGTGCGCCAGCGCGGCGGTGGTGGCTCGCCAGTCCGGGCACCAGGCCGGGGAGCAGCGGGAGGCCGCCCGGGCCGCGGCGTCTTCCTACCGGATGCACATGGCCCAGTACGCAGGCATGGGCGAGCTCGACCTTTGGTATGCGCGGGTCGATGCTCAGGCGGCGAGCAAGATCCTCTCGTCAGCCGGAGCCGCCGCCCGGGCCGAAGTCCGCGCCGACGTGCGTGCCGCCCGCCGCCATACCGCCCAGGCCGCCTTGCCGGGACTCACCGCCCTGGCGCCGGACGGCAGCCGCCGCATCGTGGACCACCCGCCCCTCGTCTCCCACGAGGGTGTGGACGACGAGCTGCTTCGTGCCGTCGCCTCCGGCCACCTGGCGTCCTTACCCGAGGACCGCCGCGCCTTGGTGGGCCGCTTCGAGATCGTCGACTATGCCCGGAAGGTGGTGGGGGTGGGGAGCGTGGGCACCCGCTGCTTCATCGGCTTGCTCATGGACGACATCGGTCTCCCCCTGCTCTTGCAGGTCAAGGAGGCCGACACCTCGGCTTTGGCGGCGGTGGGCGCAGTGGCGCCCGTGCCGGGCCGCCACGTGGGGGCAGCGGGAGAAGGCTGGCGGGTCGTCGACGGACAGCGCCGCATGCAGGCGGCGAGCGACGTGTTCCTGGGCTGGGCGTCGGCTGAGGGCGTCGATTACTACCTTCGCCAGCTGCGCGACATGAAGGGGTCTATCGACGCCGTGTCGCTGGCGCCTGCCGCCCTCGCCGACTACGCCGAGCTGTGCGGTTGGGTGCTGGCCCGGGCGCATGCCCGGTCGGCCGGTGGCGCCACTGCCGCCCGCATCGCCGGCTACCTGGGCACGAGCGCCACCTTCGACGACGCCGTGTCGAGCTTCGCCCTGTCCTATGCCGAGCAGAACGAGCGCGACTACGCCGCCTTCGTGGCCGCCATCAAGTCGGGACGGCTGTCCGCAGAGACAGGCGGCTGAGCAGGCGGCGACTACACCCGCACCGATGCCGGCGGCACGACGGCATCGATGGCGTCGAGGTCACGGGGGAGAACGTCCAACGCCGCCGCCGAGGCGTTGGCCGGAATCTGGTCGGGCGACGTGGCGCCGGCGATGACCGAGGCCACCATGGGCCGGGTGAGCAGCCAGGCCATGGCGAGCTGCCCCACCAGCCAGCCGTGCTCGTTGGCGATGTCGGTCAGCTGCTCGACCGCCTTCAAGTTGTGCTCCGAAGCCAGGCGCTCGTACTGCTCCGCTCCGACCCCGGCCAGGCGCGTCCCTGGGGGCGGCGGATGCCCGCGGCGGTACTTTCCGGTGAGGAGCCCCCGAGCCAACGGGTAATACGGCACGAAGGCGGTGTCGGTGGCGACGCACTCGTCGAGCACGTCCATCTCGGGGGAGCGGTGCAAGATGCTGTATTCGTTCTGCACGCACACGAAGCGCGCCGCTCCTTGGGCGGCTGCCTCGTACGCCAGACGGAGCTGCTGGGCCGAGAAGTTCGAGCATCCGATCTCCCGAACCTTGCCGGCCCGCACCTCTCCGTCGAGTGCGGCGAGCGTGTCGGCGATCGGGGTCTCCGGGTCGGGGGAGTGCAGCAAGTAGAGGTCGACGTGGTCCGTGCCCAGGCGGCGCAGGCTGGCCTCCAGGGCGGCCCGGACGTAGTCCGGTTTGGCGCCTCTGTGGTCGGGGTCGACCTGCATGCCGAACTTGGTGGTGACCACGGCCTCGTCCCGTCGTTTCCCCAAGGCCCGGCCCAGGAATTCTTCGCTGCGGGTGCCGCCGTAGACGTCGGCGGTGTCGAAGAAGGTGATGCCGGCGTCGAGGCACGCCGCCACCACCTCTCGGCTCCGTTTCTCGTCGATGCGTCCGCCGAAGTTGTTGCACCCCAGTCCGACCACCGTCACGTCGAGGGACCCGATCTTCCGGGTGGGCAGCTTCATCGCGGCGACTCCTTGGCGGCTCGTTCCCCGCCGGGCCCGTCACCTTCGACGGGGGCCCGCCGCTGGACAGCCGGATGTGGTGGAGGGGTGAACACGACGTCATCGGTCCACAGGCGCACGCTGATCGACTGGCTGGCCGTGCCGAGCAGCGTGCCGTCCTCGGCGAACAGGTGCGCCTCTCCGTGGCCGAACCCGTGGGCAATGGCGTGGATGTGGATGTCGCACAGCACCCATTCCGTCGGGACGAGGGTGGCCACCCGCAGGGTGTTGTCCAGGCTGCGGCCGAGGGTGCGGCGCCCGAGGGGTTGGGAGACCGCCCCCGACACGTAGTCGCCGATCACCGCCAACGTGGCCGCCGACGGCTCGAGCTGGCCGGGCAGCCTCGCCCAGAAGGCGGAGTTGGCGTCGCCGGCGGTGCCGTCCAGCATGCTGAACATCCGGCCCTTGGCCACGCGGTGCTCGACTCGGGTGAGGACGGTGTCGGCGAAGAAGGCCGGTACCTCCTGGAGCGGGCACTGGTCGGGTGGCGGCACATCCGGCATCCAGGTCCAGCTCCCCGACACTTCCAGGTCGCTGCGGCCCAGCGCCGCGTTCACGGTGATGATCTCGACGTCGCCCACCCGGGCGATGGCCCGGCCCTGGGTGGTGCGCCTGCCCACGGCGGCCAGTACGACCTCCCATTCCACCTCGCTGCCGGTGGGCGCGTACGACAGGTACTGCGCAGTCGCCCACACCGTGGGCCGGTCCGACGCCTCCTCCAGGGCGACGATGCCGGCGGCCAGGGCGCAGCCCCCGTACAGAAAGTGCCCGGGGGTGGACACGGCCGGGGTGACGGGCAGGCGCCAGTGCATGTTGTCGCCCGCTTGCTGCAGTCCGAGGAACTCCCGCGGGTCCACGACCCGACCCTACGGGCGGCACCTGGACCCCGCCCAATTGTCCGGCAGGCGTCGCGCCTGCTCCGACAAGAACGAGAAGGCCTCGTTCCTCAGTTGACCTGGCGAGTGCGTCCCTCCCAGTACGGCTGGCGCAGCTTGTACTTCTGGAGTTTTCCGGTGGCCGTCCGCTGCAGGGCGTCGCGCCTCTCCACGCTGGTGGGGCACTTGAAGTGGGCCAGATGAGCGCGGCAGTGGGCGATCAGCTCCTCCTCGGTCGCCGACTCGCCGTCGCGCAGCACGACGAGGGCCTTCACGGTCTCTCCCCACTTCTCGTCGGGGACGCCGATCACCGCCGCCTCCGCAACGGCCGGGTGCTGGTACAGGCAGTCCTCGACCTCGATCGAAGACACGTTCTCCCCGCCGGTGATGATGACGTCCTTCTTGCGGTCGGAGATCACCGTGAACGCCCCGTCCAGGTGCCCGCCGTCACCGGTGTGGAACCACCCCCCGGCCAGAGCTTGCGCGCTGGCCTCCGGCTGGTTCCAGTAGCCGGCGAACACGTGGTTGGAGCGAGCTAGGACTTCTCCGTCCTCGTCGACGTTCATCTGTACGCCGACGGCGGGCACGCCGGCCCGTCCCAGCAGCACCGCCCGTTCGGCCGTCGGCACGCCTGCCCACTCCTTCGGGGACCGGTTGATGGTGAGCAGGGGAGCGGTCTCGGTGAGGCCGTAGATCTGGATGAACTCCCACCCGAGCTCGGACTCCACCCGCTCGATGGTCTTGGACGGCGGCGGTGCCCCTGCAACCACGATCCGCACCGTTCCCTCACCCGGCACCGACGCACCTGCTTCCCGGCGGTCGGCAGCAGCGGTGAGGATGGCGGAGACCACGGCCGGTGCGCCGCACATGAGGGTGACGCCGTGGTCGGCCACCCGGCGAAGGATCTCCTCCCCGTCCACCTTGCGCAGCACCACGTGGGTGCCGCCCATGGCGGTCACCGCGTAGGGCATACCCCAGCCGTTGCAGTGGAACATGGGCAACGTGTGCAGCAGCACGTCGCCGTCGTCGACCGTGGTGTGCCACCCGAACACCGTGGCGTTCAACCAGGCGTTGCGGTGGGTGATCTGTACGCCCTTGGGGCGCGCCGTCGTGCCCGAGGTGTAGTTGATCGAGCAGGTGGCCTCCTCGTCGGCCTCCCACGGCGCCGGTGTCGCACCCGGTGGAGCCGGCGCGAACAGCTCGGCGTCCTGCACGCCGTCGAGAAGGAGTCGCACCTTGGCGTCGACGCCGGCCAGCTGACTCTCGATCTCGGGATCGACGAGGAGGACGTCTGCCCCGCTGTGTTCGACGATGTAGCTGACCTCCTCTGCGTTCAGGCGGAAGTTCACCGGCACGAGGATCCGGCCGTAGCCGCTCACGCCGAAGAACGAGATCAGGAAACGAGCCGAGTTGGGGCTCACGATGGCGACGCGCCCCCCGGTCCCCACGCCCATGGCGTCGAGGGCGAGCGCCATCCCTCGGGCCCGGTCGTGCATCTCGCCGTAGGTGATGGTCCCGAGCGACCCGGTCACGCCAGGTTCGTCGACTACGGCAGGACGCTCGCCGTGCACCAGGGCGGCCCGGTCCAAGAAGTCGCCGACGGTGAGCGGTACCCGCATGTCCTCCCCCTTTCAGCACCGCCCGGCGGTCCTATCCGGAACGGCCGTTCGATCATCCCAGACGGGCGCCCGGGCAGGCGCCGTCACGGGCTGCGGCGGCCGGCGCGGCGCTCGAGCACCCGTCTGGTCAGGTGGCTGGCGGGCCGCCGCGAGCGGCTCGCGGCATCTGGAAGGGGAGCCGGCGGCGGACCGGTGCGTACCACGGCCAGCCCGTCGCTCGACGTGCGTTGGGGCGCCGGTCCGACCCCGATGGCGAGCATCACGGAGTTGGGCACGTTCACCATGCCGTCGTCGGTTTCGATGGTGACGTAGGTGAGGCTGATCCCCCTGATGACGCCTTCGAAGGTCCCGCCCAACGTGCCGGACCGGACGCGCACCCGCTCGTCGAGGGTGAAGGGCCGGGCGAGCAAGAGCACCAAGCCGGCGAAGACGTTACCCAGCGCCTGCTGGGCGGCGATCCCCACGATGACCCCGGTGAGGGCGCCGCCGACGAGCAGGTGCTGGACGGGCACGGCCAAGAGGCCGAGGCCCACGAACACCATCACCGTGTAGCCCACCAGGCCCGAGATGACTTTCACGGCGCCGCCGCCGGAGCGCCCGGCTCGAGCGGTGACGACCGATCCCAGCGTCACGCTGGCGCTGTGCACGGCCAATGCCGCGAAGACGAAGAAACCCGTGGCGCCGAACACTGCGTAGAACTTCTGGTGGAGGGCGTGGCCGTGGATGTCGCCCAGTGCCGAGCCGATGCCCATGCCCACGAGTGCCAGCAGCGCGCTCAGGATCGCCCTGGTGAAACGGGCCTTGTGCGGCAAGGTCCTCGGTCCCGAAACCGGGCGCGCAACGTCCAGGGAGCCCATCTGGGATTGCACCACGGGCTTGGTGATACCCGATCCCCGGGGCTGGCACAACCGCCCTGTTCAGTCCTCGAAGACCGGAGGTCTCCCGTCCTTCCTGGCCCGCACTGCTTCCTCAAAGTTCTCGGTGGTCAGCCGCACATACAGCTGGGCCACGTCTTCGTGATCCATGTGGGCGTGCAGGGACGAAGCGTCCAGACTCGACCAGAGCAGGCGTTTGGTGAGCTCGATGCCGACCCGGCTCAGGCCGATGATGCGCTCGGCCAGCCCGTAGCACTCCTCCAGCAAGTCCTCGGCGGGCACCAGGCCCGACACCAGGCCCATATGCTCGGCCTCCTCGGCGCCCACGTCCCGACCCGTCAGCATGATCTCGAAGGCGCGCGACGAGCCGACCGCCCTCGGAAGCAGGTAGGAGAGCCCGAGCTCGGTCGAGGTGAGCCCGTTGTTGACCCCGGCAGCGCGGAAATAGGCCGGAGCGGCGGCCAACCGGATGTCGGCGGCCAAGGCGAGGCAGAACCCGCCCCCGATGGCCGGCCCGTTCACTGCGGCGACGACGGGCTGGTGCATGGCTCGGAGCTGGCGGATCACGTCGTCGAGCAGCTCGATTGATCGCAGGGCGATGGTGGGACGTGTCAGCCCTTCGATGTGGGGGATGCGCCCCGGGTCCTCGAGATCGGCACCGGAGCAGAAGCCGCCGCCGGCGCCGGTGATGACGACGACCCGCACCGTGTTGTCGAGGCTCACCTCTTCCAAAGCCCGCCGCAGGGGGACCATCACGTCGAACGCCATGGCATTCATCCGCTCCGGGCGGTTGAGCGTCACCAACGCCACCTGGGGACGGGGACGAGAGACCTCGACGAAACCCATGAGCGCGAGCTGAGACCCGGCTCAGACCTTGCCGGCCTGCTCCCGGGCCCAGCGGTAGTCGGCCTTGCCCGAAGGGGAGCGGACGATGATGTCGTAGAAGCCGATGGCCTTGGGCAGCTTGAAGCGGGCCAGATGCCGGCCGGCCTCGGCGAGCAGTTCCTCTGCCGTGGCGCTCTGACCTTCGCCCAGCTGGACGAGAGCCACCACCTCCTCCCCCCAGCGCTCGCTCGGGCGCCCGGCCACCACCACGTCGGCCACGGCGGGATGGCGTACCAGCGCCTGCTCGACCTCTTCGGCGAAGATCTTCTCGCCCCCCGAGTTGATCGTGACCGAGTCCCGGCCCAGCAGCTCGATCTGCCCGTCGGCGAGGAGCCGAGCCCGGTCGCCCGGCACCGAGTAGCGCACCCCGTCCACCGTGGGGAACGTGCGCGCCGTCTTGTCGCGATCACCGAGGTATCCGAGGGGAACTGCCCCCCGCTGCGCCAGCCAGCCGGCGTGGTCCTCGCCCGGCTCGAGCACCCTGGTCAGCTCGGCGTCGAGCACCACGGTGCCCGGTCCCGGCACGAAACATCCGGTCGAGACCGATCCTGCTGTCGAGTTGGTCCCCATCTGGGCACCGGTCTCCGAGGCGCCGGCCACGTCGGTGATGAGCAGGTTGGGCAGCTTGGCGAGCAGACGCTCCTTCAGGCCCTCGCTCAGGATGGCCCCGCCACTCCCGAAGGCCATGAGGGAGCTGGCGTCATAGCTGTGGCGCTCAAGCTCCTCGACCAGTGGTCGCGCCATAGCGTCACCCACGGCCGTGATGCCGACGGCCTTCTCGCGTTCCACCGTCCGCCACACGTCGACGGGATCCACGCGGCGCGTGTCGTCCGGAAACAGCACCGTGGCCCCCATGGTCATGTAGTAGAAGGCGGCCCACTGGGCGGCTCCGTGCATGAGTGGGGGCAGGTTCAGCACCCGCACGTTGTCGACGGGGAGGATCTTCTTCACCAGGTCCTCGTAGTCCGCCACGAGCTCCCACGTCCCGTAGACGCGCCCACCCATAGCGGCGCGAAAGATGTCGTGCTGGCGCCAGATGACGCCTTTCGGCATTCCTGTCGTCCCTCCCGTGTACAGGACGTACAGGTCGTCGGGGGAAGGAGTCACAGGCGGCCGCTCGGCCGGTGCCGAGGCCAAGGCCTCCTCGTAGTCGATGGCCCCTGGCAAGAGATCGTTCCCCGAGTCGTCCGCCACCTGGAGGAGCAGCTCGACCGAAGGCAGCTCGGGCAGCACGGCGCCCAGCACCGGGGCGAACTCGGCGTGGTACACGACGCCCCGGGCGCCGGCGTCGGCCAGGAGGTAGCGCAACTCCTCCTCCACGTACCGGTAGTTCACGTTGAAGGGAGCGACGCGGGCCTTGTAGGCGCCGAGCATGCCCTCGATGTACTCGTTGCCGTTGTAGAGGTAGAGGGCGAGATGGTCCTGTCCCGACTCCCAAGGCTGCAGGTCGGCACGATTCCGGTGGACCCCGAAGCCGCGTCTGTGGAGCAAAGAGGCCAGTCGCCGTGAGCGCTCGGTGACCTGTGCGAACGTCAACCGGACGTCACCGCGCACGATGCAGGTGCGGTCGGGGATCTGCGCCGCCACCGTCTCGTGGACCTCGGCCAGATTGAATTGCGTCCCCGACCCTCCGGGATCGACCTCGGTCACCCCGCTCCTCGCACGTCGTTCCTCCCCTACTTGACCAGCCGGGACAGACGTCGATCGGCGAGGGGCTTCCCGCCCGTCTGGCAGGTGGGACAGTACTGCAGCGACCGCGTGGCGAAGGAAACCTCGCGCACCGTGTCCCCGCACACCTGACACGGATGTCCGGTGCGCCCGTGCACGCGCATGGACCGCTTCTTGTCTCCTTTGAGCTCACTGGCGCCCAAGCCCACGGCGCGCTCCACGGCCTCGGTGAGCACCTCGTGGACGGCCCGGAAGAGGCGGTCGAGCTCCTCGTCGCTGAGCGACGCCGCCGGCTTGAAGGGGGACAGGCGCGCCGCGTGGAGGATCTCGTCGGAGTAGGCGTTGCCGATGCCCGCCACCGCCGACTGACGGGACAGGGCGTTCTTCACCGTCCCCTTCTCGGCGGCGAGGATCCCGGCGAGGGCCTGGCGGTCGAAGGCGGCGTCGAGAGGCTCCGGGCCCAACGTGGCGATGCCCTCCACCTCGTCGGGGTGGCGCACGACCCACACCGCCAGACGCTTTTCGGTACCCATCTCGGTGACGTCGAAGCCGTGTCCGCCGTCGAGAGACACGCGCAGCCCGAGCGGGCCTCGGCCGCCCAGGCGAACGGTGCCGCGCGGAGGCGTGTCCCACCAGGTGACCCAGCCCCCGCGGGCCAAGTTGAGCACCAGCCACAGCCCGTCTGCGTCCATGGCCAGGTATTTGCCGTGCCGCTGCCAACCCTTCACCGGCTGCCCCTCCAAGGCCTCGAGGGGCGGGTCGAAGGTCTTGAGCGCCGAGATGGAGGCCAGCTGGCACCGTTGCACGGTGGCGCCGGTGCAACGGTCGTCGAGGAAGCGCACCAGCGCCTCGACCTCGGGCAATTCGGGCACGTTCCAGTCTTACCGGTTGTGCCGGCCTCACGGCGCCCCGGCCTGGGTGACGGCTGGCCGGAAGACCGGCGTGCCACAGTCTTTTCATGGGTGCTGTCCTCGGGGGACGGCCGACCGGCGCGGCGGCCGTGCTCGTCCTGGCCGTACTGGCGAGCGCCTGCGGCGGTGTGACGGGCACCCACGGAGCGCACCGAGCTCGGCACCCGAGCGACTCCACCACCACGTCGTCCACGACGACCACCACCACGCCCGGCCCGCCCATCACCCCGGTCAGCTGGGCCCCGTGCCAGGACGGGTTGCAGTGCGGGAGCGTGGCCGTCCCTCTCGATTACTTCGTGACCGACTCACCGACGGTCGAGATCGCCGTGGCGCGTCACCCCGCCGAAGACCCAGCGGCGCGCATCGGGTCGGTGGTCATCAACCCTGGCGGCCCAGGCGGCTCGGGCATCGACGACCTACCGAGCGAGCTGAGCGTGCTCACCTCTGGTCTCCTCCAGCACTTCGACATCGTCTCGTTCGATCCGCGGGGGGTCGACCGCAGCTCGCCGGTCACGTGCGGGGAGAGCGGCAGCGTCGCCGACCAAGGGCTGATCCCCGACCCCGCTCCCACGACGCCGGCCGGCCAGCACACCCTGTTGGCCGACGATCAGGACTACGCCCAGCAGTGCGAGAAGGCGAGCGGCGGCCTTCTTCCCTTTTTGGGAACCGTCGACGTGGCGCGCGACCTGGACCGAATCCGGGTTGCCCTTGGCGACCCCCGGTTGACCTACATCGGCCATTCCTACGGGACGCTGCTGGGACTCACGTATGCCCAGATGTTCCCCACCCACGTCCGGGCCATGGTGCTCGACGGGGTGATCGACCCAGCCGTGAGCGCAGAGCAGATGGTGACCGACCAGGCCGTGGGCTTCGAGAACATCCTCAACCAGTTCTTCAGCTGGTGCCGCTCGTCGGGTTGTGCCTGGCAGGAGGGGGCCGACCCCCTGCAGAGCCTGCTGTCACTCAACTCCAAGCTCGTGTCCTCCCCGATCCCGGCCGGCTCCGGTCGTCAGGCAGGTCCGGGTGAGCTGCTGACGGCTGTGCTCAGCGCCCTGTACACGCCCTCAGGATGGCCACGCCTCGCCACCGCTCTGGCCCGGGCTGAAGGCGGCGACGGCGCGCAGCTCGTGTCGATGACCGACGCCTACAACACCGAGAACGGGCCCAACGCCGTGGACGCCGACAACGCCGTGTCGTGCCTGGACCAGCCGGCGCCGCGCGACGTCACCGCCTATCCCCAGCTGGCGTCGGGTGTCGGCGCCCAGGCGCCCTTCTTCGGGCCGGCGCTCATGTGGGGGCTGCTCCAGTGTTCGGTGTGGGCCACCCCACCGAGCCGCACGCCCACTCCGGTGACGGCGCAGGGTGCGCCGCCCATCTTGCTCGTCAGCTCGAGCGGCGACCCCGCCACGCCGCATCAGTGGGCGGAGTCGGTAGAGTCGGAGTTGGCCCACGCCGCCCTCGTGACGTGGCAGGGCTCGAGCCACGTGGCCTACTACTACAGCGCCTGCGTTCGCTCAATCGACCAGGCGTACGTGCTCGACGGAACCCTGCCGGCCAACGGGACCGTGTGCAGCGACTGACTGCGAAGGGAATGGGTGATGGTCGTGGAGGACGCTTTCGTGCCCGATGCCGACGAGGATCAGGTGGTGGACGAAGACGCCCCTGAGCGCGAGCCGGTGGAGTCGGTCGGTGATCGCCCGGAGGCGGACGTGCTCGAGCAGGCGGCCGTGGTGCACACCGAGCAGGAGCTCCGCAGGCCCACCGTCCGTCACGACGTCCCCGAGGCCGACGCCTGGGAGCAGTCGATCGAAGAGCCGATCGAGGACGACCGCTACTGAAGCGTCCTCCCTCCGGGTCACCGCCCGGGTGTCAGGTGTCGAGCACCACGGTGACGGGTCCGTCGTTGGTCAGGGTCACCGCCATGTGCTCCCGGAACCTCCCGCTGTCCACCGTCGCCCCCAGTTCCGACAAGCGAGCCACCACCTGATCGACGAGCGGCTCGGCCATTTCCGGCGGCGCAGCCCCCACGAAGGACGGTCGTCGTCCTCGGCTCGTGTCCGCGTACAGCGTGAACTGGCTCACCACGAGAACGGACAGACCCAGCTCCGCCGCCGAGCGGTTCATCTTGCCGGCGTCGTCCTCGAAGACCCGGAGGTGCCACAGCCGGTCGGCCATCCGGCGGGCGGCGTCGCCATCGTCGCTCGGGGCCACACCGACGAAGGCGCACAGTCCGGGGCCGATGGCGCCCACCAACGCGTCGCCCACCACCACCGTGGCCGAGGTCACCCGCTGGACGACGGCGCGCACCGTCACAGCCTCTCAGACGGTCTCGGCGCCCGGGCCGGGCTTATCCGTCTGTCGCGCTGCCGCCCCAGCCGGGCAGCGAGTTAGGTGGTGGCAGGGGCCGAGCTGGTTAGCTTGGCCAGCTCGGCATCGACCCGTGCTTCGTACTCCTCCACGTCCTTTCGAGCCCGCGCCGGACTCCACCGGCCCACCATCACGAAGATGAGCGGGATGAAGACGATCTCACCGCCGATGCACACCCACCACCAGTGCTTCCACTGGCTCGGGGTCACGTTCTTGGCATGGACCACGGCGGCGCCATGTGCAGCCAATACGCCGAGCGGCGCCTTGTACTTCGCAGCCTCGAGCAGCGCAGGAACCCCGACCTGCTTCACGGCCGAACCCAACAGGGCAGGCGGGATGGCGCTGGCCGTCGGGTATTTGGCCAACTCGCCGAAAAGTGTGGCGTGGCTCTGGACCACCGTCAGCAAGGGTTGCGCCGTCGGCGCGTAAGGCACCGACACCGCTGGGGCTGCGGTGACAGCAGCGTCGGCCGTCGCCACCTGCGTGCCGTAGGTCACGAGCGGCGTTGTCGAGCTCACGACATAGGGAAGGATGAAGATGGAGATGGCCACGACGGCGCGGATGATCCAGCCCCACACGGCCAGCCCGGTGGCGGTGAGGGCCGGGTTCCGCTTCTCCACCGTCTCGGTGAAGCTCGCCATCCACGGCGCGAAGGCGATGGCCAAGCCCACGGCCATGGCTGTGATGATGGCCACGAACGTGTAGTAGGTGGTGTGGGGGTCGCTCGTGCGGGTGGCGAACACGAAGGTCATGATCACGGCGGCAATGGCGCCGACGAGCATGAAGGGCTTGCGCACCCCGATCTTGTCGGACAGCAGCCCGACGACGATGAGGGCTCCAGCGTCGAAGGCCCAGAACCAGTTGTTGATCCCGTTGGCTTGAGTCAGCGTGAAGCCGAAGATGCTCGTCAGGTAGATGGTGAAGAACCCGACGGCCGTGTAGTAGATGAGGAGGAACACCGAGATGGCAAAGGCCGAGCCCACGATGTCGAGGTGCAGCATCTGACGCCAGGGCTTGCGCAGGCTGGCCGCAATGTCGATGCCCTTGGCCCGGGCTTCGATGAGGGCACGGTCGCGCAGGGAGACCATGAGCTGGTCACGGAGCCCGGGTGACAGCTCGCGCAAGCCCACGAGGGCGATGGCGAAGACCACCAGGCCCACGATCCCGCAGATGACGAACTGGTCCTGCCAGGCGTGGAGGTGGTTCAGCGTGTGGCTGGACACCTCCGATACGCACAGGCTGCCCACCACCGGCCCCAGGGTCCAGAACCCCATGGCCGAGGCGCGCCCCAGCTGCGGCGAGAAGTCGCGCACCAGTGCCGGGGTGGCCACCAGGATGATGCCCTCGACGAAACCGACGGCCACCTGGAGGATGAGGAACACCTCCTTGTTGGGGGAGTTCGGGATCCCGAAGGCCACGAGCAGGGCGGTGAGCAGCAGGCCGTAGGTGACCATGTTGGCCCGGCCCCACCGGTCGGCCAGCCCCGCAACCAAAGACGAAAAGGCCCCCACGGCATTGGCGAACACCGTGATGAGCACGTAGTAGCGGAAGCTCATCCCGTAGTGGGAGATGATCGACGGCGACACGGCGCCGCCGACGTACAACTCGTAGTAGAGGAGGATCGTGGCGGCCACGACGATCCCCAGGTACAGCATGCGGGGAGCGGTGTCCGGATAGCTTTCGAGCTGCCGGTACCACAACGACCGGCCGAAGCCCCCCCTGTTCGACGGAATACCCAACGCCGGCGCTGCGGTCGTCACTCGTATCCCTCCCCCCGGTCGGGATGCGTCCTGACCTTCCACCGGTCCGGGACGCCTCCTCGGACCACCTGGCCTTTGCCTGTGCAAAGAACGTTGAATCCAGTATGACGCATGGCGTGTGCAAACGGGCGGCACACGGGTGATCCCGGTCCCGAAGAGCGGCCGGGGCTACCTCAGGGCCAGGTGCCGCAGTGGGGCGCGGGCGACCCGTGGCCGCTGCCGGCCACTCGGCATCAGCCAGCAGCTAGAGGGGCGTCAGGACTTCCGGGCGGCGGCACGACCACCCTTGTGGCCGGCCTCCCGCTTCTGCGCCGTGGTCCCGCCTTGTCGCGGGCTGCCGCCCGAACCGCTCGACTTTCCGCCGCGGCTGGAGGCACCGGGTGAGTTGGCGATCCGGGCGGCCCGCTGCTTGGACATACCCCTTCTCTTCAGCGCCTCGTACTGCTTGTCGTTCTTGACGCTGGCTCTCGTTCCAGGCATGGCAAATCACCTGATGCCAGAACTACCCGGCCAGGCACCGGCGCATTCGAGAGGCGCCGGCCCGGTTAGTCGCCGAGACCGGCCTCGGTCATGGCTTCGGTCGCTCGGGTGTAGTAGCCCACGACGTCGTCTGGGCTGCCACCGATGAAGATCTCGACGCTGATGTCCTGAACGACAGCAGCGCCCAGGGCCAGAATCGTGGTCGACGCCGGCTCGACGGAAAGCTTGGCCAGTTCCGCTGCGTCACCTTCGGCCACGACCATGCCGCGGTCGCGAGAGGTGCTGGCGTAGACGCGATACCCGGTGATACGCCCTTCCTTGGTCAGCTCGTCGTACCAAGAGAGCGCCTTGGCAAAGACCTCCATGCCCTTGCTGGGAGTCACGCCCGGCTGCCCCCCACCCCAACTCGTCACCAACGCCCCACGTTCGGCCACAGTGGACCTCCTTTCCTGGGCCGCCCACAGCCAGGAGTCTCCTCCTCGTGGCACCGCCTGGCAACAGGTTTTTCCTGGACAGACCGAGCGGTGAGGCGCATCATCGCAGTGAGCCTCCGGGGCGGCCGGTGACTCAGGGGGGTGCCGCCTCGTCCAGGCGTGGGGGAGGCGGCAGCGGAGCTACAGGTCGCGCTCGTAGACGTACATGACGGGGCCGCCGGCGCCGCCCTCGCGATTCGTGAATCCCATGCTCTCGTACAGCTGCCTCGCCGCCACGTCGGTCTCGCTCGTTCCGAGGTCCATTCGATCGGCCCCGAGTCGTCGCGCCTCGTCGATGGCGGCCTGCAACACGGCCCGCCCGAGCCCTCGGCCCCGGAGAGGGGGGACGACGTACATCTCGGCCAAGTAGCACTCGCGTCCTGGGCTCCACAGCGCGGGCCGGTACCGGACCACGGCGACGGCGTCCGGCCCGCTTCCCCCCACCACGACGAAGGTGTCGCCAGCCTCGAGCAACGACGCGATCCGCGCCGCCAGCTCCGAGGGAGGGGCGACGGTTCGCCGTATTCGGCATTGAAGTCACGGAGCAGGCGCGCCACGGCGAGCGTGTCTTCGCCACCGGCCAAACGGACCGACCGGTAACCCTCGTCCAGCGCGGCCACTGACGCGGCAATCTATCGCCGCGCTCCTCCGCACCCGGTGAGGAACGGCCACTGGCGCAAGGCCCATGTCATGCTGGCCCTCGTGCTCTCGCCCTCGCGCACCCGACGACGAGTGGCGAGGTTGGCCACGCTCGTCACCGGCCCGATGGGGAGCTGGGCCGGGGTGGTGTTCTGGGTCGCGCTCGTCGTCGTGGCGCTCCCCTTCGCCAACAAGGTGGGCTCCGTGGAGACGAGCCGGCTGACCGAGTTCCTTCCCTCCGCCGCCCCGTCCACTCGAGCACTGCAGCTGGACCGCGCCTTCCCTTCCGGTAAGGCGTTGCTGGCGGAAGTCGTCTTCTACCGGGCGTCGGGACTCACGCCCGCCGACCTGGCAATGGCGAAGGCCGCCGGACCCGCCCTCACGGCGCGGCTCGGACCGGCCATCGGCACCCCTTCGCCGCTCACCACGGCGCCCGACGGCAAGGTGGCGGTGATGGCCGTGCCGGTCCCGGGGAGCGAGACGGCGGTGGGGCAAACCATCGACGCCATGAGATCCGTTCTCGGCCTCGGCACGGCGGGGGTCGAGATCCGGGTCACCGGCCAAGCCGCCATTCAGGCAGACCTGCTCGGCAGCTTCTCGGGGGCAGACAGCTTGCTCCTGCTCGCCACCGCCATCATGGTCGCCGTCCTGTTGGCCGCCACGTATCGCAGCCCCGTGCTGTGGTTGGTGCCGCTGCTGTGCGTCGGCATCGCCGAAGCAGTTGCCCAGGCCCTCGTGTACGCGCTCGGACGGGGTGGCCTCACCGTCAACGGTCAGAGCGCAGCGCTCGTCACGGTCATCGTCTTCGGGGCCGGCACCGATTACGCCCTCCTCATCACTGCGCGCTACAGAGAGGAGCTCCGCCGCACCCCGGACCATCGCCTGGCCATGACCACCGCCTGGCGGCGCGCCGCCCCGGCCGTGGTGGCCTCGGCCCTCACGGTGGCGGCGGCGCTCGCCTGTCTGCTGCCGGCGAGCCTGAACCTGACCACGGACTTCGGAATCGTGGGCATCGTCGGAGTCCTGTCGGCGGCCGTGGTGATCCTGGGGGCCTATCCCGCCTTGCTGCTCGTCACGGGCCGGGGGGTGTTCTGGCCGGCCGTGCCCCGACACGCCCCGGACTTCGTCCAGCGCGGCCCGTGGGTGTGGCTGGCGCGGGTGGTCAGCCAAGGTCGTCGTCCGGTGTGGATCTCGGGCTTCGTGCTCCTCGGAGCCGCTGGAGTCGGG
>Ga0307479_10001040_pt1 | contig 25156 bp, 25 predicted proteins | sample atmos_gasesECM4C_FD_203743 | JGI IMG/M metagenome (GOLD analysis project Ga0307479, IMG submission 203743) | Hardwood forest soil microbial communities from Morgan-Monroe State Forest, Indiana, United States - atmos_gasesECM4C_515 | ecosystem: Environmental > Terrestrial > Soil > Temperate... | reverse complement strand
AACGCCGCATACGAACTCCATCACGACGGTAAACCGATGGCGATTACCAATAAGCGAATCTTCCAGGCGGCGTCGCAGTACCTTCGCCGTGATTCGAGGAAGAAGCTTCGACGATATGTAGAGCAGGGCGGCAGTATTCCAATTCCAGAAGCAGCTCTGGGGCCCTGTGTGCAGAGTCGCGTTGAAGCCAGCCCGAAGTTCGATCTCGGATTTGACAGCAAATCCACCCAAGGCGACGGAGTAGTTTTTGGCGTCGAGCCGGGCAGCGAAGCGTATAAGGCAGGGCTTCGAGATGGTCAGAGGCTCGTTGGCTGGTCCTTTAGTCGCGGCGACACGTCCAGGGAGGTGCGGCTCAGGATTATGACCGACCACGGTGACCAGGTTCTCAAGTACTATCCGCGAGGAGCAGAGGTATCGCCGCAGCAGTTCAGTTTGAATAGCGCAAGGTATTCAGCAGATCCCGAAAACTGCGTCTCAAGTTGGTAACTGTTGTTATCAGGCGATTTCACTCAGAACCCTGTGGGACGGTCCTCATACGCGTTAGGCCATTCAATCAACCCGCTTGTGGCTTGCCGGAGTTCTTCGAGTCCCATCGACCCGTTCAGTTTGCTCCCGAGCTGCTTCTCGAACACGTTGCCGCTATTGTCGATTGCGTCGTCTATTGACAGGCCAATCCCGATTTCAAGGTGCCCCCATCGGTACCGAACGTAAAGATAGAGTCCGTCTTCTGTCTTCGCTTCCCATTGTGACGGTGATTGTTCGCAGGTGCGGACGAGCGTCCTGACCACAATTGTCTCGTTCTGCATGCACGAGATTAGAGCACGGAAGAAGCGGCGAACAAAAGGCACGTGTCTTGTAGTTGACCTAAACACATGCGAACTCATGACCCTTCGCTCCGGCTGGGTGTAGGAATTTTCCCGCCCTCTATAGCTATCCCCCTTAATTGCGAGGGGGGGTAGTATCTCCAATTGGGAAAAATTCGGCTACCCCCCTCCCCCTGGCCGTTCCCCCTGAGCCCCTGCTCCCCGCCCCCCAGCTCTCCGATTTCGACTTGGCCCCCCGGCGACCCTTGGCGTTACTGGAAAAGATTTTCCTTGCTTTTTCTACTACATAGTAGTAGATGCAGACAAGCGATAGGAGATCCCAGATGGCCCAACCGAAACTATCCAAGCTCGAACTGCAAATTCTGGAAGCCCTGTGGGCCCAGCGGAAGGCGTCCATTCGGGAGATTCAGGAGGCTTTTCCGGAGCCTCGCCCTGCATACACCACCATCCAGACAACCGTGTACCGTCTGGAAGGAAAGCAAGCCGTGCGTCGTGTCCGCAAGATAAGTAATGCTCATATTTTCGAGCCCATCGTGCCCCGAGATGTGACGCGGCATCAGCTACTGGACCAGATTCTGAGTTTCTTCGGAGGGCGCGCCCAGCCCATGATGGCCCAGCTTGCCGAGGCCGGGAAGCTTACACGCGAGGATGTTCGCGAGTTGGAGAAGACGATCGAGAAGATGGAAGCGCAACAAAAGGCGGAACGGAGGCGCAGAACCAAATGATCGGGGAACTGATGAACCATCTGTGGCAATCGACATTGTTCGCCGTTGTGGCGGGGCTGTTGGCTATCGCGTTCCGCAAGAACCGTGCCCAAATCCGCTATCGGTTGTGGCTCGCTGCGTCCTTAAAGTTCTTGGTCCCTTTCTCCTGGCTGATTAGCCTCGGCAGCCATCTGGGATGGGCACCAGACCCGAAGAAAATGACAACACAGGCGGTCTCATACACGATGGTGCAGGTGGCCCAGCCATTTGACACCTTGTCGTTCGTGAAGACCGCGCCACGCACCGATTGGCCTCTAATCGCGATCCTCGGCATGTGGGTGTGCGGGTTCGGGGTGATCTCGATAATGCGGTTGAGGACTTGGCTTCGCATCCGGGCTGCTGTGTGCTCAAGTACTTCCTTGGCGATTCCCGGAATGGTTGACGTTCGCTCGTCTGCGGGCCTGCTGGAACCCGGCGTGGCGGGGTTGTTCCAGCCCATTCTACTGTTGCCCGAGGGCATCGCAGAACGCCTGACGCCGCCTCAGCTGGAAGCGGTGCTTGCCCATGAGTTGTGCCACGTCCGGCGACGCGACAACCTAACCGCGGCGATCCACATGGTAGTCGAGGCGGTTTTCTGGTTTCATCCGTTGGTGTGGTGGATCGGTGTGGAGCTGGTGAAAGAGCGCGAGCGAGCCTGCGACGAAGAGGTTCTGCGGCTCGGCAGTGAACCGCAGGTCTACGCCGAAGGCATCCTCGGCGTTTGCAAATTCTATGTGGAGTCGCCGCTGGCATGCGTGGCTGGAGTAACTGGCCCTAGTCTCAGGAGACGAGTGGAGCTAATTATGAAAAACCATGTTGGTGAACCCTTAAGCACCTGGAGAAGAACCTTCCTGGCAGCGGTCGGAGTATTGGCGGTCGCCTTGCCGATCGTGCTTGGTCTGGTAACTGCAACAACAAGCCGGGCTCAGTCGCAGGCCGAAAACCCAGGCGCCAGCACGCCTCCGTACGAGGTTGCTTCGGTCAAACCGGTAAAATCTGGCGGCGGTATGCCCATCATGGGGTGGGTTTCGCCCGACCGTTACACCACGCGTGGCACGCTGAACTCGCTCATTAAAGAAGCCTACGAAGTTCAAGATGATCAGCTCGTGGGAGTGCCAAAGCAGCTCGGATCGGAGAGGTACGATATTGAGGCGAAAATTGACCCCTCCATTGGTGGCAAACTTGACTTTGATCACCGCATGCTGCAAGGCCGCCTGATACTGCAGTCGCTCTTGGCAGACCGCTTCAAGCTGACCCTGCACCACGAAGCCAAGGAGCTTCCTGTTTATGCGCTGGTAATCGCGAAGAACGGTCCCGAAATGCGTCAAGCAACACCTGGCGATACCTACCCGGACGGGATGAAGGACATGTATGGCAAAGGCCATGGCATGGTGATAGCAAGGGGACCAGGCGGGATCGTAGGCCAAGGAGTGCCTTTCGCGGTGTTGGTAGCTGAGTTGCAGCACCAGCATTTGGGACGCACTGTTGTGGACAAGACAGGCCTTACGGGCATGTTTGATTTCAGGCTTCAGTGGACACCAGATGAGAGCCACGCTCCGATTAAGGGGCCAGAAGACGGCAGGCAAGGGACTGACAACGGACCCCCACCTGAATCCGTCGGGCCTTCGATCTTCACAGCGATTCAGGAGCAACTCGGGCTGAGACTGGAACCGCAAAAAGCTCCCATGGAGATTGTCGTCATCGATCATGTCGAGGCGCCTTCGGAGAATTAGCGGCGGTCGGGAAATGTGATGAGATGGCGACAAATTGGCGGGTAGGAGACTCCACTCGCCATTGCACGCATTGCCCCCTGCGTTCCAGTTCTTTCACTTCCACTGCTTCTGCTAGCTTTGTTCGCGTGCCGGGGTGGACACGTTCGCCACGAAAGAACCGATGAATAGCGTGCTGCGACGCTCCCGACTCACGCCTGAGCAACTCCTTTGAAAAACGGAAGGATCAAAGAACGCACCGGGGGTTCCCCTCAAACTTGCTGGGTGTTTTGCACACGTAACGAAGGATCGGGACCAGTGAGCGATGCTCCATCGAGGGGGATCGCCTGAGCGCCAGTCAATGCGTAATTGACGCGATGTTACTTCAACAACGCCCAACGGCTTCTCTAATGGAGGCGCTTCAAGAAAGCCCTCAATTCGTTCAAAACGTCTTCTTCATTGCTGATAAAGGCGTAGTGATCTGCTCCGGGTATGTCCACCAAACGCACGCCCCCGGGCGCGGTGAGAAGATTCTTGTGCCATCGATTCACGTACGCCAGAGTGACGTCGTCAAATGCATCGATTGCAGCGCGTTCCTGCGCATTCTGAGGTTCGGAAGGCGTTTTGGCTTTGTACAAAGGATTGTGATGCGGATGCTCTATACAGTCGTAAGGACCACTGATTTTCTTGGAGCACGACCACGAAAATAGAGAAAGAATTGGCACCGTAATTCCGGAATAGTCGCGCTTTTGTGCTCCCAAGCCAATCGCCTTGTGAATCGCATCGGTGGAAGCCTTGTAGTTGCCAATCGACCCGTCTGGATTGGTTGCATACATATTTCTCAGTTCGGATTCCGGAAAGGGAGCTTTGCCGTTCCGCATTTGCCACTCTCGATAGGCTGAAAACGACCTCCGATCCGCAGTCGAAGGCTGCGGATCACTCTTCCTTGCTTGGGGCAGTTTGTTGAAGAGTTCCATGTAGGCGGGACTGCTCGCCGGAAAGTCTGACGGATCGGCCCCCGCATCGAGATAGACCAACCCCGCCACGCGACTGGAGTGCTCCGATCCGAGGCGAGTCAGTTCTTCGCCAGACATGGAGTGGCCCATTAATACAGGTTTTTGCAACTTGAGTTCGTCAAGAACACGAAGGACATCTTCGGCCAATCGTTGTTCCGTGTAGCCCGAGTCGGGATGGCTGGAAGCCCCGTATCCGCGTCGAGTGATCGCATACGGGTGGCAGAAGCCAGTGAGTTTTGGCGCGAATTCGTCATACACGTGCGCGGTGTTTCCTGATCCGGCAAGCAGCACGACGGCACGGTCCGTTCCAGCCCAGTCGAGCACCTCAAGTCGCACGCCCGGTTCCACGGTGATGAACTGCACTGTGTGTGGGGACGGATCTTGCCAAGCCTTAACCTCTTGAGCAGATGCAACAGCCGTCATTAGGATCAAAGCGACAAGACACAGGATGTCGAACATCGAGAGGCTTTTCTTAATTGCCCTATTCATGATGGCAAACCCTCTATCATTCGGAATGTGATATATCGGACTCCGACTATAGTTGTCAAGTCAACTTGACGAAATCAGATGGGCGAGAAGGCCGGTCTCCGGACGGGATGCTTCATTGCCGGTCTCCTTTTTATCTGTGCTTCGAGCACGTCGATAACTTGGGAGCGTACACCGCGCGGGCGGGCGGGGCCAGAACCGGGGGAACTGGGGGGAGGGGGGATGATCACTGTGAGGGCGGTCGTGGCGGTAGGGGTGCGTTGATGCTTTTGGGTGGTGGGGGAAGTTGCTGTGGACCTGTGCTGTTTGCCTGTGACTTCGTCGGCCTCTCGAATTCTGGCACCTCCTTCTCGTCGTGCACGTTTAACGGCTGGCCAAACTCGATTGTTTGTCTCCGAGCAATTTCCTTTCCGTACGCTGTGCCATCAAGTTCTGAGCGGGGCATGAACACGTGCCTCATGGAATCACGCGGTCCAACGTATAACATTGCATCGGCCAACTGGCCTATTTTCACGGGCGTCGGTGGTTCGGTCCCCCCGGAGAGCACAGGCATTGCGGGCAGGTCACCTACCCAAATGTTGGAAAGTGGGACGATTGCAGGTATCGGCCACGAGTCGAAGCGCTTATCCAAATCGTCGTAATCCCCGACCGCGTTTGTCCCAAACACCACGAAAAATGTGTGGGCACCTGCGGCACGAAGCTCCCGCTCGATGTAACCAGGACCATTCCAGCGCAGGAAATGACCGCCGCCCCCAATCAGTAGGGCATGGTGCTTCTTGGCGAGAACGTCATTCTTTACCACCTGCGCATACCACTGGTCGCGATTGCCCAAGTAGGGACCGACATCCTCGCGGTCTTTGACCTTCTCCCAGTCAATATAGGGATCGCCGCAAAGGACGCGCATCTGGTGCTTGCCTCGCCGCTTCTGATTGGTTTCGCGGACAGTCTCGTACAGCAAAGCATATACCGGGGATGGCGCTCCGATCGCACCCGCAGTATTGCGCCAGGCTTTCTGCACCTGTTGTAGAGGGACATCCTCTCCACCTATGTAGCGATCCACTGATTTCTGATAGAGCGAGTTACCCATTTCCATCACGATGTCGTCCACGCGATCAGCGAATTCGGGTGTGCTTACGAGTTTTCGCAACCATTCATGTTCCTGCTTGTCGCCGTGCCACTCGCCAACGATCACGACATCGTGATCATTGAACGCCTGGATAATCGCGGTAGTAGCATCCAGGGGCTTCGATTCATGACTGGTTTGTGCCGTGGCAAGCGCTGTGAGGAAAATGAAATTAAAGCATCGTAACGATTTCATGATGACCCAAACGAAATCGACCCGGTTGCGAAACCGGTAGCCGTATCCGCAACTCCTCTCCGGCAAGAGCCAACTGTTATAGAAGCGATTATCTTAGTCCTCTCTGGGTTCTTGCTGAAATCAAGCCTGACAACCAACGCCCACCAACTCCCTCGCACGAGCGCCGCCACGCGGGCGGGCGGGGGCTGCCAGAGGTCACAACCGGGGGGAGGGGGAGTAGCCGAATTTTTCCCGAAAGGTACTACCCCCTCAAAGCTCAACGGGGGTGGTATAAGGCGACGGCAAAATGCTCCATCCCCCCACCGCCCCAGACCAACGTGCGCTCGTTGAGTTCGCGCGTGCGTGCGAGCGAGGGGTGAGTGCGGGTGGGCGCGGGGGTCTATTGGTGTTGGGGTCAGGGCCGGGGGCGCGTGCGTGGGGCGCGCGATGAAACGACAATCAATTCTCCGCTTCCACATCGCTAGGAACTAGTTCTGCTTGGCGACTGTTGACACGAACCTCTGGGCATAACCCAGTTCAGGGCGGGTTGACGTCCCACCGGCACAGACCTTCAGGACTTGTTCATAGTAGCCAGCTGCTTTCCCGGGTTGCTTGGCCAGCTCAGCGGCACGTCCCGCTCCATATAGCGAATTGAATCGGTTGGGGCTAAGTTTTAGCTCGGACTCATATTCGACCAAAGCCTGTTCGGGTCGATTCATCTCGAGCAACATATCGCCCATCATCTCGTGGGCAGGAATGTCGCCGTCGGTAGCAAACAAGCCCTCGTCCTTACGAGCAAGTTCTTGCAGCCGTTTTAGAGCCTCATCGTTTTTGCCCTCCGCGTGGTCAATCCACGCTTGTACGACACGGCGGTCCTCATCGACTGCGTTCGCGGGCGAAACCTTCTTTTTTTCTAGAAGCTTCGCGTGCAGATCGTCGAGAGCCCGCAGATTCAACTTGGCGGTTTGCAAATCGCCCAGCCGAGCGGCGCCAAGAGCACGGGCTTTGTAAGTGAGAGAACTGTCCGCATCATCGGCCGCCATGAGCAGCGGCAGCGCTACGGCATCTTTCCATCGGTGCAGCTCGGTCACGTAGCTCGCCGAGTACTCGACCTGCGCCGAGAGGTTCGGATCGTAGTCCGACCCATACATGTTCTTCATTTTAGGCAACGCCTTAACTTCTTCGATTACTCGCTCGGCCTCGTTCTCGCGTCCCGACTGTTGGTAGGCATATACGAGAAACTCCATGGCGTGGTACTGGTGACCTTCATCTCCCATGTGCGTCGCCGAGGCGTTACGGCTCGCTGCGATTGATGCCAAGTTGGAACTAATGTCCTCTTGCCACAGTCCCAAGCGGGCAAAGATGTGCGATGGCATGTGCAGCGCGTGGGGAGCTGCAGGGGCAATCTGGGCGTAGCGTCGGGCGGCAGGTAGTCCCAGCTCCGCCATCCCGGGAACGTCATAACAGTGAATCAAATAGTGCGCCACACCAGGGTGATTCGGTTCCAAGAGGAATAGCTTCTCCAGGATCGGCGCCGCCTTCGTGCGATTGGCGTGCATAGCGTCATCGCTGGCGATGAGCGACCACGCGTAGAAAGCCTGAGCCTCGTGGTCCTCAGGGTTTTCGCGAACAAGCTTTTCCATCGCTTGGTTAAAGGCTTCACCGCGTTTGTAGTTGTCGTCCTTCGGGTGGGCGAAGAACTTGCCGAGAGCCGCCAAGTAGCTGCGTTCGCGCCTGGTATGCGGATGCAACCGCTCTCCAGCCTTAACCTCCTCGGCACCCTTTTCGAGCGGGGCGGCATTGGCGGACCAGCGCCAGTAGCTTTTGGCGATTCCCCAGTAAGCCATAGCGCAGTGCGGATCCTTTTCAAGTACACGCCGGAATGCCTGCTCGGCCGTTTCGAACGCAAAGGAATGCAGCAGCGCAATCCCGCGGTCAAATTCTCTCTGAGCCGAAGGCGCACAGGATACGGGGAAATGCACCGTGCCCAATTGGTCTGCGGTGAGATCATCGTGGTTGTGGCCCTCCTCGGCAAGCGCTGGAAGGAGGAGTGCAACAACAGAGAGCAGAGACACAATGAAACGGGCCATGCAACTGTTCTCCCGAGCAGAGTCTATCGCCGCGCGTCGAGCCGGTCAATTTCACGCTGGATCAGGAACCGAATTCCGGACGAATGGCCGGGCAACGCGAAGCTCCTTCCGGCGGCCTTCTGATACCCGAGATAGCAGATGGGGAAGGCGATGGCGAGACAACGAGACAACGCACTTTTGTACTCACTGACCGAGTTCGGTTTTGTCTGCTTCTGGAGACAGCGGTTTGAAGGAGAAACGATGACATGCTTCGCGACAACCCTGGTCGTCGTGCATTCTCGCCGCCGCCATCAGCGCATAGAGCAGGTGGGCATCGATGGTCATAGCGAAGAAGGTTCGCGCAGAGTTTAGGACTACGGAGTCGACCTTGCTCAGGCCTTCCGCGACTTTTATGTGGGCGGTGCCAGCGGCGGTGTGATAGGCGAGGTCGCCGAGTATCTCGTCATTGGAACGTGGTTGACTCATGCCACGATCTTAACTCTGGCTTCGGTTGTTCACATTGCTGGGCTAGGTGTCCACAACGCGCATTCCAAAGGCGAAGAAAAAGCACACACTTGTGCTACCGCTGATTTCATCAACTACACCCCACCTGCTTTCTGGATTATTCTGCTAAGGCGCACACCGGCCGAGGGGGCAAGCAATGTACGACCAGCCGAAAATCAACGAATTCGTATCGGCCATTCGCAGTGGTGCAAAGTCAGATTGTGTCCAGCAGGTATCCGAACACTACGCGGTGTATTTCGATGAGCTTGGTATTACGGTTTCGGTCAAGGCTGACACCGCGGACGACGAAATCCGCGACTTGAAAACCAGAATTGTTTCTGTAACCTCTCGTTTCGAGCTTCCGTTTCGATGGATGGTGCTCTTCCAACGAGATGGCAAGCCCGCTGGAGACTTGTTCCCCGATGGTCTCTTCACAGGCGCAAAGTCATCGCGGGTCGCATTAGTTGTGGAACCGGAGAATCCGCAACTGGACTCGATGGCCACCACCATGCCCGTTTGGGCGGTGGAGTCGCCGAGTAATCGATCAGTAGCAGAGCGATTTTGGAACAAATTCCCGAACGCCAATCAAAGAGATATCGGTCTCACCCTCTTCCGAACCAACGACCTCAATGCCCGCTACGACAACTTCGTCGGGGTTCTCGACACGCTGGAAGAACACCACTGGGGATTGCGTCAACTGTACGTGTTTGGGATAGAACTAACGGGTCAGGTTCAAGCGGACCTGCAAATACTGGGGTTTAGCGGATATAGTCCCGCGCCGCATGGTTTTGTCGCCACGAAGGGCGAGTAATTTTGACCCCGGGTCGGCCAATTCTCAACTGGTGAAATCGCTGATTGAAATGGCTTAACCTTGCTCGGAAAATATTCCTCCAAAGAAGCGGGAACACAAATGACAATACAGAGGTTGTTGGGGACGCGGATCCTGAGGTTTGGCGCTGTATGCGCTCTTGTCCTGACAGTACCGGAGTTTGCGAGACCGCAAGACGGTTATACCCGCGTCTACGGCAACAATCCAGACTACCTTGAAGTGACCGTGGACACGCATGGCATAGGATCTAACATAGTTCTTGAGAATGTGTCCTTTGACATCACTTTTCGCGTAAAGGGGACGGACAAAAAGACCAGTTATGACTTCACGGATGGCGACCATCGTTTCCTATTGCCTGGACAGGTCTATCAGCGTTATATCGCTTTTCCATTTCCATCAGGTATGGGACTACAAGTTCAGATTGACGCGGGAACTGTTCAATACAGCAAAGTGCTGTCGTGGGCGAAATCAGATACGGGCGGGGCGAACACTCGTGAACGCAAGCCGATACGTAAAAGCCATCCGCCCGAACCTGGAAGAATTCTCGGAAAAGTCCCGCCCCGATTTTGGCCCTGAATCGGACAGGTACTGCGAGGAGCGTCAATGAAGCATTGTCTTTCGTTTCTCCTATTTGTCGCTGTCTGTGTTCACGCACAGGACGCTTCGAAACCAGCCGTTCGACAACCGGAACCAGGTGCAGCGGACTACTACGGAGCCTATGCCCCCGGTGCGGAGCCGGTGTTCAACCACAATCCCAACGCATTTCTCGTTGAATGTCTTCGCAATCGAAGACCCGGTAAAGCACTGGACGTGGGCATGGGTTCAGGCAGAAATTCTATCTACTTGGCTTCTCACGGATGGGATGTCACTGGGTTCGATATAGCGGAAGTTGGCGTTGCCCAAGCACGCCACCGGGCTAAGAAGCTGGGGGTCAAACTCAATGCTCTCGTGAAGAGTGATGCTGACTTTGATTTCGGAACAAAGCAATGGGATTTGATTGTACTTACTTACCAGCCCTTTCGAGACTTGCTGGCGAAGCTTCAGCCGAGTTTGAAAGATGGCGGGATTGTCGTCATCGAGAACTTTCATAGGGATACAATGCGTAACCGGCTCTTGGATGAAGATGCTACTTACCGCAATAACGAATTGCTGCAACTGTTCGCAGATTTTCGGATTCTTCGATACGAAGATGTTGTTGCGAGACCCGACTGGGGGATCGAATTTCCCAAGAATCGTCTTGTACGACTTGAAGCGCAGAACGGAGACATTCAGCATTCCGGGTGCGACTGGAAAGGCGTTGCGAAGCCCACAGCCGCGAAGATCCGATGGGGAGTGATGTCGCTGGTGTGTACGGATGCAGGCTGGGCTCGTGTGGGAAAGTAAAGAGCACAGTTCTCCCAAGAATCCCTTTTCCCAAGCGACCCTTCCGGATCGGCAAACTTGCAGTTGGTGAAATCGCTGTTCTCAAACAAGAACCCTGCATGCTCTTCTGACGGTGCGACAATGGGCACGGTCTATGTGAAATGATGAGAATCCCACAGCTTGTCGTCTTTTTTCTCTTGACTGCCTGCCGCCCACTTTTCGCAGCACAGACTTCCCATCAGATTTCAGCGAAGATGCCAGAGTACACCTTTGCGATCGTTCGAGTGTTTCCCCATGACACCTCTGCCTACACCCAAGGTCTCGCGTATCGCGACGGCTTCCTGTATGAGGGCACGGGCCTTAATGGGCGGTCATCGCTTCGAAAGGTGCGCCTCGAAACTGGAGAAGTTCTTCAACATGTCGACCTAGGGTCTGAGTTCTTCGGCGAAGGGATCACCCTCGTCAAAGACAACGTGCTCCAGCTTACTTGGAAATCAGAGAGGGGGTTTGTATACGACCTGAACAACTTCCTTTTGCTGCGGACGTTTTCGTACTCAGGCGAAGGGTGGGGCCTCACGACAAATGGCCGCGAAGTCTTTATGAGTGACGGAACCTCGGAGATTCGTGTTCTGGATGCCGAAACTCTTCATGAAAAGCGCCGCTTTGGAGTCCACGATGGGTCGACTCCGGTCGATCAACTGAACGAACTAGAGTTCGTGGAAGGACAGATTTTCGCCAACGTGTGGCACAGTAATCGCGTTGCTCGCATTTCTCCGCGAACCGGCGATTTAGTTGGGTGGATTGATCTCACGGGACTTCTGAGCCCGATCTATCGCCTCGAATCGGAAGCGGTGCTAAACGGCATCGCTTACGATCCAATTCGAAAGCGGCTGTTCGTCACTGGAAAGCTGTGGCCGAGCGTCTTCGAGATCAGCCTCATTCCGAAACATCGCAGGTAGCTGGCGAAAAATTCCGGTGCGACCCTCGGATCGGCAAGCTCAGTTGGTGAAGATTTCCACACCGGGTAGTCAATTTCCAACATTGCAGCACTTGCTTGTCGAGCAGTAGAGTGAGGAAGGCGCAGATCATTGCGGCGCGCATTGATTTAGCGGTCAGGAGCAATAAGTGAAGGTAGTGTACATCGCAACACTGATGCTTATGGCCCACGTCGCCTCAGGACAGAGCGCACCTTCCTCGTCTGAAGGTTCCAAACAACCTGTGCTCAGGTCCACGTCAACGCTGGTGATTGTTCCCGCATTGGTTCGATCTGCCTCAGGAGACCTTGTCACGAACCTCGACGCGAGTCATTTTCGGCTCACCGACAACGGGGTTGAGCAGAATGTATCTGTTGAGCAAACGGAGAATGAGCCACTCGCCATAGTAGTCCTCGTACAAACGGGCGGGGTGGCCTCTAGTCAGTTTCAGAACTACCACAAGCTCGACACCATGCTCGAACACATGCTCGGCAGTTCGCCCCGCAAGGTCGCACTAGTGACGTTCGACAGTCGCCCGGAACAGATTTGGCCCTTTCCACCCTTGGTAGATGCCCTCTATTACTTCCTGAGACACCCTGAAAGGGGCGATCATGGCGCGGCAATTCTAGATGCGGTGAACTGCGCGATTGGTTTGCTCCAGCTCCAACCAGCAAACTTTCGCCGTATCATCCTCCTACTCAGTCAAGCGCAGGACGACGGGAGCACAGCCCATTCAGAAGACGTGGTTCGGAGTCTAGCTGAGAACGGAACCACTATCTACAGCCTCATGTTCTCCCCGGAAGAGACGCAGTTGAAGGACCATTCAGCCAAACGCCACCACGAAATTCCATCCCATGACAGCCCCCTTTTGAGTGACAAAATGAGTCCTTCCACGTCACTTGGTGGCATCTTGAAAGTGATGCGGGAGGGCACCGCTGCGGGGGTTGCGGCTCTCTCTGGTGGAGAACAACTACAGTTCCACGATGAACCTGATCTAGAGACTAAGTTTTCGGCCTTGGCGGACTACATTCACAACGGCTACACGCTGAGCTTCCGCCCCATTTCGCAAGAATCTGGACTCCACATCATTACAGTGCAAGTCGTCAATCAGCAAACTCGCTTAGAAGTAAACGCGCGAACGATCTATTGGCTTGATGGAGCGATTGCACAGAAGTGAAGCACCACCGGATTTGCACTATTGAGTGAGATCACGCGACATGAACATACCACCCTTAATGATTTTGAAGACAAGGGGAGAACCCTGGCTGACGTGCCTGTTTCCTTCCATTTTGTTTGTAAGCGCCCTCCTGTGTAGCTGTAGCTCGCGAGATCCGAGACTCAATCGAACGGTACGACCTGAACCTCAGTATCGAGCGCCGCTTGGCCAATTTCCCCACCACACAGAGGAGGAGCGTGTGCTTGCCGCTTACAAGGATTACTACGAACGTTTTAGAAATCCCGAGAAGTTCAATGCCAACCTTCCGATCCGAGAGGAAGCAAGATTGGCTGAGGATTTCGAGAACGCGAGGAAGGCATTCAATAGATGGCTCCAGTTTGTTACTGATACTATCCAAGGACAAGACGAGCTGGAACCCGTGGGTGCTGCGCCTGAGTTTCGTTATCGCCAACTCGCAGATGTTGCGCTCACCGCGATGAGCAGACTCGATGCAGACCTGCTCGAATTCCTGCACACACAAAAGCCTAACTTGGTTGACGACACGGTATCGCTTGCAGCGGAGCCACTGTACGATCTTGGACGCAACCTTCGCATTAGATTCGACGGCCTTAGCTCAGACAACGCCAGAATCGCTGGCACTGATCTATTTGAGCAGTACTCTTGGGCGAAGCCCTGATCGCCCGACTACGACATCTTGGGGCGGATTGCATCGAAACTACTCTGCCTTTGCGGTGATATACCTGCTCAGGGGACGCCGATATGCGTGACACAACAATTTCGCACGGGAGGTGTCCTGTGAAAAGTCTGCTTCTGCTATTCCTGTTTGCGCCTTCCCTATTGTCCGCACAGAATCGATTTGACGGGACGTGGGAGATGAAAATGGACACGCTGGTGTTTTCCTACAATCCGTTGGAGTATCTGCTTGACCAGGGAATGTTCCACTGCATGAGCTGCACCCCAAGGGTCGATGTCAAGGCCGATGGCAGCGATCAGAAAGTGACGGGGGACTCCTATGACACGCTCATGGTTCGGGTGGTAAGCGCCAGTTCAGTCAAGTTCATCCAAAAGAAAAATGGAACTCCCACGTTTGCCTGCACTGAGCTTGTATCGCCAGAGGGTGACACCAAGACGGAGGAGTTCAGCGAGACGCCTACCACCCAACGAGTCACCGGGAAAGCAGTGTTTATAAGAGTCGCCAAGGGACCAGCGGGTTCGCATGCGCTCTCGGGATCATGGCAAATGCAAACCGTCAGAAACACCACAAGCGTTGGACCGCTCACCACGTACTTGTCGATGAAGGATGGACTAAAGGTATCTGCCGGTGGCGAGAGCTATGAGGCGAAGTTCGATGGCAAGGACTATCCCGTACAAGGAGATTCTTACCGCGGGACGACCTCTCTGCGACGAATCAATGACGACACCATCGAGGAAATCTATAAGCGGGGCGGAAGGGTTGTTCGGGTAGCCTTCGCAATCTTGTCGGAAGACGGCAAATCGATGAGAGTTGCATCCACGGACATGCGCAGTAGTGGCCACACGATGACGTACACCGCAGAGAAGCGACCCTAGCTTGCGGAACATTACCATTTCATTGCATTGAACTCGGATCGGCCAATTCTCAACCGGTGTAATCACCTTTGGCGCAATCTTTGGCAGGCGCAATACCGCTCGCCCGCGCTTGGGGCAGGGCGCGCGCCCGTGTATCAGGTAGAATTTTGGCGAGAATGCCCTGGAGCAACAAAGGCACAATCAGAAGGCATACGGCCCGCGTTCCTCAGCGGAGTATTTAATGAAGAATTGTGCATGCTTGCTGGCTTATCTGTTGTTTGCATTCGGGGTGTTCGCCGACGACAAAAACCACAATCATAAAGATCTAACCAGCGTGCAATTGGGCACGGTTCACTTTCCAGTCTCGTGCGCGTCATCCGTGCAGAAACCCTTCGACCGCGGAGTCGCACTACTGCACTCGTTCTGGTACGAGGAGGCAGAAAAGCAGTTCCTGCAGGTGGCGAAAGATGATCCACACTGCGGAATGGCGCATTGGGGAGTCGCCATGAGCCTCTGGCATCAGCTGTGGGATCAGCCGTACGCCGAAGTCATCAGTCGCGGGATGGACGAGGTGCGCGCTGCGAAGAGTGAAAAACTAACGCCACGCGAGAGTGAATACATCACAGCGGTTGGCGCTTTCTATGGCGACCCGGGCAATCTGAATCACGACACCCGCGCGAAAGCATATTCGGACGCAATGGAGAAGGTTTATGCGTCTTACCCTGACGATCACGAAGCCGCAGCGTTCTTTTCCCTTTCGTTGCTCGCCTCCGAACCACACAGCGACAAAGACTTCGTCAATCGGAAGCGTGCCGCCGCGATTCTGGAGATGCTCTTTGCTATTGAACCAGATCATCCAGGAGTTGCCCATTACCTGATTCACTGCTACGACGTTCCCCAACTGGCTGAACTGGGAATTCCCGCCGCGCGGCGTTACGCGCAGATTGCTCCTGCGGCTCCGCACGCGTTACACATGCCGTCGCATATTTTTGCCAGTGTCGGCCTCTGGCAAGATGACATCAAATCGAACCTTGCCTCCATTGCTGCCACGCGTACGGCGACTGCGATGCAAATGGGTGGGGAGGGCCATCAATTCCATGCCATGCACTTCCTCGTCTACGCTTATCTGCAAAGCGGACGTGAAGATGAGGCTCAGCGAGTCATCCTGGAAGTGAAATCCATGCCGTCCCGGCAAGACATGTATGGCATGGGTTACGACGTACGGGCTTTTGCTCTGACCAACTTTGAGGCTAGCTATGCCCTTGAGTTGCATCACTGGACTGAAGCTGCCGCCCTCCCGATCGTGCCAAGCCCCGAGCCTGAGATTCATGTAACAACATATCTGGCTCGTGCCATCGGCGCGGCGCGAATGGGGCACCCGTCTGAGGCTCGCAGGGATATGGCCGAGATCGATTCCATTGCCAAAGCGTTGTTGGAAAAGGGGAAGCAACCTGAAGCGGATTTTGTAGAGGGTCAGCGCCAGGAGGCCTTGGCATGGATCGAACACGGCGAGGGAAATGATGATTCCGCAATTAAACTCATGCGGTCCCTTGCTGATAAGGAGACCCAGGGGGTGATTGACGCCGGTACTCTTCCTCTGCACGAGTTGCTGGCGGACATGTTGCTTGAGGCCAAGCGTCCGCAGGAGGCGCTGGCCGAGTATCAGGCTGATCTGGCGCTAAATCCTAACCGGTTCAATGGTCTTTATGGTGCTGCAAGTGCCGCCAGCGAGCTGGGTAGGAAATCTGACGCCGCGCGATACTACCAACTGTTACTCAAGGTTTGCGAAGGATCCAATTCCACGCGGCCTGAACTCAAACGGGCGAAAGAAGTCGTTACAGAAAAATGAAGGGCGTGTACAGGTCTCGCCGAGATCACAGGAGATGGAGAGCTGCAATTGAAACAACCCGCATCGTCGCTGAGCGTTTCCTCTTGGATGGCCGTGAGTTTTCTTTTCTTGTCGGTCCCTCTCTTAGCGGTGTCACCCGAGAAGCGACAGGCGCGGACCGATAAAGAAACCAAATACAAACAGGTAGGAAACCTGATCCAGTCGGAATTTGCCAAAGACAATCGAGTGGCCTGACGGTCGGAATTGTGGAAGAAGGACAGCTCGTCTGGAGTCATAACTACGGTTTCGCCGACGAGGGCGCACGACAGCGGACCACGAGCGAAACAATCTATCCGATCGCGTCCATCACAAAGATGGTCACTGGCATCATGCTTCTCCAGCTTAGGGAGCGTGGCAAACTGCACCTCGCTGACCCTGTTGAGCGTTACGTGCCCGAGGTTAAGAAGATTCCCAATCCGTTCCCGTGGACACCTCCTGTCACGCTGATCCAACTTGCAACCATGACTGCTGGGCTAGAAGCGAACCAACCATCCACAGGAGAGATGCCCGGCGTTTTGCGGACTGATTCTTGGGAGAAGCAGCTTCTCGGTGCCCTACCCTATTTGAAGTACGATTACGAGCCGGGGACCAGGCGGGAATACTCGAACATTGGATACTGCATCCTCGGGCTGGCCCTCAGTCGCGCCGCAAACCGCCCGTTTACCGAGTACGTTCAGAGCGAGATTCTCATACCGATAGGAATGCAGAACACTACCTTCACTGTTACACCCGAAATAGAACATCGGGTAGCGCGGGGATATTTCCTTGGGGAACCTAATTCGCCCTCGGCGAGGGGTTCAGAACTCGGACCGGGACCTTCAGCTTCCGGCGGGCGGTCTGCTTTCGACACGTGAAGATTTGGTTCGGCTGATGCGATTCCAACTCGGGGGAGGCCCGAGTAGCGTTCTGTCATCCCAAGCGCTAGAGGAATCGTTCCAGATTGTCGTGCCTTCTGATGCTGACCTGCGCTATGGCGACGGTGTCGGTTTTTCCGCACTACGAAATGCGGACAGCCATTTGACAGTGTTGGGACATGGCGGCCTGCGTCGTGTTGGCTTTGTTGCCTCCTACGAGTTTGACAGAACTACGCAGACCGGCGTCATCCTGCTTACGAATACAAGCTACGGTCATGCGAACTACAAGGTGATGGTTCGCCGAATTCTCGCTATACTCCACCCAGAGAGCATTGGCGGCAGCGGCCTAGCTCCAACCGAAGAACACTGAAACGTCCAGAACGGAGGCAGGCGTTCAGTTTCAGAACATTCATTCAAGCTCTTCTCTCAGTCGGTTTCTCTAAGCACAACTGATACGATCTTCCATTCACCGTTCCACTTCGATAGCGTGATGTAATCCACCCAGTGCGTGGTGACCAGTTTTGCTGAAGCCGTGTCACCAGCTATGTCGAGTACTGTGATTTGTTCCTTTCTTTCTGACACAGGCAGGTTGGATGGTCCATGCGAACGTACGTCCTGTACCATCTGCAGCCCAGTGCTTTCAGTCATTTTGAGTTTTCCGTCAGAACCGCTGATCGTGTGTTTCAGATAGTGAGGATGTAGTGATTTCTCCATTCGGGCGGCATCACCTGAGTAGTAGCCTTCGATGTAGTCTGTGACCGTGGCGCGAACGGCTACGTCATCCGACGTCTTCTCCTGCGTAGCAGCCGGAAGGCTGAGAACCAAGAGGGTGAGTAGGCCGAGGCCCAGTGCGAGGTGTTTCATGCTGAATCGTCTCCCTGATGCTCGTTGCGAGCTGTACGATTATGCTCCGGGTCTATTGGAGGCACAAGCAACACGAAAGGACGTGTCCAACTGCAAGGCTACACGTGTGGCTTTCCTAGCAGATATGCATCCATCGAGCGCCTTTCCGCACGGATTGAGAACTGACCATAGCAAAGCATTCTGAGAATGGAGTCAGGTCGCTGGGACCAGCTCGCCCACGTGAGAGGCGAATCGCCGTTCATATCCTTAGTGTCGGCTCTCGCCCCGGCATCGAGAAGAAGCTGAATGGTAGCTTCACTGACGAAGGCAGCCGCGCGATGCAGCGGAGTCTCGGCCCTTGTGCGGCAATCGCGCATGAACGCGCCGGTTTCGACGGATGGCTTGGTCTTGCAATTCGGATCGGCCCCGTTTGCAAGCAACACCCGAACAACGAGGTTCTGCGCAGGGCGGGTCGAGGACAATGCGGCGTGTAGCGGTGTTTCTCCGGTATCGGGTAGAGGCAAGTTCACGTCAGCGCCGTTCTCGACGAGGAATTGAGAAAGCCGCCAGTGCCCGTGGAAGGCTGCGGCGTTGAGACCGAGATTGTCTCCCAGCGATTGCAGTGACTCTCCGTTAGCGAGCAAGAACCTTATGGCACTTACATCGCCATAGTACGCGCACCATTCGATGAGAGACGTACCACCGCCGTCCTTGGAGGTTGCGGGATGCCCTTGGTTTATGTAGTCGAATACTAGGTCAGTGCGACCGTCTGCGATTCGCTCAATCACGTTTGTCCCTCCGGGTTCGCCAAGGAGCGGATACCGGGAGTAGGATAACCTACGGAAACCCGATCAAAATCTTGACGCACGGATGTGGCCTCGGGCACTTTTCCATATGAAAGACGGCAAGGCCGTTCTCAAGGAGAATTTGAATCAACCCGGAGTGTACGTCCTCTATCGGGACGACGTGCCGTACTACATCGGCAAAACAAGCACCACGCTTCTAAAACGCCTCAGTAACCATGCACTGAAACCCAATGCGCGGCGTTACAACTTTTGGAGCTACTTCTCTGCTTTTGAGATCATGGACCCGACCCACCGGGACGAAATAGAAGCCATCCTGATCTCTGCGATGCCTACCGCAAATAGTTCGCAACCAAAATTCCAGAGAAAGAAATTGGATCGTCGAGCGGCGAGACTCCTGAATAACGTTCAGGCGCTCATGCTGACAGGCAAAGAAGATACCAGCGGGGAGGCCAAGCCGGAAGAGATAGTCTTGGACGAAGAGGATTAAGGCCCCTCATTGGGCTCGTCTTCCCACCCCCTCACAGGTTAAGCCAGTAGATTCCTGCGTGTGTCCAGTCGCCATCCACCGGAAGCAGTATGTCCGTTGTGATGTAGCTATCGGTTCCGGAGACTTTTTTTTTCGTCGCCTTCGTGAACAAGTAATAATCCTTCCCCGGTACCGGGTTGATGCAGGTGCAGTCGCCCAAATTGCACGACATCACGTAATCGCCCTCAGCGTTCCCAACAGTCAGAGTCTTGACGCCCAAATTGTCATTCTGCACAAACTCTGCACGAACAATCTTTCGAGGAAGCTGGCTGAGTTCTACGCTGTCAAGCTGTGATGGTTTAGCGGAAACGTTCGCCTCGGAAACGGGAGCCGGTGCCTTCGTAGATGTACATGATGCAAGGCCCATGGTCAGCATGAGGGCAGACAACTTGAGCGTGCTCACGGGCCTCCTTCGGTCTCTCTCTTAATCACTGTGGGAATCCGATCCAGTTTAGATCGCGTATTACGGGTGATAGATCGCAACATCTGAGGGCGAAGGCACATGATTGACAGCGTGTGCCCGAGCAACGCAAGCGGAATCAGTAGTTTGGAGTCCAGCTAAACAGCTTTGCGTAGTGGTTCACGTACTTCACCTGCTTGGTAACGGTGTTCACTGACCAGATGGCCTGCTGTTCGCCGTTGCTGCCGTCCATGAAGTCATAGGCAACATTAAACAAATTTGTCCCCGCAGTCGTTGCGCTCCAACCCTTTCCGCGTGTGACTCCGGTCCCCGGCTTGGTGAACAGAGCAAGATTCTCTTCGATGTCAGTTGCAGACCTTCCCAGTCCGGGAACCGTCAGGACCGCGTGTTTAACGATGGTGATTGCGTTCGTCTCAGGTGCCATCTGTGGTAGTGCAAGCGTGAACTTCGCGTCAAGGAGTTTGTCACTGTCGGTCACGTCCGGGTCTGTCAACTTGAAGAGGTGTCCATGTAACTTTTTGCCGCCTTCCCCGACCAGCGAGAGCACGCTCTGGCTTTGCCACGCTCCATTGAAGTAGGCAGTGAACTTCACCAACGCAGTTGCACCTTCGGAGTCGAAAGGTCCGACGCGAAATGCACCAGCGGTGACAGATGTCTTTTGCTCTGCTCCCTTTGCTCCCAGAGAGACCCACATCTTCATGTCATCCGGTAAGTTCGTTGTTCCTGAAATGTAGACTTCACCATCCGCTCCACGCTCCACAACAGGCTTCAAGAAGAACTCGGAAGGCAAGAAATAAGGAATTTCTGGACCCCTCGGAGAGACTTGAGAGCGAGAGGCAGGCGCTGTGGAATGGGTTGAAGAGTGTTCGGAAGAACACCCCGCCAACAGCAAGCACGAAGAGGACAGAAGAGGTAGTAAAACGGAGTTCAAGGTTTGCCCTCGGTTTGATAGTACCACCAGCACGAAAACACGCCTACAGCCTCCCTCTTTGAATGACGCCTGTTGCCAGTACACTGTAAACACAAAACACAGGAGCGTGAATGTGGCGTACATCTCGCTGGTGCCGGGTAAGAGACAGATTAATTTCCAGCCAGCCGATTTCCTCATGGAAGCAATCGAAGAGTTCCTTGAATCAGGTGCTAAGGCGACAAAGATTGGCAGCTGCGTAATTAAAATTGCCGTTGCAACTGAATTGCTGCTCAAAGATAAACTCGAAAAGATTTGCCCAGCGTTAGTGCTGGAAAAAGTTGACGACAATGCATTGCAGGTGGCCAAGCTGTATGGCCTAGGGAACGAAATGCTAAATCCCAAAGAGTTGGAAAAGGTTGACCTTCGAACCGTATCTTTCCCCAAACTCTTAAGCAGGGTGGGCAAGTTCTTTGATCTTGCCGGATCAACACCTCACCTTGTAGCCCTACAAAATATTCGCAATGAGCTGGTTCACCATCGGGGCACGGTGGACGTAGCGGATGTCAACCTATTACTGATCGAGAAAATTTTCCCGTTTTTGGAGGAGTTCACCAAAGGAGACTCGCTGCTGTTGAGGCTGAAGGTGGGGATGTGGAAACGCTTAAGGAAGCTGGCAGAGTCAAGTGCGGACGTGGTCAATACTGAAATCGCGAAGAAGGTCGCCCATTTCGCAAACCTTGCAGACCATATATCGGCTAGAAGAATCCATCTGCTCATGAGCGCAAGGCCGGAAGCAGAAGAGCATGAAGAGATTGTCGTCGAAGGCCTACAATGCCCGGCCTGCGAAAAAACGTCGCTCACCACTTTCACCGGATGGGACGTGGACCTAGACGATAGCGGTCATCCGGTTGCTGGATGGATTTTCTTTGTGATGCGTTGCAAGGTTTGCGGCCTAGAGTTGGATCACCGCGAAATCGAGCGAATCATAAGCGACTTTGAGAAATTCTTTGGCAAAGGGCATGAGGACGAGAAGGACAAATGGGAAGATGCCATAGTCGAACCAGACTATTCGGACGTTGAGTTTTGAGTTCCGATGGATTAGGAGCAGTGCAAGATGACTGTTGATCTGTACAAGGACGATTTCGCACGATTGGCAGACGCAGAAATATTTCAAGCAATTGAGGCGTTCACGCGGATTACAGAACCTATCGCAGTCAGACCACGAGAAAGCTTTGTACTCGATTTCAAAGAGGAGTGGGGCGACAAGGCACTACGCACAGTGGCCGGGTTCGCGCACACCTTCGGTGGTTTGCTGATTATCGGAGTATCTGAGAACGACGCGCAACCAAACGAACTGGTTGGCGAAGAATCGGCTAGTGAACTTAAAACTAGAATCGCAAGTTCCATTGGAACGAACATTTCACCCACGCCATCATACGAGATCGCAGAATGCAATCATCCTAGCAAGCCCGGTCGGAAACTCGCGGTCGTTCGCGTTCGCCAAGGCCATCAGTTGTACTACTACACAAAAAAAGGTGAACACCCTATATACATTCGCAACGAAGATCAATCTGTGCCAGCTGATGCAGCGCAGCTACGTTCCTTGATTGAAAGAAAGACATCAGCATCGCAAAAAGAATCTGAAGTCACACATCGCGTCACTACACTGCGCCCCAGCGTGCAGTTACGCAAGACGGCTGCGTTAGAAGGAAACCCTGCAAGGATTCCCACAAGTCTGCAAATTGTGCTCTGTCCTTTTGACCATCCGGGCTTGATTCTCGACAGCACCGTCGAACAGCAGTTCCGTAAGCTCGTTAGCAACAACTTCTCTTTCCGTTATCGCAATACTCACGTTGAACATGAGGATGAGAGGTGGGTAGATTTTTACGATTGGCGATGGTTCCGACCAGCAGATAGACATGAAAGTGTTTGGCGCATCACAGCCGCCGGAGACATCGCCTATGGCAGACAAGCGCGGATCAGAGCTGCGGATGGTGAGAGGCACGCTTGGAGTCTTGGTGATGCGATTGTTGACATGCTGTTGCTGATCGGAGTTGCTAGATCAATATGGAAGAGTTCGAGCTTTTATGGAGAGGCACTACTTCTGCTAGGTGTCACCATCCACGACCTGCATCTCGAAGCCAACATCGTCACGGATGTATGGTCAACATCTTCTCCAGCCGCATCACACGAGATATATGATTTCAATTCTGCTCTCAGGGATTCCATTGTTTCGGTTCAGTCAGATAATGTGGGCTCGGCCAGCGCAACGAGCGTCTTCAATTCTGGTCTGCCTCACGATGCGATCACGGATACGATAGCGAACGTTATGAATCAGTTGCTACGCTCTTTGACCTATGCGGCAGACCGGAACAACCTGAAACGTGCGGTGGAACACTTCCTTCGCGCAGCCGCATAGCACCACAAAACTCTCCCTTCTCATGGGTTAAGCCAGTAGATTCCTGCTTGTGTCGAATCGCCTGTACCGGAAGCAACATTTCCGTTGTGATGTAGCTGTCGGTTTGTCGGTTCCGGAGATCTTGGTTATCGTCGCCTTCGGAGAACGGATTTTGCGTCCTGCGCGTAAAGACGCCGGGTCACCGAGATGAAACGACGGTCGTCGGGTCGCTGCCTTCGGTGAGAGCCGGGGAATGGCTGAGTGCGGAGGGCTGGTGGGTCAGGGACAAGGAACACGGGCTGCAATTCAAGGCGACGAGCATGAAGACCGTGCCGCCGACCACAGCCGAAGGGATCGAGCGGTACCTCGGCAGCGGGTTGGTGAAAGGGATCGGACCGATTCTCGCGAAGAAGCTGGTCGGGCGGTTCGGATGCGAGGTTCTAGCCGTGATCGAGAAACGAGCCGCCGAACTGCAAACTGTCGATGGCATCGGTCCCAAACGCCGGGAGCGGATCGCACACGCATGGCAGGAAGCAAAACAGGTACGGGAGATCATGCTGTTCCTGCACAGCCACGGTGTGAGCACCAGCCGAGCGGTGCGAATCTTCAAGACTTACGGCGAGCAGGCAATCGAGAAGGTGCGCGAAAACCCATGCACGTTGGCGAAGGACATTTATGGGATCGGCTTCGCGACCGCCGACCAGATCGCGCAGAAGGTCGGGATTCCACGAGACTCGCTCAACCGGGCAAGGGCGCAGGCATCGACCACGTTTTGCTGGAAGCGACTTCGGACGGACACTGCGCATTGCCGCTCGGAAAACTCAAGCTCGCGGCAGTGAAGCTGCTGGAGGTGCCTGAAGAGACAGTCGAGCAGGCGTTGTCGCAGATGCTCACGAGTGGCTCCCTGCTGCTGGAGGAAATCGACGGCGAGCCTCTGATCTTCCTCCGCATCTTCGGAAGGCGGAAGAAGGCATCGCGGCAAGGATCAAGAGCCTAGCTGAAGCGCAGCCGATCTATCCGCCGATTGATTTCGACAAGGCGGTCGCGTGGTGCGAGCAGCGGGCGGGCAAGACGCTCGCGCCCAGCCAGCGCGAGGCGCTAAACGCGGTTCTAGCGAACCGTGTGGTGGTCATCACCGGAGGACCGGGGGTAGGCAAGACGACGGTGGTGAACTCGATCCTGATGATCCTGCGAGCCAAGGGAGTTAAGTGCCTCCTGTGCGCCCCAACCGGACGGGCGGCGAAGCGGCTCACCGAGACCACGGGCATGGAAGCGAAGACGACTCATCGCCTGCTAACGAAGCAGGCACACCTCGGGCTTTGCCTCGAGTGGGCGGTCTTCACCATCGGTACACCTGGTCGGAAGCGGCATAACTCCGACGCGACGAATAAGCCTACGGCCAAACACCGACGGCCTTCGAATGACTGGTCGCCACACCCTGGCCTGAGAATGATCGCCGGAATCTGCAGTTGAGGAGGTGACTTTGCATAGTCGCTGTCGCCTCGTCAGGACTGCCTGGCAACTGTCAAGCGCGGCTGCTGTTCCCCGGTCGGTTTTTGATGACCGACAGGGGTCCGCTGAACCTTCCTTGGCTTTCGCACAGAAGGTGCAGGGGCAATCTGGTTAATCTGTACATTCCGGGTTCACAATGACATCTGGTCAAAGAGCACTACTGCGGCAATAGCCCAAAGGTCATATGGCCGTCCGGACCTGTCCTAGGAGGGTTAAGGGCGAATCCTCGTGAGCCTTTCAATTAGAATGTCCGGCGGCAGCGGAACAGCGCCCGATAAAGCGATAGTCCGAACCTTAGCCGAGGGTTTTACGGTGCCGGGACCAGATCGGGCTCCTAGCTAAAGGCCGTTGCGAAACCCAGGGCTCAACCCCTTGATTGACGCGGGTCGTTGACGCAGCCACGTGGCGGATCTGCAGATTTTGCTTGTTTTTTTTCGCGCCAGATCTCCCCCACCAAAAA
>Ga0307479_10001039_pt1 | contig 25174 bp, 16 predicted proteins | sample atmos_gasesECM4C_FD_203743 | JGI IMG/M metagenome (GOLD analysis project Ga0307479, IMG submission 203743) | Hardwood forest soil microbial communities from Morgan-Monroe State Forest, Indiana, United States - atmos_gasesECM4C_515 | ecosystem: Environmental > Terrestrial > Soil > Temperate... | reverse complement strand
TCGGTGAGCCAGGAGAGAAATTCCTGACTCACGCCGATTTCCTTGGGACCGCGGTGCCCGCTGCGAACGACCACCTTGCGAATGTCACCGATGGCGTTTTGGCGCACAACATCGTAGGCGGCACGGTTGCTGCGGTACCAGGTGGTCACGTAGTTGACGAGAACCGGAATGTGTCCCGCGTGCGCGGCGCTCTCGATGGCGCGCGCGTCTTCCGTGCTTACCGCCAGCGGCTTTTCCATCATGACGGGGACGCCCCGCTTCGCGCAGATCTCCACGACGCGGCGATGGTCGTAGGTGTTGGTGTAGACGACCACCGCTTGCGGGTGCGTGGCTTGCAGCATTTCGTCAAGGTCCGCGTGCCACAAATTCTGGTCGAGGGAGTTGTCTTTGGCGTAGCGCGCGAAGAGTTCGCGGTCCGCCTCCGCGATGCCTACGATTTGGATGTCCTGGCGATTCTTGATTTGGTGAAAGAAACCTCCCGCGTGGCCATGCACCAGGCCGGCCATGGCCACACGCAACGCAGGTGTGTTGTCGCTAGCGGCAGGCGTTTGAGCATTCGCGTTCGGAATTGTCACGAACGAAATCAGTAACAAGAGAAGCCAGGACCCTCTGTTGCGCATGAAGCCTCCATGTGAAAGCCCCGATGCTAACACTGAATAGGCAATATTCTAATCACTACTATTCCGGTTTGGGAGTTGAGGCGGAAGGACGATCGATCTCCGGCCCCGCGGAGCTGGACCCTTTTTTGGGCTTGCCCAGCGTACCGATGCTTTCGACATGGAATCGCTTGTAGTCGGAATAGCGCGTGACCTCGTTGACTTTGAAAGACTTCACCAGAAAGATGCGTGCGCCCAAGTGCGCTTCCGCGTAGGTGGGCAGCCACACTTCGTTATTAATGTAGGCCTGTTCAAAAGGCGAAGCTCGTGCCTTTTTGCAGATTGGCAATCACGCCACCGCCGAAGCGAAAGTCGCCGACAAAGTAAGCCTCCAGACGGGCGACGTCGTGGGCCGTCTCATCGATCCACACCACCCCGGCAAGTTCGTGCACGACTTTTTCCGCCAGCTTATGCGGCTTGAACTCCGGATTGGGCTCAAAGTCGAACACCAGCACGTCTTGTCCGCGAAAACGCTCGCGTCGGGGATTTACAAACTGGCAGGCGCGCAGGAAAGTATCAATCCCCACGTCGTCGTCGTTCTTTTCTTCTTTGCCTTTCTCTTTAGCTTTTTCCTCCTTAACTTCCTTTTTGGCTTCGCGCTTCTGAAGCCGTTCAATTTCCTTTTGCGCCTTCTCGTTCTCTTTCTTTTGCTCTTCGTCGCTTAGCGTTTTGCCATCCTTCTTCACCATTGTGGAGACCTCATCCCCGCCAAAGTAAAAAAAGGTATATTCGCGCTGCTCGCGCTTGGAGATTTTGCCCGTCTTGTCATACTGGGTTTCTTCTTCACTGCGCGTCCCGGCGTAATTTTCTTTGATTTTGTCGATAGCTTTCTGGTTCGCCTCAATTTCCTTAAAGAGGGCCTTCAAATCCGGCAACTGCACCTGTGACTTCTTTGGGAAATCGAAAATGCGTTCGCCGACGGTGCCGTTCACAACCCCGTGAGTGACCGTGATGTCGTAGAGTTCCTTTCCGCGCCGCAGCTCGATTTTGAAAGGAAGCTTCACGCCGTTGACGTTGCGATAGTCGTCGTAAACCAGTTCTTCCTCAATGCCGCCGATTGCCGCAAGTTCTTTCACGACAAGATGGGTCTGCGCATCGAAACTGATTCGCCACTTCACCCCCCGACGCCGTGGTCGCCTCAATTTCCAGCGCATCTCTTCCGTGCACCTTCACGTTTTCGGCGAATCCCAGCCCCACCTTATTTTTCTTCGCGTCCATCAGCCGCGTATTGTAGTAAAGCCCCGCCGCTTCCAGCTGACTGCCTTCTGCGCCGGTAAGGGTAGCCAGCTCGCCGTTCGCGATCTGGTGCCAGGCAGACTTGCCGTTATAGGCCTCGATCACCGTGACATCGCCGCTCACGAGTTCCGTGTAATACCGGTTCGGAACCTTTGTGTTGAACGTGTAGGTGCCGGACTTCCCGTCAGCCGGATTTGTGAAGGTACCCTCAAGCGTCAAAGTATGCACGCGTGACAGGGCCTTCGATCCACCTTCGGCCTTGAAGTATTGGTCGACGATTTTCTGCGCGTCTTGCGCGCGTGCCGGAAGGGCCAAAACGGCCAACGTCAGCGTGATGAATGCGGAGCACAGGCGAGAGCGCATGGGATTCAACTATTAAGAACGCAGATTTTGCTGGAAAGTTTCGTTCGGTTTGCAAAAAGACGCCGCTTGGGACGCCTCGTCCCTGCGGGACTGGGACGCGCTACAGCGCGGCCCTACAACGTCTGGTAAGACGAGACGCTTCCTTATTCGTAGCGCAGAGCGATAATTGGATCGACCCGCGTGGCACGGCGCGCCGGGAAGAAGCACGCCGCCAGAGCCACCAGCGTCAATAGCAGGGCTACCGCCACAAAGGTCAGCGGATCAGATGCGCTGATCCCGTACAGGAAATTTTTGAGGAGGCGCGTCAGGGCCAAAGCGGCCACCAGTCCCGTAGCCACGCCGATTAGCGCGAGCTGCAATCCCTCTCCGATAATCTCGCGAAAGACATCCGAGGATTGTGCCCCCAGCGTAACGCGAATGCCGATTTCGTTGGTCCGGTGGGTGACCGTGTACGAGATCACTCCATAGATGCCAATCGCCGCCAGCACCAGCGCAAGTCCGGCAAAGATCCCAATAAGCCAAGTGCGAAATTTTGGCTCGGCCACATTCGTCGAAATGTTTTCTTCCATGGTGCGGACGCGGACGAGTGGCTGGTTTGGATCGATTTCTGCCAGCGCGCTGCGAAGAGCGGAGGCTTGCGTCTGGGGCTCTCCGGCCGTGCGTAGCACGATCGAAAGCTGGAAGACCGGAAGGAGGGCGTCGGCTTGCCGGTAGGGTAGGTACATCTCCGCTTGCGGATCCACGCCGAGGCTCGGAAGAACGTCGCCAACCACACCCACAATTTCCATCCAGGGCACTTCCTGCTCCGGTATCGCGCCAAGCTGCATTCGTTTGCCCAGCGGACTCTCTCCGTGGAAGTAGGTGCGCGCCATCGTGGAATTGATGATGCAAACCGCAGGCGCTTTGTCGTTGTCGGCAGCGGTGAAGAATCGTCCTTGAGAGAGCGGTATCTTCAGCGCCTCAAAATAGCCCGGGGTAATGGCGCGATAGCCTGCAGCTGTGAACTCATGGGGACTCTTGGGGGGTTTGCCCTGAATATTGAAATGAATAATCGATCCGCCGCCGCTCACCGGCAAGAACGTAGCCGCGCCCGCGCCGCTCACACCAGGAAGCGCCCTGGCGCGCTCGACTAAGCGATCGAAGAAATCATAACGCTGCTGCGGCTTCGCATACGCGTTCACGGAAAGGGGAATGTCGGCGACCAACAAATGGTCCGGCCGGAAACCCGGGGTGACGTCCTGGAGCCGAGAGAAGCTCCGCAGCAACAAACCTGAACCGATAAGCAGAAGCATGGCGACCGCGATTTCCGCGGCGACCAAAACGCCCCGCACACGGTGCTGGCCTGGGCCGGCTGTCGAGCCCCGCGAAGCTTCGTTGAGTTTCTCGCGCAAATCGAGTTTCGCCGTACGAAGAGCAGGAACAATTCCGAACACGAGGCCGGTGAGCACAGAAATGGCCACTGTAAATGCCAGCACCGAGCGATCCAGCCCTACCGTAAAGATTTGCGGAACGCTGCCTGCCGAAATCTTCAGCAGCGGCCCCAGAGCGGCCCACCCGAACAGGAGACCCAACGAGCCACCGGCGAGCGAGATCAGCACGCTTTCGGTGAGCAACTGCTGCACAACGCGGGCACGGCTGGCGCCCATCGAAGTGCGAATGGCTACTTCCCTGCCCCGCGATGCCGCGCGCGCTAGGAGCAGGTTGGCGACATTCACGCAGGCGATCAGCAGCACGAAACCGACAGCGCCGAGCAGCAACAGCAGCGCCGGCCGCACATTCTGCACCAGTTGGTTCTGCAGACCCACCAATTCTCCCTTCACGCCGGTGTTGTACAGCGGATATTGCTGCTCCAGGCGTTTGGCGATGTTCACGATCTCGCTGCGCGCCTGCTCGAATGAGAAACTCGGCTTCAGCCGCCCCACCGGAACAATCCCCGGATGCCAATTGCGATCATCGGGAAGCGCCTTCGCCCACGGTATCAACGGCGTGAAGACGTCGGCCGGAGTAATGATCTGGAAATCGGGTGGAAGCACGCCGACAACGGAATAGGCTTGCGTATCCAGATCGATCGTTTTCCCAATAACGTCGCGCGAGCCGCCGAAGCGCCGCTGCCAAAGTCCATAGCTCAGCAGCGCCACCGAAGGAGCGCCCACGCGATCTTCCTCGGCGAGAAATGTCCGCCCGACAATCGCGTTCACGCCTAGAAGTGGAAACAGCCCGGCCGTGGCTACGCGCGCGTTGAGGCGCTCTGGCTCGCCAACGCCGGTCAGCGTGGCCGCGATCGGGCATGTGGCTTCGAGCGACTCGAAAGATTGGCTCTGGCTGCGCCAATCCAAATAGTTCAAATACGAGATGTGCAATAGTCCTGGGAGTGCAGGGTTCCTTTCCAGAGCCAGCACCAGGCGCGAGGAATCGCGAAACGGCAACGGCCGGAGAAGCACGGCATTGACGACACTGAAAATGGCGGTGTTTGCGCCGATTCCGAGCGCGAGGGTCAGAATGGCAATTGCGGTGAACGAAGGGCTCTTGGTCAGCAGCCGCAAGGCATAACGCAAATCCTGCCACAATGCGTCCATCGTTCCACCCCCCCGCAAAAGGCAAACCCGTCCTTCCAAGTCTGACGGATTGGGGAGACAAACGTTTCAGAAACGGCTTGCGGAGTACCTCATTTGACGAAGGAGCTCTGGCACTTGTCGTATGCTTGACGTTGGTATGCCGCGCGACGAACACTGGGCCGCGATCCGCAAATCCACCGACCGATTTACATCACAGACCGGTGCGTTGGGACCCTCGTTCGATCCTCACGAGTTCCTTCTCTTTTTTGGGCGGCACTGTAGGCAGCCCGCTGGAACCCCAGCGGGAGGGCGCAAGTTTGTGCTTCCGTAAGCGATTCACAGCGAGACCCACACTCACCGAAGCCCCTACCAGGTGCCCAACTTCGAGGGGACCCACTATCTTCACGCCGCGAATGGAATGGAGCGCGCTACTGGCCGAACAGCCGCACTGCGAGCAATCCGGCGTTCCTCCGAACACGCAAGGCTCCACGCGTGTTTCTAAATCCGCGGAATAATTCACCGACATTTTTGCAAAGGTGCAATCGCCCGGATTTGCAGGCGGCTTAAGAAAGGCTTCAGCAATCCCGTCGCGAACCTGCAGCTTAGGGAATCGTTTGTTCAACCGTGGCAGCTCCCGGGCCACGAAGCGCCGCTCCTCCAGCGTCAACATCTCCGCACTCTGCTCGCCAACTTGCGGTGTGTACAAGCTGACCCAGATGGAATTCACCTCAGCGCGGGCATTCCAATACGTTACGTATTCCTCCAGATAGTCAGCCCGCTGGAGCATCGGCCGCGTAATCACCCAATGGACATTAATGTCGCGGCCCTCAATGTTCTTCAAAATTCGCGCGTAGGTTGCCGGTTTGCGACGGATGTCGTGGTGTTCCGGCAGACCATCCACGGAAACGGCCACACGCACTCGGGGCAGGGCCATCCATTCCATCGGAATCGGTATGACGCCGCTGGTTACCACCAAGCTAAAAATGTTCATGGCACTGAGCGCCGGGAGAATCGCGCTAAGTTCGCGATGCCGCACTAAGGGCTCTCCACCCACTAAGGAAACATGCAATGGACGATGCTGACGAACCAAGCCGAGCACTCCACTCACAAGCTCCTCACCTCGAAAGTCGTGCAGGTCGCGTAGAAGGCTCCCGCCTCCCAGGTGTGTATCGCCATAGGCGTAACATCCAGGGCAACTGAGGGGGCATTCGCGAGTGATTTCGATCGATAGCATCGGCGTTTTACCGCTGAGGATCGTCGCCCACGCGATCACAACGTCACGCCAGGTAATACTCGGGTTCGATTGGGATTTGATCACACCTACTTGGATGCGCCGACACGCCTAGGGAACATATAATTTCTATAGATGGATCGAATTCGCGGGTTGAATTCGAGGAGTTCGCTGGTCAGTAACGGCCTGCGAGCAAAATTAGGCCCACGGGTATCCTGGCTACGGCCCACGGATATCCGGGCTACATGTTTAGGGCAATCTCCAGCCTCTCTACAGTCTCACGTCTCCTTGTGGCGAGTCGCGCCTCTTGCGCTCTGGCCACGGCTATTTGGCGTTAGGTCGCTTAGAGTATTTCTCGTACAGGGCTTTCTGCTTGTTGTCGAGCGAAACGAGCTGGCCCTTGATGAAGAGGTAGCGCACTTCCGTAGTCAACTCGAGCGGATCGCCCGTAGTGACGATGACGTTGGCAATTTTCCCGGTTTCGAGTGTGCCGATCTGATCGCCGAGCCCAAGAATCTGTGCGGGATAAATCGTCACAGCTTTGAGGGCTTCTTCATAAGGCAAGCCGTAGGCTACCGCGTTCGCCGCTTGTTGTCCGAGGCGCCGCGCGAAGGAATTATCAAAGCTGCCGAACGCGATCTTCACGCCCGCCGAAGCAAGTTCAGCAGGCTGAGAAAGCAGTCGATCGTATGAGTCGTCCTCCTCCAACGGTTCGGTAAGCGTGGGCCGCAGGATCACCGGGATGCTCTTCGAGCGCAGCAGGTCTTTCACCTTATATGCTTCCGCCCCTCCCGCAAGAATCATCTTCAGCTTTTCCTTATCGCAAAATTCTACGGCCTTGCGAATGTCCCTGGCGCGATCGGCAAAAACCAGCACGGGGAGCTCGCCGCGCGTCACTGGGACAAGTGCCTCCAGCTTCAGGTCGCGCTCATAATCCGAGCGCCCTCCGTGCCCCAGAGCCACCGCATAGTGACGCGCGCGTTCAAGCCAATCCGTGAGCTCGTTCACCTGCTTTTCGTATTCCTCTTTAGCCTCGGCGTAGGGTTTCTGCTTTCGCGAAAACGTCGAAAAGTCGAACGTCCGCGTTTGAATCTCTGGCCAGTTCAATACCATTGCCACGCTCTTCCTGAGCAGCATGTCATTAATAGTCCAGCCGGCCATGTGTATGGCCGACGCTTGCCCACCGAGAACTCCATTGGCGCTAGCCGAATCGAAGCCACCGCTTGCGGGAACGGCGAGCACTTCGGTGATACCGGCCGCGCGCGTGACAGGAATGTGCTCGCTCGAGGGCAGCACAGCTGCCGCCGCAACCACGTCTGGATTAAATGAGCCGGTCTCCGTGGAATCCACCGTAGCGCTCACCGCGCCGATTTCACGAAGCCCCATTTGCGTGATCGGATCAAAGAGTCCCGGATAAACTTGCAAGCCTTTGCCATCGATCACCTGCGCGCCGGCGGGCGCTTCCACCGCCGCACCGATCGATGTGATTCTTCCATTTTGAACAACCAGCGTGCCGTTCTCGATCACCGCGCCAGCTAGAGTCACGATTTTTGCATGGGTGATGGCGTAAGCGGCCGGCGCGGATTGCGCATTTAGCCCTGGAGCGCAAAGGAAGTAAATGAAGCCAATGAAATTAATCAGATAAACGAAGTGCAGGAATTTGACCGGCCTTCTCATCGCGCGTCTCCAAGAGTGAATCCTTGAGGCGGCTTGGATTTCTCGTCGGGGTTTTTCTCGTCAGATTTTCTTTCGTCCGGCTTCTTGGCGTTCTTCTTTTCCTTCGCGAGCAGATCCTTCTTCTCTTTCTCGCGTGCGGGGCGCTCGGCAATGTCGCGTTGCCGATCGAAGTACACGCGGCCATCGATGATGGCCTTCTGCACCACGGCGTAACCGCTGAGCGGGTCGTGATTGTAGATGACCAAGTCCGCGTCTTTGCCGGCGTCAATGGAGCCCACTCGCTTGTCGATACCCAGCTGGATAGCCGGATTGATGGTCACCAGCTTCAGCGCCTCATCGTGCGACAGGCCGCCGTACTTGATGCTTTTGGCCGCTTCTTGATTCAGGTGCGTGGCCTCTTCGGCATCATCAGAATTCACCGAAACGATCACGCCGCGTTGAGTCATTAACGCCGCGTTGTACGGAATCGCGTCGTAAGCCTCCACCTTGTAAGCCCACCAATCGGAAAACGTGGAGGCGCCAGTACCCGCCGCGGCGATTTCATCCGCCACTTTGTAGCCTTCCAGGACATGCTGCAGCGTGCGCACCTTAAATCCAAATTCTTTGGCCACACGCAACAACATCAGAATTTCATCTTCGCGGTAGCAGTGCGCGTGCACGTAGCGCTTGCCTTCGAGCACTTCCACCAATGGATCCAGCTTTAAATCGCGGCGCGGCGGAATCAGGTTCCTCTCGCCCCCAGCGGTGCGCTTGTTATACGAGTCCCATGTCGCTTTGTAATCGCGCGCCTCGGCAAAGGCGCTGCGAATTGTTTCTTCCACGCCCATGCGCGTTGCGGGGTAGCGCTTCGGCTGGCCGGGCACGCTGAAGTTCGAGCGCTTGGGATTTTCGCCGAGAGCAAACTTGATTCCGGGCATCGCGCCTTCAAACGGCAGCTTCGATGCCGGCTGGCCCCAGCGCAGCTTGATGACCACCGTCTGTCCGCCAATCGCATTCGCGCTGCCGTGCAGCACGTTTGCCACGGTAACGCCACCCGCCAAGTCGCGGTAAATGTTGATGTCGTCGGGATTGAGGACGTCGGCGATGTTCACCATCGACGAAACGGAGACGCTGCCTTCGTTCACGTTGCCGTCGATCGCGATATGCGAGTGGCAATCGATGATGCCCGGGATGACAAACTGACCCGCGGCGTCAATCACCTGCGCGTCTTTCGGCGCTTTAACACTGGCGCCGACCTCGGCGATTTTGCCATCCCTGATCAGCACCGACCCGTGCTCGATGGTGCCGTGGGACACGGTAAGAATGGTCGCGTTCTGAATCAAGATGACTGGTGGCGCCTCAGGGGCGACCGGCACATTCGCAGCGTGCGTGACGCCAAGCGCAAATGCGCCCAGCACTGAGGCAGCGACAAATGCCACCCCAACTCGACGGTGCCTGATCATCGCACCCCTCCTGTCGCGTTCGCGTAATGCAGCTCCGCCAGCGACTTGGAGCCGGGCCGCGTTCCGGTGAACTCAATGTTGTACCCCTGCACGCTAATGGAGCCCTTGACGGTGGTGCCGTCGAATGTTCCGGTAAACACAACGTCCGTAGGCGTACCTTCCAGCGAAATGTTGACGGTGAAGGTGAACTTGTCCGCGCTAAGCGAGCCGCTAACGATGTTGGCAGTCCCATGTGAGCTAGTGATCGACCCGGAAAGCGTGCCATCGCTGGCCATGGTGATGTCAGCGATGGACTCTTCCTCACCTTCCGGAGTCGTGTAAGAAAGTTTCCACTTTCCGGTGAGATCGCCTTTTGGCGCGTCCTTGGGCTTCTCCGGTTCGCGAATCTCGAACCGGCGGCCATCTACAAAAACCAACTTGATCTTTGTTTTTTCGTTGAACAGGTCGCCATCCGCAACCACCAGATTCGCGATCTTTCCCTTTTCAATAGAGCCGAGCCGGTCCGCAACACCGAAAATCTCCGCGGGCGACAGTGTCAACGCGCGAAGGGCGGCATCCGGGGCAAGCCCCGCGTCGATCGACTTTTTCACCGCCTTCAAAATATCCTTCGGCGCGGTAATCGCGTCAGAGTAAAACGCGAATTTCACTCCCGCTGTGGCCAGTGCCGCAGGTGACGAAGGCGCGCGGTCACGAAAACGCAGCGTATTCAAGGAAGGAACGTCGTCCGGATCGGCGTCTTTTTCCGCTTCGGGCCATTTCAGATTCACAAGCACAGGCAGCTTTTTGGCGGCAATTTCATCGGCAACTTCGTAACTCATCTGGCCGCCATATAACACCGCGTTGATATGCCAGTTCTCGACCAAATTAAATGAGCGGCGAATCTCCCGGGAACTGTTCGCCGGGATCAGCACCAGCGCGTGCTCCCGCAGCGCTTCCTCCAACGCCGCGTCCGTACGGTCATAGCGAGGCCTTGCCACGCCTCGCGGACTCTTTTCATAGCTGCCCTCGGCCTTGCTCAACCAATCGGTGTCCAGCCACACCTGGCGCACGTACGCGATGGCCCCCATCAAAGATCCGGGAAAGCTGTTGAAGTTGCCCGCCGGCTGTAGCGAAACGGGAATGGCCACCGGCGCCTTCACCACCAAGTCACCATTGCGCTCGCCTTGCAGGTCGAGCACTGCCGCTTGCCCCGGAAACATTCCGCCTTTTGGCGCGGAAACAACCGTGGTGAATCCCGCGGAGCGCCAGCTTTCGATGCGTTTATCGCCGAGGTTTGCTTCGTTTGCCGCAGTTCGCCAAGGCGTCGCTCCGGGACGATCCTCTGGTCCGTGCGAAACCGGCGCTTGTTGCCGAGCGCCGCTTTCCCCACCGCTGGGCGCAGCCGCCGGCGGAATCCCCACGTCTGTGAAAGAGTCGAGCAAGCCGGGATAGACGGTCAGACCGCTGCCCTCTATAACCAACGCTTCGTCGGGAATGTTGGCCTCTTTTGCGACAGCACTAACAATGCCGCGAGAAATAATAACCGTGACATTTTCCAGCCTCGGTCCGGAAACGGGAACCACCGTCGCGCCGCGAATCGCGAAATACTGCGGCTCCCCACCCTGGGCCGCAAGCTGTGGTGCATTCGCGAGATGCACAAAGATTATCGACGCTGCGGCAAGACCAAACGCGAAGCTGTGACGTCCAACGAGCGGCATGCGAGTCTCCTAATTCGTAACGCCCGCCTTCTGCCTGCCCGCCTCGTGGCGGCAAGCGGGCTTCGCGAAAGGCGCGATCCATCGTGTGGCTGTGGCAAACGCATGAGGCTAGTGGGAACGCGGCAAAGAGTCAAGAAGCGATGCGCGAACAACGGGTCGACTCAGAAAGAACGGCTTTAGAAAAAAAAATGAACGGCAAGGAAACAAATTGGCGCGCAACTACGTTCCTTGTATTGGGTTCCCATAGGAGATATTCTTTGCCGCGGACACGGGAGTCCTGTAGCTCAGGTCTCCTGTTCGTGAAGACCTGAGGCTTTCCGGTCGCTCATCTCGGCGTGATTGTGCCCAGCCGCAAAGGCGAGCCCGTGGCCGAGCGAAAGGTAACTTTGATGAGGCGGTTGCGTGCTTGGCTTGTGCGGTTCGCCGGTCTGTTTCAAAGGCAACGCCCCGACAGCGAGTTCGCTCAAGAGCTTCAGAGCCATCTAGAGATGCATGTGGCCGACAATCTTGCCCGCGGCATGAGCCCGCAAGAAGCGCGCCGCCAGGCCTTGATCAAATTAGGAGGCGTGATGCAGACCGAAGAAAGCTATCGCGAGCGCCGCACTCTTCCCGTCTTGGAGACCTTGCTGCACGATTTGCGGTTCGCCGCGCGCATGCTACGCAAAAACCTGGGATTCACCACGGTGGTCGTCCTTACCCTCGCGCTTGGTATCGGCGCGGCCACCGCAATTTTCAGCGTCGTATACGGCGTGTTGCTACGGCCGCTGCCGTACACCGACCCGAACCGCATCATCGCCATTTTCGAGGTCAACTCCAACGGTACGTGGTCCCGCCTCGCGGACCCGAACTTCGACGACTTTCGCGATCAAAGCCGCAGCTTCCAGGCAATTGCCAAGTATGGCGCCGACGTCGTTTCCGTTTCCGGCGCTTCGGAGCCGACACGCACGATGGTTGCTGCTGTTTCCCCCGACTTTCTCCATGTTTTTCGTGTGCAGCCCATCATCGGACGCGACTTCACCGCCGCGGATGCCCGAAAGGGCGCCGCGCCAGTCCTTCTTGCCAGCTACGGATATTGGAAGCAGCACCTCGGAGGCTCTGCAGATCTTTCACAGGCACACCTGAAAATTGACAATGCGGTCTATTCCGTTGTCGGCGTGCTTGCGGATGGTTTCCAATTCCCGGCCGACGCGGCCTTATGGCTGCCGGCCGATCTCGACGGCGAAAATCGCAGCAGGACCTCGCACAACTACAATGCCGTCGCGCGGCTCCGAGACGGTGTGACCGTCCAGCAAGCGAACGCGGATATCAGTGCGATCGCGCGTCGCATCCACGAAACCTCCAGCGAGCAAGGCGATTATCTTCTCAAAGATGGAATCGTCGTACCGCTGCGCGACTCCATTACCGGACAGGCTCGCTCGGCGCTGTTGGTACTGCTCGGAGCGGTGGGATTTCTCCTCCTGGTTGCCTGCGCGAACGTTGCGAACCTACTGCTGGCGCAAGCATCGGTGAGAGAGCGTGAACTCGCCATTCGCAGCGCGCTTGGCGCCGCGCGTGGACGCTTGATTCGCCAATTTCTCACCGAGGCGTTCCTTCTTTCGCTCGTCGGTGGCGGGCTCGGCATAATGGGAGCGCTCGCGGGCGTGGCCGGGTTAGTTGCGCTGGCGCCTGAAAATCTCCCCCGATTAGACAGTGTTTCCATCAATATTCCCGTTCTCGTATTCGCGTTCCTGCTTTCCAGTACGGTCGCTGTCGGACTCGGAGTGTTCACCGCAGTCCGCGCGACATCCGGCCATGTGCGTGAGGGTCTCGGGGAAGGTGGGCGCGGGCAAGCCAGTTCGCAGAGCAGCCAGCGCGCTGGCCGCGTAATCGTGGCGGCACAGATCGCCATCACACTCGTTCTCGTGATCGGAGCGGGATTGCTCGGGCGCAGCCTGCTGAAAGTGCTCGAAGTCAATCCAGGGTTCCGCGTCGACAAAATTGTCACCATGGATGTTTCGCTTCCGTGGGTTGGATGGGACGATCCCAAGGCGAAGGCGGGTGAGGCGATCTTCTTTCGTAACCTGATTGACCGGCTCCAGCAGATTCCGGGCGTGCGAAAAGTGGGTGCCACCAGTGGCCTCCCGATGGATGCTGGTCTGCCCGACGGCATGTTTTTGCTGATGACGCAGAATGAGGTTCCCAAGAGTCCGGAAGCTTTTGGTCCGCTGCTTCACCAAAAAGAACGCATTGGCGTCGCGGACTTCGGCGTGGTCACCGACGGATACTTTCAGATGCTGGGAATTCCCCTGATTCGAGGACGCATTTTCGACGAGCGAGACGCCGCGGATTCTCCCCATGTGGCGGTGATCAGCGACTCGCTAGCTCGCGACCGTTGGCCTGGTCAAGATCCCATTGGTCACACCATTGAATTCGGCAACATGGATGGCGACTTGCGCTTGCTGACCATCGTCGGCATTGTCGGCGACGTTCACGAATATGGCCTGGATGCGCCGCCACGTCCGACTGTCTACGTAGATTTATTTCAACGCCCGCGCCCCGCGATTACCGTAACCATGCTCAGCGATGCGCAAACGCAATTGGTCACCTCGGCGGCGCGCGGAATCCTGCAGGAGCTGAACCCGGAGATTCCAGCAAGGTTCCGGACGTTCTCGCAAGTTTATTCTGCGTCGCTAGGTTCACGCCGATTCAACCTGATTCTCGTCGGCTTCTTTGGAATGGTCGCTCTGCTGCTCGCCACCGCTGGCGTTTTTGGCGTGACCGCCTATTCGGTCAGCCGCCGCACGCGCGAAATTGGCGTGCGGGTCGCTCTGGGCGCGGGCGCGCGTGACGTGCTGACCATGATCCTGGGCCAGGGATTGCGCACGATCCTCGTGGGAGTCGCCATCGGGCTGGGCGGTTCGCTGGCACTCACGCGCACGGTGGAGTCGCTGCTCTTTGGCGTGACGCCTACCGACCCGCTGACTTTCGCTGCTGTGATCCTCCTCCTCATTGCGGCCGCGCTGCTCGCGTGTTACATGCCTGCGCGCCGCGCCACGCGCGTTGATCCCATGGTCGCGCTCCGTCATGACTAGGACACTTTCCTGTCTCTCCTTGCACGAAGTACCACAGCCACTCTTGGCTCTGCGTCCTTACAGCGGGTTTGCGTGGGGGAACAAGACGAACTTCTCCGCTGCAATGAAGGAGCCCTCATGAGGCCTGTGCGCGCATTCCTTCTGCGTGTCGCCGGACTATTCAACAGGGGCGCGCGGGATCGTGAGCTAACCGAAGAGTTGCAGAGCCATCTCCGCATGCACATCGACGACAATCTCCGCGCCGGCATGTCTGTGGACGAAGCGCACCGCAACGCACTCATGAAACTCGGTGGCGTCGCGCAAACTCAGGAACTCTATCGCGAGCGGCTTGGCCTGCCTGCGCTCGAAATCTTGTTTGGCGACCTGCGATTCGCCGCCCGGCTGCTGCGGAAGAACCCAGGGTTCACGGTCGTGGCCGTACTGACCCTCGCGCTCGGAATCGGCGCAAATACGGCAATCTTTTCTGTGGTTGACAACGTGCTCCTGCAGCCGCTGGCCTTTCGCGAACCGCAACAGCTTTATCGCCTTCGCGTGATCGTTCCTCAAATGGTCAAGTCGTATCCGCTGCTGAATGCCAACTTGCCTGGTTTTTGGATTTGGCAAAAGGAATCTCACTCCTTTGACGAAATCGCCATCGCCGAAGTGCAGGGTGCCGTTCAAAGCGGCGACGCCGAGGCCGAGCTGATTCACGGGCTTCGAGGCTCGGCGAATCTCCTCGATGTGCTGGGCGTGCATCCCGCAATCGGCCGCGCCTTCACGCCGGAAGAGGACCAGGCTGGACGCGGCAAAGCTGTCATGCTCACCGATTCTTTCTGGCACAGCCGCTTTCACGGCGATCCCTCCGTGGTGGGCAAGAGCATCACTCTGGACGACGAACCGCGAACGGTCGCCGGAGTTTTGCCGGCCTCGTTTCACTTTCCCAAAGAACTGACGGGGCCGAGCCAATCCATCGATTTCTATGAGCCGCTGGACGGCGCCAGGTTCTATGAGCAAGGCCTAATTGGCGAATTTGACTTCGCGGCCATTGGGCGACTCAAGCGCGCTGTTACGCCCGAGCAAGCCTTGGCGGAACTAAACGTTGTGCAGCAAAGAATTGCTGCGGAGGCGAAGGAAGATGTGGATTTGCGCGCGCAAATTTTCCCGCTTGTGGAGGAAATCGTGGGGCCATCGCGTCGCGGCTTGCTGCTTCTGCTCGCGGCGGTGGGCGCGGTGCTGCTGATCGTTTGCGTCAACCTGGCGAATCTGTTTTTGTCGCGCGTTCCAGCGCGTATGAGGGAAGCAGCTATACGTACCGCGCTCGGAGCAACGCGTTCACGCTTGCTGCGCCAAATGCTTGCAGAGAGTTTGCTTTTGTCGCTGCTGGGCGGACTCGCCGGGCTCTGGTTCGCCTACCTGGGAATACAGCGGCTCGTTGACGCCGCGCCAGTTGACCTGCCGCGCATCAACGAGGTCACCCTCAACGCACGCGTCCTTTGGTTTGCCTTCATTCTGTCGGCCCTCACCGGAGTGCTTTTCGGCATCTTGCCGGCGTGGAACGTGGCTCGCACGGAGCCGCAGGAGGTGCTGAAGTCCAGCAGCGCAACCACCACCGAAAGCGGCCGGACGCGCCGAGTGCGCCAAATGCTCGTCGGTTTTGAAGTCGGCTTATGCACCCTCCTGCTGATCATGGCCGGCTTGCTGACGACCAGCCTGCTGCACTTGATGAACGTCAATACCGGATTTGTTGTGACCAACGTGCTTGCCGCCGACGTTGATCTTCCCGCCAAAGCTTACCCAAATACCGCGGATCGCGAACGCTTCTACCAGCAGGCGCTTGCGGGAATCCGCGCGCTGCCCGGCGTTCGCTCCGCAGCATGGGTAACCATTCTTCCGCTCGAAGGTCAGGGCAGCGTCTCGAATATCTCTTTGCTCGGCCAACAGACCCGCTCCGATCAGCAGGTGATCGCGAATTATCGCGCGGTGAGCGCCGCCTATTTCGAGACCATGGGCATGCCTCTGCTGCATGGACGCTTTTTCACCGAAGAGGATCGCGGGCGCAAGCGCGTGATCATCTCGCAAAATTTGGCGCAGCGCCTGTGGCCGGGCCAAAATCCCGTGGGACAAGATTGCATTGCGGGCTGGGGCCAGCTGCAGCGCAGCCAAGTCATTGGCGTGGTGGGAGACGTTCGCACAGCAAGGCTGGATGAGCCGCCGCTTAACATGGTCTACGTTCCCGATTCGTATGGCCAGGCCTCCCCTGGAGCACCCTCGTCCGCCGCTATCGTGGTGCGCAGTATGAGTGACCCGCGTGCCGCCGCTTCCGCGATACGCAGTGTGATTCATGGCGTGGATTCGGGAGTTCCTATTGTGGCGCTGCGCCCGATGACTCAGCTCATCTCCAAAAATGTCGAAGGCCGGCGTTTCCAAATGCTGCTCGCTTCCGTGTTTGGCCTCAGCGCGCTGCTGCTCGCTGCACTTGGTATTTTTGCCGTGGTTGCTCATTCCGTGGAGCGGCGGCGACAAGAACTCGGCGTGCGCCGCGCCTTAGGTGCGCAGAAAGGTGACCTGCTACGTTTGGTGTTGCGTCAGGGCTTGAGCCCTGTTATCGGCGGGCTACTCGCGGGGACTGCGGCCGCAATCGTGAGTGGCACCCTGGTGCAGAGCCTGCTCTATGACGTGAAGGCCTTCGATCCGCTTACGTTTGCTTGCGTTATCGGAGTCGTCGCAGTGGTAGCCGTCAGCGGATGCCTGATTCCCGCGCGCCGCGCCATGCGCATCGACCCCATTGTCGCACTGCGCTATGAGTGAGTAGCACTACTCTTGCTTACCCTAAGTTGCGAAGGGCCTGTGCACACACAGAGAGCATGCCTTTGTTAGAAGGGCTTCTTTTTTAGCAAGCCCTTAATTGCGTCTGCGGGATTGTTGGGATTCTGCTGTTGTCCAGGTTGCTGCTGGCTCTGCTGTCCTTTCGGCATAAAGCCGCCAGCACAGCCGAGTTCAGATTTCAGCACGCCGGCGGCGATGCCGCCAACATCGGGAACGAACTTAGGATCCTTGGTGGTTCCCTTTACCTGAAATGGAATCGCGGGCCCGCTTGTGCCCTTGCAGCCGTGAAGAATTCCACCGGCAGCGCCGCCCAAGGCGCCACCTGCGCCTCCGGTAACGCGTCCGAGCAAGCCGCCAAGTCCGCCTCCAGGGCTCTCACTGGCGTTGCCGTTGCCGGAGTCGCTCTGCGGGGCATTGGCGGCAGTGGTCGTGGTTCCACCCTTCAGGGTGAGTGCCATTTTGAAGTCCAGTTGGTTCCGGGCGTCAATTGTGCCGCCGCCGACCAATGTGCCGACCGTGGGCGCGACCAGATTCAGGTGTTGCACCTGGAGTCCGTCAGGAGCCACACGAACGTCTGCAGTCAGTTTTTCGATGTCGAGGTCCTTCGGGGTCTTGATGCCGGCAAAGGAGCCGACGGCTGACAGTTTGGACCCAATGTCAAAATTCACCAACTTCGCTGAGAACAAGCCCACGTTGCCCGTAGTCACGAGCTTGTTCGTGGGCCCAGTGAGTTCCAGATTAGCGTTCACTGTGCCGCCTTGGAGAGTAGCGCCAGCCGGCATGTTCACGCCGACGGCAGGGAGAAATGCTTCAAGGTCCTTAGCGGGCATATTTTGCGCGTCAACTTTGACGTGCATGATCATGCCTTCGGCGGGAACTTGAAAGGTTCCGGTGAGATGCGCGACGGCGCTCCCGATTTTCAGCTCGGAAGGCTCAAGCACGCCGGTGTTCTTGCGAAGATCATATTTCGTGCGGAAGTCGATGTCGGCGGGAATGCTCGCAGGTGAGCCGCCTTGAACCAACAAAGCTTTGGAAAGTTTCGCGCTGCCACTGAGTTGCGCCTCGCCATTCTGCGAGACAACGGTGGCGTTCAGGTCGAGAAGGCCGCCAAGCCCGGCGGACGGATCGAGAAAACCGGTGCTGCTGAGATTTAAGGAATTGATGCTGAGTTTCGCGTCGACAGGAGTTAGTGCCGCATTGCTTTCATCGAATGGACCGACATTGCCTTCTAGTTTCAGGGTGCCGCCGCCGGGGAGACTGGCGGTCAGGCTCACGGGAAACTTGCTAGTCAGGGAGACATTCGACGCGGACAGGTCTACTTTGTCGTAAGTGCTGCGCTTCTGGGATTTTGTGGACCCCACGATAATGCGGCCGTTGTTCAGATTCAGCTTCTCGACGGAAAATTCATCAGCCGCGGAAGACGACTTGCTTTGCTCTTGAGACGCTTGCTGCTCTGTTTTAGCCTCGGCCTTGGACTGCTCGGCTTTAGCCTGTCCCTGCTTGCCTCCAGGCCCTTTGCCTGCTTGTGATTTCGCGCCGGAGGTTCCGAACGTGGAGTAGTTCCATTCCCCGCCCTGGTCGCGAATAAGGGTAACCTCAGGATTATCGATGGTGATGCCGGTGATGTTGAGCTCTTTGGAAAGAATCAAGGGCATCAGCTTGACGCCCACTTTAATGGACTTGGCCTTGAGGAACGGGCCGTTGTTGAACTTGGGATCATCAGCGATGGAAAGATTGTCGGCCGCCAGTGAACCGGTAATCAGCGAGAGATGCAAGTCGCCGACGCTGACTTGGCGTCCCAGTGCCGCGGAAGCCTTCTGCTCAATAGTGGGCCGGAACTGGTTGACAGGGATAAGGAACGGTGCAACAACGACGAGTACAATTACTATAACGATGACGACGCCGAGGATGCGAAGAGCACGTTTCATGAAGAACCTCCGAACGGCAGGGACAGGAAGACTGGCGTGATTGCAGATAGTAACACAGGCGACCAAAGCTGAATCTAAGGGAGAAACCTTATGCAGGGGGGCTTTTATACTGAGAGCGAGGTGTGGCATGGCCACTCTGGTGGCTAGGGGGGCTTTTCCCTGGAGGCTGTCTCACGCGTTGGTACTATTAGCGATGACGTTCTGGTTGCTCTTCGGCGGCGAAATGGCCCTCGCGCAGGCGGCCCTGAAATTGGGGAATTTGCCCGAAGCCCCGGCGCCGAAACAAGACAATGGACCAGCGCTGAAACAAGAGAACGAGAAGGAAGCGGTTCAGAAATCGCAACAAAGCCCGCTCGGCACTACAATCGGTCTGGTGAGCCGCCGCTCGGTGTTCTTCCCTGAACTGGCTCATCAAATTGGGCCTCTGAGCACGGAGCAGAAATTGGAGCTGGCGGCCGACATCAGCATTGCGCCTTCACGGTTTGCGTCTTCGGCGGTCACCTCTGCGGTGGCTCAGGCACGCAATGCCCTGCCAGGATATGGGCAGGGTTGGAGCGGGTACGGCAAACGCTATGGGTCGTCGCTGGCAAGCACCGCTTCGGGAAATATGTTCGGTACGTTTCTGCTGCCCTCGCTTTTTCATCAAGATCCGCGTTATTTCGTGACACCAAACGGCGCGCTGCAGCAAAGGGTTGGACACGCGCTGCGGCGTGTGATCGTGACGCCCACCGATAGCGGCGGGCGAGCCTTCAACTGGTCTGGAATTCTGGGCGCGTTGATGGCTGAAGGGTTAGCCAACAGCTACCTCCCCGATCAAGAGCGCACTACAGGCAAAACATTCCGGCGATTCGGGATACGACTCGGAACGGACGCCGCCGTTAACATCGTGAGGGAGTATTGGCCGAGCATGTTCAAGAGTCTGGGCATGACGCGATTCGCGCCGGGTGCTTCTGGTCGGAGTGAGTCGCCGAGCAGTCCGTAGCAGGTGGCCTAAGTGGAGCCCTCGAGTGGAGTACTGAAACGAAAAGAGGGGTCACCCCCCGGTATTTCGCAAAAGAGTGCGCAAGTTATTGAAAAGAAAGGGCGGGGGCAGGTCTTGCGTGACAAAGAGTGTGCAAGCTCATGAAAAGCTTAGAGTTGACGATAGGGGGTGTGGTGCGACGATGTGGTAAGTGCAACTTTTTTAGTGGGTTGCAGGAAGGGCTGGAACAAGGAACGGGTAGGGCAAAGGCGGGGGGTGCTTCCAGTCGAAGTAGCGGGTGCCGTCAAGGGCAGGAGCGGGTGTTCCCGCCCCCTTGAGATATATAACAAACTTGGATCGCCTTACCGGACGCAGATTCCTTTCCTAAATATCTTCAGAGCTTTTGTGGAACAGCCGCAATCCTGCTCACAAGCTTTCGCAACGCAAAGCCCGCATATGAAGCCAGAACACACGTGCCTGCCGCAAGAAATGATGAGAGAACAATCATTAGGGCGACCCCTATCAGCCAATCATCGCGATAAATCAGCGATGCTGCTCCGAATCTTAGGGCGCGAGGCATCCACATGAGTAAACCATAGCTCCATATTTCGTTAGGCTTCGCCCGCCAAAATCCGAGAACGCCCGCAAGCAATGCGGGAACGCACGACGCCGCAAAAGAGTTGTCCTTGGGGTGACCTACCAACAATCCCCAAAAGGGAACAAATCGAAAATCGAACCACAGCATTTGACCTAATCCAACCGCAACCGAAATCCAGAAGGATGGACTGCGGCAGAGCTCTTTTACCCAAGCTTTCATGACGCTATTCGCGCCTTCCCTGTTTCCCGTCCCCCATTACGTTCTGAAAATGTCGCAACCCTCTGGAGTTTTAGCACCCACCGAGCTGTCTTGTTTCACTCGTTGTGGATGTAATCGTCAAATTGTAGTTCAGGGTCGAGCATCCAGATGCGGAGATTTGAATCGCGAATGGATTGAAGCTCGTGACAGTATAAGGACGGGTGGCCCACACATTTCTCATCTTGATTTTTTCTTGATGGGTGTGCACAGAGGGAGTATACCACTTGGGTACTGTCCTTGTGGTGGCGGACGTACGCGTGGGATTAGGTGCCCCACCCGCCAAGAGGTTCCCACCGGCGTAAGGGTGCGCCACCCGCCCCAGCTGGGAATCGACACTGTAGCCACCGCTTCTCTACATATGTATGCCTAACTCTTGTCTCAGACTTCAGGCGCTCAATTCGAAGTATTGGCCCTCGCAGTGTACTTCTTCCACAGCATGAGACAGGTCCATGTGACAGCAAAGTAGAAACCAAAATTTCCTAGGGCCATCACCGACGTCCTAAACACATGAGCGTTGCCGCTGATCGCAACCGCGATAATGACTCCCGGAACGAGAAAAATACTGGCTCCATCAATGAAACTGGGAGATTTGATCATCAAAATGCTTAGTCCCGCGAAGGGTAGACCAATAAACGTTGCGGTGGCTAGTTCGCTTATCTTCATGTCCACTCGCTCTTGGGACGGGTGGCCCAGACATTTCTCATCTTGATTTTTTCTTGATGGGTGTGCACAGCGGGAGTATACCACTTGCGTACTGTCCTTGTGGGTAGCGGACGTACGCGTGGGTGCCGCACCCTCTGGTTCGTGAGGGTGCGGGTTTTGACGTTGCTGCCGACGTTGCTATGCGCAATCCTCTGCGACGCTATTATGGAAACGGCGATCTGCATTTCATCACATTTGGAGCAGTTGGGCGCAGTACGAAATCGGGGAACCTGGTTTGCTGCGAATCGACATTCTGGGACAAGAGAGGTCGAGCGATAGAGAGCAGAAAAGGCAAAGACCGCACCCTTGAAAAGCAAAGGGTGCGGCACCCTCGAGCAAGAAACGTCCCCGCTAGCCTTCCAAGAGCCCAGGGTGCGGCGGCGGCACCGTTCTGTGAGCGACTTATGGTGACGAAATACGCGCGTAACTCTCTTAGCCACCCGCCGGAACCCATTTTCTGTCTTGCGCCGAATGCTGTTCCAAAGGTTCTATATTTTGTTGCAACACACGGCTAAGGTCACCAAGACGGTAATAACGTTGTTGATCGCTACTGTACGATGCGATTACCTCCCCAAGTTCCTGCCAAGCGTCAGGGCTGTGCGCCGGGGCAATATCGGCTCTTAACTCACCACGCCCGCGAACGAAACGAAGTAATACATTGTTTGTGGCCACGGTGACAACTGCATAGTCAAACGCTCGTGGATACTGCCGCGTATTTGGAATCACCTGAGCGCCGTAGTTGTCGAAAAGCCAGGATAGCTGCTGCCGGATTTCCTGCTCAAGCTCCTTGTGCCATTTAGTGTTCGCACGGTCATCCAGCCACCCAAAAAGCAGCTTGTAAACGGGGGAAAGAATGGCACGCAGGATCAGTAGCAGAGGTCTTATGATAACCAATATTATAAATCTCAAGATTTCGAGCAGAAATTCCCTTATCAAATTTCAACTCTCAATAAGGAACATGGAGTAAAATCCAGTCTTTCGCTTGTACTCCAAGCTCCTTCAGTCGCTTAAGTTCGAGCCAAAAAGTGCTGTTGGAACTCACCACGGCTGGTCCGGCCAAATAAGCCTGCCGTCCTAAAAAGACTTGCATGTCAATATACGCTTGGTTGGCCGTCCATGTGTCTCCAGTTCTTTGGAACAAACGATAGCGGCTCGAAGGAATACCTTTCTTGCTTTGCACAGCCCAAAATGGCTGCGCCACTGCTTCGAGAATTAGACACCCGCAGTGGCGGATTTGACTACGGGGTCGGGTTGCGGAGGAGTGCTGGGAGTGGGCAACTGGACCGTGATTTTGGTGCCTCTGCCGGATTCAGAGTGAATTTCCATATCGCCGCCCAATTGGCGCAGACGTTCGCGCATGCCGCGAACCCCTACACCGGGAGTCCCTGACGAGGCAATCTGGGCGCGCTTCTCGGGCGGGATGCCTTTGCCTTTGTCTTCCACCAAGACGCGCACATGGCCATCTTCGTGACTGATACGCACTTTGGCGGTGGGACTGCCGGAATGGCGATGGATATTGGTCAGGCACTCTTGCACCACGCGAAAGATGGCGGTTTCCAGTTCGCGGGACAAACGCCCGAAGTCGGAAGGAATATCGAGATCGACCTTGATTTTGCTGCGCTCGGAAAAGCCTTGTACGTACCAGGTGAGAGCGGAGGAGAGACCGGCCTCATCGAGGAGCGGCGGGTGCAGCAGGTAGGAAATGGTGCGAATGTCCTTGCTCATATCATCGACCAGGGCGGCGCTGTCCATGACGGTGCTGGCGGTTTGTTTGAGGCGATCGATATCGGAGCGGACCGCGGCAAGATTCATGGAGAGCGCGGCGAGGGTCTGACCAACGCTGTCATGGAGTTCGCGAGCGATGCGGCGCCGCTCTTCATCTTGCAGGTGCATGAGGCGCGCGGAAAGCTCGCCGAGATTTTGGTTGGCGACGTTGAGCTCCGTGGTGCGTTGACGGATCGTGTCTTCCAGGTCGATTTGCGCCCGGTACAAGGCGGAGTGATTGCGGCGAACCAGCTCGGCGATGGCCACGATAATCAGCGCGGCACAGGCAAATTCGACCATATCGATGAGACGCTGCGGGTCAGGGACGCTCAGCGAATGCGTAGGGGGAATGAACCAATACCTCGTGCCAACGAGGCCGAGCACAATGGCGAGGATGGAGGGACCAACTCCACAGAACCAAGACAGGAAAGCCACCGCGAGAAACAAACCGACGTAAGGAAGGTTTTCCCCGATAACGAGGCTGGAGCCCCAACGCAGCAAAAGGGCCAGGGCGGTAGCGATGAGCGCCACGGAATAGCGCCAGCCTGGATTTCTGATCATCTTGGTGGAAAAAGCTGGAAGAAAAGCCATGCCAGGGCCTACCTGTAGGGCAAAAGGATTCCCCTCACGTTGGAGAATCGAGAACCAAAATTCTATGCGCGGCAAAACGCCGAGTCAAGGTGGACTTAAGATTTAGCGGATTTCGGGCGCGCAGGGTTCCCAAGGGCGTTGTGCAGCTATAGCCGTGACCTGGCACATCCAAAAGGGGTCGGGATCGTGGTGGTCAATCAGGAGGAACGATGCGCGGCATTTGGCTGGTATTGGGGATTTTGTTGCTATTTGCATGGATTGGCAGCTTTGTGGTCTACCACGTGGCCGGCTTTTTGATCCATTTGCTGCTGATCGTGGCGGTCATATCGTTGGTCATTTCCCTGTTCACGGGGAGGCGTACGGTTTGAAAACGATTGAGTTGCTGCAAGAGCATCGGCGGCTGGCAGGCGTGTTGTCCAAGCTACGCGCATCACCGGAGATACAGTGCGGGCGCCGATCTGCGACGGCGGGGGTTATGGTTTTATCTGCTCTGCATGGGGTTTGGCCCCGATGTTCGTTGGTAATACAGGGCTCAGCTTTCTGAAGCACCCGCCCGCGACTTTTCGTATTGAAGCAGTATATCTTGGGTTATCTTTTCCATGCAGCCCGCAATTGCGTCATCTAGCGTTTTGATTTCCACCGCAAGTTGAAGATCGTTCGGCTTCCGCGAATATCTCTTGAATAGCGCGTTCCTCTTGATGATCAAATCGTCGCGCTCAGCCCTGGCATCCACCATGCCGAGGAGGGTAGCAGGTGCGAGAAGCCGAAACTGTCTGAAAGGGGACGATTTCTTGCAATTCCCTCTTTCGCTTATTGGGGTTGCTGGGGCCTTTGGATTGGATACTTGGCGCACACATGCCACTTAAATTCCCCGTCGCGCTGCCGCTCATAGTTTTGCTTCATTTCCGCGATCGTTTTGCCGATGAGTGTTCGGGGGGTGAACCGCCATGCGCAATTTGAACAAGCCCAGCCCCTGAAATGCTCACCTTCAACCCACACGATTTCGCGGTGTGTTACGGCGAGCTTACGGCTGGGTTGTACGGCCATGATGTCACCATTGGTGACAAACAGACTTGTAGCACTACGACCTTATCAAAGCAATAGTACGAGAGCGTTCATACGACGCCGGGATTTCACGAAGAGTCGGCACACAGGTTCAGGTGGGCGCATAGCCAGAAATGGCTGTGCCACCGATGAGATGGCTGGTGCCACTACCACGTAGAAGCATGGTGGGGCTGGGGAGAGTCGAACTCCCGACACGCAGTCTAGGAAACTGGTTCGAATGAACACTTCGTAGTGTTTTCAATAGGTTGCGAATGGGCTGGAGTGGTGTTTTTGACCTCAAAATGGTGGGGTTTGGGTACAGTTTTGGGTACAAACCTGAGTACAATCCGAATCTGATAGAATCGTTTCGACGAGCAAGAGGGCCTGTAGCTTAGATGGATAAAGCATCGGTTTCCTAAACCGAGTACCGGGAGTTCGACTCTCCCCAGGCCCACCAGTTTTTTTCGGGGTAACCTGAGGATTTGTTATTGGTTCAGCAGGTGACGTTGTTTTGTCATAGCGCCCCTTCGGTTGGGTAGAGCGTCGAGAGCTTGGCGTTTCGATCCGCGCCTACTCGCAGGCTAAGCAAGCCTGA
>Ga0307479_10001038_pt1 | contig 25179 bp, 29 predicted proteins | sample atmos_gasesECM4C_FD_203743 | JGI IMG/M metagenome (GOLD analysis project Ga0307479, IMG submission 203743) | Hardwood forest soil microbial communities from Morgan-Monroe State Forest, Indiana, United States - atmos_gasesECM4C_515 | ecosystem: Environmental > Terrestrial > Soil > Temperate... | reverse complement strand
CGGGGCCGATGTGGGTCGTTGATCCACTTTCGTATGACTTTTGCATTCACTACACCTCGCCGGTTTAACCGGCGCACAGGAGAAACGAAATGAAAATCAAAGTGACCACCGTATACGTGGACGATCAGGAGAAGGCCGTGCGCTTCTATACGGAGGTGCTCGGGTTTACAAAGAAGACGGACTTTTCGCAGGGGCCATATCGCTGGCTGACCGTGGCCTCGCCCGAGGAGCCGGACGGCACGGAGTTGCAGTTGGCGCTGAACAACAACCCGGCAGCCAAAGCGTATCAGCAGGCGCTGTTTCAACAAAGCCAGCCCGCGGCCATGTTCTTCTCCGACGACGTGCAGGCCGAATACGAGCGTATGAAGGGGCGCGGCGCCGAGTTCACCATGCCACCAACGGATGTGACGGCCTCGAAGATCGCCATGCTCAAGGATACCTGCGGCAATCTCATTCAGGTGACGCAGCTGAAGCGCTGGTAGGGCGTACGGTGAGCGGATGATCCAGGCTGACGTAAGGAGAAGAAGATGATCGAACGCGAGCAGTACGCACCGGGTCCGGCCCGCGGGGCGCAGGTACGAAAGGACGGAGAAAAGTGGACGCTCATTCTCGTCAGAGAGCTGCGCCACTCGCCGGAAAAAGTCTGGCAGGCGCTTACCGACCCAGCACATCTGTGCGAGTGGGCGCCCTTCGACGCCGAGGGGAGCCTAGGTACGGTTGGAACGGTGAAGCTCACGTGGGTGGGAACGCCCACGCCGCTGGAAACAAGAGTGACGCGAGCCGAGGCTCCCAAGGTGCTTGAGTACAACGATACTCGGTGGGAACTCGAAGCGTTTGCTGGCGGCACGCGCCTGACGTTGTGGCACAACATCGATCGCCGCTTCATCGCGTGGGGGGCAGCGGGCTGGCACATTTCTTTCGACGTCCTTGAGCGGCTCCTGGCGGGTGATCCGATTGGACGCATGGTGGGCGCCGAGGCTATGAAGTTCAGCGGCTGGCAGCGCCTGAACGCGGAGTACGCCAAGCAGTTCGGTATTGAAACACCCAACAAGCCGCCTCAGGCGGCTCAAAAACCATAAATCGAGGTGGAAACATCATGAACCAAGGCACTATACGTTTAATTTTTCGCTGGATTCACATCGTCTTTAGCATTCCGATACTCGGTTATATTTATAGTCCATTTGACCAAATTCCAAACTACGCCCCCATTACTCGGTTTGTCTTCGTTCCTGTACTTATCCTCTCTGGACTTTGGATGTGGAAAGGCCATGTCCTTCGACGACTTGTTTCGAAGAGATCGCCCAATAAAACTACTGCCATGAAAATGGGACGAGAATTGGAGGTATAAAGATCCAATGAATCCATCGGAACGTATTGACCAGTTGATCGCAGGACTCACAGACTGGCGTGGCAAAACGTTAGCCAGCATCCGCAAAACCATCCTTGAGGCCGACCGGGAGATCATCGAGGAATCGAAGTGGATGGGCAGCCCAGTGTGGTCTCGCGACGGAATACTCGCGGTCGGCAACGCCCACAAAGACAAGGTGAAGCTTACCTTTTCCCACGGGGCGAGCCTCCCGGATCCTGACAAGCTCTTCAACGCTGGCCTTGGAGGCAATGCGTGGCGAGCAATCGATCTTTTCGAAGGCGATAAGATTAATGAGCGTGCTCTAAAAAATCTCGTCCGTGCCGCCGTTGATTACAATCAGATCAAATTGAAGAGGAAAGCGCCTGCGGGCACTGGGGCGAAAGTACATAAAAGTAAAAAGTAATGAGACTAGAGCTTTTTCTCACTAATTCTCTTTGCGGCACTGCCTATGCCGCCCAATCTGGTTGCTGAACAACGATTGACAATGCCTGCGACCATTTTCTTGTCACTGCCGGTAGGGACAACACTAATGCCGCGGTGTCTTGGGACGCAGCACAAACTCGATTCCGCGTTGGCGGTTGAGCTGTACGGTCGTCTCTAGATCAACGCGGTCCAGTGTTAAGGAGTTCTGCCCACCGTACGTGGTGGTGTAGTGCAACTGACCGTCCTCGACCCAATAGTCCACGAGTCCGTACATTGAACCGTCGCGCAATTGCAGGAGCGTCACCGGCTGCTTGCCCTTCGCTATGTCCACGGACGTCGCGTTGTTGGTTGCCGGATTTTGCGTGCCGCTTTGGCTTAATTCCGTGGCATCGGAAGGCTTAGCTGAGCGCACCTCTGTCGTGGAATCGTCCGGAAGGTAACCAGCCTCCTGGTCGTTCTCTGGCAGGAATGACGGGCCGCTGACAAAGGGCTCGGAAAATCTACCGATGAAAAATGGGTCGAAAAAGACTCCCGTTGCAAAGCAGCTGACATCATCGTTGTAGAAGAAGGGGTAGGGTGGAAAACCAAAGCTTGCGCATCCGCCAAATCCGAATCCGGGCCGGCGCGGGAACAAGAACCGGTTGCCGAACGGAAAATCCTCGATGGGCTTGCGAGGGACTCTGCGCCGCACGGGTGCAGAGATGATCTGTGATCCCGGACGTTGCATGACGTTTCCACTCAGGACCGCCGCGCCGGCGAGGGGTGGCGGCGCCATGTCATGCGCAGAACTCGGCGCTTTGCTCTGGCGGCCGAAGAGGTGACCAAGGGAATGACGCATGGCGTGGCCAACGCCCTGGCCCCTAGAAGCTCCGGAAGAACGGCCAGAAGAGAACCCCCCGTGGCCCCCGTGGCCACCGTGCCCGCCCGACCCACCATGGCCGCCTGACCCGCCACCCGATCGAGCATGCAAACCCATTGTGGCAAACAGCGCTGCTAGTATTACAACCGCCGTGCGCGTCCAAGGCTTCATGACCGTATCCCTGCTGTCCGTCAGGCTACTCCACATCGCGAAGCATTTCCACTGGTCGACGGGCCTATGACTACGGACATACTGCTGTTTCGGTGCGCAATGGCGACGACGCGTTCCAAATTTCCGCAGAGATCAGCGGCCGGCAAACAATTCTTGGAGCGGAGGAGAAGGCTTGGTTCCTGGACAAGCCACGGCGATCAAAAGCGACGTGGAAGATTTGGGGTAACACGATTGCCACTCTCGACATGCGTGCTGATCCGCAAAATCTACCACCGGATCTGACCAGGCCTTGGCCATGCTCGGGATCCGCGGGTTTCGTGGGCGGCAATTTCGGCACCGCCAACGTCGAGCGTGGCGAGATTTATGATTTCGTACGTGACAACGAATTAATCTTGACGAACAAGGGTGTTAATCCGTTTAGGCACTTCGCCGACGGGTATAAGCGCGACTATTTGGCGCGACGCTGTATCGATGGCTGAAACCGACCGGTCTGCGGAATTCGATACGTAGACGAATCTCCCATCCGGTGTGAATGTGATCCACTCTGGTACCGACCCTGTCGGTTTTTCCCCCAGAGGATGGACTTGCGGTAGGTCGGTATGCCCGAGGAGTTCAAGCGAAGGCAGCGCATATTCAAAGATGGCGTTGGCCGTAGTGCTGGCTACCCAAAGTGATTTGCCGCCTGGTCCAACGCCGATGCCATGCGAAGGTGTGCCTGTCCTTCCCTCAGCGATACCGTAACCACCGGGTTGGTCGGGAAGCTTGATTCGTCCGACTTCGGCGTGCGTGGCGAAATTCACAATCGCAAATCCATTAAATCCGGAAAGCTGGACAAAAATACGGTTCGTTGAGCCGTCCGAGTTCGTTTCGAATGCCATCGGTCTCACTCCACTGCCTAAGTTCAAATCCCAGACCGGCTGGTCGCTGCGCAAATCAACGACGGTCATGGTTTTTGACTCGATGGATCCAGCAACGGCATATTGCCCGTCAGGAGTTACATAAACGTTGTGCACGCGGCCGTTAACTGGGATTTTCTTGGTTTTCTTCAGCGTTGCAGTGTCAATGACGTCGAGCGAACCTGTCCCCTCGCGGATGCCCACTAGTAGTCGCTTGCCGTCTTTTGTGATGGTCAGATTATTCGGATGCCCGCTCAGAGGTACTTTTTCCAAGATGCGTCCGCTGGCACCGTCGACTACATCAACCACGCTTTCGGATTCGTTACTTATGTACACTCTCGAGCCATCCGGACTGAATACAACGCCATGGGGCAGCTCGATGCCTTGAATTGTTTGCACGACCTTGTTCGACATTGGATCGACGACATCGACGGTGCTGTCCGCGCTGTTGGTAACGTAAATGCCAACCTTGGATATACTCGCGTCCGTTCCAGTAGAGCTCTTGAGACTGTTAACCCACTCGGCAATTTTCAGCCAATCAGGATCAGTCTGCGATGCAAACTGACGACCACCCGAATGGAAAGCTTCGCCTCCCGATTCAGGCGCGAGCGGGTGCATCAACAACCTGCTCGACGTTGGATCTCCAGGCATAACATGTTGCATCACGTTCTCGAAGTTCTTATGGGACTGTTCATCGGTCCAGTTAGTGTTGCCGGGCGACAATCGCTCCAGGTGAAAAGCTCTGTTGTTTTCCGAGTGGCAGCCATAACAGCGCGCGTGTCCGGGCCGCTCCTTGAGAAAGATGGGCTCCGCATTAATTTTATACGACTGAAAAGCGGCATCGGCGGTGCCGTTTGCTTTCGGTGGAACCGTTGATGTTCCTGGATTAGCGTTTCCAATCCATTCGGCAATCATTTGCCACTCCGGGTCATTTTGCGAGGCCCAGAATTTTCCTCCTGTGTGCGTCGGATCTCCGCCAGCTTCTGGCGCCAGAGGGTGCAAGAGCAAACGGCTTTTTATTGGCTGATTGGGAGTCACCAGGTTGGAGACAACTTCAAAATTGAGTCGGGACTGTTCTTCGCTCCAGGAGAGAGCTCCAGTGGACAGCGGTTGCAACCGCAAGCGCGTGTTCATTACCGAATGGCAGCCGTAGCAGCTTACATCGCCCTGGCGCTTCTTGAGGAAAATGGGCTCAATGCGACTGCGATATGTTTTGAAGTCCAAAGACGGCGCTGACTCAGTGTCCTGGGAATTTGTTCCAACTACACTGCCGATTTCGGTCGCGTGAAGCGACTTGGAGCCGCTTGAATACCAGATACACGTGCCCACAGCAAGGATTAATATCACCTTTACAGATATTTTCATCGGTACCTCCTGGAGTGTGCCGACAAAGGTTGGAGCGTAACCGAACGCTCGACATCTTAAAGGCGATTTGCAAAAAGTATTCCAACCGCCGGAACTTTGTCCGAGACGAATTTAGGAACCGTCGCCAAATAATGCGTGAAGCAGGAAATCCCTTCTGACTAAATCGTAGTAACGGACGGCAGCTTATGCCGACCCCGAGCGCATAAGCTGCCGTTTTTAATTTAGGGTGCAAGTTCAAGCATCACAAATGTGTTTGGTACGATCGGCCGGCGCGGGACATTTGAATGTGAGTCAAGGGCAGGCAGCAAATCATCGCCAACAATGCCCTACGTACCAAATTAATTTGCCGTGGAAATATTTTTCGTAGCGATGTCTCCCGTAAGACACTTCAGTACAACGGAATCCTACTGTCATTAGTGATAAATCGTAGATTAAGTTTTAGTTATGTTGTGGTGCGCTCAGATGTCACTTCGTAGCGATGAATCTTTGGCTAGATCAGCTGGAAAGAGCGAGCAGAGGACCGAGATTCCGGATGTTCTTAACGTTCTCGAGGCCGTCGACAGCGGTACGTCCGGCTCATGGGCATCCGGTTACGTTACCCGGCTATTTCAGCTCGGTGATAATAGCGTGTTGTTTTCCACGAATCAGCGTCTCGGTGTGCGTGCGGTCCCGACGATTGAAAGTTACCGAGCCGGCAGTGTGTGGATTGACGGCCACGGTCCCGTCGAGAGACGTGGATTGCAGATCGCCATCGTCTAAATAAATCACGACGACGTCTTTATCGTGGAAATGCATCGGCGTGGCCACGCCGGTCGACCAAGTGTAATCCCATACGACCACCCTTGCGTTCTCCAAAATCTTCTTCGAACCGGGCCGTGGAAACGCCAGGGGGTAACCGGTCGTGTTTTCTATTGGCGCGATCGGATGATCCTTCAGAAGGATCAATATGGAACGTCCTGCAATATTTGGTGAAGTGCCCTTAGAAAAGAACTCCGCGCTACCAGATAAAGAGACGAGGACGGTATCGAACGGCTCCGCGGCCGGGCGCGTGACATCCCTGACGGTTACGCGCTCATTGTCAACCAACGTTTTCACCGTTGGCGTGGGAGCCTGCAAGAGCGTTGCGGTCAGCAATATTTTACTAACCATATTCATTCGAACACCTTGTCCTTAAATTAAGCAGCCATTGCCACAGCACCAGGAATCCCTACAGCCGAGAGAGCCTGCAAAACTTCAGCGCCGTCCATTCAGTCGCGCAGACTAATTGAAATATTCAAGTGCTTTCGTTTTCTCATTGCCGCTAATCGTGCTAATTCCGCCTGACTTTCAAGGGCACTATTTAACTATACAACCCGCGACGCCCAGCATTTCCCCGCGGTTGTCATCAATGTTCCCAGCAGCCGCGATAAAGCAAGGAATTCTCGACGGCGTGGCCGCATGCCGAGAGTGCCCACCGACTAACGATGTTTCTCTCATGTTGGTTCCTCGCTGAAGCAGAATGAATTCAAATTCGTGATCAAGCAGGTATGGATAAGATCCAGAAAGTGGTTGTACCAACAGCTGTCGTTTTCTCCGGAGTCGTGATTCCTACGGGAACGCTGGCAAAAACGTCAGCACTTGTGGAGGCAAGACACATCGCGATGTAACTGATGCGGAGGGTGACACTTCATTTCTGGACTTTCCGCTGCGACCGCAGAAAACGCCGCCAGGCGCCGAGCTCCGCAATCCAGCTAATTTCGTAGACAAGCTCGCGCTCTTCATTCGCGCGCTCGTGTTCATTCCACACGAAACGGTTCTCAATCTCCCAGCGCAATTCAACGGTGGCAGGAAATCCCGATACCACAGCATCTGCAGCGTAGCTAACGATTTGCGACATCAGTTAAACCTGAGCGACGTTGAAACTTGCACTATCATTTGACCCTGCAATTCACGTCCTGACATCTTCAGTGCATTCTCGCTTCCATTTCGGAGGTCCTAATCAGACTCTGTAATTCTGAGTACTGACCGTAGACCTGTGCTTCAGAGCAAAGACATTATATCCGTTAAAAAAACGCGCCGTCTTGCCCGCAGGCCGAAGGGCCCTGACAGACGATTGACACCAGTGTCAAAAATCAGGAATTTACACCGAGAACGCACCGCCCCAGTTGTCGCCTGGAAAATGAACAAATCCCGTAAGTGCTTCATGCTGCGATGCATGCGCGAATCTCAAGCTCAGTCTTCACGCGCCTCGAACTGGAAACAGAAATGCACTCACGAGATGACGGAGGAGAGTGCATGTCCAACAATTCGACGCCACAACCGGACCAGCCCTTGCTAACCGTATCGGCGCAACCGTCTCGTCTGGGCGTGTGCCTCTCCACGATCTTCTGCAAAACCCGCCAAGTCTCCCCCTCACCGTCGGGGACAGAACTTGAGGCACGAACCTCATTCGCTCTGTCCCTGCCGGCCTTCCTCCATCATCTTAAACTGGCGCGTCAGATTGCCGGATCTCCCGCTGCAACTACGCTACTTGCGCACGCCGCAGAGAGCCCGTTCAAGTCAGCAACATTTTTCAGGCAATTGACCAGACTCTTTGAATAAATCAACCGCTGAGGAGAATCGTGATCAAGTGCTTATCCATACGAATCCATCCGTCGTAACAATTTCAAATAGTTCCATCGGCTGCCCTCTGTTTTCCCGCACAATTTCCCGCTTGGCTCGCAACGCTCGCGGCGCGATCGCCGTTGTTTTCTTGTTTTGGGCGAACACCGCTTCCGCACAATCGTCATATAAGGACTTGCCTGGGCCGATTTTTGCGCCAACACAGCCGTCGCTTAGTTCACCGCCGTCTTCGCCACAGCAGGACTCCGATTCGAACGAACATTCGCGATCAAACGGCGTGAGCACCTCTGTTGATGCAAACTCGCTTGGGAATACCGCTGAAGTTAAGCAGTCTAAGCGCATTCTTTGGATTTTTCCCAACTACCGGGCTGTGAGTGCCGACACGCAGTTGCCGCCGCTATCTTTGAAAGGAAAATTCTGGCTGGCTACGCAGGACAGCTTCGATTATTCGTCTTTTATTTCCGCGGGGTTATTTGCAGGTGTCAGCCAAGCCAACAAGTCTTATCCGGAGTTTGGCCAAGGTGCCAAGGGCTATGGCCGCTATTATTGGCACGCGCTGTCCGATCAAGCGATAGGAAACTACATGACCGAGGCCATCTTGCCTGTCGTCACGCATGAAGATCCGCGGTATTACACACTTGGCCACGGCGGATTTTTCAAGCGCACAGGTTATGCCGTCAGCCGTCTTTTTATCACCAGGACCGATGCCGGTGGTCGAACCTTTAATTTTTCTGAAATAATCGGTAACGGAGCCGGCGCGGGCATTTCAGACGCGTACTACCCTGCGAGAGAACGCACCTGGACCAAGACCTACCAAAAGTGGACGACCCAAGTCGCGCTTGATGGCGTGTTCAACATCGTTAAAGAGTTTTGGCCCGACATCAACCACTCCATATTTCACGGGAAGTACTGACAGCCTTGGTTTCCTCGAGGCGCGCCAACCGTGTGGCGAAGCCGCTAAGCGATTGACATCGCACCTGTACTACCCAGCGTCACTAAGCGGATCTCCGTATCAGTTCAGTATCTTGCTGATACGTTCAGCGATGTTCGGGTTGGTTCTACACTCCGTCCTTAAACCTTATATTTTCTCATTTGTAGGGATCTGATTTGGGCGCCCACGCTCCATGGGGTGGTGAGTGGTTTGGAGGGCCCCGAACCAACCACCGGCAGGCGTGGCCGGTCTCGTTCTCGTTGGCTCAAGAAGATTGGCTGCGTTTCCATAGCGCCCTCGGCCACCTAGGAAGGCGGACATTTCTACTTTGCTCAAACCGGACATGCTCATTTTGCTGCGACAGGGCGCGGTACTTCAGGGCGCGGTACTTCGTTGACAGCGTCGGCTGCGGAATTTAGAATCACGTCCACGATCACGCCTGCAATTTCAGCATTACTACGTCCTTCCCTGGAGGGGCCCACGCAAATTTTACGTAACGTAATCTATTCTCGGCAGTTTGGCCGTAATATTCATGCGGCGGTTTCCAACACCGTCGTAGAGACCCGCGAAGCTTGAAAAATCAAGAACCGCCGCTCGCCACGAGGATAACGGCCTGATCTTTCAGACGTAGCTTGGGCATAACCGTCAGCCTGCGGTGGATTGCGCCGCAACGGCGTGCGCGTAGATGTAACCAACATTGCGAATGCCGCGAATCCGTTCCGTTCCGTCAGGCAGAGAGCCCAACTTCCGCCGCAGGTTGCTTACGTGAACGTCAATACTTCGGTCGAATGGAGACCACTCACGGTCTAGAACCTGTTTGGAGAGTTCCATTCTGTGAACTGTTCGTCCGCTGCACCGCAACAATAGCGATAGCAGGTCGAATTCGACGGTAGTCAAATCGATAATCTCTCCGTTGCGCCGGCAGGTACGCGAGCCTTCGTCAAGTGTTAGATCGTCAATTTCCAGGCGTTCAGGAGCTCGCCCCATTTCGCCATCGGGCCGAGGCTTCAACCGGCGTGCCAGTGTACGAATCCTGGCCACCAGTTCGCGTGCGCTGAATGGCTTGGAAAGATAATCATCGGCTCCGTATTCCAGCCCCATCACTCGATCAGCTTCCTCACCGCGGGCGGTTAGCATCAATATTCCCATGTCCGAGGTGTCTCACAGTTGCTTCAGCACCTGTAGGCCCGTTAGCTGCGGCAACATTACATCTAAAATCGCAAGGTCGTGCTGGCCTGTGCGGGCCGACTTAAAACCAGATCGCCCGTCATGCGCCACCTGCACTTCCATTCCTTCGCGCACCAGGCAAACACTCACCAACTGGCACAATTCTCGATCATCATCGATCACCAAGACTCGCAGCATCGCGTTCGTCCTCCTCTAGGCTATTCCCCTCGTTAGATGCCCCTGGTTCCCCGAAGCATTACGCCACTTCCGTCTCTCCAGCCACCAAGTGTAAGGATTTGTTAATCCGCAGTTCATTTACTGACCTGACGAATGCTTTACAAATCTAAAGTGGGAGACGGCAAAGTTTGTCTTGTCGCCGTTTGGTTCGTGCGAGCCCTTCGGACTGTTGCTGATCGCTGTGAAGCGGTCCATAGATTGCTGTTTTCAGTCTTCACGGTTCTTAACCGACATCTCGGCTCCCGCCACCGTCCAACTTAATGAGGAGCGTAACTAGCGTTTCGGTGACGACCATGGCACTACTTGCGTGGCTTTTCGCAGTCTTACCCGTCTTAAACGCAGCTGCTTACGACTTCATGAAACGCTGGTCATTTTTTCGGAAGCACTGAAGGTAATGTCTGCAATTTTTGACTTGAACGCTAATTGAGGGCCGCAATGAATCAAGTGGACGCAACGATCTTTTACGTCGATGACAACGCTAAGGCTCAAAGACTTCTTGGTAGCCTGATGACCGCCTGCGGCTTCCGAGTAATCACGGCAAGTAATCCGCTCGAGGCCCTGGCCCGCTGCGCGGGCCTCCGGTTTGATTTGGCTCTTCTGGATTATCGAATGCCGTTTCTGAACGGTTCACAGTTGGCAAAAGAAATCAAGTCTCTAGCGCCCAATGTTCCCATTGTATTGATTTCCGGATACACCGCTCTCGCCCCTTCGGACTTGTTGTTTGTCGACGCTCACTTTGGGCGTGACACTATCTTGGACGACCTCCTTCAAACCATGTGGACCCTGGTACGTTCCAACCGAATGAGCGCAAGAGACAGACAAGCGGCGAGACTCTGGTCGAATTCAACGTAAATACAAGATCCCGCCGGACGGAGAGGATCGGCTCCCACACAGTATCTCCGACTCGCTCAACCTCCAGGCTATCTGCGGCGCTTTGCTCCCGAGCGCTGTAAACGGCCTGTGCTTGGCCAACCTCCATGCCAATATCTACAATTCTGTGCCGAAAGCAAACAATTCCTAGCTTTCAACGATTTTCTCTCTAATACACTGAAATCTGTCTCCCAGGTAGACGTGACATATAGCTGTCGCCGTTAGCTTGCATATCACTTGAAAAGGATAGCGTCATGAGAAAGCTCAAGTTCCCCTCCGTCGTATTTTCAACTTTCCTAATTGTTATGTGCGCCGTCATCTTGCATAACCACGTCAGAGCCGAGTCCGTGGCAGGGCCCGCGACTGACCTGGATCCACACATGTCCATGACCAAGCTGCGCCCGCCGCAGCCTGGCGACCAGGCTCGCGCCGACGCAATTGTGGCGTCCGCGAAGAAGATGGCAGAGCGGTACCGCGACTATCGCAAGGCTGAGGCGGACGGTTACACGATCTTTATGCCGGAGCAGCACCAGATCGTTTACCATTTCATCCGCGAGTCCTCAGTTTTGGAAAACAAGGAGCGCTTCGACCCTGACCAGCCGCCCGCTCTGCTCTACACGAAAATTAATGGACCGGACCCCGGATACAAACTTGTCGGTGTCATGTACATGGCGCGTTATGGCGCGACCGAGGAGGAGCTGAACGCTCGCGTCCCGCTTTCGATCGCACAATGGCACGTGCACCTCAATATGTGTGTTCCACCGCAGCCCGAAGGACGCAACTGGCTCATGGATGATCCGACCTTCGGGCTTAACGGCTCGATCACTTCCGCGGAGGCTTGTGCAGCGGCCGGTGGCAACTTCAGACCCCATCTTTCCGGGTGGATGCTACACGTCTACCCATTTGAAACCGATTCAGCGAAAGTTTGGAGCGCTGGCATGGGCGACGACCACGGGATGGTGCACAACTCGATGCCCGGCATGAAGTAGAGGCCAGCCCCTTCGTATTTCATATCCATAATCGGGGCTGCTCGAAAAGATCCTGAGCCTCTAGGAACGCAGAGTCCTTCCTTCGAAATAGGTCGGCACAATGGCTTAAACGATAGCCTAGTACGAGCCGTTGACGAGCCGTTGACGTGTCGTTAATCGGTTGCGAAGCCGCCTGATTATACGGCCGGCTGCACCAATATGGCCCTTGCCGCACCGCCTAAAACTCCCAACATAATGGCTGATGAGCAATCGATCGAGCAGCGATTCGCCTCGAAGCGATGCAATCGTTTCCTGGCTCCGGGGACGCAAGGAAGAGATGGCCGCGTTCCTCGCGGAGCTTGTCGCTATCCCCACCGAGAATCCCCCGGGGAAACACTATCGGGATTGCACGGAGTTTCTGGAAAGCCAGCTGCATCAATTTGGCCTCGACTGTGAGCGATTTACGCCTTCAGACTCGACAGACGAGCTCGACGATGCGCCGGTCTCTTTGCTGGCGAGCTTTGGATGCGGGGAGCGATCGCTGTATTTTCACGGGCATTACGATGTGGTTCCGGCACAATCCGCGGAACAGTTTCAGCCATTTCGCAAATATCATTTCTTGTTTGGCCGCGGCGCATGCGACATGAAGGGCGGGATCGTTGCTATGTTGTACGCCATCCTCGCTATAAGGGAAAGTGGCCAGCAGTTCAACGGCAAGATCGGCCTGATGCTGGTTCCTGATGAAGAGACCGGAGGAAAGCGCGGCTCAGCCTGGATGGTACGCGAAGGGTTGCTCGGCAAAAATGGTATCGGAATGCTTCTGGCGGAGCCAACGAGCGGGGTGGTGTGGAACGCAAATCGGGGCGCGATTTCACTGCGCGTTCGCGTTCTTGGAAAATCGGCGCATGTCGGCTTGCAGCATCAGGGAGTGAATGCGTTTGAACGCATGCACCGGGTCGTCGAGCGGCTGCAACAATTGAAACACCAAGTGGAACAGCGCAGTACGCAATGCACAGTTGGCGCAGGGCAAATGCGCAACTCGATTCTGATGCTCGGCGGACAGAGTGGCGGTGGCACCAACTTCAATGTAGTGCCGCAGGAGTGTTGGTTCACCGTTGACCGGCGAAGTAATCCAGAGGAAAACTTCGATGAAGAGAAAGCAAGGTTGCTGGGCGTGCTGGAAGAATGCAAACAGGCAGGGATTCCTCTGGAATGGGAAATTCTGCAAGAGGGCCAGTCTGCCGCATGCCGGGAGGACGAAACGCTAGGCGCATCGTTATCCCGCAGCGTGCAAGCGGTAACCCGAGAAGCACCTTGCTTTGAAATGTGTCCCGGGCTGCTGGAAACCCGCTTCTATGCATCAACCGGAATACCCGCGTACGCCTACGGTCCGGGACTTCTCTCGGTCGCACATGGACCGAACGAATACGTTGACCTACGAAAGGTGATTGATTGCGCATCGATCTATGCGCTCACGGCGATAGATGTGTTCAACCCCTAGTTTTGCTCAATGCGCCAGCCAGGTCAGCGATTCCGTTCGACAAGATCCCGAGGACTTCCCTAAGAATCTTCAAATACGAATGAAGTTATGCGGGAAAGCCTTCGAACTGGCATTTAACCACGACAATGGTGACGTCATCACGGAAGCCGACGTCGCCGCAGAAGTTTGCCGCGCTGTTGAAGATATTGATAGTGAGCTCTTGCGCCGAGAGTGAAGAACCATTTCGCACTACTGCGGAAAGGCGTTCCATACCGAATTCTTCGCTAAGCTGGTTCTGCGCCTCAGTGACGCCATCCGTGTAGAAAACGACCACGTCGCCCGTTGTAAGATCGGCGATGGATAGTTCGCAACTCTCTTCTGGATTTAGTCCGATAGGTGGGCAAGACGATTCCAGGCGCTTGAGCGTGCGCGTCTTTGCTTGAAACAGAAGCGCGGAATTATGGCCGCAGTTCACGTAGCGGATGATCCGTTTGTGTGTGTCGATTTCCCCGACCAACAACGTCACGTACTGTTCGGGATCTGACACCGCGCCGATCTCGGTATTCAACCGCTCCACTTGTTGCAGCATGTTTCGATCACGATTGGCCACCAGCCGCATGGCTGCCGCCGTCGCGGACATCAACAGGGCAGCAGAGACTCCTTTTCCGGATACGTCGGCAATGACGATCTGAATGGTGTCCGCATTGATCGGAATATAGTCGTAATAGTCGCCGCCGACGCCCTTGGACGGTTGCATCATACCGGCAATTTCCAGTCCCTTAATTGGCGGCGGTCCCACGGGAAGAAACATTCGCTGAACCTGTGCAGCGAGTTCCAGGTCCTGAAGCAGATCATCTCGTTGCTGCTGTATCGTTTTGGCAAGCAGTTCCCGCTGCTCGATGTACCGCTGAATAACATAAACCACGAACGAGAGGCTCAGGAGTGCCAAGAGATTATCGAAGATCCGCATCCTGAGATGGATAATGCGTGGTGACCAATAATCGTGGACCAGGATACAAACCGGTATCAGACTGTAGGTGAGTTCCTTGCGCAAGAGAATCGCGCTAATGCCGAGAGGAAAGATATAAAGATAAACAAGCGAAATCGAGACAACAAGATGGTCTACGTATGCGACCGCGGCAATAGCCCCCAAGACCAGCGCGACCGGGAACCATGCCGGCCCGATGGAAGCCACATCCTTCCGCAGGGGAGCCAGTAGTGGGACCCTTTTGCGTGGATGGGGCGACTTGAGAGGCACCAATTCTCGAATCGGGGGAGGCATTAGCTCATTATTCAAAGAGAATTTTTGCCATCATTCCTTTGTCTTCATGATTTAGAAGGTGGCAGTGAAAGACGGACATGCCTCTGATTACGGGATCGGTAAAGTCCATAATGACGTCGACGGAACCTTCGTAGGGAACGTTCACGGTGTCCAGCCACACTGGGTCGGCAATTGGCTTATCGTTTTCAGCGTACGCCAGGAAGTGGACTTGATGAATGTGCATGGGATGCAGTTCCCCGCTTGCATTGACAATCCTCCAGTGCTGATAACTCCCCACCTTTGCGCGCACCATGGGAGCGCCGTCAGGCGCGAATTTTTCTCCGTTGATGTAAAAGCCCTTTTTGTCTTCCGTGAATATTACGGTGAACCGCGGCGGCGCCTTCTCTTCCGTAGCCAGGTCCACAGTCTTGAGATCGGGCTTGCGCGAGCTCTTCAATACTTTCGGCGTTGACCCTGCTGCTGGCCGCGGAACGATGTCGGCTAATACCATCTGTGGATTGGGATCGCCAGCTGGCCCGGTATCTACACAACGTGACAGCAAGCGCTTTGGCGTGCCGGTTGCTGGACCCGTGACAATGGCTTCAAGCCTGCCGGCTGGGGGCAATAAAACGTGATCGGCGCTCCGCGTTCGATGATCGGGGTCATGCTGCGCGATAGGCTCGCCATCCATGGCGACGATCTCAAAGGTTTGTCCCTCAAGTTCCAGGTCCATATAGCGATCCGCGGAAGCATTCACAAGGCGCCAAAACTGACGCTCACCAGGAGCGATTTCAATTTGCGGCCGCACGGAACCGTTCAACGTGAACACCTCGTCGGGAGCCTCTGATTCCGCACCACAAACATTCGAACTGAGGTCAACGCGATGCTTCAAATCAGCAGCCTGAGGATCGTTCACAATGGAACGGCCGCGCAAAACCAGGACGCGCTCCGGCAAGCCGGCTAGAGACGGGTAATAAGATTCAATTCCTTCGATCACCAGTGCTCCAGACATGCCGTCAAGCGCTTGCCGGTGGCTCTCTCCGTGAGGATGCGTGTGATACCAATACAAGCCTGTTGGATGATCTTTGGGAATCTGCACGGTGTAGTGGAGCGTTTGTCCCGGCGCGGCCAGCATGCTCAAGACGTCATCCTGAGGGGCGTCGGGAGAAACCTCGAGGCCATGAAAATGCAAATTCGTCATGTCCATGCACGGAGTAATCGCGCAAGTCTCCTTCGCCTTGGCCGGGAGATCGTTGATATATGTGATCTTGAGTTGGTCTCCCGGTGACAGCCGCAAAGTTGGAGCGTTTGGTTGACCATCGAAGTAGAAAGAGTTCTTTCCATCGTTCGCGATAGCAGCGTGCAAGGTTAAGGAAAGTGTATGGTGTTTTGCGTGAAGCTCCGGAGGAATCGATAGCAAGTCTGACGGATTCCCTGTCATTCCCAGAGTACAGACAACGCCCGCCACAATAATTGCAATCGCGAGAATTGCGGTTCGCAGTGAAGGCGCAGTGCGTGACATATGCATCTCAGGAGTTCAATCGCAACGGCTAGGTTGAGCCGCGTGCGATCTCTGCCAGGAACCATGTTCTCCGTTCAGTTTGGTCGACCCAGACCTCGATCAAACTTGCAGTGGCAATATCTTTGTGGCGGTCGCAGAGTTCGTGGGCGGAGCGCAGGAATCGTGTTAGACGCTGGTTATCGGCGCAAAGTTCTGCAAGCATATCTGCGGGAGTGACAAGCTCCTGGTCATTGTCTTTCAGGCGTTGATGTTGGGCGATGTCGCCAATGGAACGAATTGTAGTTCCGCCAATCTTGCGTGCCCGTTCCGCGATTTCGTCCGTCATGGCGAAGAGTTGCTCCCCGTGTTCGTCGAGAAGTCGATGGTAGTCGCGAAAGTGCGGGCCGCTCATATGCCAGTGGAAATTCTTGGTCTTCACGTACAGGGCGAAAACATCGGCGAGCAATTGACGCAGGCTGGTCGATATTTCGCTGACGCCCTTTCGATCGAGATCCGTAGGCGTTTCTAGGGTGTTTCTTTCTCGCACGTCTAATTGAGCAGCTGCAGCGGTCTTTGCCATTTTGCCCTCCTGGGTTTCATAAATAGTCTTGCTCTAAAGAATTTCGATTTATCTAAAGCATTCGGCGATAAAGAAATGCACGTATGTTGCCGGGCTGGGCTAAGTGCCAAGGATGACGCAAAGCGCTGGCAATCAGACTCATGCGAGAAATATTCAGTCGAGGGGATATGCGCGCGCCGGTGCCCGTGTTGGCGAAAGGTTGGACACTGTCAACCCATTGGACAACCGCGCAACGCATTCCGGAGATGAACGCTCCATCACTCGGCCTTGTGCCAGGTGGAATCCGGGTCATAAACAGTCATCGCTTGTGCCAGCTTTGTCGTGTTCGGCCCCAGATCCTTTTCGTAAATGGTTCCGGACTGGTCGACAATAAAAGTGATCACGCCCGAAGAGCGGTACTCGACAGGATAGGCGACGAAGGCGAATCCGGCGCTCATCTTCCCGTCGACGACATACTTCTTGGCTCCGCCCGCTGCGTGTCGACCTTGGCTGGTGAGGATGCGGAACATATAACCATTAAACGGAACATGCTGGCCAACTTGCTCCGTTGGAAGATTTTGCCGCGCGTAAGCGATCAGCGGGTTGATCGGGCTGTCAGACTCATCTGCGGCACCCTGCCAGTACAGACCATTGTGCTGGCCTTCATCGCTGACCAGTTTCTGCGCAAATTGTTTGGGGATGCCATCCGGTGACCGCGTAAAGTATTGCTGTTGAGCTTCGACCAAATCGCGCAATGCATCCACAGCGGAAACTTCATTTTTGCCGATGCGGCGGAATAGAATCTCGTCTTTGCCCTCAGAAGTGTCGAAATACCACGACCCGTGATTGTTCACCAACGGAATCGGAAATGGCCAGTTTTCGGCCCCGATAACCAGCGTCACTTTTCCATTTGGTTCTGTAACGAATCGGTGCATCTCCTGGTACTTGGTGACGAAGCCGACGCGAGCATCCGAATCCTCCACTGCATCGCCGGACGACAGCACATCCTTTCCGGCCGGTCCGAGGATGCGCAACGGAGCTTGTTCGTCCTGCGACTCCATCGCGGCGAAAAACTCGCGGCCGGCATCTTCCGCAGATGAAAAGGTCCGCTGTCCTGGCTCCTGTCCGAATATTGGGACAGGCAAACACCCCAAAGAAAGTCCGAAGACGGCGGACACTACCAATCGAACCAACTTTCGTTCAAGTCGAGCAACAATTGAAAAGCTGTGCAGCATGGTATTTTTCTCCATTTTTGAATTCTCGATGCACTTTACTCACGCCTGTGCGCGAATTAGCGACGCCCACCGCCGCCATGAAAACCACCACCGTGGAAACCACCACCACCGCCAAAGCTCGACCGCCCGCGAGAAGAAAAGCCTCGTACATTGCCGCCGTGATCAAATCCACTGAACGCGCTTGAGCGTGTTCCTGCTTGCGCCTGAAACGACGAGGACCCGCCGCCGTGGAACGCATTGCCATGGTTGTTGTTGGCGTGGCTGAAGCTACCGCGGTTGCCGTTGCCGCGGTTGAAGTTACTGCGATTAAAGTTATTGCGGCTAAAGTTGTTGCGATTGACGATCGTTCGGCTATGGGAGACGTAGGTGTTGTGATTGTAAATCACTGAGCGGCCGTGCCAGTCATATCCCCAGTGACCCCAGCCCCAACCAAATCCCCCGAAAAAGCCGATCCCGAATCCAACGCCAAATCCAATTCCCACTCCAGCCAAGAAGAGCCCTGGCTCGGCATACCAGCCGGGATATGCAACGATCGGCGCCCCGTACACCAGCCATGGATCATACTGCGGCACATAAACCACTTCGGGATTGGCTGGTTCAATGACGATGGTGCTGCCTTGATTCGTAACCTTCTCCTGTTCGTTGCTATTCAGGTGACCGGCGTTGTGCGCCTGCTGGCGCAACGTTTGGACAGCGTTCGTCACATCCTGTTGCTGATTGGCATATGCGTCGCCAAGCGACGAAGTCCAAGAAAGATTCTTGTCCATGTTCTCGAGGACCGATGGAAATTGTGCCAGCGCTTTTACGCTGGGGTCCCAGGGCTGCTTGTCGACTTCTTTGGCCAGCTCTTCTCCCTTGAGGTTGGAATGACTTTGCATCCAGCGGTCCGCCTCGACAATCTCCGCCGGATACGTTGACGCCGCAAGAATCTGTGCCACGAGGGCGTCGGGGTACAACGCGATCGGCGCGACGAGTTGCTGCAGCTCTTGAGGAGTCTGTTGCACCGGCGGCGTCGGCGCCGGCGTCTGTTCATTGGATTGGCCCGTAGGCCCGAAAGACTCGGCTTGCGCAGTGAACTGCACAAGCAAACAACAGAGAAGTAGGGTCAAAATCTGCTTGCATAATTTCATGGCATATTCTCCAGTACAAAAATCGCATCATTTCTTAGCGTCACCCGTCGTTGAAAATATTTCGTAAATCCTGTCGACAACATCGGTTAACCCCTATTGCCCGCGCAGCGTTCCCGGGGACATGTCATTGCGTCGGGCCAAGTCTTCCAGTGCATCGAGCTCCGTCTGTGTTTCATTCACGCGCTGCTGAAGGATTTCAATGCCGGCTTCGGGAGTGATGCCTACGTCGCCGTCGTAGAGATCGATACCGGGCCTCGTGTCCTCAAGGCTTCTTGCATCTTGGAGCCCCTGCCTGTATCTATCGAGTTCAGCCTGTCTGCTTTCCAATTCTTCGCGCAGTGTTGCTGCCTCCTGTGCATACCACTCCGGGTCCTGGGTTTGGACGTACTCTTCATTCGGAGCCGGTGGGTTTGGTTTCTCCTGGTCCATCTGACCCACGATCGAAATCAGCCCGAGACCGTGGAGCCTTTCTAAATCGGCGTTGGTCCAAACCAGCGGGTTCTGACTGTCCGTTCCTGCGTGCGGCCTGTTGGCCGCACGCAACGGTATGGCTAATGCAACGAACCCTAAAGTGACGGCAGACAAGTAGCGAATCATGTGGACACCGTTACTTTTTCGAGCCTGGAGGGAAGTTTTTGAACATTTTCTCGACGCCCTTATCCAGATTCTTGATGTTCTTGTCGGATTTGTTGGAGAGCGTGTCGCTTTCGGAGCCTCTCCAGATCAGTTGCTTACTCTTGCTATCGAAGAGATCGACGACCACCGTGCCCACCTTGTATGTTTCCGTCGTGGTGGTAGCGTCTCCAAAACCTCCCCCGCCAAATCGCCGCCAACCCCAGCCGCCCCCAAACCCGTCATAAAAAGTATTCAAGGTCTGCTGTTCGCGGGTGATCTCCATTGCCACGATGGAAACATCGCCGCCGGAATCCACCTGGGTCCACCCCTTCGCAGCTAAGGCAGAATTCACTGCGCTCTTGATGCGATCGACATCCAGGGCATCTTGCGTTTTAACGTGTTCCCATGAGTAGGTCTTGTATTGCGCGAAGTTCGCGCTGCGGTCGTAATCGGTCTTCACCTGCTGTGCCGATGCCTTGCCTGCGAACAACAACGTCAGTCCCATCAAAACAGTTAGTATTTTTTGCACTTTCATAACTCCTCCTTTTCTAGATTTTCGAGATCAACAATCTGACCCGCTGGAGCGGCCCACCGGCGATTAGCCCAATGCCGCTCCAGCAAGCCGTTATTTCCCTTGCTGCGTGCGATGCCGCGCTGCTACGTGTTCCTGACCTTCCGGCGCCCCTTGACTGACCTTCTTTTCGTAACGGGACTCGATAACCCGGCTGCCGCTACGATTGCCTTCGTCAAACAACTTCGCCAGAAAGTAGCGATTCCCGTATTTGTTGAAGATCAATTCGGTTTTGGGTGGTTCAGAGTTGGTCTCGGCTTGTTCGACTTGGAAGAGCGCGGAGACAGAGCCATCCATGCTGGTAATTTCCATGACTGACAGATCGGTATTGTCCAACACGTGGATGCGGTACTCGCCCGCTGGAAACTTGGTGTTGCCAGCGTGGAACTGGAATGGGATGGTGGCTTCAACGTCGCCAATGATCTGCGCATGTGCTTGGGTTGGGTAAATCGCCACTGCAAAAATCAAGGCGATGAACAGCTTCACTAAGTGATGCAGTCTTGTCGCCCTGTTACTTGCCGTAGCCTTGTTGACGACCTCAGTGAACATCGTGATTCCTCCTCATTTCTGTCGCCCGCGAACAAGAAGCTGTACGCCGAACGACACGACTCAATTACGCAACGCGACTGCCAAAGAGGTCTTGTGCGTAAGTGTCTGAAAGTAGAGGGTGAATAAAGGAACCACCATGGTGTGCGATGCCAGCCAGCTAAACACGACGTCCGCATGCCGACAGGCCCAGTGAAGGTTAGGTATTTGAAGGTGTATCAGTTGATTTCAAATTCACATCGGCTAAAAAACGAGCCGCTGCGTGCAGCGGCTCAGTCATGAGCAGTGTCAATCGATTGGAGGGTTCGATACTCGCATCCTTGCGAATACAAATCTGTCAGACCGGGAGGGTTTCCTTGTTGGTGCGTGAGATGCCCAGCTTTTGCATGCGGAAGTAAAGCGTAGACCTCTTGATTCCCAATCGCGCAGCGGCTCCTTTGGGACCGGCGACGACCCACCTGGTTTGCTCAAGAATCTTGCGAATGTGGTCGCGCTCCGCATCCTCCAGAGTAACGGCCTCCAGCGATTCTGTTTCCGCCGTAGCCCGTAAGCTCTCGAGAGGCGGACATAAGACGTTTCCGGGGCTGAGGATTACGCTTCGTTCGATGAAATTTTGGAGTTCACGAATGTTCCCCGGCCACTGGTGTGAGGTAAGTGCAGACATCGTCTCCGGTGGAATGAGGTCGATTTGCTTATCCATGCGCCGAGCATAGATCTCGACAAAATGTTCGACCAACGCCGGAATGTCTTCGCGGCGCGCGCGCAGCGGTGGCAGCGGAATCGGGAATACATTCAGACGGTAGTAGAGATCGCTCCGAAATTGGTTGCGTTTCACCATATCTACCAAATTTCGATTGGTCGCAGCTACCAGACGAACGTCCACTTGGTGAGTCCGCGTGCTGCCCAGGCGTTCGAATTCCTGCTCCTGCAGGACACGCAGCAGTTTGGGTTGCAATGCCGGCGGAATATCTCCGACCTCGTCTAGGAACAGCGTCCCCTTATCGGCCAATTCGAAGCGGCCAATCTTTTGTCCAATAGCGCCAGTGAAAGCGCCTCGCTCATGACCAAAGAGCTCGCTTTCCAGCAGATCGAAGGGAATAGCAGCGCAATTCAACTTCACGAATGGGCGTCCGCACCGCGCGCTCAAATTATGAATAGCACGCGCCACCAGTTCCTTGCCGGTTCCAGTTTCTCCTTGGATGAGAACGGTGGAACCTGTCGGTGCGACCTGTTCAACTTGTTCGAGCACTGACTCCAGAGCAGCGCTGCTGCCTATGATCTGCTCGAATCTACGCGGATTACGATCCTGATCGACTGACCCGAATGTTGCGACAGCTGCCACGACGAACCTCCTTGCACAGCTCACTGCGCGCTTCTATCAGTAGGCTCAACTTTCCAGAGCGGCCCGAACACTCTCGAGGAGTGCTTCGTCGTTGAACGGTTTTGCCATAAATTCCACTGCGCCCGCCCGCAACGCCTGCATCCGCATTTTTTCGTCGCCATGCGCGGTGATAAATATGATTGGAATCCTGCAATGTTCGGCGTTGAGCTGCGCCTGCATTTGCAGACCGGACATTCCAGGCATTCGGATATCGGCGATTAAGCATCCAGCCTGGCGCTGTTGGCCGGACTTCAGAAATTCCTCTGCCGACGCAAACGCTTGTGCCGGCAAGCCGACCGCTTTCAGCAGGCCTTGCAGCGCGCTACGCATTAAATCATCATCATCCACAATCGCTACCATTTTGGTCCTCTCCAGAGCGGCCATAGCGGCAATCTACCAGTGTCGCCAGAATCGGCGCAATTATACTTTGGTATGAGCGCCCGGATACATGCCCGCCGTGGGAGACACGTACAATTCAGGTCGAAGTTGGGACAGGGATAGTCAAAACGGGAGGACTGCGACTGGCAGGCTGCCTGTGCAATAGCGCCACCTTCGCATTACGCTACTTTTTGGCGGGTGGAAGTTCCAGTTTCGACGCCATTCTAACCAATTCTGCGATCGAGTCGGCGTGCATTTTCCGCATCACATGGCCACGATGGATCTTCACCGTGATTTCGCTGATTCCCAGCGCGAAGGCTATCTGCTTATTTAGCATGCCCGAGACCACCAGGCCCATGACCTGACGTTCGCGTTCGCTCAACGCCTCGTAGCATTTTCGCAACTCCGTGGAGTCACTCTGTTGACGGCGTGTTACACGGTCGCGATCCAAAGCCTGGTGGATCGCGTCGAGCAAGTCCTGGTCCAAGAAAGGCTTGGTCAAGAACTCCACCGCCCCGGATTTCATGGCCTTTACTGTCATCGGGATGTCTCCGTGACCGGTAACGAAAATGATGGGAATTTGGATGCCGGCGTCACACAACTGTCGCTGAAACTCCAGACCGTTGACACCAGGAAGGCTCACGTCCAGGACCAGGCAGCTTGGCCCGTCCGGCGGTTTGTTACGGAGAAATTCTTCCGCCGTTCCAAAGGCTGCGCACCGTAAGTTCGCCGATTTCAGCAGTCCTTGGATGGACGCACGCACACTGTCATCGTCATCAACTACGAAGACCGTGGCAGTGTTTGCGGCCATCATTCATGCGCCTCGCCGTTGGTGGGCAGGGTGAAACAAAAACTTGCGCCGCGCGGGGAGTTTTCGGCAGCCCACAACCGGCCACCATGTGATTCGATGATGGAGCGGCTTATGCGAAGTCCCATGCCAGTTCCGTGCGGTTTGGTAGTAAAGAAAGCGTTGAAGATCTGTTCTGTCTGTGAAGGCAGCCCCACGCCGCTGTCATTGACGGACACCACAACTTCCCCGTTTTCCGTTTGCTGCGACCTGATGCCTAGCTCGCGCGTCGCATCTGTATCTTTCATGGCTTCGATACCATTGATCATGAGGTTCATCAGCACCTGCTGCAATTGCACGCGGTCGGCCATGACCTGGGGAAGATCCGCCGCAAGGTCGATCCCCACTAATATGTTGTATCGCGTGGCCTCGCCGCGCAGAAGAACCACCATCTCTCGAATAATCTCGTTCACACCCACGAACTCCCGTTGCGAAGTACCTTTCTTGAACAGTTGGCGGATCCTGCTGACAATTTCAGCCGCGCGGTTCACATCTCTCACGATTCTCATGGCAGCCGCGCGCGCCTCTTCGATGTTTGGACTGTCACCCGCGAGCCATCGCAAACAGGTATTAGCATTTGTGCTAGCTGCGGCGATTGGTTGATTCACTTCGTGCGCCAGGGAAGCGGTCAACTCTCCCATGGTGGTTACCCGGCTGACGCGCACGAGATCCGCCTGGGCCTGACGCAAAGCCTCTAGCGCCTCTTCCGCCCGCTTTCGCTCGGTGATGTCCGTTGAACTACCCACGAATTCAACCAACTTCCCGGATGCGTTCAAAACTGGATGGCCGACGGTGTGAAGGTATTTGATGGTGCCATTAGGAAGAAGAATTCGGAATTCCACTTCGTAATCCGACACTTCAGCGATTGCTCGATCAATTGCTTCTTCCCACTCGGCTCGATCCTCCGGATGAACGCGCTGCAGCCGCTCTTCCCAAACCGGCGGGCCCTTTTCGGGATCGAACCCATATAGGCGATACCATTCGTCGGACAAGTGCAACGCGCTCCTTCCCGCGACCTCCCAGACCCAACTTCCCGTATGCGTGAGCCTCTGCGCCTCCGCCAAATAATTTTCGCTTCGGCGCAACGATTCTTCCGCGCGCTCGCGCTCGCGACTCGCTGCTTGCAACACCTCGTTCGTGCGCTGGAGCTGTTTAACCGTTCCTTTCAGGTCGTCGCGCGCACGCCTGAGCGATTCCGTGGCGCCTCTTTGGGCAACGGTCAGCGACCCCACAAACAACGCTGACACCATGAAGATGGCAAAGCGCGGTATTTCTTCAGGCTTTGCATGCAACGAATAGATCGGAGGCAGGAAGTAATAATAGAAAGCGAGAGCCGAGAGAACCGTCGCAAGCAGTCCCGGCCAGATTCCGCCGAACCACGCAGTCAATATGACCGCGCAAAGAAAGAGTGACACCGGGGCATCTCGCAAATGAAGGGTCGGCCAACGTGAAATGATCAGGGCGGCAGCAACCGAAACAACTCCAATCCAATAGCTCCAAAACGCGGGCGGCTTGCGCCACAGAAGGGGATTCAACCTGGCCATCCTGCTGCTCCAGCAAATCAGACTGTCGGTCTTTGCAGTTAAAATCTTAACATTGGGGAACACGCCGCTCCGACCACGTCGCCCGTGTGCAGGACGTCAGCGTTCCCTCGTGGCGAGGCAAGTGCTCTTCGCTCATCCAGCACAACAGACAGACTGCCAACATCCCGACAGATTGGCAGAAGTACGCACACTGCCCGAAATATCTTGAACCACCCATCCCCCCATTCTGTCAGCTATTTGCCAGCTGTTCCGGTCCCTGCACCCTTTGGCGCGC
>Ga0307479_10001037_pt1 | contig 25179 bp, 22 predicted proteins | sample atmos_gasesECM4C_FD_203743 | JGI IMG/M metagenome (GOLD analysis project Ga0307479, IMG submission 203743) | Hardwood forest soil microbial communities from Morgan-Monroe State Forest, Indiana, United States - atmos_gasesECM4C_515 | ecosystem: Environmental > Terrestrial > Soil > Temperate... | reverse complement strand
TTCCTGCGGATTGATGAAATGGGACATGTACTCGCGGTCGGTCTTGAACCCGCGCACCTCGATGGGCTTCTCCACTTCCTCCTCGCGAGAGGGCGCGGGAAAGTGCGGCGCGTGCTGGTTGATCAGGTTCTCCAGCGAGAAGCAGCGGTCGATGAACGTCTCCACCGGCTCCAGCCCCACCTTGTCGATGATGCGGCGGATGCGAGTGGCGTGGTTGGCCATCTCGTCCATCATCTTGCGGTTGGTGTGCTGGAAGGAGAAGTTGTTCTTGAAGAAGTCGGCGTGGCCGTAGACGTGGGCCATGACCAGCTTCTGGTCCACGTCCATGTTGCTTTCCAATAGATACGCGTAGCAAGGGTTGTTGTTGATCACCATCTCGTAAATCTTGGACAACCCATACTCATAGCCTTTGGAAAGCTGCTCGTACTCCATTCCAAACCGCCAGTGCGGATAGCGATTGGGAAAGCCACCGTAGGCCGCGACCATGTTGATCTCGTCGTAGCCCAGCACCTCGAAGACGGTCTCGTAGAACTCGAGGCCGAACCCGCGCGCGTACCCTTCGATCTCGCGCTGGATGTCGCGCAAGTGGGGCGGTAAGCGAGTATCCTTATTCTCGTTCACGCTAAGAGCCCTTGCCGAGGAAATCTTTGATGGAGGCATAGATAGCGTCTTTATTTGCTATCTCGCTGAGGGCGACGTTCTCCACGCCTTCGAACGCCTCGCGCAGGTCCTTGATGAACTGCCCGCTCCCGTAAGGGCTCTCCACCTGGCCGTAGGCGAATTGATTGACCTTGGTCAGAATCTCGCCCTTGAGCAGCCCGACGCAGGTGCGCGTGTCGTCGGCGCTCCAGTTGTCGCCGTCGGAGAAATGGAAGGGATAGACGTTCCAGGAGCCGCTGTCGTAATCGGCGTCCATCAGCTCCTTGCACAGCTTGTAGGCGCTGGAAATCATGGTCCCGCCCGACTCGCGGGTATGGAAGAAGGTCTCGCGATCCACCTCGCGCGCCACCGCGTCGTGAATGATATAGCGCGTCTCCAATCCCTTGTAGTTGGCGCGCAGCCAGGTATCGATCCAGAAGCTCTCGATGCGGACGATCTCCTTCTGCTCGTCGCCCATCGAGCCCGACACGTCCATCATGTAGATCACCACCGCGTTCGATTGCGGCAGCTCGGTGAGGCGCCAGCTCCGGTATCGCTTGTCCTCGCGCACCGGCACCACGATGGGGACCTTGGGATTGTAGGTCCCGGTGGCAATGCTGCGTTTCAAAGCTTGCTTGTAGGTCCGCTTGAAATGGCGCAGCGACTCGGGGCCGGTGGTGTGCACGCCGGTGTATTTCACCTTCGGCGTGGTGATGTTCTTCTTGCCCTTGCTCTGGATGCGCGGCAGCTCCAGCTCCTCGCCGAGGATGTCGGCCAGCTCGTCGAGCGAGAGATCCACCTCCAGCGAGTGCTGACCCTCGCCCTGCCCGGCCCTCCCGCGGCCGTCGCCCTCCACCGCGCCGGGCGCGAGCACGGTGCCGGGCGCGCCGTCGCCCTGCCCCACTCCGCCCTGGTCCTTGTGTCCGTAGCGGAAGTGGGGAATGTCGATGGAGGGCACGGGAATGGTGATCAGGTCCTTGCCCTTCTTCCCGATCATCTCTCCCTTCTGGATGTACTTGCGCAGGTTCTCCTTGATGCGCCCGCGGATGATCTCGCGGAACCGGGAGTGGTCCTGTTTGATCTTGAGCGGCATCAGTCCTTGGCGTCGCCGCGGGCGAAGATCGAAGCGACGAAGTTCAACACGTCGGTGCTGCAGATCTCACAATATCCATAGGACTTGATCATGCGGTCCTTGACGATGTCGATCTTCTCCTGCGTGTCCTTGTCGACCACCGAAGAGACCAGGTTCTTCAGCTTGATGCTGTCCTTCTGGTCCTCGAAGAGCTTGAGCTCCAGCGCCTTGTGCAGCCGCTCGTTGGTCCGGTAGTTGAAGGTCTTTCCTTCGATCGCCAGCGCGCCGATGTAGTTCATGATCTCGCGGCGGAAGTCGTCCTTGCGCGATTCGGGAATGTCGATCTTCTCCTCGATGGCGCGCATCAGCCGCTCGTCGGGCTCTTCGTACTGGCCGGTGTACTTGTTGCGCACCTTCTCGCGCTGGGTATAGGCCTTGATGTTGTCGATGTAGTTGCCGCACAGCTTGGCAATGGCGTCCTCGTCGGCGCTGATCGCCCGCTGCACTTCGTTCTTGACCACGTCCTCGTATTCGCCCTTCACCACCGACAGCAATTCGCGGTCGCGCTTGCGCACTTCCTCGGACGAAATCAAGGAGTGGTGCCGCAATCCGCTCTCCAACTCATTCAAGACCATGAAGGGATTGACGCAGCCTTCGCCCTTGTCGCTCACCAGCGCATTCGAGATCTTGTCCTGGATGTAGCGCGGGCTGATCCCTTCCATGCCCTCGCGCTGCGCTTCCTTGCGCAGCTCCTTGATGTTGTCCTCGGTGAAGCCGGGCAGCGTCTTTCCGTTATAGAGCTTCAGCTTTTGCAATAGCGTCAGGTTGTGCTTCTTGGGCTCCTCGAGGCGAGTGAGCACCGCCCACATCGCGGCCATCTCCAGGGTATGCGGAGCAATGTGCTTGCCGCGAATCTTGTGTGAGTTGTAATCCTTTTCGTAGATCTTCACTTCTTCGTTGAGCTTGGTGATGTAGGGGATGTCGATCTTGACGGTGCGGTCCCGCAGCGCCTCCATGAACTCATTGTTCTGCAGCTTCTTGTATTCGGGCTCGTTGGTGTGCCCGACGATGACCTCATCGATGTCCGTCTGAGGGAACTTCTTGGGCTTGATGCGGTGCTCCTGCGAGGCGCCGAGCAGGTCGTAGAGGAACGCCACGTCCAGCTTCAATACCTCGACGAACTCGATCAATCCGCGATTGGCGATATTGAACTCGCCGTCGAAGTTGAACGCGCGCGGATCGCTATCGGACCCATACTCGGCGATCTTGCGATAGTTCACGTCGCCGGTGAGCTCGGTCGAGTCCTGGTTCTTCTCGTCCTTGGGCTGGAAGGTGCCGACGCCGATCCGGTCCTTCTCGGAAAGCAGCAAGCGGCGCACGCGCACGTGCGACATCACCTTGGCGAAGTCGCCTTTGTACTCCGTCATCAGGTCCTTGAAGATGAGCCGCGACGCCGGGCAGAGGTCGCCGCCCACCGGAATCTTGAAGCCGGTGTCGGGCGGGCAGAGATCGGCGAAGACCTTCTCGCGCCACTCCTCGGGGATGCAGAGCAGCGGGTCTTCGTTCATGGGCGTGGGGAACTTCTCGGTGTACGCCACGCCGTCCGGGCCCTTCTTCTCCAGGACCCAGGTGAAGGTGTAGAGCGCGCCCTCGGGCGTGCGCGAGTACTCCTCCAGGCCCTTCTTCAGGAGCCGCACGATGGTGGACTTCGACGACCCCACCGGCCCGTGCAGCAGGATGACGCGCTTCTCGGTGCCGTAGCCCTGCGCCGCGCTCTTGAAGACGTTGACCAGCTTCATCAGCGGCACGTCCAGGCCGTAGACCGCGTCGCGGCCGCCGTTGGGCTCGTCGTGGAAGAAGTGGTAGCGGATGAGCCGCTTCTTGTTGTCGATGTACTCCGTCTTGCCGTGGCTCAAGATCATGTCGTAGATGCGCTGGAACGCCGTGCGCGTCACGCGCGGGTTGTCGCGCACCATCTTGAGGTAATCGTCGAACGAGCCCTCCCAGTGCAGCTCCTTGAAGCTGATCTTGTCCTGCAGGGCGGCAATGCGCGAGACGAGGTTTGCGTCTCCGGGCTCACGGAAGTTCTGCATGTCTCATCCCCTCTGGCGTGGGGCGCCAATTCCAACGTAGCGCCGTGCGATCTTCATAGCAATGCACGCGCCCTCCGGACCGGCTGCGTGCAGACAAGGAAGCGCTGGCCGGTCCCGGACCGGCTGGCACTCGCGTTCGCCGTGTGCTTACCTGACGAACACTCCGATGATTGAGCATCAGAGGGAGAACAGCAATGCGCAACCGGATCTTTCCGCTGCTGGCGTGCGCGGCCGCGGCGGCCTTCGGACAGGACAATCCGCCGCAGCCGCGGCCAAGGCCTCCGGCGGAGCTGGCCGAGTTGAAGCCTTTTTTGGCCAGCACCAGCTGCGCAGGCGAAACGGAGGCGTCTGCGGTGGGGCCGGCACATCCCACGCTGGGCCAGGCGGTCGGCTCGATGAGCCAGAGCGGGTTCTGGCTGCAGTTGCGCTACGTGGAGAAGAAGACCAAGGACAACCCGCTGGCCACCTCGTCGGAAGAGCGCTGGAGCTACGATCCGGGCCTGAAGAAGTACGTCGCGCTGCTCTGGGACAGCTTCGGCGGCTACGGCACCGGCACCTCGCCGGGATGGGAGGGTGACACGCTGACCTGGACCGGCGAAGTGAGCATGAACGGCCAGAAGCTCCCCTACCGGCAGACGTTCACCCGCGCCAAAGGGGCCATGACCGAGACCTGGGAGATGCAGTCCAACGGTGCGTGGGCCAAGCTGACCTCGGGCACGTGCAAGCCGCGCGGCAAGTAAAGACGCTCTGGTTCGCGCTCGCGGTGGCGGGCGCGGCGCGCGCGTTGCCGCTCCTCTTCGGCTATGAGCATTACGGCGACGCGCCGGTGCGCATCGAGCTGGCCGAGCAATGGGCGCGCGCCCCGCACTTGTGGCACGGATTCGTCGAGACGTACCAGTATGGGCCGCTGCACCTGACGCTGCTCGGGCTGCTCGGCCGGCTGCTCGGCGACCGGGTGATCGGCGCGCGGCTGCTCTCCTTGGGCTGCGGGCTTCTGAGCGTGGGCTTGCTCTGGCTCATCGCTCGCCGCGAGCGCGGAGAAGACGCGGCGATGTGGGCGGCGCTCGGGCTTGCGCTCTCGCCCTTGCACATCCAGGCCAGCACCACCGGCGCCAGCGAGGCCGTCTTCCTGGCGCTGTTCCTCCTCGCGCTCTTGCGGCTGCTCGAGGACCGCGTGATCCGCGCCGCGATCCTGCTCGGCGCGGCGGGGCTGGTGCGCTACGACGGCTGGCTTTTCGTCCCGCTCTTCGCCGCGCTGCTCCTTTACCGCCGCCGCGACCCGTACCGCGCGGCCGGATTCTGCGCTCTCGCCGCCGCGCCCGCGCTGGCCTGGATGTGGATCAACGCGCGCTACGCCGGCGATGCGCTAGCGCCGCTGCGCTACATCGACCGCGACCATCGCGCGCTGGCGCAGATGATGCTCTCCTGGTTCGGCCAGCTGCGCTGGCGTCTGTATGGCCTGGCGTATTTTCCGGTTGCCGTTTGCGTGGTGGTCACGCCCGTGCTGGGCATCTTCGCCCTGCGCGGGGTCGCTCGCGCTCTGTGGCGGCGCGAGCCCGGGTGGGATCTGGCCGCGCTGGCCTGGATTCCCGCCGCGTACTTCACCTTCCGCACGGTGGTGCTGGCCGACTTCCGTCCCATGGCGCGCTACGCGATGGTGGCGGCGGCCATCTCGCTCCTCTTCGTCGAGGTGGGCCGCTTCCGAAGGCTCGCGATGGCGGTGCTCATCGCCACGCCGCTCGCGCTCTTTGCTCTCTCCTGGAACCGCAACGGCGCGCTGGCCGAATGGGCGCGGCCGCTCTCGCCGGTGAGCTCCTTGCCGCCGGGCATCGCGCAGGCCGCCGAGTGGCTGCGGCACGACGCGCGGCCCGACGACGTGGTCTTGCTCGACTCGGTCTGGGACTACCTCGACATCCCGCTCGCCTTCGCCGCCGGCCTGCCCGACGAGCAGTGGATCCGCGCCTCCTGGACCGACGACTTCGAGCAGCGCCTCTCGCGCCACAGGCCCACGCTGGCGGTGCTCCTCTACCAGGGCAAGCTGGGCGACTGGACGCAAGACCGCTTCGACTTCCGCGGCCAGCGCTTCTGTGTGCAGCAGCGCTTCGTCTACGCCGCCATCTACCGCCGCTGTCCGCGCCAAGTGGTAGAATGAAGTCGATGGGCGAACCGGCTGACGACGACGACCCGGGATATGCCTACCTCTGCGTCGAGCCTCCGCCAGCGTCCGACGAGCTGGAGGGTACCGAGGACGGCGTGATGGAGGGCGCGCGCAAGGTGCGCGAGGCCGCTCCCGCCGAGGCGGCCGATCTCATGACCGCGCTGCAGGACGCCTACGATCGCTGGCGCGCGCACATCGTCGAGCAGGTGCGGCAGGGCGCGCTCGACTCCGACGAAGTGAAGTCGTTCGCCCGCAAGGTGCAGCAGGCCGCGCTGGTGCAGGTGAACATGCCGCAGGGGTCGGCCAATCTGAAGGGCTCGGACTACCACGACGCCGCGATGAAGACGGCCGCGCTGGTGAGCGTGGCCGACAAGGACGCCACCACCGAAGCCGTCTGCGAGAGAAACCCGCTCCTCTGCGTGCCGCGCGTGGCCAAGGGCCCCTCGCTCGACGACGCCAAGAAGCGCGGCATCCAGACCAAGACCGTCACCATCGGCGACCCCAAGACCGGCACCGCCACCGGCGAGGCGCGCACCGACGTGGTGGTGGTCTTCTGCCCCGGCGTGGTGCGCACCAACGTGGAGTTCGGCGCGCAAGGGAAGGTCGCCCTCGAGCTGGGGTTCGCCTCTTCGCGCGCCGAGACCGGCACCTTCATCGACGCCGAGGTCAACTCCAAGGCGGTGGCCGACGCGGTGAAGCGCGGCAAGGACCTGGTAGGCAATCCCGACGCCAAGATCATCCTGGTCGGCTACAGCCAGGGCAACACCAACCTCTACGCCTTCTTGCGCGACAAGGACGGCGCCTGGGAAGACCTGCGCAGCTCGGTGATCGCGGTGCACGACATGCACAGCGCCGCCAACGGCTCGCGCTTCGCCGACCTGGCGTTCGCGGTGGGGCGCTACCTGGGCAGCGACGATGCGCCCTCCGCCGAGGACCTGGCGCTGTTGCAGGCGCTCTACAAGTCCGAGGCGCAGAACTGGCACCTGCCGGAGAAGACGCTGGAGACCTCTTCGCAAGATCTGCGCAAGGCGCTGCACGACCTGCGCGTGGTCATCCGCGACGTGGACAAGGTGGCCGCACCGGTGATGAAGAAGCTCGGCCTGCACTCGTTGACCGAGGCGGAGCTGGGGCAGACGCTGCTCAAGTTCGCGGTGAGCCAGGACGATCTCACGCAGCACTTCATCGACAAGGGCGGGCTGGCGGCGAAGGCGGCGGCCAAGTTCATCAAGCCGCTGTGGGACAAGATCACCTCTTCGAAGGCGCGAGAGGCGCTCCAGAAGGGCCTGCTCCACGACATGCTGCTCATCTATCTCGACGGCGGCCTGCGCTCGCTCAGCACGCCCTACGGCGGCGAGCTGATGACCGACTCCGCGCTCGCCGACCACGCGGCGGGCGTCTTCATCTTGAATTCGGTGGGCGCGGTGCCGGTGGGGCGCGAGATGGAGCTGGTGCCGCCCAGCCAGCGGCTCAACTACATCTTCTTCAACGACGGCGGCTGGGACAACGACTACCAGGTGGCGCTCGCCGACCAGAAGCTGGAGGGCCGGCTGAAGAACGCCTGCGATTGCTACACCCAGGCCATCGGCCACTGGGGCGTGGCGGGCGTGCTGGTCCCGGTGGACCATCCGGCGACGTACTTCAAGGACTTCTCTCCGCCGGGGCTGACCCGCTCGGCGCTCGTCACGCTGGGCGAGCTCGGCATCGTCTGAGGGTGAAGACTACCCGCGTTTGTGTCTGAAGTACTCCACCTGGAACTTCTGCACGTTCTTCTCGTGGCACTTGAGGTCGGGGCAGAAGACGCTGGTGCCGTCGTTTTTGGATACGAAGTATAAATCATTGCACTGCGCCGGGTGGAGCGCCGCATCGAGCGCCGCCTGGCCGGGGTTGGCGATGGGTCCCGGCGGCAGCCCTTGCACCAAGTAGGTGTTGTAGGGATGCGGCCGGAGGAGATCTTTTTTCCTCAAGTTACCGTCCCAGGAGAAGTCGTTGGCGAGCAGCACCGCGTAGATGACGGTGGGGTCGGTCATGAGCCGCATGCCTTTGCGCAGGCGGTTGTGGAAGACGCACGAGATGCGCGGCCTCTCTTGCGGCTGCCCCGTCTCCTTCTCCACGATGGAGGCGAGCGTGACTGCCTCGCGCTCGTCCAGCTTCACCGAGGCGAGCCGCTGCGGCTGCGCCTGCGCCCAGGCCTTCTGGAAGCGCGCCACCATCGCCTGCACCACGCCCAGGCAGCCCGCGCCGCGCGCGAGCGAGTAGGTGTCGGGGAAGAGGTAGCCTTCCAGCGTCGGCCCGGGGACGCCGAACTTCCGCGGCGAGGCGGGATCGCGCGCGAGCTTGACGAAGTCGGCGGCGGGACAGAGGCCGGTCTCGTCGACCACCTTGGCGATCTCGTCGGCGCGCAACCCCTCGACGGCGGTGAAGCGGTAGAGCTTGACGTCGCCGCGGATGAGCTTGCCCAGCACCTCGTCCGGCATGAGAGCGCCTTCGAACTCGTACTCTCCCGCCTTGGTGCGCGCGCCGCGCCGGAACCAGTGCAGGTGCGTGTAGAAGCGCTGCTCGTCGGCCACCACGCGCGCCTCGGCGAGGAGCCGGGCGAGGGCGTGCGGGCCGGTCCCGGTCGGTACCAGCACCGTGCGTGTGCCCTCGCCGAAGGGAGCGCTGGCGAAGTTGCGCTCGTCGGCCAGGCGCCAGGCGAGAAACGCGAGCGCGGCGAGGACGGCGACGGCCAGCGGCCACAGGACGGCGCGTCTCATCGGCGCAACAGTAGCGTCACGCAAGCCCCGACTCCAGCGAAGCCAGCTCTTCCTGCTTGTGGTCCCAGCGCGCGTAAAGCTCGTCGAGCTTGCGCGCCGCCTCCTGGTAGGCCTTCACCACCGGCGTCGAGCGCAGCGGATCGGCGAACAGCGCCGCGTCGGCGAGCTGCGCCTCCGCCTGCTTCTTGGTCTGCTCGAGTTGCGCGATGCGCAGCTCCAGCTCGGCGATCTGCTTCTTCGTCGGACCCAGCATGCGCTCGCGCTGCTCTCGCTCGAGCGCACGCTCTCGTCGCGACTGAACGCCCTGCGAGACCTGCGCGGTCCGCTGCTCCGGCGCGCGAGCGGGTTTCTGGCGGGCCGACCAGTCGTCGAGATCGCCGGGCTGCGCGTCGATCTTGCCGTCTTTCACTTCCCACACTTGCGTCGCGAGGCCGTTGACGAAGCTGCGGTTGTGCGAGACGAAGAGCAGCGTTCCTTCGTAGCGGGTGAGCGCGTCGATCAGCGCTTCCGAGGAGTCGAGGTCGAGATGGTTGGTCGGCTCGTCCATGAGCAGGAAATTCGACGGCACCACGAGCAGGCGCGCCAGCGCCACCCGCGCCCGCTCGCCGCCCGAGAGCACGCCGATGCGCTTCTCCACCTCGTCGCCGGAGAAGAGGAACGAGCCGAGCACGCCGCGCACCCAGCTCTGCGGCTCGGTCGGCACCAGAGAATGTACTTCCTCTAAAATTGTCCGCGCGGGGTCGAGCGACTCGGTGTGGTGCTGCGCGAAATAGCCGGCGATCACGTTGTGGCCCAGCGTCACGCTTCCTGCGTCGGGCGGGAGCTCCTGCGCCAGCAGCTTCAGCAGAGTGCTCTTGCCCGCGCCGTTGAGGCCGATCACCGCGATGCGATCGCCGCGCAGCACCTGCGCGTCCAGGTCGCGGTAGATGGTTTGCGGCCCGTATGACTTGCCCACCTTTTCGAGCCGCGCCACCTCGCGGCCGCTGCGCGGCGCCTCCGGAAACCGGAAGGAAACCGTGGCGTGCTCTTCACGCACTTGCACCAGCTCTTCCTTCTCGAGCAGCTTCACCCGGCTCTGCACCTGCCGCGCCTTGGTGGCCTTGGCGCGAAAGCGCTCGATGAACGCCTGCATCTGCGCGCGCCGCTTCTGCTGGCGCTCGGCCTGCGCCATGAGGTGCTCCTCCTCGGCGGCGCGCAGCTCGAGGTAGCGCTCGTAGTTGCCGGCGTAGCTGCGCAGGCCTTCCGGCTCGAAGGAGAGGACGCGGTCGATCTGCCGGTCGAGGAACTCGCGATCGTGCGAGACGAGGAGCAGCGCCTTGCGCGAGCGCCGCAGGAAATCGTCGAACCATTCCAGCGTCGGCACGTCGAGATGATTCGTCGGCTCGTCGAGCAGGAGCAGCTCCGGATCCTGCAGCAAGAGCGCCGCCAGCGCCGCGCGCATGCGCCAGCCGCCCGACAGCTCCGCCGCCGGCCGCTCGAACTCCTGCTGCGCAAACCCCAGCCCGCTGAGAATCTCCTCGGCCCGGTGCCGGCCGTAGAGCTGATCGTGGTGCAGCAGCTCCTCGTGCAGCTCGGCCAGCTCCCCGCCCAGCTCGACCTGTGCCGCCTCGTCCATCGCCTGCGCCAGCGCTGCTTCCGCCGAGGCGATGCGAGCCATGAGCCAGGTCCTCCCCGGCACGCTGGCCAGCACGCCGTCGATCAGCGCTCCGGGAGGCAGCTCGGAAAGCTCCTGCGGCAGGTACGCCGCGCGCGCCTTGCGCACCAGCTGCACGCTGCCCGCGTCGGGCTCCAGGGTCCCGGCGAGGATCTTCATCAGGGTGCTCTTGCCGCTGCCGTTGGGGCCGATGAGTCCCACCCGATCGTGATGGCCGAGCGCGAAGCTCGCGTCCTCGAGCAGCAACTTGGGCCCGTAGCGGAGCGAGAGAGCGCGCGCGTGCAGAAGCGACACCTATCCCGCCTCCACTTTTCCGCGCAGGGTACGTAAGCTATATGTAGTATACGAAATCACAAAAGGCATGCCGACAGCCCACCAGGCCAGTCCGACGCGCAGGCCGTGCTCGCCCGCGGCGGCGGTGGCGGCGGTGACCGCCCACGCCGGATCCAGCGTGGAGGGCAAGAGCACCGGGTACATTCCCGCCGCGGTGGCGGCCAGCGTGCCCGTGAGGAAGGCGGCAGAAGAGAGAAAGGCCAAAAGCTCGCGCCCGCGCGCGCGAAACCAGAAGGCGCCGGCGAGACCCAGCGCCGCGACCAGCGCGAGCGGCCACGCCCACGGTCGCGCGCCGAGCTGTCGATAGATCTCGGGCCGCACCAGCTCGGTGGCGAGAATGCCTCCGAGACCCAACGCCGCAACCGCGGGCCACAGCACGCGCGCCGCCTGCAGCGCGCGCTCGCGCACCGCGCCCTGGTTGCGCCAGACGAGAAAGAGCGAGCCGTGCGCCGAGAGGGTCACCAGCGCGAACACGCCGAGGCCGAGCGTGTACCAGTCGAGCACTCCCGCGTGCCCGCGCACGCGAAAGTTGGTGAACCACGCCGCCATGAAGGTGCCGTTCGCGTCCAGCGGCACGCCGCGCAGCACGTTGCCCAGCGCCGCGCCCAGCACCACCGCCATCAGCGCGCTCGAGACGCAGAGCGCGGCGTCCCAGAACTGGCGCCAGAGCGGGTCGGCCAGGTGCGAGCGCAGCTCGATCGACACGCCGCGGACGGCGAGCAGCCACAGCACCAGCATCAGCGGCAAGTAGAAGCCCGAGAACGCCGCGGCGTACGCCTGCGGAAACGAGAAGAAGAGCACGCCGCCGCCGGCGATGAGCCACACCTCGTTGCCGTCCCAGACCGGGCCGATGGCGGCCAGCACCTCGCGCCGCTCGCGGTCGTTGCGCGCGACGAACAGGTGCAATGCGCCGGCGCCGAAGTCGAATCCATCGAGCACCACGTAGACCGCGAACATCAGCGCGACCACCGCGTACCAGAAGGCGCTCATGAGGCGTGCTCGGGGCCGTGCGCGATCTCGCGGCCGACCAGAAAGAGGAAGACGATGGAGAGCAGCGCATAGAGGCCGCAGAACCCCAGCGTGGTGAACGCCACGTCGCCGGCGGCCACCTGCGGCGAAGTTCCCTGCGCGGTGCGCATCAAGCCGTAGATCAGCCACGGCTGCCGGCCGAGCTCGGCCACCATCCACCCCGCGGTGTTGGCGATGTACGGGAAGGGAATCGCCAGCATCAGCGTCCACAAGAGCGGCCGCGAAGAAGCGAGCCGCCCCCGCCGCAGCTCCACCGCCGCCGCGCCCATCACCAGGATGAACAGCGTCCCCAGCCCGACCATCACGTGGTACGCGTAGTAGAGCAGCTCGACGTTGTCGGGCCACTGCTCGCGCGGAAAGTCGGCGAGGCCATGTACGGTGGACCCGAACGATCCATAGGCGAGGAAGCTGAGCGCGCCCGGCACGAAGATGGGGTTCTCCAGCCGCTGCCCATCCACGTCGGGCTGGCCGATGATGGCCAGCTCGGCGAACTTCTCCGACTTGAAGACGCCCTCCATCGCCGCCAGCGCGATGGGCTGGTGCTCGGCGATGAGCTTTCCCTGCCGGTCGCCGGTGGGAAATAGTTGTAAAACACAAGCAATCAATCCCGCGACGACGCCCACCCGCAGGCTGGGAGCGGCCTGCGCGGCGCGCCCCTGCAGCGTCCAGAACGCCGCCACGCCGGCCACCGCGAAAGCGCCGGTGATCACCGCGCCGCTCTGGTTGTGCGCGTATTGCCAGAGCGCCCAGGGGCTGAGCACGAATTCCCAGAAGGCCGCGATCTGCAGCTTGCCTGCGGTCAGCGCGTACCCCACCGGGTGCTGCATGAAGGCATTGGTGGCGATGATGAAATAGCCGGAGATCCACGCGCCTGCGCAGAGCGCGGCGACCGCCCAGGTGTGCGCGCGGCGCGAGAGCTTCTTCTCGCCGTAGATGACCAGCCCCAGGAAGGTGGACTCGAGGAAGAACGCGAAGGTCCCCTCCATGGCCAGCGTCTGGCCGATCACTCCGCCCGAGAAGGCCGAGAAGCGCGACCAGTTGGTGCCGAACTGGAATTCCATCGGGATGCCGGTCACCACCCCGATGGCGAAGTTGATGCCCAGGACGCGCAGCCAGAATCGCGCGCTGTCGTCCTCGCCGCGCAGCTTGAGGATGAGCGCCAGGAGCGCGAGCCCCATGGTGAGCTGCGGGAAGAGATAGTGGAAGGTGATGGTGAAGCCGAACTGGATGCGGTGCCAGAAGAGCGGGTCGGTCACGGCGATCCTTCCAGCATGAGCTTGCGCATCCGCTCCAGGGCCTGCTCGGTCTTCTCCACGTACGAATTCTTCGCGCCGGTGCGCTGCGCGACGTCGATGGTCTCTTGGTAGATGTGGATCGCCTTCTGGATCAGGTTGCGCACGCGCGCGCGCAGCTCTTCCTGGTAGAGCGCGCGCTGGTCGTCGGAGAGGCCGGACGGGAGCGGCGCGCCGACCATCTCGTCGTGCAGCGCTTCGTACAGCTCGCCGATGCGGAAGCCAGCCGCGGTGGCCCACTCGCCGTCGCCGCGGCGGATGCAGCGCAGGTAGTGGCCCTGCGCCGAGAGCAGGAACTGCGCTTTCTGCTCCAGCGCGTCGGCGAGCGCGTGCTCGTCCATGGCGGCGGGATCGAGCGGCAGCGCGCGGAAGCTGCCGCGGTACGCCTCGCCCAGCCAGAATTCGGCCTGCGCGGGCAGCGAAGGATCGATCGCCTCCTGTGCCGACTGCTTGTCGTAGATCTCCAGCGCATCGCGCAGCAGAAGCTCGCCCTCGGCGCGCGCTCCCGACTCCACCTTGCAAACGCCCTCCTGCATCAGCGCCGCGGCGCGGGCCACCGCCGGCAGCCCCGGCCGTTGCGCGAGCGCGTGCAGCCGCGCCGCCGCCTCCACGAGCTTCCCCTCGTCATGCTCCTGCCGGGCGGCGTCGAGCTCGCGCTGCACCGGGTCGGGCGCAGCGGTGATCACTTCCGGCTCGGTGAACTCGACCCGCCGCTGCGGCGCGTGCGCGCAGGCGCAGAGCGCGAGGGCGAAGGCAGCGCGCTTCATCCCATGACGGTGACCACCAGCTTGCGGTTGCGCGGCCCGTCGAACTCGCAGAAGTAGATGGCCTGCCAGGTCCCGAGCGCGAGCTTGCCGCCCTGCACCGGCACGGTTTCGGAAAATCCCACCACCGCCGCCTTGGCGTGCGCGTGCGCGTTGCCTTCCTCGTGCTTGTAGTACTTCTCGTTGGCCGGCACCGCGCGCTCCAGCGCATTCAAGATGTCGGTCTGCACGTCGGGGTCGGTGTTCTCGTTGATGGTGACCGCGCCGGTGGTGTGGCCGCAGAAGACGGAGCAGAGGCCGTTCTGCACCCCGCTCGCCGCCACCACCGCGCGCACCCGCTTGGTGACGTCGATCATCTCCTGCTTCTTGGTGGTGGGCAGTTCCAGGGTCTGGGTGTGGAGCATCAGTCTTCTCCGGAGAGGTACCGATCGATCTGCCACAGACCGGCGAGGTCGTGCACGTCCTTGCGCAGCCGCGGTACGGAAAAGAGCGGAACGCCGCGCAGCGCCTGGTGCAGCCGCTCCACCTCGCGCCGGTCGAGGTCGGCGAGAGTGGCCTGCTCATTCAGCGTCTGGCAGAGACGCTCCGAGAGCAACGGCGAGCCGGTGTCCTTGATCTGCGCCAGCTGCAGCGCCTCCTTGAGCGCCGGCAGGTTGTCGGGCCCGCCGTGCCGCCGCGGGTCGCGCTGCACGCGGTTGACGATCACCGCCGCAGTGCCGATGCCGTCTTTGTGCAGCGCCTGGTGGAAGAAGAGCGCCTCCTGGGTGGTGTGCGGATTGGGCGAGGTCACCAGCACGAACGCCGCCTCCCGAGAGGTCAAGAGCGCCTTCACCTTCCCGGCGCGCTCCTTGAAGCCCTCGTACATTCCCTCGAAGGCCATCATGAAGCCGGCCAGGTCGCGCAGGAAGTCGCTGCCGGTGAAGCGCGCCAGCGTGCGCAGCACCAGGCCGGAGGGCGCAGCGAGCAGCTTGAACCCGAACTTTCCCGCTCTCAGCATCGGCCCCAGCACGATGCGCATGGCGTTGTTGTCGAGCACATCCAGAATGCGGTCGGCGGCGTGGAGGAAGTCGAGCGCGTTGGAAGTGGGCGGCGTGTCGAGCACCACCAGCTCGAAGCGGCCGCTATTATAAACTTCATATACTTTCTCCATGGCCATGTACTCGATGCTGCCCGCCATGGCGGTGGAGAGCGTCTGGTAGAGCTGGTTCTCGAGGATGGCCTTGGCCTGCTCGGCCGAGCGCGCCTGTCGCCGCACCAGATCGTCCCAGGTGTGCTTGAGGTCGAGCATCATCGCCCACATCTCGCCGCGCGGGTGCAGGCCCGCCTGGGCGAAGAGAGACGGCTCGATGCGCGTCTCCTCGTTGCCCATCTCTTTGAGGCCCAGGCTGTTGGCCAGCCGCCGCGCGGGATCGATGGTGAGGACCAGCGTGCGCTTGCCGTCCATGGCCGCGCGCAGCGCCAGCGCCGCGGCGGTGGTGGTCTTGCCCACGCCGCCGGAGCCGACGCAGCACAAGATCTTGCGCCCGCGCACCGCGTCCGCGAAGTTCACAGAGCGCCCTCGATGGCGTGCGCGACGCGGTCGATAGCCTGCACGCCGAAGCTGCGCTCGAAGAGATAAGGCACCCGCGTGAGCGGCCGCGGCACCGCTTCGCGCAGCACGCCTTCGTACTGCGCCGAGAGCTGCGCGCGCGCCTCGTGGTTGTCGGCCGCCTCGCCCGCCGCCGCCAGGAGCGGCCCGCCGCGCGTGGCCTGCAGAAGCTCCTGCGGTGAGAAGCGCGAGTCGAAGGTGCCGTTGAGGAAGAGAGGACCGTCGGGAAAGTTGCGCGCGCGCAGCGCGCGGTCGAGCTCGATGGCCTCGTTGGCCGGCATCTCCTCCGGCAGGGTGACCACGCAGACGCCGCAGCGTTGCGGGTCGGCGAGCAGCGACTGCATCCCGCGCATGTCGCGCGCCAGCGGTCCCTCCTGCACCAGCCGCAAGAAGACTTCGGGGACGCTGAGGAAAGTGAGCCCATGTCCGGTGGCCGGCGCGTCCAACACCACCAGGTCCCAGCGCAGCCGGCCGCGCTCCATCTCGCGCGAGGCGTGCCACCACACCTTGCCGAGCATGACGATCTCGGCCAGCGACGGCGCGGCGGCGAGGAAGTAGCGCGCGGCCGCGTTCTCGAAGGCAATTTTATACAAAGTTTCATACTTGATGGTCATGAGCGCGTACTCGCGCATGGCCTCGCGCGGCCGCACGTGCACGCTGTGGAGGTTGGGCAGGAGCTCGCGGATCTGCGTGCCGCTCGGCGGCCGTCCGAAGAAATCGGCGACGCGCTCCTTGGCCACCACTTCGCAGACCAGCGTCTTCTTGCCGCGCCGCGCGGAAGCGAGCGCGATGGCGGCCGAGAGCGTGCTCTTGCCGGTGCCGCCCTTGCCGGTCACCACGACCAGGCGGCGATCGAGGAGGCCGGACATGGGGCGCGGGAATCTAGCAGGCTTGACTTGCTCGGGCGAGGCTTAGATAACCGGCCGATGCTGCGAGAAAACCCGATGTTCAAGAAGATGATCGCCACCGGCGAGGAGCGGATGAGCAAGATCGCCTCCCAGCTCCTGGGCAACGAGAAGTTCATGGGCGCGCTGCAGAAGGCGGTCAGCGCCGGCCTGGAAGTGAAGGCCACCGCCGAGCGCGCGGCGCAGACGGCGCTGGGGGCGATGAACATCCCGACCTCGGGCGACGTGCGCAAACTCGAGGGCAAGATCGAGGAGCTGGAGAAGGTGTTCGAGGCGCTCTCGGCCAAGATCGCCGACCTGCAGAAGAAGGAACCCGCGCCTCCGCCGCCGGCCGCGCAACCTCCAGCGCACTAGGAAAGCTCGCAACGCCTGCGTGGACACCCCAGCACATGAGCCGCTCAAGCCGATGCTTTGCGTCGGTACCATGTAGCTGACAAAGGTGTTGGCCAGGTGATGGGTCCGAATGTCCGCGCTTCTCGAGTACATCGCTGCAGTCGGTGATCGCCTTACTTGGGCTGTGGGAGCGGGCAAGGCGAAAGAGCGTCACTTGGCGCGCCTACTTCTCGCTCGCTGCGGCGCTCCTGTTCTTCGCAACATTCGTCGCGTGGAAGGAGAACCACTCGGAAGGGGAGACGCGGCGCTGGCGGTCGCTGGCGGATGCCCGCGCAGCAAACCACTGGCCGTGCGCGTGCTGGCAGAGTTCCTCACCGAGGGAACTGCTCTCAAGACGTTTTCGCAGAGCGCCTCCGACCCTGAAAGACATGACCTGGCTCAACGAGCACGAGCACACTCTGAGGTTGTGGCTGGACGGCCGAATTGAATCGCTCACGCAACTGATTGCAGAGCTGCGCGACTGACTTTTCGACTCGGAGTTGCGCTTCTTCGGCGCGGCTTTGCCATGACGGGATGGTACTCCAGCGAGGGTGCCGCGCAGCCGGACTCAGCCTGACCAGTAGGCAACCGGTAGTGGGCCGGCCCGGCTCCGCCGCCAGCCGATGCTGAGCAGCCACGTGCGCGGCCGCTCGAGTGGCCCCGCGCAGACGTCAGCCTGCGGGGACACTCGAGCGTGAAGCACGAAGTTGTCCAGCACGTACCGCACCGCCCGCCGCACCTCGGCGGGAGTCCGCAATTCGCGCGCGAAATAGTGATCGGCAAAGACGCGCCCGTGCCGGGCAGCGACGCGGTTTACGGCGCGGGCGACCCGTACCGCCAGCCCCTGCATCCCGCGCGAGAGCGTGAGCTTGTCCGCCGCCTCGACGATGAGGTGGATGTGATTGCCCTGCACGGAGTAGTGCGTCGCGCGGAAATCCGCCCGCAGGGCGGATATCAGCGCGTGCCGGACCGCAGAGAAGATTTCCCCGCGCCGCAACGGCGGCGCGTCCGCCCGCGCGCGTAGGACCACGTGCAGCGGGAACCGTTGCACGTGTTGCGGCCGCGTCTTGTGCGAAACGCGCCGCAGCCGCCCCTGACGCTTGCGCCCCGCGCCTTTCCTCCTCCCGCCCCACGTCGGCAACTCGAGCTGTGGTCCTTTCATCTTGATTGGGGATTGTATTTTCTCATGCGCCCGATTGCAACCGAAATCGTCGTGAATGCCTAGGTGCAATGACGGGGGCAGCCCAGCCGCGTTGGAATGCGCAGACTCTGCGCGCCGCTCGCGGCCGTCCGGGCTAGTGATTGTGCGGCGCGACGAGCTGCCGCAGCGTCGAGAGCGGATCGCCGAGGAGCCGCCCCTGAAGGCGCAAGATCGCGAGCGCCAAGCAACCGACGACCAGCACGCTCCCGAGAAGCCAAGCGATTCTCTTCAGTGACACCCGCCCGCCTGGACTCTCGGGTCCAAGGCGACCAAGGCAATGACCATCGGGAGGCCCAGAAGCATCCCGACGACTCTCGTGGTCAGGGACGTCGCTCGTTGGTGAACAGCGTTCACCGGCGCTCTCCGAAGAAGTGAACGGCGTTCGCCAAAGCTTCCCGCTCAGTGCGCCGTCGCCGCCCGCACTGGCGGCGGCGGGAGCGACTGCTTGAACACCGTCCAGGTGCGCAGCGTGTCGAGGGCGACCTTGAGCTGCGTGTCGTCGTGCGGGTCGTCCGCCGCCGCCGGCTGCGGCCGAGGCGGCGCCACCGCGGCCACCGGCTGCACCGAGGCGTCCTCCCCCTTGAAATGCCCCGGCAGGCTCTGCTCGCGCGGCGCGTCCTCGTCGCTGGCCAGGGCCTTGACCCAGACATCGGGCGCGATGCCGCGCTCCTGGATGCTGCGGCCCGACGGCGTGTAGTAGCGGGCGATGGTCAGCTTCAGCCCCGACCCGTCCTCCAGCTCGATGACCGTCTGCACGCTGCCTTTGCCGAACGTCTGCGTCCCGATCACCACCGCGCGCCCGGAATCCTGCAGCGCGCCCGCCACGATCTCCGAGGCGGAAGCCGTGCCGCCGTCGACCAGCACCACCATCGGGTAGCGCGGCTCGGTGTCCTTGGGGTGCGCGCGCTCCACCTCGGCGTGCTTGCCGCCGCGGCCCTTGGTGGTGACGATCACGCCGCCGTCCATGAAGCGGTCGGCCACCTTGACCGCCTGGTCGAGCAGCCCGCCGGGATTGTGACGCAGGTCGAGCACCATCCCCGACAGCTCGCCGCCCGCCTGCGCGCGCATGGTGTCGAGCGCCTTGCGCAGGTACGCGTCGGTGCGGTCCTGGAAGTTCTTGATCTTCACGTAGCCGAGCTTGCGGTCGAAGAGCTTGTTCTCGACGGAGACGACGCGGATCACGTCGCGCACCAGGGTGAACACGCGCGGCTCGCTCCACGAGCCGCGCGTGGCTTTTATCGTTACCTTGGTTCCTGGCGGCCCCATCAGCGAGCGCACCGCGTCGGCCTCGTGCCATCCGCGCACCGCCACGCCGTCGATCTCCAGCAGCCGGTCGCCGGGCCGGAACCCCGCGCGCGAGGCCGGCGTGTCGTCGAGCGGCGCGACCACCACCACCTCGTCGCCGCGGTCGGCCAGCTCCAGGCCGACGCCGCCGTACTCGCCCTCGGTCTCCTCCTTGAGCGCGGCATAGGAGCGCGGGTCCATGAAGCTCGAGTGCGGATCGAGCGTGCGCACCATCCCGTCGATGGCGCCGTACAACAATTTCGTCTCGTCCACCTGCTCGACGTAGTTGTTCTCGATGAGCGAGAGCACGTGGCTGAAGACGTCGAGCTTCTGATAGGGCCCGGCGGGGTCGCGCGCCGCCAGCGCCACGCTGCAGACGCCGGCAGCGGCGGCCAGGCCGCAGAGCAGGCCGTTCCTCATTGCGCCGCCCCTCCTTTGGCGCCGGCGAGCAGCGCCGGTGCCTTGCGATGCCGCGAGAGCCACCGCTCGGGATCGAGCGGCTTCTGGCCGTCGCGCAACTCGAAGTAGAGATACGCGCCTTTCAGCGATCCGGTGTCGCCCACCGTGCCCACCTCGTCGCCGGCCTGGACGGTGTCGCCCACCGCCTTCTCCAGCTGGTCGAGATGCGCCATCAACGAGAACACGCGGTCGCCGTGGTCGATGATCAAGAGATTGCCGAATCCCTTGAACCAGCCGGCGTGCGCGACTCTTCCGCCCCAGACCGCGCGCACCGGCGTGCCCAGCGGCGCCCGTACGTCGATGCCCTTCTGCAGCGTGACGGTGCCGAAGCGGGGATCGACCGCTCGCCCGAAGCGCACCTCGATGCGGCCGCGGTCGAGCGGGAACGGCAGCCGCCCGCGCGCTTTGCGGATGGAGGCGCGCAGCGTGATCTGCGGAGCGACCAGTACCGGTGCCGCCGTAGCCGGCGCAGGTGTTGCTTTTTCCAACTCGCCCAGCCTCTGCGTCAACGCGCGCTCGGCCTCTTCCAGCTCCCGCGCCGCCTGCTCGTGCGCCGCCCTTTCTTGTTGGACCGACGCCAGGAGCCGCCGCTGCTGGCCCGCGCGATCCTCCAGCGACTTGCGCCGCTCGCCCTCGGCCTGCACGCTCGCCTCCAACTCCGCCTGCGCCGCGGCCAGCTCGTCGCGCGCCGCCTTGGCTCCGTCGGCGTGGAAGCGCAGCACCGCCAGCGCGTCGAGGTCGGCCTCGAGCAGCGCATTGAAGAGCCGCCTGCGCCGCAGGAGATCGGAGATGGAGCGCGCGCCGAGGAGGAAGCGCACGTACCCCTCGCGCCCGAGGCGGTAGCGCGCGACCAGGCGGGGGCCGAGCAGGTCGCCGGCTTTGTCCACCTGCTGCTGCGCCTCCTTGGCGCGCGCCTCCACTTGCTGGAGCCGCTGGGTCGCGGCCCGCAACCGCGCCTGCGCTGCCCGCAGCGCGCGGCCCTCTACCTCCACCTGGCGCTCCAGATCCGCGAGCCGGCCGAGGATTCCGGCCTCGCGCCCGGCCAGCTTCTGCGCCGCCGCCCGCTCTTCGGAGAGCCGCTGCTGCACCTCGGGCAGAGATTGCGCCACGGCGGCCGCGAGCAAGAGCCCGATCATGTCCGCAAGAACCTGGCGACGGCGAGCCAGCTCCCGAGCAGACCGACCAAGGCGCCCATGCCGAGCAGCGCCGCCGCGTGCACCGGCAATACTTGAGGAGCGGACATGCCCGAGGCAAAGGCGAACGCCTGCTGCGCGCGCGGCAAGAGCCACCGCTGCACGGCGGCGATCGCGCCCAGCGCCATGGCCGCGCCGATGAGCCCCTGCAGCGCTCCCTCGAGCAAGAACGGCGCGCGCACGTAGCCGTCGGTCGCGCCCACCAGCTTCATGATCTCGATCTCGTCGCGCCGCGCGTAGACGGCCAGCCGGATGGTGTTGGCCACCACCAGGAGCGCCGCGCCGAGCACCACGAAGAGCGCGCCCGCGGCGAAGGCGCGCAGCCCGCGGCCGAGCGCCTCCAGCTTGTCGAGCCACTCCCGGCCGTACTCCACTTCCGCGACGCCGGGCAGCTGCCCGAGCCGCGCCGCCAGCGCGCGCACTCCCGCGGGCGGCAGCGACTCGCGCGGGATGACCTCCAGCGAGGGCGGCAGCGGGTTCTGCGAGAGACCGTCGAGGGCGCCGGCCAGGTCGCCGAGGTCGGCGCGCAGCCGCGAGAGCGCGAGCGCGCGATCGACGTAGGCCACCTCCAGCCCGGCCTCTTGCAGCCGGACCTGCTGCGCGAGCATCCGCGCCTGCGCGTCGGGGGTGGCCTTGTCGAGGTAGAGCGTGACGCTGGCCTGCGCGCCCCACGAGGTCAACAGCGAGCGCGCGGTGAAGAGGCCGAGCACGAAAGAGGCGCCGATGAAGAGCGACAGCGCGATGGTGAGTACCGACACCAGCGAGGGCAGCGGCGCCCGCCAGAGATTGAGCGCGGCCCGCCGCGAAAGCCGCATCGCGACATGGGCGATCACGCGTCGAACACCAGCTTTCCTTTTTCGAGCGCGATGGTTCGCTTGTGGTAGCGGGTCAAGAGCGTGCGGTCGTGCGTGGCCACCACCACCGTGGTGCCGCGCGCGTTGGCGTCGAAGAGCAATTGCAAGATGCTGTCGGTGAGCGAGGGGTCGAGGTTTCCGGTGGGCTCGTCGGCGAGCAGGATGGTGGGCTCGTTGACCAGCGCGCGGGCGATCGCCACCCGCTGCTGCTCGCCGCCCGAGAGCCGCCGCGGCAGCGACGAGGCCTTGCGCTGCAGCCCCACCTGCTCCAGCCGCTTGAGCGAGCGCTCGCGGATCTCGGCGTCGGAGGCGCCCAGCACCTCCAGCGCGTAGCCCACGTTCTCCAGCACGGTGCGGTTGTCGAGCAGCTTGAAGTCCTGGAAGACGACGCCGATGTTGCGCCGCAGGAAAGGAATGCCGCTCTGCGAGATGCGGCCGATGTTGCGCCCGCCCACCAGGATCTGCCCGCTGGTGGGCGACTCGGCGCAGAAGAGCAGTTTCAAGAGCGTGCTCTTGCCCGCGCCCGAGGGGCCGGTCAGCCAGCAGAACTCGCCCTTCTCGATGCGCAGGGTGATGTCGTCGAGCACCGGGGCGTCGCCGGGGTACGCTTTCTTGACGTGGAAGAGCTGGATCACGGGCAGGTCCCCGCGTCGCAGATGTTGATGGTGCAGGAAGTCCCGCCGGGCACCGTGCAGATGACGTTGCCGGGGAGCGACGTCGAGTTGCAGCCGTAGCTCAGGCAGGTTCCGGCGAACGCGTCCTGCACTCCGCTGGCCGCGCCGGTGCACGAACCGGTCGAGGTGGTCATGGTGATCGACACGGCGCAGGTGGTGCCGTTGACGTTGACGCTGGCGGTGCCGGTCCCGCCCAGGCAGCCGTCGATCACGCCCGCGGTGGGGAGCGAGAGGGCGGTGCAGCCGGCGTCGCTGGGTCCGGCGTCGGGGCCGGCGTCGCTGGGACCGGCGTCGTGGCCGCCATCGGTGGTGTTGCCGCCGATGGGGATTTCGTTGCCGTCGCTGACGTAGTGCTCGCCCGGAGCGTAGCCCGCGCAGGCGCAGAGGAGGGCGAGCGCAACTGCGGCGAGGGCTGGGCGCATCGGCTATTTGGGCGGCTCGAGATCCGCCGAGAGGAAGGCGAGGATCACCTCGTCGAGGCTCTTCTCGCTGATCAACTCCTCGGCGAAGAGCACGGGCAGGTCCTCGTGCGGCCTTTCCACCGGGGTGTCCTGGAAAAGGCTGGGCGCCTGCGGCCGGGCGGGCGCGGGAGGAACCACCTGCGCCATGCGCGGCGGCACCATGGGCCGCGTCGGCTGCGCGGGACCTCGCGTGACCGGCGGGAGCGGCGAGCCCGGCGCGCGGGGCGCGGCGGGAGAAGCGGAAGGCGGCGACGCCTGCCACACCGGCTGCTGCACCGGCTTGGGCGGGGCGGGCTTGGCGGCCGGCGCCGGAGCGGGCGGAGTGGGTCGGGCAGGCGCGGCAGGCTTCGCCGCCGGGTTGACCGCCGCCGCAGACGCGGGCGCGGACGGATCGGTGTTGACGTAGGAGGCCTGGTTGCTCCCGTCGGCGAGCACGCCCGGCGCGTAGCTGGCGGAGAAGCGCTCGGCCAGCTCGTTGAACTCGCCCGAGACCAGCCGCTTGAGCATGTGCTTGTGCTGGCCTTCCATCAGCGACCGCACCACGGCGGCCAGGTTGGGGTCCGCCGCCTTGTCGGCGTAGCTGGTCTTCATGCTGGCGACGATGTTCCCGCCGACGAAGAGGTGGGTGATGTAGTGGGCGTGCGGCAGCCCGGAGTCCTCGGTCTGCACGTGGTAGACGCGGGGACCGTACTTGACGTTGTGGTTGAACCCCACCACCGGGGCGCCCGTCTTTGCTGTCGCCATTTTCCTCGGAGCGAGAGTTAGCAGAACACCCGCCCCTCCGCCAGAACCCCTTTTGTCGAGTGAAAAGTCCCAGAATCGACCGTCGTGCCTTCACGCGGTGAGATCCACCAACTCCACGTCGCCCACGGGCCGGCCCAAGAAGCGCTCCGCGATGGCGCGGAACCGGTCGGGGACGTCGGTGCAGAGGGTCCGGTGCGTCGGGGGAGCGCCGCCCTCGCGCAACAGGCCCTGCGCCTCGAGGAGGCTCTCGACCGCGACCGAGGTCGCTTCCGCGCTGTCCACGATGGCCACCTTGGGGCCCAGCACTTCGGCGATGGTGGCGGCGAGCAGCGGATAGTGCGTGCAGCCGAGCACGGCGGTGTCGACGCCCATCCGCCGCAGGTCGCCGAGGTAGCGCTCGGCTATGAGGTGTGGGATCTCGCCCGTCACCCAGCCCTCCTCGGCGAGCGGGACGAAGAGCGGGCAGGCGCGCGCCACCACCGAGGCCAGGGGAGCGAGCCTTCGCAAAGCCGCCTGGTACGATCCCGAGGCAACGGTCGCGGGCGTGCCCAGGATCGCGATCAGGCCGCCGCTCGATCGCGCCGCCGCCGCCTGCGCTCCCGGCTCGATGACGCCCACCACGGGGATGGGCAGCGCCTGGGCCAGCGCCGGCAGGCTGTGCGCCGAGACGGTGTTGCAGGCCACCACCAAGAGCTTGATCCCGTGCGTAGTCAGATGACGGGCCGAGAGCAGCGCGTAGCGCGTGACCACCTCGCCCGAGCGCGTCCCGTACGGCACGCGGGCGGTATCGCCGAGATAGACGGTGTGCTCGTTGGGCAGGCGCCGGAGCAGCGTGCGCAGGACCGTGAGCCCGCCCACGCCGCTGTCGAACACCCCGATCGGTGCATCCGCCCGCATAGCGCTTCGTACCACGGGTGTCACTTCGAAACGCCGACCACCGCGCTCGTGCGTGACCCTCTTCGATCCGGCGCCTACGGCGCCTCCACCAGGGGGGCGATTCGCGTCTCCCCCCTGGACCCCCCACGCGAAAAAATCACGGCGGCGATTCGGCGCTCACCGCCACGTCGGTGATCAGGCCCACCGAGAAGTACGCGCTGGGCGGATGGTGCGTGTGGAAGAGCAGGTGGCCGTTGTTGATGCCGTTGATGGCGAAGGAGTGGGTACCGGCCGTGAGGTCCTCGACCGACGCGCCGTCGGTGCCGTTGGTGTCGCAAGGAACGGTGCCGGCGTTGCTGCCGCCGTTTCCGCTGGCGTCGGGGTCGACGAAGATCTGCACCTGCGACACGCCCGCGGCCGCGCAGCTCTTGCCGTCGAAGGTCCAGGTCAAGTCGGCGCTGGCGGTGGTGGGCGCGGCCGGGGCAAGGTTGGGCGAGACCACCAGGTTCTGGCCGGCGACCACCGTCACGCTGTAGCCGTTGAGCGCGTACCGCGCGGCGCCGCCCGAGTCGAACCCGACCAGATCGAAGCTGTGGGCGCCGGCCGGGAACGGCCCGATGGTGGTGCCGTCGGTGCCCTGGGAGTCGGTGCAGGGCAGGTCGGGGCTGTTGCTGGCGCCGGTGATCACGACGTTGTCGGCGCTCACGTGCAGCGTGGTGATGCCCGCCTGCGCGCAGGTCTTGCCGTCGAAGGTCCAGTGGAAGGTGACCTCGCCGGTGGT
>Ga0307479_10001036_pt1 | contig 25188 bp, 35 predicted proteins | sample atmos_gasesECM4C_FD_203743 | JGI IMG/M metagenome (GOLD analysis project Ga0307479, IMG submission 203743) | Hardwood forest soil microbial communities from Morgan-Monroe State Forest, Indiana, United States - atmos_gasesECM4C_515 | ecosystem: Environmental > Terrestrial > Soil > Temperate... | reverse complement strand
ACGGCGTCGTGCGAGCGCCTTCCTGGTTGGGGATCACTACCGGCTCGCCGCCTTGCATAACGGCCACCACCGAGTTTGTCGTCCCCAGGTCAATTCCTATAATCTTGGTCATTGCTGCTACTCCTCCCTCAACCCAACTGTCTATCTGACATCACCTCACCCGACTGAAACCAGCCGGAGGCTATGCCTTTTCGTCTTTCCGACTTCAACTTCCACGGCAGTATACAAGTTGAGTGTATGTTTGTCAAGTTCCTTGACTATCACAATAACTTGTTTTATTACAATAGGTTATGGTCCGTTCCCGGCCTTTACCCTGACTTTGGCCACGCCTCATCCCAAACAAACCCCTTCGCTTCACATGCATCTCATTGTGTATGGTCTCGATACCTCTGGGCCTCACCAGACAGTGCTGGCGCTTCTGTTTCTCCGATTTCGCGGTAGAATTGTCCCGGCCGCGCCACATCGCGGCTTGCTGCGTTGACTCTTAGGGAGGATCGAGTGATTCGACGGCGAATTCTTGCTGCTACGTTCATGGTGACTCTTCTAGGTCTCTCCTTTGTCCTCCTAGCACAGGCGCGAGTGGCTCAGTCGTCAAGCGCCGTCTCTGACATCGACCCGCACACCGCCTTCGGCTCAAAAACCGCTCCTGTTGTGATGGAAATTTTCAGTGATTTTCAATGTCCCGCTTGCAAGACTCTGTACACCGCCACCAACGGCAAGCTCATGGATAACTACGTCAACGTCGGCAAGGTATACCTGATTCACCGCGATTTTCCCTTGACCATGCACGCGTATTCGCGCGTGGCCGCCCGCTACGCCCGTGCCGCGGCGCAGATCGGTAAATTTGAGCCTGTCGAACAAGTTCTTTTTCAAAACCAGGAAAAATGGGAACAGAACGGCGATGTGGACGGCACTGTCGTCAGCGTGCTCTCGGCCGCAGACCTGGCCAAGGTTCGCGCGCTCGTCAAGGGCGGAACACTTGACGCGGCCATCGACAAGGATTTTGCGCTCGGCCAGATGTACCGCGTTAATCAGACGCCAACGACGGTGTTTCATTGCAAGGGTCAGACCTATCCGTATCCCGGTGTCATGAGCTACGAAATTCTCAAGCAGTTTCTCGACCAGCTTCTCAGCCAGCGATAGAGTGAATCCACTCAGCTAGCACGAATCGAACATGATGGAATCGAGCCCCTTCAATCTCCGCCGCGTGATTATCTGGATCGGCCGCCTAGTTCTGGGCGGAATTTTCATTTATGCCGGATACTCCAAGATTTTTCTCCCCATCATCCATCCCCATCCTCCCATCGGTGTGGCTTTATCATTCTTTGCCATGCAGGTGGATTCTTACCAATTGCTGCCGCCCCGGGGCGTGAATTTCGTCGCGCACACTTTGCCTTTCGCGGAAGTTGTTCTGGGCCTGCTCTTGCTTATCGGCTGGCGGCTCCGCATCTGGGCCGTGATCGTGACTCTGATCATGGTGGGATTCTTTGCTGCCGTCGTGCGCTCCTACGCTCTGGGCCTGCAGATCAATTGTGGCTGTTTCGCCAATCCCGAACCATTAACGATCAAAACTGTCTTCCGCGATGGTTCGCTCGCAGCCCTCGCGCTCCTCATGACCATCTTCGCATTTTTCGAGGCACGCCAACCGCATCCTTGGTCTCCCACCAATCAAGCGTAAGGATTCAGACGATCTCGATCGGCACAGCGACGCCATTTTGAATGGCAAAATTGCTCCGCGCCGGCTGCGAGCTTCGAATTGCGCATCACGGATTTTCAACTGTCAACTGGGAACAGTCGGCTGTAAACTCCCATCATCCATGAAATCCCTCGCCGAATATCTTGACCTGGCTGCGCAAACCCACGGCCACCTCTGTGCCGGGCAGGTCCTCGGCGTGCGCCTCGCCATGCTCGGCATGCGCGAGCTCGGGATTGAGGACCCCATCGCCGAACGCAAGCGCCTCGTCACTTACGTTGAAATCGATCGCTGCGTCACCGATGCCGTCGCGCTCGTCGCCAATTGCCGGCTTGGCAAGCGCGCACTGAAATTTCGCGACTGGGGCAAAGTCGCCGCCACTTTCGTCGATCTTAAGACCGGCCGCGCCGTCCGTATCGCCGCGAAAGAATCGTCAAAGCAGGCTGCCCGCGAAATGTTCCCCGAATTGGAAAAGGAAGCTGGCCAGCAGAAGGCCTACGCGCAGCTCGGCGACGATATTCTTTTCTCCAAGCAATGGGTCAAACTCGAAGTCCTGCCTGAAGATCTCCCCGGCTTCAAAGGCCCTCGCGTCGTCTGCGCCCAATGCGGCGAGGGTATCAACTTCAAGCGCGAAGTTTTCGTCGACGGCCGCACCCTCTGCCGCTCCTGCGCGGGCGAAAGTTATTACCAGCCTTCATAGACACGGGCCTTCCGGCCGGCATCTCTTTTCCGTGCCTTCTCGATGGAAACCTGAATTCGCTTCGTCGCTCGGCAATGCCTTTCATCTGCGTTAAACTTTCTCTTTCATGCTGAGTCTGCCACCAATCACGCTGCGTTTGCGCGGCTGGAAACTGATTGACCGAGTCGCCCTCGCCTTTCTTCTGCTTTGCTCCATTACGCTCGGCGCTGCCAGCGGTCTGCTCTTCGTTTACGCCAGTGACCTCCCGGAAATCCGCGCTCTCGAGACGTATCGTCCCGATGTCGTCACCGAGATTTACGCCGACGACGGCCAACTTGTCGGCAGCTTCGCTCTGCAGCGCCGCATCCTGATGACTTACGAGCAGTGTCCGAAAGTTCTCTACAACGCCGTCCTGGCCATCGAAGACCAGCATTTCGAAGATCATTGGGGGATGGATTTCCCGCGCATCGCCGGCGCGGCATACCGCAACATCGTGAAGCGGCGCAAAGCCGAAGGCGCCAGCACCATCACCATGCAGCTCGCTGGAAATCTTTTCCTCGACCGGAGCGACCGCAGCTTCCGCCGCAAGATGCAGGAGATTCTCCTGGCCCTGCAGATCGAGAGGCGCTACACTAAGCCGCAAATTTTTACCATGTACGGAAACCAGGTGTATCTTGCTCACGGGAATTACGGCTTCGCCGCCGCCGCGCAATTCTATTTTGGCGCACCCGTCACTGACTTGAAGCTTCAGGAAGCCGCGCTTTTGGCCGGCATGATTAACGGTCCAAAGTTTTCCCCGCTCCTGTATCCCGAGGCGGCGCTCACTCGCCGCAACCTGGTGCTCCATCGCATGGCCGAAGAAGGCAAGATCACACCCGCCGAGGAACAAGCCGCGAGGAATTCGCCGCTCGGACTCCACATTCAATATCCGCGCAACGACCTTGCGCCGTATTTCTTTGAAGAGATTCGCAAGTACTTGGAATTTACCTATGGCACAGAAGCGGTTCATGAGCGCGGCTTGCGCGTCTACACTACGCTGAGCATCAAAATGCAGCGCGCCGCCAATCAGGCTCTTCGTGACGGCCTCCACGCCTACGAGCGGCGCCATGGCTGGCGCGGCTCCCTGCCAAATATCCTGCGCGACAATCTCGGCAGGCTCGACGCCTACGAAGACGATGATTGGCGCCGGACCATCGAGAAGGGAAGTTACGTGACCGGGTTGGTCCTCACGGCCGACGACAAGAACGCCACCGTCAAGCTCGGCTCATACCGCGCGATTCTCTCTCCATCGGATTTCGCCTGGACCGGCCGTAAGAAACCCTCCGAGCTCCTTAAGACGGGTGACCTCGCTCAATTTTATATTCAAGAACTGCGCGACACCACCGTCCGCATTCAGCTCGAACAACAGCCAGCGCCGCAAGCGGCCGTCGTGGCCATTGACAACCCCACCGGCGAAATCAAAGCCATGGTCGGCGGCTACAGTTTTGAAGACTCGAAATTCAATCGCGCCACCCAGGCTTTCCGGCAAGCTGGCAGCTCGTTTAAGATTTATCTCTACGCCGACGCCATCGAAAGAGGATTCTCGCCGTTTGACACCATCGTCGACGCGCCGTTTACCACAGTCAGCGGCGGCCAGTCTTATTCCCCGCACAACTACGACGAGAAATTCGAGGGCACCATCACGCTGCGCCGCGCCCTGGCCGGGTCGCGAAATGTCCCGGCTGTAAAATTGGCGGAAAAAGTCGGCATCTCCACAGTCGTCGAGATGACCCGCCGCTTTGGCATTACTACACCGCTGCCTCCCTATCTACCGCTTGCTCTCGGCGCAGCGGATATGAAACTCATTGAGCATGTCTCAGCCTTTACCGTTTTCCCCAACGATGGCATTCGCATCGATCCGCACATGATCCGTCGTGTCACCAGTTACGACGGCGCGCTACTTGAAGAGGCGCATCCGGAAGTCCACGATGTCGTTTCACCCGATGTCGCCCGCACCATGACCGCTATGCTCGAGGAGGTAATCCAGTTCGGTACTGGCATTCAGGCCCGCTCGCTCGGTCGTCCTGCCGCCGGCAAGACGGGCACCACACAGGACTATACCGATGCGTGGTTCATCGGATTCGCGCCACAGCTGACTACCGGGGTGTGGGTGGGTTATGACGACAAACAAATTTCGCTCGGCAAGAAAGAGACCGGCGCTCGCGCCGCATTGCCGATCTGGCTTGAGTTCATGCAGAGCGTTTTGGCGGGATTGCCCGTTCTGGATTTCGCCAATGTGGTTCCGCTCGAGCAGCAAGTGGGCGAGCACCACCTCCACGTGGACACTCCAGATACGGCACCCACCGAAGACGAGCCCGCGGAGCCTAAAGAGAAGCCGCCAGTCGCGCCCCCGACGACAAAAACCATACCCGCGAATGCAGGCGGTGATACGTCGCATCCCTGAAATTTCTCGGGAGGTATTCTTTCGTCGCGGCGCTCTACATCTTTTGCACAACAACGTTCAGGGCGGAGCTCTGGATAGTTCCCAGGTTCACTTGGGCCGGGTTCACTGCCAGACTCATTTGCCAAAGGACGTGGCCCGCAGTGTCTATCAAACTGAGATTTGCCTGAAATTGCGTGCTGATTCCCAGGGAGCTGGGATTGGCCAGAAGCACGCACTGTACATTGCCATTCAGCAGCGGTTCGCTACCCTTAAAGCTGAGCAGGGAAGAGCTAATGGAATACGCGAACGTTCCCGCGACGGGGGTTCCGTCGGGATACTTGAAATTCAACATGAGCGATGGCCCGGATGCGCCAGGCAGGATCTCGATGGCCATCACCTTCGCATTCCCGACCACGTTGTCGAACTCAAAGGTCAACGCGCCATTCGAAACCGTCACATCCGCACCCTTAATCAGTGGAGCGTTGGCTCCGGCTACGGCAAAGATGTCGAGATTCTGAAAAACTGGATTAGCCTGAATCTTTACGGTGAAGACTCGCCCCCCGACATGAAAGACGGGAGTGTACGTCTCGGCGAAGTACAGGTTGACATGGTAAGCTCCATTGGACACTGGAAAGTTGTAGCTGAAGCTTGCCGTCGTCGAATCGGTTTTCCTCGAGGTTTGATACAGCGTCGGATCCGCTGTGCCAATCATTGTCGCCGCAATCTGGCTTTTTACGCCCCCGGTAAAGTCGGCGTCAGCCTGCCAGACCTGGCCCATTGAGTCGGTATAGCCCGAGCCGCCGCATTTCACGCGGATCGGCTGTTGCGCCGGCGCTCCTTTCGGAAAACACAGCGCAGCAAGAAATATCAAGACAACAAGAATTTTCTTCACGAGTCCACCTCGGAATCAGTTTTCGTTTTCTAGTTTTTGACACTCAAGCGAGGAGGGCCGAGAGGGAGGGAATCCTGCTTGCAACTACCATTTGGAGAGTAAGGATTCCCCCGCACCGATACAAGTGTTCGAGAGAACGAATTCAGGCCAGCAGGGGTACTGGTCGATCCACTGTCCTTTGGACTGTGCCAAACTGAACGCCGCTCTTTCTGTCAGGTGCGCGTTCGTCGGAGGCTAACGGATCGTCCTGAAAGGGTCCCATCCATGCGGAAAAAGTTGCCGCTCGCGGCCATTCTCTTCCAATAGAACTATCTTTCGCTTTTCTGTGATCTTTCCGATCGGTGTAAGTTCCGTGCTTCGAAAAGATTTCGGCAAGACGTCTGCGTTATGCGCCACCGCGGTGAACAGCAATTCGTAGTCGTCACCGCCATTCAATGCCAGTCCAAGGGGATCGGATCCGCGCTCGCGGCCAAGCTTGGAGGTTTGCCCCAACGGAATCCTCGCACTCTCCACTCGCGCACCCACTCCGCTCGCTGCGCATAGTCGGGGCAAATCACTCGACAGCCCGTCCGACAAGTCCATCATTGCGGTCGCCAAGCCTTTTTCTGCCAACCACCGGCCTAGCTCGATCCGCGGCTCCGGATAAAGATGCTTCTTCAGCGCTGGATCTTTCCTTCCAGCAAGAGTCTCGCCCCTGCGCAAGAGTCGCAAGCCCCGCTCCGCCTCGCCCAGACGTCCGCTCACAAAAATCACGTCGCCTGGCTTCGCCCCGGACCGCAAAACGGCTCGCCCTGCTCGCACCTCTCCGACCACAGTGACGTTGATCAAAATCTCTTTGCGCCGCGTTGTATCTCCGCCTGCCAGGGAACAATTGAACTTACGCGCCGCCCGCCTCAGGCCGCGTAGAAATTCGTCAAGCCAGCGGCCCGTGTGCGTTTGCGGTAAGGCGAGGCTCAAGAGGAAGCAACGCGGTTGGCCCCCCATGGCTGCTATGTCACTTACGGCGCGGGCCAGGCACTTCCAGCCAACTGCATCCGCCGGATGCTTGTCCCTTAGGAAGTGCGTGCCTTCCAAAAACCAGTCGCATGTCAAGATCGTTTCCCAGCCAACCCTCGGGGCAAAGAGCGCTGCATCGTCTCCCATACCCAGTCTGAGTCCGTCGCGCTTTCCGGCCTGCTTTCGCCCAGAACCCCGCGCAATCCGTTGCAACAAGGAGTTTTCGTCTTGGTTCAATCGAGCCATCCTGTCATTTAGGGACTGTGAACGCCAGTATATCGCTGGAACCCGCGTCCGATTCTCCCCAAGGAGCGCTTCAGCGTTCCAACTGTACCTCCGGACAGGGAACGGGTTTGCACAGCCTGACCCTCAAAGTACGAAAAACAGGGTTGACGTGGCTACCCTACAAAATCTAGTATGACCACAGTCGCCTCTGCCCAGGAGGCAGGTCTTTGTACGCGAAGTGGCTCTCTCATGCGGGTAACAGGGTTGAAAGCCCGCGCAAGGTAAATTCAAGGGCCTGAGGGCCCCAATCAGTGCTCAACGGCAAGAGCTACACATTTTTTATCGCTTCGACTCCGGGGAAGCTCCGGAAGGTGATTGTGCCGGCCTACGTCCTGCACGGCATTGCCGCACTGGCCCTCATAGGCAGCATCACTGTTGTCGTGGCGCTAGGCTCTTATTCTCGCATGCTCTGGAAGGTAGGCAATTACAACGCCCTGCGACATGAAGAGCAGACCCTGAGGAAGCAGTATCAGCAGCTCCAGAGCACCGTAAACGACACCAACCAGCGCCTCGATTCGCTGCAATCTCTCGCCACCGAAGTGGCCATGACCTATGGCGTTCTTCGCTACCATCCGGCGGCCTTTGACCTAACCGACAATCCGGCTACCCCCGAGGATGCTTTTGACCGTACTGTCGAGCAATATACGTTTTTGAAAAGAAATGCCGCGGCCATCGCCATTTACAGCGGTGGCCTGCGCCTCATCCCGGTGACGAGCTTTGCGGACTCGAGCTACACGCCGTCCATTTGGCCGGTGCTTGGCCATATCACCGATACGTTTGGCGAGCGGCTCGATCCCTTCAGCGGGGAAGGAGCGTTCCACACCGGCGTGGACGTGTCCTCCGATTACGGCGCCCCCGTTCACGCTACCGCTGACGGCGTCGTAACGATCGCTGAAAACCGTGCCGGCTACGGACGCCTTGTGGTTGTAGACCACGGCTTCGGTATCACCACCTGGTACGCCCATCTTTCTGCCTTCGCTACGATGTCGAGCTCTCGCGTTAAGCGGGGCCAGGTTGTCGGCTATACGGGGATCAGCGGACGCTCCACGGGACCTCACGTTCACTATGAAGTCCGCATGAACAATGCGCCCATAAATCCCTGGCGCTATATGAAGTCGCAAACTTCCGGCGATTGATCGTTTCTCATCATCGTGGGTGGAGAGCCGCTCGTATGGGCGGCATTTTCTTGTGAACGCGCTTAATTGCGGCGTTTTCTCTTATGGGGCGCGGTATTGCTCGCGGGAGGAGGAGCAGCAGCGGGCAAGGGCAGTCGAGCCGCTTCCAGAAATTTTGGCGTCAAGTCAAAAACCAACCGTACAGCTTTCGTTTCTCCGCGATCGATTTGCGAAACTTCAGCGCCCCTGACCAACTCCAAATACGCCGAGCGGACCGCAGGATCCATCTGGTTTTTCGTCTTCGCGTCGTTCAATCCCGCTTGCGCCAGCACCAGCACTCCGTTCAACAGATCAGACATTTGCCGCGCCGCTGTGTCAGCGGTACCTTCGCCTTCCGCGACTATCCGAAGGCGGTCGGCATCCGGTTTCCCAGCGACCGTAATCCATTGCAACTGCGCGAGCGCCGCGGAAAGCTGCGGTGACCTAAAGCCACCAGGCGCATGTTCCGCCAGCGTGCTCTCTGTTCCGGCCTCATGCCGTATTACCGCGAAAATTGGGGAACCCGCCAACCGTTCGAAGCGCGTCCGCCAATCCGACGTGTCCGTGTCTCTTCGATTTTCCGTTAAGGTCTCTGACAAATCGTTATCGTTAGTCAGCGCAATCCGGTCGCTTCGCAAAAACGCGAACGAAATCTTGCGTGCGCTCCCATTTACTGGAACGGAGAAAATTTCACGAGTGCCTTGGCTGGAGCGCGCACCGGACTGCAAAGCGTAAGCCGCAATCTTTCTTCTGTCGAATCGCCCATCGGCCACTGCGAAGTAGGAACTCTCTGTTCCGTGCTTGAGCACCGCAATGCAGACGCGATCCAGGTCGCGCTCGTAGCTGAATCCCGTTGCCTGCTGAAACTGGGCGTACTCCGCGTCCGTTTGTGGTTTTGGCGCCCAGGCGTACAACGCCGAAAAAAAAGGGGCTTGGCGGAGTCCTTCGAGATCCGCGAAGAGTACTGCACTCGCGTCGCTCGGCATCAGTGCGAGCGCGTCGTCACGCAAGGCGCCATTTCGTCCACCCCAACGCCCATATCCCCAAAAAGCGATCGCGGCTAGAAGTAGTAGAACCGCTGTCAGCCATATCCACCCGCGTGCTTTCATTCTGTTTGTACCTTGGGGGCTACGTCCAAATCCGAGTTTGGATGAGCGAATCTGCTACTCTACGCCACCGCCACCAGATATGAAACTCAAGCTGAGCTAGGATTCGCCGTTATCCCAGAAACCCAAGCTTACGCCCCGCGCAGTCTGGGCGGCTTGACGGCCATGCTAAGCTACAGATTGAGAATGAGATAGGAGCTGTGGGGAAAGCCAGAAACTACTTCCGCGTTTTCCACAGAGCTGGCCTTTGGCGTGCTCGAACCCGGAACTCCCCCTTGCAATTTCTTTGCCCTATCTGCTATTCTTACTCGGTTTGAGCAGCGCTGGCGTAGCTCAGCTGGTAGAGCATCTGATTTGTAATCAGAGGGTCGGGGGTTCAATTCCCTCCGCCAGCTCCACCAGGATTTTTGTAGGGGGGAGCAAGGCGGAGCGAATCCCTGTGGTCAAATGTGACGGGCTGGTGTCTCTTGACACGAGTCCGTCTTGTGTTTTCTGTAGTGGCGCAGAAATTGTTTTCGGAACATAGACTTAGCGTCGCAGGAGCTTTCGCGGGATGCAATAGTTGTGTCCCGAATGATTTTGCGGGATACGGCTTTTGTGTCCCGGATGAATTTTCGGGACGGGTGGGTGAGTGGCTAAAACCAGCAGACTGTAAATCTGCCGCTCCTTGCGGGCTACGGAGGTTCGAATCCTCCCCCGTCCACCACGCTCGCGCTGTTCGGAAGAAACCGCAGGGCAATCGCATCAAGCGATGTTCGAGAGCGGTCCGATTCGCGGTGAAGGCACCGCTTGGTAAGAGTGCGCCGCGAAGGACAATATTCGGAGGGAACGGGTTCGGCCTGGGTAGCTCAGTTGGTAGAGCGCGTCCTTGGTAAGGACGAGGTCACCGGTTCAATCCCGGTCCCAGGCTCCAGCTTGTACCGGGTTCGTTGAAGGCGAACAAAGAACAAGACGTTGTAGGGTTGCGCGGGGAACAAATTGGTGCAGAAGGGCGGGGGTAACTCAACGGTAGAGTCTCACTCTTCCAAGGTGATGGTTGCGGGTTCAAATCCCGTCCCCCGCTCCAAATTACGTTGGGAGTTGACTCCGAGTTCGTAGGGAATTTGGAAGTAGCAAGCACGTAGCAGATCTGACGCTGAGGGCAAAGGAAATGGCGAAGGAGAAATTCGAGCGCAGCAAGCCGCACGTAAACGTTGGGACGATTGGTCACATTGACCATGGCAAGACGACCTTGACGGCGGCGATCACCAAGGTGCTATCGAAGCACAACCCCAAGGTACAGTTCCGGGCGTTCGATTCGATTGACAACGCTCCGGAAGAGCGCGAGCGGGGGATCACCATTGCGGTGTCGCACGTGGAGTACGAGACGGCCAACCGCCATTACGCGCACATGGACTGTCCGGGACATGCGGACTACATCAAGAACATGATCACGGGCGCGGCGCAGATGGACGGGGCGATATTGGTGGTGGCGGCGACGGACGGGCCGATGCCGCAGACGCGCGAGCACATTTTGCTGGCACGTCAGGTAGGGGTGCCGGCGGTCGTGGTGTTCTTGAACAAGTGCGACATGGTGGAAGACCCGGAGTTGCTGGAGTTGGTGGAGCTGGAAGTGCGCGAATTGCTGAAGAGCTATCAGTTTCCTGGCGACAAGATACCGGTGATACGCGGGTCGGCGCTGCAAGCGCTGAACGGGGACGCGAAGTGGGAGAAGTCGATAGACGATTTGATGGAAGCGGTGGACAAGAACGTACCGTTGCCGGTGCGCGACGTGGACAAGGCGTTCGCCATGCCGATTGAAGACATATTTTCGATATCCGGCCGCGGCACGGTGGTTACGGGCAGAGTGGAGCGCGGGAAGGTGAAGGTGGGAGAGGAAGTGGAGATTGTGGGTTTCCGTCCGACGCAGAAGAAGGTGGTGACGGGCGTGGAGATGTTCCGGAAGCTGTTGGATGAAGGTCTTGCGGGAGACAACGTGGGTTTGCTGTTGCGCGGGACGGAGAAGGATGACGTGGAGCGCGGGCAGGTGGTGTGCAAGCCGGGAAGTATCACGCCGCACACGAAGTTCAAGGCGGAAGCGTACGTCCTCACCAAAGAAGAGGGGGGGCGGCACACGCCGTTTTTCACGGGGTACCGGCCGCAGTTTTACTTTCGGACGACGGACGTGACTGGGGACGTAAAGCTGCCGCAAGGAGTGGAGATGGTGATGCCGGGAGACAACGTGAGCTGCGAAGTGCAGCTGATCACGCCGGTGGCGTTGGAGAAGGGCTTGCGGTTCGCGATTAGGGAAGGCGGCCACACCGTCGGCGCAGGCGCCGTCACGGAGATCATTGAGTAGACCATGAGACAAGGCGACAAAATTCGCATTCGCTTGAAGGCGTACGACCACCGGATTCTGGACCAGTCCACGCGGGAAATCGTGGAAACGGCAAAGCGCACCGGCGCAGAGGTTGCGGGCCCGATTCCTCTGCCGACCACCATAAACCGCTGGACGGTGCTGCGCTCGCCGCACGTGGACAAGAAATCGCGCGAACAGTTTGAGATGCGTACGCACAAGCGGCTGATCGACATCCTGGAGCCGACGCCCGACACGGTGGATGCGTTGATGAAGCTCGATCTTCCGCCGGGCGTGGACGTAGAGATCAAGGCCTTCGGGCACGCAGGGAAGTAGGCTTGGAACTTCTGACAGAAGGAATTGAAGAAGAAGGATTTCTAACCAATAGTTTTTGAGAGAGAAGACGAGATGGCGGTCAACGGAATCATCGGAATCAAGCTGGGTATGACACAGATCTTCCAGGACGACGGCACGCTGGTCGGGTGCACGGTTCTCCAGGCTGGACCTTGCGTGGTGGTGCAACGCCGCACGAAAGACAAGGACGGCTACGAAGCCGCGCAATTGGGCTTGGTGGAATTCGTGAAGCCCCAGCGTGTGAACAAGGCCATGACAGGCCATTACAAGAAGGCCAGCGTCCCGCCGATGAAGGTGCTGGAGGAAGTGCGCATCGAGGAATCGAAGGATGAAACAAAGGTCGGCGACCGCGTGCTGGTCGAAAATTTCAAGGCCGGCGAACTGGTGGATGTGAGCGGCGTAAGCAAGGGCAAAGGCTTTGCCGGTGGCGTGAAGCGCTGGCACTACCGCGGCGGCGATGCTACCCACGGCTCGATGTTTCACCGCGCTCCCGGCGGCATCGGCGGCAGTTCGTTTCCGTCGCGCGTATGGAAGAACCAGCACTTTCCGGGTCACATGGGAAACGCCAAGGTCACGGCGAAAAATTTGAAAGTCGTGAAAGTGGACACGGATGAAAATCTGTTGCTGGTCCGCGGCTCCGTGCCGGGACCTAGCGGAACGTACATTTTCATCCGCAAGGCGAAGTCGGCCAAGTAAGAAAGTTTTCAACCAAGAAGGAAAAGAGATCATGCCGGTCGTTGATGTCGTGAATCTGGATGGCAAGAAGGTTGGCCAGGTGGAGCTGGCGGACGCCGTCTTTGGCGCCAAGGTAAATCCGCACCTTTTACACGAAGCTTCGCGGTGGTATTTGCGAGGCTTGCGCGCGGGCACGCACAAGACCAAAGACAAGAGCGAAGTGAGCGGCGCGGGCCGCAAACTCTGGCGGCAGAAGGGCACCGGCCGCGCCCGCATTGGCTCGATCCGCTCGCCCCTGTGGCGGCATGGCGGCACGGTACACGGACCGGTACCGCGCGATTACAGCTATGCGCTGCCGAAAAAGATGCTTCTAGGTGCGCTGCGCTCGGCGCTCTCGGCGAAGCTGGCCGAGCAGAAATTGACGGTCGTGGATGCCTGGTCGCTCGAGACGCACAAAACGAAATCGCTGCGCACCGCGCTCGACAAGCTGAACGCGGAAAAGTCCGCGCTGCTCGTTTCGCACGGCGAGAACCGCAACCTGGAACTCGCCAGCCGCAACCTGGAAGGCGTGAAACTCGCGGCGCCCAGCGTTCTGCAGCCGTACGACGTTCTTAAGCACGATTTGCTGGTGCTCTCGAAGGATGCGGTGGCGCGGCTCAGCCATTCGCTGAATCCGGAGAGAACCCCGGTCGAATCGCCGCATGTGCGAACGATTGCTCCGGCTCCCGCAGCGAAGAAAGAAGCTTCGCCGAAAGCTGCGGCGAAGGCAACCGCGAAAGAAAAGCCGTCGGCGAAGAAGCCCGCCAAACCGGCAGTGAAAAAGGGGAAAAAATAAGCCATGAGCACCCCCCACTATCAGGTTATTCGGCGGCCGATCATCACGGAAAAGGGCCTGGGCGTGAAAGAGACGCAGCACACCGTGGTCTTTGAAGTTGCCGCAGGCGCGACGAAGACGCAGATCAAGGAAGCCGTGCAGCAAATTTTCAAAGTGAAGGTCGTGAATGTACGCACGGCGAATTTCGTTGGCAAGATGCGGCGCCGCGGTCAGAGCGAAGGCTACCGGCGCGACTGGAAAAAGGCGTACGTGAAACTCGACAAGGACGCCAAGATGATCGAGTACGCGGAGAATTTGTAAGACCCGGGAAAGTGAAGCATTGCAAGGGTATTTTGAAGGCAAGAGGCAGCGATGGGACTGAAGAGCTTTAATCCGTATACAGCGTCGCGGCGGTTCATCACTGTCGTGGACAAGAGCCACATCACGAAGCAGGAACCCGAAAAGGCCTTGCTCGAATCGAAGAAGCGCTCCGGCGGCCGCAACAACCAGGGCGAAATCGTAATCTGGCATCGCGGCGGCGGCCACAAGAAGCAGTACCGCAAGGTGGACTTCCGGCGCGACAAAGTGGGCGTACCGGCGAAAGTAGCCGCCATCGAGTACGATCCGAATCGCAGCTCGAACATCGCCTTGCTGCACTATGCCGACGGCGAGAAGCGCTACATCCTGCACCCCGTGGGACTGGAAGTAGGCGCCACAGTTTCGACGGGCGAAGGCGCGGACATTCTTCCTGGGAATGCGCTGCAGATCCGGAACATTCCGCCGGGCACGATGGTGCACAACCTTGAGCTTTACCCCGGCCGCGGCGGCCAGGCGGTGCGTTCGGCTGGTGGCGCGGCGCAGCTGCTCAGCAAGGAAGGCGACCTCGCGCTGGTGAAGATGCCTTCCGGTGAAGTCCGCAAGTTTTCTGTGGAGTGCATGGCGACTGTTGGCCAAGTGGGCAACCTCGACCATGAGAATGAAACCTATGGCAAGGCGGGACGCACCAGGTGGCACGGTAAGAAGCCGACTGTTAGAGGCGTGGCTATGAATCCCGTGGATCACCCGCACGGCGGCGGCGAAGGCAAGGTAAAGGGCAATCACCCGCAGACTCCGTGGGCCTTCCCGACGTTGGGAAAGAAAACGCGTCATAACAAGCGCACCGATAGACAGATTGTCCAGCGCCGCAAATAGTTTTGGTGTTCCGGTAAAAGTGGTTATTTAGAAAGGCAGTACGAGACACAACAAACTCTAGAAACCGGGTGGCGAATTTAAAGCAGCCCGGTGAGAGCACAACCCATGAGAGCGACAAGAACAACACGAGCAGGACGGACCGCGCGCCGGAGAAGGGTCCGGCCCGTCAAGCGCACTCCGTCCAAACGCGTAACTGTGAAGAGTCACAAGCTGGCACGGCCGGCGGTGAAGAAAGTAGTTGCTGTGCCCCTGGAGCCGGTGCTTTACAAACTGTGCAAACCAGGCTGGTCGGTGATTGTCGAACGCACGCCCAACGCTTTGGGAACGCGTTTCGTCTGCCCGTTCTGCCCGAAGTCGCACCGCGTGCCCGGACCAGTACGGGGATTCAAGAAACTGCGGCGCGCGCAATGGAGCCGGCTGCGGCGAGTGGAGGAATAGGGAAGCGATGGCACGCTCACTGAAGAAAGGGCCGTTCGTTGACGGCCACTTGCGCGAGAAAGTCGAGGGGCTGAACACGCGCAACGAGAAAAAAGTCGTGAAGACGTGGTCGCGGCGCTCCACGATCGTGCCGGAGATGATCGGGCACACCATCGCGGTGCACAACGGAAAGAAATTCATTCCCGTCTATGTGACGGAGCAGATGATCGGACACAAGCTCGGGGAGTTCGCGCCTACACGCACGTTCAAAGGCCACGCCGTAAAGGCGGCGCTGGAGAAGGCCGCAGGCGTGGCTGGAGTTCCGGCAGCAGGGGCGGCACCAGGAGGCGGCGCGGCGCCAGCGGCAGCACCCGCAGCGCCGAAGGCATAAGCCATGACTGACGTGCAGACACAACCGGGATCGATCGAAGCGCACGCGCTGGCGCGGCACGTGCGGATGTCGCCGCAAAAAGCGCGGCTGGTAATGGACTTGATCCGCGGACAGAAGGCTCAGGACGCGCTGCAAACGCTCAGATACACGCCAAAAAGAGCGGCGAAGCACATCGAAAAAGTGCTGCGCAGCGCCATCGCCAACGCCGAACGCAAAGCGGAAGACTCGGGCGCGCCGCTCGACGTGGACGAACTGTACGTGGCGAAATGTTTTGTGAACGAAGGCCCGCGCTGGAAGCGATTGCGTCCCGCGCCGATGGGCCGGGCCTTCCGCTATCAGAAGCGCACCGCGCACCTCTGGGTTGCTGTCGCGGAACATCACATTGCCGCGGCAGAGCGTGTTGCGGCGATTGAAGCGGAAGCCGAAGCGCAAAAGGGCGTGCGTGGAACGGCGCGCCGCGTTCGCAAGGCATTGACAGGCAAGCAAGCGCCTCCCAAGAAGGGCAAGAAGTAAGGAGACAAAGAGTGGGACAGAAGACGCACCCGTACGGATTTCGCCTCGGCTACAACAAGCCGTGGAAATCGCGCTGGTATGCCGATCGCGATTATGCCGAGCTGCTGCATGAAGATGTGAGGCTGCGGCGCGAGTTGAAAGAACGGCTGAAGAGCGCTGGCATCAGCTCGATCGACATCGAGCGCGCGGCCAACAAGCTGGTCGTACGCATCTACACCGCACGCCCGGGAATCATCATCGGGCGCAAGGGCGCGGAGATTGACAAGCTGAAGCAGGAAGTTCAGAAGCGCACCAAGCGCGAAGTACACATCGACATCCAGGAAGTGCACCGGCCGGAGCTGGACGCGCAGTTGGTGGCGGAATCGATTGCTTTGCAGCTCGAGAAGCGCGTGGCCTTTCGGCGAGCCATGCGCAAGGCCGTGGACTCGGCTCTGCGTTTCGGCTGCAAAGGCATCAAGGTACGTGTGGCCGGGCGTTTGAACGGCGCGGAAATCGCGCGCAAAGAGTGGTACCTGCAGGGCCGGCTGCCGCTGCAGACTCTGCGCGCAGACATCGATTTCGGTTTCGCGCAGGCTTACACCACTTATGGGGTTATTGGCGTGAAGTGCTGGGTCTATCAGGGCGAGAACGTGCCCAAGCGGGCTTCGAAGATTCAGAAGGACCACGAAGCGGCAACCGCGGCGTAGGCAGAAATTACGAGATCACGGAAGCGAGAAGACAGCGATGTTGATGCCGAAGAAAGTGAAGTACAGGAAGCAGATGCGCGGCCGGCGAACAGGTAAGGCGTGGCGCGGCGGCGATCTGGCGTTTGGTGAGTATGGGCTGAAAGCGCTCGAAGCCGCATGGATTACCGATCGGCAGATTGAAGCTTCGCGCGTGGCGATTACCCGATTCATCAAGCGAGGCGGAAAATTGTGGATCCGAATTTTTCCGGACAAGCCTTTCACCAAGAAGCCCGCCGAAACGCGCATGGGCAAGGGCAAAGGCGCGCCGGAGAAATGGGTAGCGGTGGTGAAGCCGGGCCGCATCATGTTCGAGATGGCGGGAATCGATGAAGCCACGGCGAAGGAAGCGCTGGCCCTGGCGTCGCACAAGCTGCCAATTCCCACGAAGTTCATTTCCCGCGCGGGAGGGTTTTAGAAATGCCGCGGCGCATTGAGAAGATTCGCGAAGCCGGCGTAAACGAGCTGGAAGCGCAGCAGAAAGAGCTCACCGAGCAGATTTTCCGGCTGAAGTTTCAGCTTTCCACCGGTCAGGCGGAAGCGCTGAAGCGCCTGCGCGAATCGAAAAAAGATCTGGCGCGGGTGAAGACGCTCCTGCGCGCCCAGGAACTGAGGAAGGCGTAATGACCAGCGAAACACAAGCGAGCGCCGCGGATTCGCGGCACGAGCGCCAGGTGCTCACGGGAATCGTCACCAGCGCGAAAATGGAAAAGACCATTGTGGTGGAAGTGCAGCGGCTTGTGAAGCATCCCAAGTACCGCCGTGTCGTGCGCATCTCCAAGAAATTTTACGCCCACGACGAACGGCGCCAGGCCAAGCCGGGCGACACTGTGCGCATCGTGGCTTCGCGGCCGCTCTCGAAGCTGAAGCGCTGGCGCCTCAAGGAAGTGCTGACGCAAAACGCGTCGGCGGAATAAGCGGGACAGGGGAGCAGACCAATGATTCAGATGCGAACCTGGCTAACGGTGGCCGATAATTCCGGCGCGCGGAAGTTGATGTGCATTATGCCGGTGGGCGGCGACGCAGGTTTGAAAGCCGGCCTCGGTGACATCATTACGGCGTCGGTGAAGGAAGCAACACCCGAAAGCCAGGTCAAACAGGGCACGGTGGTAAAGGCTGTGGTTGTGCGCATGCGCAAAGAACGCCGCCGCAAAGATGGAACGTACATCCGGTTCGATGACAACGCCGCCGTTCTGATTAACGACGCCGGCGAACCGGTCGGGACCCGCGTGTTTGGTCCTGTGGCGCGCGAGCTGCGCGAGAAGAAATTCACGAAAATCGTTTCGCTGGCTCCGGAGGTTTGGTAAGCCATGACGCTGAGGCATGAACGGGCAGAGCGGCACACCATCGGCATCCGCAAGGGCGACAACGTGAAGGTAGTCGCCGGGCGAGATGCGGGCAAGAGCGGACGTGTGCTGGCGATCAACGCCAAGAAGAACACGGTGACGGTCGAACACGCAAACATTATCAAGCGGCACACGCGGCCGAATCCGTCCAAGAACATCAAGGGCGGAATCGTGGAGAAGGAAGCCGGTATCAATGTCTCAAACGTCATGATCGTCTGTTCAAGCTGCGGGAAGCACACGAGAATCGGACATACCGCGCTCCCGGATGGAACGAAAGTGCGGGCTTGCCGCCGCTGCGGCACGACTTTGGACAGGTAGGCAGGAGCCAGAGAAGGAAGGCGATGAAGAGCCGATTGCAGGAAAAATACCGGAGCGAGACGGTGCCCGCACTGCTGAAGCGTTTTGGCCGGAAGAACATTCTGGCTGTGCCGAAGCTCCAGAAAATCACCGTGAACATCGGGCTGGGCGAAGCCAGCCAAAACGTGAAGCTGCTGGACACGGCCGCGCAGGAGCTCGGGCAAATCACCGGGCAGAAGGCCATCATCACGCGGGCCAAGAAGTCCATCGCGAATTTTAAGATCCGCAAGGGCATGCCGATCGGCTGCGCGGTGACACTGCGCGGCGACAAAATGTACGAATTTCTCGACCGGTTGTGCAACGTGGTTCTTCCGCGCGTGCGCGACTTCCGCGGTTTGCCCTCGAACGCTTTCGACGGCCGCGGAAACTATACGCTGGGCTTGAAGGATCAGCTGGTGTTTCCTGAAATTGACTACACCCGCGTAGACAAGATCAAGGGAATGAACATCACGCTGACGACAACGGCAACCAATGACGAAGAGGGACGCGAGCTCTTGAAAGGGCTCGGAGTTCCTCTGCGGGTTCCAGGGGGAGCGCAATAAATGGCACGCACGGCGAAGATTGCTAAATCACTCAAGAAGCCGAAATTCAAAGTGCGCGTGCGCAACCGCTGCCGTTGCTGCGGCCGCGCGCGCGGGTATATCCGCAAGTTTCAGATGTGTCGAATCTGTTTTCGCGGTATGGCCCTCAAGGGAGAAATTCCCGGCGTCGTGAAAGCAAGCTGGTAGGAGCCAATCAGGAGAACTATGCAGACGGATCCCATTGCCGATTTTTTAACGCGCCTGCGCAATGCCGCGGCGGCGAAGCACCAGCGCGTGGATGTGCCTGTGTCGCGGTTGAAGACCGAGATCGCGCGCATCTTGAAGGAAGAGGGTTACATTTCAACCTACAAGCTGGTGGACGAAAACAAAACGCGCAAGCAGCTCCGCGTTTTCCTGAAGTACACGCCCGACCGGCGCAGTGTGATTACCGGCCTCAAGCGCATCTCTCGGCCCGGCGCGCGCTGTTACACCAGCGGGTCGGAGATTCGTCCGGTGGTTGGCGGGCTGGGCATCAGCATCCTCACCACGCCGAAAGGTTTGATGAGCGGGCGCGCAGCGCGCAAGGCCAAACTGGGCGGCGAACTTCTTTGCGAAGTTTGGTAGTCGGATCTTAGGCGAGGACTGAATACAGATGTCACGTATCGGGCGTAAACCAATTCCAGTGCCGTCGGGAGTTAAGGTGGCGTTGCAGGGCGGCAACATCGATGTTCAAGGTCCGAAGGGCAAACTTTCCTTTCCCTTGCCGCCGGGCATCACCTTTGAGCAGAAAGACGGCGTGTTGACGGCCACGCGCGCGACGGAAGAGCACCGCGCGTTGCACGGCCTGGCCCGGGCGCTGGTCGCCAACGCGGTGCACGGTGTCACGCAGGGTTTTAAGAAAGAGCTCGACATCGTGGGCGTCGGCTACCGCGCGGAGCTTAAAGGCAAAATCGTTGCTTTCGCTTTGGGCAAATCTCATCCCATCGAGTTTGCGATTCCCGAAGGGATCCAGATTCAAGTGGATAAGCAGACACATTTGGTCGTGAGTGGCGCGGACAAGGGCAAAGTGGGCCAGGTTTCCGCGAACATTCGCGCGCTGCGTCCGCCCGATCCGTACAAGCAAAAAGGCATCCGTATTACCGGCGAACGGCTGAAGAAAAAAGCCGGCAAGGCCGGAGCAAAGGCTGGCGGCGCGTAGGAATAAGGAGACACGACAGTGGCATCGGTTCGAGTCAGGAAACTATCGAAGAATCTTCATCGCATGCGCGTTCACCAGCGCGTGCGGCAGCGCGTCGAAGGCACGACGGAGCGCCCGCGTCTGTGCGTTTACCGTTCGCTCGGGCACATTTACGCGCAGGTCATCGACGACCGTACGGGGAAAACGCTGGTTTCCGCCAGCTCGGTCGACAAAGAGACGAAAAAGAGTTTGAAGGGTGGGGGCAACATCGCAGCCGCCAAGGTAATTGGCAAATCCATCGCCGAACGCGCCAAGGCTGCGGGAGTCGTAAAGGTCGTGTTCGACCGCGGCGGGTACAAATATCACGGCCGCGTCAAGGCGCTCGCTGACGCGGCGCGGGAAGCGGGGTTACAGTTCTAAGCCTATGTCGAAGCAAATTCTGCGAGACAGTTTGGCGGTGCGGCGGCTCCTCGAAGTGAATCCTTCGGATTTGAAGGACGATGTCATCGCTATCAACCGCGTGACCAAAGTGGTCAAGGGCGGCAAGAATCTCAGTTTTTCCGCGCTTGTCGTTGTCGGAGACAGCCATGGCCATGCCGGATTCGGCATGGGCAAGGCGCGCGAAGTGCCCATGGCCATCAAGAAGGGCATTGAGCAGGCCAAAAAGAATTTGATCAAGTTGAACCTGAAGGGTTCCACGATCCCGCACCAGGTGATCGGGCGGTATGGTTCGGCGCAAGTGCTCTTGAAGCCAGCGTCGGAAGGCACAGGCGTTATCGCGGGGGGCCCGGTGCGCAAGGTGATGCAAGTGGCAGGTGTTCACAACGTGCTGACGAAGTCGCTCGGCACCTCGAATCCGCACAACGTCGTGAAGGCTACTTTTGCAGCCCTGCTGAGCTTGAAGGACGCCGCGCACGTGGCGGAAACGCGCTCAAAGACGGTTGACGAAATTAGCGGTAGGCAGCAAAAAGCCGCAAGTGAGAGCATCTGATGGCCAGCGAAAAAAAAGTCGGCGCCCACAAGGCGGGAGCAAAGAACACCGGCAAAGTGAAGGTCAAGTGGGTGGTGAGCTTCATCAGCTGCACGGATGACATGCGGCAGACGATTCGCGGACTCGGGCTGCGCAGAATGCATCAGGTGGTCGAGCGCGAAGACACGCCGTCGGTGCGCGGCATGATCCACAAAGTGCGCCACCTCGTGGAAGTGGTGGAGTAGAGCGATGGCTAAAAAAGTTTCAAGCAGACGGAAATCGGCCAAGAGCGCTGGAATTCCAGCCGCATTCCGTCTTTCGAATTTGAATCCTCCCCGGGGCTCGCGGAAACGCAAAGTGCGTGTGGGCCGCGGCATGGGCTCGAAGCTCGGCAAGACCGCGGGCTCGGGCAACAAGGGCCAGAAGTCCCGTCGCGGATATTCTCGCCGGCGCGGCTTCGAGGGCGGCCAGATGCCGCTGCATCGTCGGATGCCGAAGCGCGGGTTTCACAATCCATTCGGTGTCTCGTACTCCGTGGTGAACCTGGAAGAACTGAATGTTTTTCCTGCGGGCGAGACGGTGACGCCGGATGCCCTCCGCGCGCACGGGTTTGTGCGCCGTGCAACCGACCTCATCAAGATTCTTGGCGATGGCGAGCTCAAAACCAAGCTGGCGATTCACGCCCATGCGTTCAGCGCTTCGGCGAAGGAAAAGATCGCCAAGGCGGGCGGCACGTTTGAAGTGGTGGCGTAAGGGAAAGACGCGCGAGTAAACGATGGAACGCTTCTTCCAGGCTGTTTCGAATCTTTTCCGCATCGAGGATCTGCGGAAGCGGCTGTTTTTTACGCTGGCGCTCCTGGCGGTCTACCGCATTGGCGCGCACATTCCGACGCCGGGAATCAACACCAAAGTTCTCGAGACCCTGTTCCAGCAAGGGCAGAATTCGGTTCTGGGAATTTTCGATTTGTTCAGCGGCGGCAACTTCCGCCGCCTCACGATTTTCGCGCTCGGCATCATGCCGTACATCACCTCCTCGATCATCCTGCAATTGATGACCGTGGTTTTCCCGTACCTCGAGCGTTTGCAGAAAGAGGGCGAACTCGGGCGGCGCAAGATTACGCAGTACACGCGCTATTTGACGATTGCTTTGAGCATCGTTCAATCGCTGACGATTGCTTCGGCGCTGCAATCGCAAAGTTTCAGCGGGCAATCCCTCGTCTATCATCCGGGATTCGGGTTTATCCTGATGACGATTCTCACCCTGACCACTGGCTCGGCCTTCATCATGTGGCTGGGCGAGCAGATCAGCGAGCGCGGCATCGGCAACGGAATGTCGCTGATTATTTTCGTCGGCATTGTGGTCGGGCTTCCCCGCGCGGTCCTCAATCTTTACGAATTGGCGAAGACCGGCGCGTGGGGGCCGTTCACGCCGCTGGCGCTTATCCTGCTGGTCACGTTGATGATTGCCGTTGTGGCCTTTATCGTTTTCGTGGAGGGCGCTCAGCGGCGCATCCCGGTGCAGTATGCCAAGCGCGTGGTGGGACGCCGGGTGATGGGCGGGCAATCTTCGTATTTGCCGTTGCGTGTCAATTCCGGCGGCGTGATTCCGCCGATTTTCGCGAGCTCGCTGCTGGCGTTTCCGCCGACCGTGGGACTTATCTTTGCGAACCGCTACAAGTTTATCAACGACCTGGTGAGCTGGCTTAGGTGGGGCGAGCCGCTCTATACCGTCATCTATATCACGCTGATTCTGCTTTTCGCTTTTTTCTACATCGGCATCGTTTTCAACCCGACGGAACTCGCCGACAACATGCGCAAGAACGGCGGATTCATTCCGGGCATCCGGCCGGGGCGTACTACCTCGGAGCACGTTAGCAAGATTCTGAAGCGACTCACATTCATCGGCGCGGTGTATCTCGCGCTGGTTTGCCTGCTGCCGGAATGGATGATCGCCGGCATTCACTTGGACCATCTCCCGGGCGCCATCGGGTCTTGGTTTGACCGCCATTTTCCGGTGTGGTTTCTTAAGGGGCTCGGCGTACAGTTTTATTTTGGTGGAACGTCGCTCCTGATCGTGGTGGGCGTGGCCATGGACTTTGTGCAGCAGTTGGAAGCGCAGCTCGTCATGCGCAACTACGAGGGTTTCGCCAGAAAGGGCCGGTTGCGCGGCCGCCGTTAATGAAGATGACTGGCTCGGCGCCGGACGCGCTTCCCTCGGCGAAGTTGGACCGTGCAGTGATTTTTCTCGGTCCGCCGGGTGCAGGGAAGGGTACTCAGGCGCAAGAGCTGGCCCGGAAGTATGGCGTACCGCATCTTTCTACCGGCGACATGCTCCGCGAGAATATCGCCAAGGGCACGCCGCTCGGCGCGAAAGCCAAGCCGCTGATGGAACGCGGCGAGCTGGTGCCGGACTCGCTGGTGCTGAAGATGGTCGCGGCGCGCATCGAGCGGCCGGATTGTTCGCACGGTTTTGTGTTTGACGGTTTTCCGCGTACCGTGGCCCAGGCGCAGTACTTGGGTGAGTTGCTGAAGCAGCACGGTTTCAGGCAACCGGTGGTCATTCACTTCGCGATTGACCCGGCCCTGCTGATGCGGCGAATTACCGGGCGGCGGATGTGCAAGGTGGGCGGAGAGATTTATAATCTTTTTGAGCGCCCGCCGAAAGAGCAAGGGAAGTGCGATTACGACGGCGGGGAGCTCGTGCAGCGGCCGGACGACCGGGAAGAAGTTGTCGCGCCGCGGTTGCAAGCGTACCAGAAGCAGACCGCGCCGCTGGTCGCGTACTACCGCCGGCTGGGGCGTTTAAGGGAAGTAGACGCCGCGAAGAGCGTGGATGAGGTGGCGCGGCGGGTTCTCGAGGTCGTGGACGGGACGCGTTGAGTCGGCCCCGGCTCAGTCGGGGTCGCCGCTAGAGAAAAGATGGCGATTTATCTGCGCAGCGCGGAAGAGCTAGAGAAGATGCATCGCGCGGGATTGCTCGTGCACGAAGTTTTGACGGCGTTGCGCGAGTCGGTAAAACCCGGGATGACCACGATGGACCTTGAGAAGATTGCCGAGGCGAAAATCGCGGGGAAGCCCGGCAAGGCGGCGTTCAAGGGGTACCGCGGTTACCCATGCGCGCTGTGCACGTCGGTGAACAGCGAGATTGTTCACGGGATTCCGTCGCCAAAGCGGAAGTTGAAGGAGGGCGACATCGTCTCGATCGATTTCGGGATGGAAGTGGACGGGTATTATGCGGATTCGGCAGTGACCGTCCCCGTCGGCCAGATCAGCGAGGATCTGCGAAAGCTTCTGGATGTCACCCGCGAATCGCTGGACCGCGCCATTGACAAGATGCGCGCGGGCAACCGGCTGGGCGATGTCGGCCACGCGGTGCAGAGCTGGGTGGAGCAGAACGGTTACTCGGTAGTTCGCGAGTTCGTCGGACACGGGATCGGGACGAAAATGCATGACGAGCCCAATTTGCCGAATTACGGCGAAGAAGGGCGCGGGGCCCGGCTGCAAGAGGGAATCGTCATAGCGGTCGAGCCGATGGTGAACGCTGGGCGGCCGGAAGTGCGCATGCGGGACGAATGGGTGGCGGAAACGGCGGATGGCAGCCCTTCAGCCCATTTCGAGCATACCGTCGCGGTTACCGCGAACGGCCCGTGGATTTTGACCCGGCCGAAAGCCATGACCGGACCGTCGTGGTAACCCGGGAGCATTGAACACAGGAGCTTATGGCCAAGAAGTTCGAAGACGATAAGAAAAAGGGCGACTCCGGCAACTCCAAGGAGGACGCCATTGAAGTGATGGCCACGGTTATCGAGCCGTTGCCAAACGCGATGTTCCGCGTCGCGCTGGAAAACAAGCATCAGGTGCTGGCGCATGTTTCCGGGAAGATGCGCAAGAATTTCATCCGGATATTGGCGGGAGACAAAGTAGCGGTGGAGCTCTCGCCTTACGACCTGACACGTGGTCGGATCGTGTATCGTTATAAGTAGCGTGAGCAGAGTGAGGAACAGCGACTATGAAAGTACGGGCAAGCGTAAAAAAGATTTGTGACAAGTGTAAGGTGATTCACCGGCGCGGAGTCGTGCGGGTAATCTGCGTCAATCCCAAGCACAAGCAGCGCCAGGGATAAATATCCCCTGTTAAGGAGAAAGCATGGCACGCATCGCAGGTGTTGACCTTCCGCC
>Ga0307479_10001034_pt1 | contig 25245 bp, 25 predicted proteins | sample atmos_gasesECM4C_FD_203743 | JGI IMG/M metagenome (GOLD analysis project Ga0307479, IMG submission 203743) | Hardwood forest soil microbial communities from Morgan-Monroe State Forest, Indiana, United States - atmos_gasesECM4C_515 | ecosystem: Environmental > Terrestrial > Soil > Temperate... | reverse complement strand
TAACCAAAGCGCTGCTATTGTGATTCGGCGACGGATCGGTTCGCTGGCTCCGGCCGCAAGCCGTGCGGCTACAGATGCGGCCAGAATGCAAGTTGCAAGATCAACGAATGCTTGCACCACAAATACCGCGTTTCTTCCGGAGCCTGCAAGGGAATAAATGACCGCCAAAAATCCGGGATATCCTGGCATGCGCACGGCGGAAGCAAACAGATGTCCATTCGAGAAAAACCCGTAAACACCATGATAGAGCCAATTTCGGGCTAGCTCTTCGTAGTAGGGTGTGTCCCCGGATGCAAAAGGAAACCGCCAGATAAAAAAGATGCGCAATCCCAATCCAACGAGCAAAGCAGGAAGCAGGTGTTTATAGAAGGGCTTGGGCAGCATCATTTCGCCCGAAGGCGATAGGCTCCACGATAGGGACTAAATTTCTGGTAACCAATTCACGTTACTAAATCCGAGGCGCAAAGGTCTGTTCCAATCCGCACACGTCAAACTTGTTCCTTTTCGCACAGACTCTCAACTCTCGACGCATTAGGCTAGTTATGGATTCTAATTCCCTGGGGTTTTCAGCTTCGCTGCCCCCGAGTCAAAAGTGGAAATTCTGACTAAATTGCGCATGGCAATGCCCCTGGCCATAGTCGCGACTTCAGCCGCGCTGTTTGCTCAAAGTAAGGGACCGGAGAAACCTCAGAGTGATGCAAGCGTCCTAGATGCCCGTCAGGTTGTGAGCCTGTCGATCGCGGCCACCGAGCGCAGTTGGCAGGCACGTGACCATTACACGTACATGGAGCGTGATGAGGATCGGCGCTTGGACTCGCTCGGGAACGTGAAATCGGAAAATGTGGACGTCACCAGAACAATCCTTGTCAACGGCGCTCACTTCGAACAGCTCATGGAACACAACGGAAAGCTTCCATCCGCCAAGGAACAGAGGAAGAACGACGAGGATCTCGACAAGCTGAAGCATGAAACGGCTGACGAGCGGGCCGCACGTCTCCGCAACGACCAGGAAAACAGGTCTTTCCTCAGCGACCTGCTCGAGGCCTTCGACTTCCACCTCATCGGCGAAGAGACAGTCGGCGGCAGGTCAGCCTACGTGCTCCAAGCCACGCCACATCCTGGTTATCGCACGCACGGCAAGTACGGTAAGATGTTCTCCAAGGTGGAAGGCAAGCTTTGGGTCGACAAGCAGGACTTCGGTTGGATCAAGGTCGACGGCGAGGTAACGCAGTCGTTTTCGATGGGTTTATTTGTGGCCCGCGTCCAGCGTGGCTCGCACATCATCATGGAGCAGACGTGTGTCGGCAACGCGGTCTGGGTGCCGAGACACCTCGAAATGCGAGCAAGTGCCAGAATCCTTTTCTTAAAGAGTCTCGACATTCAGAGGATCCTGACTTACTCGGACTACCGCCCCGCTGCAGACGGCTCGTATTCTGTGAGTAGATAGCGCTGGCTCCTCTCGACCGACGCGATTTAATTGCTGCGAAGCGGAGGCGGGAGGCCGTGGAAGCTTAATATCCCACGCGAGGCCGAGCCTTCGTAATGCCATGATTCCGTACCAGTTCAAGTCGAACTCGTACCAGGCAAGGCCGTGACGCGCCGACTGGGGTGCTGCGTGGTGGTTATTGTGCCAGCCTTCGCCGAAGGTGAGCATGGCCACCCAGAAACTATTGGTTGACGTATCGCCAGTGAGGAAACGCTGCGATCCCCACATGTGGGTTGCGGAGTTCACAAGCCACGTGGCGTGGAGACCGACGGCCGTTCGGAAAAAGATGCCCCAGAGCAGGCAGGACCATCCAGCGATGGCAAAGGTCGCCAGACCTAAGACAGTCAAAGGAACCCAGTGCCACTTGCTGATCCACACGTGAAATTTGTCTTTGCGAAGATCTGGAACAAAAGGCAGCAGCTCGCCTGAGCTGCTCTGCATTGCCTTACCCGTCATGATCCAGCCCATATGGGCCCACAAACCGCCGTCGCGCGGAGAGTGCGGATCCCCTTCCTTGTCGGTGTTCTGATGGTGAACGCGGTGCGTTGCTACCCAAGCGATCGGTGCACCTTCGAGAGCAAGCGTGCCGCACACGGTCAGGAAGTACTCGACCCATTTTGTAGTCTTATAGCTACGGTGCGTAAGAAGCCGGTGGTAGCCGATTCCGATGCCAAGGCTACCGGAGACAAACCACAGGACAACGGCCAAGGCTAGAGCTTTCCACGTAAAAAAAAACAGCGCCGCGAAGGCACCGACGTGGAATACAGCCATAAAAGGCGTCGTAACCCAATTGATCGGCTGGGCAAACGTTCTGTCGCGTTCGAAGATGCTCGTCACTTCGGCAATCCTTAAATACCGCCGCTGCTGTTACCCTCCAATTCCCGTACAATCCTGACGCATAGGAGCCCCTGCAGGCTGTCTTATTTTGTACACCGGGGGCCGCTGGCCGCAATCCATTGGCTAACCTGAGGGTTTGCTTCGCGCTGGGCTCCTACGATCTCCTTCGCTCTTACCTATTTGCGCACCTGTTCAAAACAGAACAGACTCTGTCTTCGTAGCTCCATAAGGTGATCACGAAGGGGTTTACATCCTAGGTCGCCCGCCATTCCTATTCTCTACGGACGGCCTGAAAGGCTATAGGCATACGCTTCCGTGTCTAGCCTGGCTCAGAACGAATTCCAGTTTGCCCAGAAGAATTTCCGCGCGGAAACCGGAGCCTCTCACAGGCGCCGTCCCCTCAGCGTCCTTTTCATTCACAGCGATGCGGACGTAGTAGGCAACTGCCTGGAAGAGTTCGAGAGAGCGCGATTCACTGTGAGCGCCGATTTCGTTTTGACCTTGGCGCAGTGTTCAGTACTACTTCGGTCCCAATCTTATGATGTCGTTGTTGCCGAATACCCCAGCGCGAGTTGGAAAGGACCCGGGGCTTTGCAGCTCCTCCATCAGACGGTGCAAGAGATCCCCCTGCTCTTTGTGACCACCTCCACGCGAAGTGAATCCATCGCGGAGCTAAGCGCTCAGGGTGCGTTTGACTACGTCGAGCGAGAGCATCTCGCTCAATTGCCCATGGCCGTTCGCCGAGTCTTGAACGAAAAGAATTTGCGCGATGAACTACGAGATGCCAAAAAAGCCCTAAGGCATTCGCAGTCGCTGTATAGAGCGCTCGTGGACAATCCGGCATACGGCGTGTACCGGTGCAACGCTGAAGGAGAATTGCTGGACGTAAATCAAGCATTGCTAGCGATGCTCGGGTATGAGTCGAAAGAAGAACTCCTCGCGGGAAACCATACGCTCGGGATCATTCCAAGTATGGCCAACGGCCCGGCAAATGAGACATGCTCGCCCGAGAAAAAGCAGATGGAGCCAGTCGAACAACAATGGAAACGCAAGGACGGAACAAACCTGAAGGTGAGGCTGAGCGGCCGGGGCGTCCACGACGATTGCGGGAATTTTGCTGGCCACGAAATAATCGCGGTAGACGTCACAGAACAGAGAACGCTTGAGGATCAGTTGCGCCTTCAGGCATCCACCGATTCGCTGACTGGTCTAGCGAATCATCGCCTTCTTTTCGAGATGCTGCACGCGGAGATCTGCCGGTCTCAACGAACCGGCAGAGAATTCTCCTTAGTATTGCTGGACCTCGATGGCTTGAAGAAGACGAACGACCAGTTTGGTCATCTGACGGGGGATCGAGCGCTCTGCAGACTCGGGCAGGTCCTGCGGGACTGCTGCCGCGCTATCGACACCGCAGCGCGCCATGGCGGGGACGAGTTCGCTCTGGTCTTGCCAGAGACGGGTGCAGCCGCCGCTACATTGGTAGCACGGCGAATTTGCGATCTTGTGGCGGAAGATACCGAGGTCCCAGCGCTTTCCGTCAGCGTGGGGATTGCCAGTTATCCGAAGGATGCCGATACCATTGGGACCCTGCTGTACGCTGCGGACATGGCCCTGTATGCCATGAAAGACAAGCAGCCAAGAGCTGCTCAGGCAGCGCATGCCTGTGGTTCGCGCAGTTCCGTTGCAAACTCTTCTATTTTTCCAAACCGCAAGTAAGGTCGAGTGATCGAAGCAGGTGTGCGGTATCGAACATCTTCTGCCCGAATACAAATGCATGCTCTTCGAATGCCGAGGTTTCCCAGACGGAAATCTCAAGCCAGGAGGAAGACAACATGCATCGCAGCCATCGATATCTTTTCAGTTCCATTTTGCTTACTGCAGCCATTGCCGCTCCAACGGCAATGATGGCTGCGACCAGGCCCCAGGACAATGGACGCCAGGAAGAAAACCATCGCGACGATAAGGATCACAACAGGGTCTACGACCGCTCCCACAACGACTACCACAACTGGGACGACAACGAAAACCGTTTCTATCGTCAGTATCTCACTGAGAAGCACAAGACTTATCGGGCCTTCGCTGAAGTGAAAGAGAAGGACCAAAGGGCATATTGGAACTGGCGCCACAGCCATCCGAATCATGATCACGATCACGGTGGACGCTAGCCAGTAAGTCAAATTACGTTAACGGAATCCTCATGCACCGGCTGAGGGAGCGCGACATAAATAGTGCGCTCCCGCAAGCCGCGAGCGCCTTGCGAGCTCATTTTTGATCTGAACACGGCCTGAAAAGGGGGATGCTCATAGGAGTGAAAATGATTTTGCCCCACGAGACCTTACCCTGCGCAATCCAGAGATCAGGACGAATGGCGGAGCCTGTTTATCAGCGCTCCCAGGCGCCGGCAACTTTCCTCACTTACTGCCGTGAACTTCATTGCAAATCCTCTACCGGGTTCTGCACGCCGCACAACAGCGTCGGCCCTAATCTGCCCCTCATTGACAAGAAATTCAAGCTTGGCCGTTGAACCTACACTCCTCGACTCTTGTGTCTCGACAAACAGACCACCCAGGCTCAAATCCCGAACTTGGGAAATGTCTTCAGGTCCACCGCAGCGGCAATCGACCCAAACGCCGTTGGGCGTCTCGACTCGCGAGGTAAACCTCCTTACATGGGGAACTGGTTGCTGCGCCATGTGCCACCACCACCTGCGGGCTTTGCGTCAATCGTGCAGGACAACACTCAAGAGGGATTTGTTGACGTGAATCTCGCCGTCATATTGTATGAAACCCAATTTCCTGAATTTGTTCATGAAAAAATTGACACGCGAACGTGTTGTGCCAATCATCTCCGCCAGCATCTCTTGCGATACATTGGGAATCACCTTTTGAGGCTGGTCCTGCGCTCCGTACCGCGCTAACAGCAGCAGCGTACGCGCCAGCCGTTTTTCGCTGGAGTTGAAGAGCTGGTCTATCAGATCCTCTTCAACTCGTGCGTTTCGGGCCAGAGTGTACGCTATGAAGCGATCGGAGAACTCGTGCTCCTCGTGGAGCACCCGAAGCACCTCGCGTTTCTCAATGACGAGAACGGTGGTGCGTGCAATCGTGGTCGCGGTAGCCATGCGAATGGACTGGCCGGCAAGGCACCCTTCCCCGAAGAAATCACCGGGTCCGAGAATCGCCACAATGGCTTCTTTGCCGGTCTCATTGACAACGGTAAGCTTCACACCGCCTTCCTGAATGTAGATGACATTGTTCGCGGGATCGCCTTGCGCGAAGACGGTTTCTTTTCCTCTAAACTTGGCTAGATTCCTCCCCACACCGGCCGAGTCGAGAAATAGTTGCACATCGAAAGTAGGGCTTCTTAAGTTTAGTTTTGGGGGGGGACGGAACTCGACGGGTATCCGTCGAGTTCGGGAAGGCTTGATTGAACTCAATTTCGACTGACTGGAGGAAGCATTTGACTTCGTTCTCATCTCTCTGATCTCCGTCCGCGGTTAACCGGGTTGTGACCCAGGTCCAACGATAGTGTGCTGCGAATGGAACAAGCGGTATCGGGGATGCTGCTAATAAGGGAGGCCTTTGTCCAGAGAAACCCTGACAAGAGGGCAGCCGTGCAATGCCTATCGGAGTAGGAAGACTGAAGACCAATTCCCTACCGAGCCGGCTGGTCCGGCTCACTCTCCAGCGTTTCTGGGGTCAGTAGTCCAATTTGCACGGCAAAACGAATGATATCGCTCCGCGTCCGAAGTCCGAGCTTCGCAGCAAAACGTGAACGGTATGTCTCGACGGTTTTCACGCCTACAAAGATCTGTTTGGCTATTTGTGCACTGCTGTACCCTCGCGCCACGAGTTTCAGCACCTGCAGTTCACGGTCACTGAGGATGTTTACCGGCTGTATGGGGCCAGTTTTTGTACCTTTCTTTGCCAGCACGTCCTGGACAAGAATGCTGGCCAGACGCGGGTCCACGAAGATCCCTCCACGATACACCGCCCGTATGGCGGAAATGAGTTCCGCATCCACCGCTCTTTTTAACAGGTAGCCAGAGGCGCCGGCGGCAAGTGCCGATCGGAGGTATGCAGGGTCATCGTGCATCGTGAGGACGAGCACCCGGGTTTCGCGACAGTTTCGGGCAATCTCCTGCAGCGCCTTCATACCGCCGACCCGAGGCATGGTGAGGTCTAGCAAAGTCACATCCGGCCTTGATTCTCGTACCTCATGAACGGCTTTTTCTCCATCAGGAGCTTCCGACACAACTTCCATATCGGCCTGGGCGTTAACGAGCATTCTCAGTCCTGCGCGGAGAATGGCGTGATCATCCACGATCATGACTCTGATCTTGTGCGTTCGCGCCGCCACTTCAGATGTTCCTGCGTTCCACTGAGGGCTGGAGGTACTGTTCTGTAAGAGGGACTCGCACCAAAATTTTGGTTCCCCTGCTCCGAGGTGCAAAACTGACCGTTCCACCCAACATCGCCGCTCTCTCTCTCATACTTTGAATGCCCAGGCGGTGGGAGGAAACAGCCACGGCCTTAGCGTCAAAGCCGCATCCGTCATCGACTATCGCTACCTCCAAAGCTGAGGGCAAGCGTGCAAATTTAATGCTCACTGTCTTGGCTCCCGAATGTCTGGCTACGTTGGTGAGGGCTTCCTGAACAATGCGATATAACCCGATTTGGACCGCTGAGGGCAGGTCGCCGGACTCAAATTCATTGAGCTTGAGATTCACCGCGATGTGGTGGGTCTTTATGTACTCGGCAACGTATCGGCTTAAAGCGACTCTCAGACCATGGTCGTCCAGTGCCGTTGGGTGAAGCCCGCGGGCAAGCCGGCCGACCTCATCGAGAGCTTGGGCAGTGATTTTCCGGAGCCGAAGTCCCTGGGCCTTCGTATCTGCCAGATTGCGAGAATATTCCAGGGTACGTAGGCCGACCAATAGAGAGGTCAGCAATTGGCCGGCTTCGTCATGCAGTTCTCGCGCAATGCGGCGCCGTTCCTCCTCTTGCGCGGAAAGCATGTGCTCCAACAGCAGCCGGCGCGTCACCTCGGCCTGCTTGATTTCCGCGGCTTGCTTGCGCTTTTGCTCGCTCAGGTCGGTCATCACCATGCCCAAAGCGTGGCCCTTGTATCCAGGAAACCGGTTAAGGGACAAATGGACCGGAAGCAGACTCCCATCTCTGTAACTCAGGTTGAATTCGCCCTTCACAATCGCCTTCCGACCATCGGCAAGGAAGTCTTCAAATCTGTCTCGCTCCGTCTTCGCAACCAGCGACTGAACTGCAAGGCCGATCATTTTCTCGCGTGGCCTGCGCACCAGTTCCGCAAACCTGCGGTTGCAATAGAGCAAGGCACCATTCCGGGACAGAGTCGCCGCGCCTTCGCTCATGGCTTCCACCAGCATGCGATAGGCAGGTTCGCCGCCTTTCAGCGCAACCACCTGCTTTCCGCGACGACCGGAAACCATCAAACCATCCACTTCGCCGGACTGTATGGCCCGCAGAGTTTCCTCCGCAGTCTTCAATCGGGCGAGCAGCTTCGATTGCTGATCCGCTGGCGTGGAGGAAGAGAGTTTGCGTGGAGAGGGTCTGAGTCTTCCGCGAACACCTCGCGCAGCAGCGACTTTGCCGGGTATCCCACCTTGGAGGACCCGGCCATCGGAACGCGGTCGCTTGTTAGCCATCTGCTATTTGAGCCCTTGCTTCAGCGAACAGGTTGAAGATCCAACCCCACGATGACACTCTCGGTCTTGGAGAGGTTCCCAATGATTTTTTTGACCGGCGGCGGGAGCCTTCTTACCAGGGTCGGAATGGCGATGATCTGGTCACCTTTGGCTAGTTGCGGCTTCTTCAGCAAGTCAACCACTTCGATGCGGTACTTGCCGCGCAGCTTGTCCTCACAAATCTTCTTGAGGTTGGCGATCGCAGTAATCGAATTAGGGGTTTGACCGGCGATGTAAAGCCGCAATCTGTAAAAGTCAGCCCGCTTGGTCTTGGCAGGGCGGCGTTTCCTTGTTGAACCCTTCATGTCGGTGCTCGGTTTCTGATCCAGATGGACCAAACTTGCTATTCAGGCACCGCGACTCTACCTGGGCCTGCTACGGGCGTGGCCAGAGAGTGATCCTTCAGAACCTTGCCCAATTCGATGCCCCGTTCACTCACGATTAGCTCACGAGGTTCACGCGAATGCGCCATGCCGCGGGACTTCAGCACGTAGAGTTCGCGTCTCGGTCTCCCATTGGGTTTGCTGTCCCGCAACACAATCCAGGTGTCCATGAGAGAGGAGACAGCCGCCGCAGTTCTCTCCTGGGGGTCTCCTGAGAATGTCAGATTTGTGAACATCGAGCTGATCTGTTCCACCTTTAGAAAGTCCACCAGGCGCATGAGCATCGATTTAATGCTATGCGTCCCCGAGGCCGAAACCAGGTTGGTGATCGGGTCGATGACTACGACCATGGGCCGGAATCTTTCGATCAATTTGTGAACAACGGCCAAGTGCGCTTCCAGCCCGATGCTGGTTGGACGCATCGCATGGAAGTGCAATATGCGTTTTTTTACCCACGGCTCCAGGTCAATGCCAACCGAGCGCATGTTACGCAGAATCTGGCTGGGAGACTCTTCAAAAGCGAAGTACAGACAAACCTCGCCGCGGATGCAGGCAGCCCTGGTGAAACTCGCCGCCAAGCTGGACTTGCCCGTTCCCGACGATCCTGATACCAGCACGCTGCTTCCACGGAAGAATCCCTTACCTTCCATCATATCGTCCAAAGCGGGAATTCCTGTTGAAACGCGCTCCGTCGATGCTTTGTGGGCAAGTTCCAGTGAGGTGATTGGCACTACCGAGATGCCATCCCGATCGATCAGGAACGGATACTCATCGGTGCCGTGGGAAGTGCCCCGGTATTTGACGACGCGCAGCCGCCGGGTGGAAATCTGTTCGGTGACCCGATGGTCCAGTCCGATCACGCAATCGGCGATGTACTCCTCGAGCCCGTGCCGGGTCAGCGTTTGTTCTCCGGCTTCCCCCGTAACGACAGCGGTTAGCTTGTGCTCTTCCAGCCAATGAAACAGCCGGCGGAGTTCCGCCCGCAGAGTCGTTGAGTCAACTAATCCGGAAAAAAGGGCCTCGATGCTGTCCAAGACCACGCGCTTTGCCTTAATCGCTTTGACCGCGTGGGCTAAACGGATGAAGAGGCCATCAAGATTGTATTCTCCGGTCTCGGCGATCTGGTTTCGCTCGACCGAAACAAAGTCCACCAACAGTTTCTTGCGTTTGGTAAGGTCTCGCAAATCAAAACCTAGCGATGCGACGTTGGCCCTTAGCTTCGCCTCGGTTTCCTCGAAGTCCATGCAAACGCCCGGCTCGCCGTATTGAACAGCGCCGTGTACCAGGAATTCCATCGCGAATAAGCTCTTGCCACATCCTGCGCTGCCACATACCAGGGTGACACGGCCCTTGGGCAGGCCTCCTCCCGTAACTTCATCCAGTCCCTGGATTCCTGTGGGAGCCTTGGCGATCGACGAACGAACGACTTTCGGCCTAGCGCCGGCCATTGCGAGACTCCTGAACTGTAATTCGCGATTTCGACCTCGGGCTTATGCATCGTATCCTGACTCCCAACCTCGATTCAACGAATTTGGCACCAGATCGGGCCGCAGCAAAACTGCCGCAAATGTGCCGCAAGGGACTGACGGTCCACAGATTGTGTTTTGCGAAGTGCACGCGGCATCTCGCGCGGCTCCGCTCCTACGAGCTTCGTTGCGCCTCGTTATCCGTTCCGGCCCACAGGCATCTCGCTACGCGAATAAACTGCGAAACTGTCCACAACGGAACAGACATGCGTGTTAAGGCAGTCCAGGATTCAGTTTGCAGGCTCACGCGGTTAGATCTGCCACACCCATCCGAGCCCAATGTACAAGCGCTGGGGACATCGAACAACACGTTAGTCGCACGGCTGTCTGGATCGATAGTCCAGCCTCCGTTGAATCGAAGCGATTCAACGCGTTTGCCCCACCAGACAGAACAGGGAGCCATTCGATCGGCTTGGGCAGAAGTGTCTTGCAGCAAAGACAGAAAGGTAAAAAAGTATGCCTCTCCTTCAGATTCTACTGACTCTCATCGTCGTTGGGGTGCTGCTGTGGCTGGTAAATCGTTTCATCCCCATGGCACGAAGCATCAACTCGATCTTGAACGGAGTCGTTGTCATTGGGGTGGTTTTGTGGCTTCTCAACGTATTTGGATTGTTCCACTCCCTCTCGCGAATCCGCGTTGGGTGACGAGCAAACAGACCAGATTCGGCACGCGACAAATCGAAAGCAAGTACAGGCCTGATAGTTGACGTGCCTTGTAGGACGAATCAAAGGCGCACAAGTAGAAGCAAGAGAGGTAACACCATGAAGCGAATTGGAATCATTGGTATGACCGCGCTTTTTCTCCTAGTGGGAATGAGTGCTCCTGCGAACGCTCGGCAAGAGAAGCAAGATGAAAAGGCTAAGCCGGCGAAACAGGAGCAACAGGCTAAGCCCGAGAACAAACACCAGCAATCTAACGCTCCGCAGCACCAGCAAGCCAACGCCCCGAAACAGGAGCAACAAGCCAAGCCCTCGAAGCAGGGACAACCGCAGCAACCCAGGAGTCAGCAAAATCAGCAGCAGCAACAGCGGCAACAGCAGCAGACTGCGTCTTCACAACGCCCGCAGCGCTCACAGCAGGACCAAGACAGACAACGCGCCTACCCGGCGCTCCGCCTAAGTGCCAGGGGAAGCGGCCGAATCCCAGACGATCGCTTCCGTTCCAATTTCGGCCGTGAGCACAGCTTTCGCATCGGCGAACCAGTCATGGTCGGCGGATATTCTCGCTTTCGGTACGGCGGCTATTGGTTTGGATTTGCTGAACCGTGGCCAGTGGGTTGGTACTACACCGACGACGTATACATCGACTACGTGGATGGCGGCTATTACATGTACGACCCGTACTATCCCGGCGCGCGATTCGCAATCAGCGTCGTGATCTAAGGTCCGGAACTGCAGCATCGATCAAATACCACGCCGACCCGGCGCGGAAATCCGTGGAGGAACAAGGACGGCCGCCGGGCGGGGAAGTTGAATAGGGCTAGAAGGATTTGCTTGGGAAGGAGAAAAAATGCTTGGAACTATTTTGATCGTCTTTTTAATCTTGGCACTCGTAGGTGCGTTGCCGCGGTGGTCTCACAGCCGCCAGTGGGGCTATGTTCCAACAGGAGGCGTAGGCCTCGCTCTCTTCATCGTTTTGATTCTCGTGCTTCTCGGACGTATTTAGAATTTGCCCAGGTCCCTCGACGTGGCTCGAATTCAGCTGTGGAGTGTCAGGGGCTACTTTCATCTTTTTCCAGGTAGGCCGTGCCTATCCGGTCGGAGGCCAGCGATGGATGAGTCTAAAAAACATGTAGTCACGTTTCTAGAGAAAGAGATCAAGACATACATGGCCTTATCTTTGTTTTTGTCAAAGAAAGGCATCAAGGAACACGTGCGCGTGGGAGAGAAAAAGGTCCTTATTAGCCCCTCGTTTTACAGAGAGAGAATGAAGGAAGCGTGGAAACTTGTACATGAACTCAGAAAACCAAACTAGGACACAACTCTCTCAAAGTACTGCTTCCAGTAACTGGGGCTCTTGGGGTATCCGCGTGGCCGCAGTCTTTGTTGTCACTCTCCTGTGCGTCTGTGGTTCGTTCGGCTATTCCGTACTTACTCATGAGGAAATCGTAGACCTAGTGTGGACCGATGAACTCCGCCCACTTCTTCTCAAACGATTTCCAACCCTCACGGAAGAGCAGCTCAAGGAGGCGCACAGTTATGCGTATGGCGGCGCCGTCATCCAGGACCTCGGCTACTATCCGTTTGGTAGTGTGGAATTCAGCAATTTGGTGCACTACGTTCGGAGCGGAGACTTCGTTCGAGAGCTGCTAGCACAGAGTCAGGATGCGAACGAGTACGCGTTTGCCTTAGGCGCGCTAGCACACTACGCTTCGGACATCGCCGGCCATCCGGCCGTCAATCAGTCGGTTTCCATTCAATATCCCAAACTGCGGGCGAAGTTCGGTAATTCCGTCAGGTACGCTCAGGACCACACCGCGCATCTGAAGACGGAGTTTGGATTCGACATGGTGCAAGTGGCGAAGAATCGTTATGCGTCGCAGCAGTATCACGATTTCATCGGATTCCAGGTGTCTAAGCCTCTGCTGGAGCGGACTTTCCCCATCGTCTACGGAGTGGAATTGAAAGACGTGCTGACACACGAGGAACTTGCCGTCGGTTCCTATCGCTTTGCTGTTGGCCGGATGATCCCGCAAATGACCCAGGTCGCGCTGCGGACCCACAAGAAAGACATGATGAAAGAGAACTCCAGTTTTGCGAAAAAGAAGTTTCTCTACCGCCTGTCGCGCTCCGATTATGAAAAAGAGTGGGGGAAGGACTACACCAAGCCTGATTTTGGCACTCGCTTCTGGTCCGCGGTTTTGCGATACATGCCCAAAATTGGTCCCTTCAGGGCGCTGGCGTTCAACAACCCCACGCCGCAGACAGAGGAAATGTATTTCAAGAGCATCAATACGACCGTCGACCAATACCGCATTTATCTCGAAGAGGTTCGTACCGACTCACTGAAACTTGCCAACTGCGATTTTGACACCGGCAAAGAAACAGTTGCAGCGGAATACTCATTGACAGACGACACCTATGCAAAGTTGTTGGGTCAGTTAGCGGGGCGGAAGTTCGATCTGACATCAGCGGACTTGCGCAACAATATCTTGAACTTCTATTCTGACCTCTCTCTTCCTCTTGAAACCAAAAAGGACTCGGGTCGCTGGCAGAGCGTAGTGTCGTCCCTTGACCAGTTGAAGCTGTTGATCCCCACTCCGCTTCTCGCTGCCAGCCCTGCGAAGTAATGTTGATCGGGAGTCTGCGCCACTTTCCCCTTCGCTTCGTCCGCAAAGGCAAGGAGCCACCGCACCCATGTATGTGCAAACAAAGTGCGATTGTGTGCCTAAGTGAACAGACACATCATTTCGATCCGTCTACCATTAGCTATCTCGGAAATCACCAAGACGATCTCCCAGGTGCGTCACAAGCGCTGTAAGAATGGGTTTCTTGTGAGATTGGAGCAGCAATGCTCTGGACAATTCTCGTAGTCCTGTTTGTCCTCTGGCTCCTCGGCGTGGCCACATCCTACACGCTTGGGGGATTAATCCACGTCCTTTTGATCGCGGCTTTGGCGATCTTCGTATTTAACTGGATTCAGGGCCGAAGGCGCACAACCTAGCTGCGAAAGCGAAAGCAAAAAATATGAAACCGATCATTTGGTTTGGAATTCTCTTAATCCTTCTGGGCGGGCTGGCGCTCGCCTATCAAGGATTCAACTACACCCATCGCGAACGAGTAATGGATGTAGGGCCAATGCATGTCACCCGGGAAGATCATGACCGAGTTTCGATTCCGCCAATACTCGGTGGGCTGGCGTTGGCCGGAGGAATTGCCTTGCTTGTCGTTGGAGGCAAGAAAAGTCTTAGCCCGAAATTACGTTAATGACCCGCCTGAGAGTCGGGCAACGCATAACCCTCTCGTGAATTGAACGAGCTGAAAGTACTTCAGCCAAGAATCGTTTGGAAGTGAACGTTAGAAGAAGTTTTGACCATGGAGGTCAGCGATGAAGAGATTTATAGTTACCGCAATATGTCTTACCCTCGTAGCAGGTGTAGCGTATGCCCACAAATTGAATAAGGAGCAAAAGCGGCTCGAAGAGAGCGGCGTTGTCATGCAAGAAGTAATCAACGTCCCAGACAACATTCCCCAGGAGCTCTTGGAAAAAGCCGAGTGCGTCATTGTGATTCCCTCCGTCCGGAAACTTGCATTTGGTGTTGGCGCAAGCTACGGGCGCGGCGCGATGGTTTGCCGGACCGGGGAGAAGTTCCGTGGACCCTGGGGAGCCCCTGCTATGTACGCGTTGGAAGGCGGCAGCATCGGCTTCCAAATCGGCGGCGAGGCTACAGACCTCATCCTGCTGGTTATGAATGACCGCGGCATGGAATCGATCCTAAGCAGCAAGGTTAAATTGGGCGCAGATGCTTCCGTTGCCGGCGGACCCAAAGGACGTGACGCTTCTGCGGATACCGACGCCTGGATGCGAGCCGAAATTCTCAGCTACTCGCGTTCGCGCGGTGTGTTTGCCGGTATTTCACTGGAAGGCTCTACGCTCCGTCCCGACGACGAGGCAAGCGAACAGGTGTATGGCCATGCCATCAAGGCAAAGGACATCGTTAGAGGCGGACATACAAGCGTGCCAGACTCAGGCCGTCATCTCGTCAACGTTTTGCAAAAGAGCGCCCCCCGCAATGAATCGGAGCGAGCTGCTTCGAATAATAAGTAGTTGGCAGGTTACCGAGATTTTCTAATCTCGGCGAGTTGTCGATCCTCCGCAAAGTGGTTCAGCGGAGTATTCCGCTGAACCCGTCACAGGGGCCATCTGCAAGGGTCGTATCACCCGACCCAACCTTGCAGCTTGGCCTCTAGTTTTTTCAGACCACCGGGCGCGGGGCTTCCGTTCCAATTGAAAGCTAATCCAGCAGCGCCGTACTAGAGATTGATGGTGTCCACATCCGCAGCCAAGGTGTAGCCGCAGGGAAATGTATTCACATTGTTGAGTGCTTTAGCGAAGAGGCTTTGCTGCAGGACCCGGGAATGCGCCCGTCATTAGAGAGACTTTGCCGCCTTACTCGTGCAAGACTACCGTCAGCAATGACTTATTGACCTTAATTTTGCCGTTGTATTCGATGAATCCGAGTTTTCTGAATTTGTTCATGAAGAAGTTTACGCGCGAACGCGTGGTACCGATCATGCCCGCCAGGGTCTCCTGGGAAACTTTCGGCAGAATGCGGTCGGGCTGATCTTGTTTTCCATAGCGCGCGAGAAGCAGAAGCGTGCGTGCCAGGCGCTTTTCACTGGAATTAAAGAGTTGATCGATTAGATCCTCTTCGACCTGGATGTTGTGCGCGAGCATGTATCGGATGAAATGATCGGATAACTCATGCTCTGCATGGAGTACGCGCAGCAGCTCGCCTTTCTCCATGACGAGAAGCGTGGTTGGTGTAATGGCTGTAGCCGTCCCCATCCGAACCGTCTGGCCCGCCATGCATCCCTCGCCAAAAAAATCACTCGGGCCGAACATCGCGACCACCGCTTCTCTTCCGGAACCATTTACAACGGAGAATTTCACGCCGCCCTTCTGGATGTACATGACGGTATTCGCAGCCTCGCCTTGCGTATAGATCGATTCGTGTCTCCGAAATTCCGCAACTTTTCTCGCCACCCCGGCGGTGTCGAGAAAAACCTGTGGGTCGAAAGTGCCGGCCTTTCCATTTCTATTCTTATTTAGTTTTCTTGATTTCATTTTCAAGTGGGAACGCCCTCTCTACAGGGGCAGTCCACAACCCCTCTGATTTTACCAAGTAGGTTTCTCTCAAAACTGTGCAAAAGAGAACAGTGGACTGTCTTGAGAGTTTCCCCTCACTCCTGTTCAAACCAGAACTTATTTGTCCTCACTACGAATAGGATAAAATTCGTGTTTTTCAAGCCGCCGTGCAACTTCTATGCAACCTCTCGGCTCGCCGCATGTCGAACTACGCAACGATTGCTCGCAGCGTAGCGCTCCATTTGACTTCGCCTGGGCCTGTCGATCAGGACTTGCCCACGAATTCCTCCAACTCGTCTAATTTTTGGGCTGGATAAAAAAGCGCTGTTTGTCCATCGACGCGGGCACGGCGACATCGAAGAAACCGACCATCATCTCGTCGTAAGTTTGCTCGCCCCAACGCACCGCTGCGCCGGGGTCTGGGTTATGCGGATTTTTCTTGGAATTGTCATACCACGCCACCGCTTGCAACTCCGTGCCCGCCTCCAGAAATCGCGGGTGAGCCAGACGGTAGCTCATCTGCCAGTGGAAGTGGTAATTCACGCGAAGCAATGGTTCGATTTCATAAGCCGGCATGCCTGCCAAATCCTTATTGCGGTGAACGATGTTGTATTCGAAACGTCTTCCCCGCAAGTGCATGTGCGGCATGAAGCCGAGCAAGGTTGCGTCATTCGGCAACGTGCCGCGAGCCTCGACGCGAAAGTCAGGATCGCCCGGGGGAATCAAGAAATGATCATTGGTGAGTTGCAGTGTCAGTACGCGCTGGGCGGGCGCGTGTTTGGAGAATATCAGGCCAGTGCTAGTACGATCGGAGCCCGCGTGGTCGTTGGTCGTGTAATGCATTTGAAACACCAGGTCAGAGCCGGCAGGAATGAGCTTGGCCATATCGGACGGCCACTCGTCCGGCGAACTGCCGGGCGCATAGACGAGCAAGATATCGCTGTCGGTCCAGTGGGCGCCGCGGCGGTCGTCGGGATCGGTTAAAGCAGAAGCAGTGAAGGGTATCCCAATAGGCGCGTGGCGCAACCACTGTGAATCCGGGGCACGTATGTACACCACAGCGTGGTGCACGTTCGAACGCAACTGAGGCAGGACTTCAGACACCTGCACCCAGCGGTCTTCCGCGAAATGCGTGGGCACAATTTCGTACGTGTACTCGATGTCGCCGCTTGCGGGCAGCGGCACAGCCTGCGGCATGGACAACACCAAATCCGGTTCCGGAATGCTCCAGCTTTCCGCCCAATGCTGGGGCTGCGGGCCGTCTTTTTTGTCACCTGCCGGTCCGTTTGCTTCCGCCCAAGCCACGATGGTAGCCATTTCTTTCGTGCTCAACGAAGGATCGTTCGAAAATTCTCCGACCGACGGATCGGCAAACCAAGGCGGCATCGTTTTTTGTTCCACCGCGCTGCGGATCGCGGTGGCAAAAGGCCGTGTTTGGTCGTACGATTCGAACGGCACTGGCGCAATGGAGCCTGTGCGATGGCAGTTCTGGCAATGCTGCTGAAGAATTGGCAGAACGTCGCGGTAAAATGTGGGAGATGCGTCGGCTCTCTGCCGCATGGCCGAACTCTTGCCGGCCAGGCTTAGGCCTGCAATGAGAAATGCCAGGATGGTCCCTCCGATTCCGAGTTGGAAATACATTTTGAGCATTGACGATTTAGAATTGGATTACATGCAACGCGGCAGCGTTGCGCGCTTGCGTTTTGATTCTATTTGAGCCCGGGCGCGCCACTTCCCTAGTCATTTCCTTTCATAACTTCCAGCTTCATCCATAATATCGTTTCGAACTTCTCCAGTTACCGGGTTTGTCAGGCACTGAGCAAGGCACTGACACGGTCACTCGCCAATCCTGCGCCAGAAGCGGTAAGATGCAGGCAAGGCTGCCCTCTGGTCTAGCATGAGCCAAAGTCGCCTCAAAAAGATTGCCCTTTGCACGACTGCCGGAATTGGTCTTCTGCTTGCGCTCGTTGGACTGTTTTTTGTTGTCGAGCAGAGGCGAACGCAGGCGGAAGAGGGTGCGGTTCTGTCGGCATTTTTCTCGCAAGTAACGCTGCACGACATGGACAAGTGGGATGCAGGACGCACAGTCACGATTGTGTTTCTGCGCAATCAAGATTGTCGCATCTGTGCCGATTTGTTGGAAAATCAATCTTGGTTTGCACAGTCATGGAAATCCCGACGGAGTTTGGTCTTAGATGCTTGGTTTGCACAATCATCACGAATTACCCGGGCCAGTTTCTTCCTGAACAGTGTATTTTCAACGGACATCAGTTCAGACTTGCGTTTACCAGGCGGAGCTCGCGCAGTTTTCGTTAGCCCGAGCGACTTAGGGACCAAACCGGGCGACTTTGAAGCGAGATTCCCGAACAACGTGGGGTATTTTGTTGTCTCGCACATTGGACTGAATTTGAACAAAACCGAGGCGCTGCTGTACATTGACCACTTCTGCCCCGGATTGTGCGGTGGTGGCGCCTACTTTCTAATGCGCCAGGCAAACGGCGTGTGGCATGTAGTTGACCGCCGTGGTACCTGGGTGTCGTGAACAGTCCCTCGCCACTAGGTCCCGGTAAGTCGTGTTACCGGAGAAGTTCCTTTGGGGCTTCGGACAGGCTAGAGGCTCAATCTTGCGGGGAAGTCAATCCTAAGATCGTCCCCTTGAGCGCGCCACTGCTTTCCTCGCCCCTGTCTCTCGGGCCGCTCAAGGGCGCCAATTCTCACTTTCCCAGAATCTTGCGCGCATAGGCGGGAGCTTTGCCCTCATCTTCGTGCTTGCAATACGCGTATACGTCCACGCCCTGGCTCAACCAGCCGTCGAAGCGCGTTCTCCACGCGGCCAGTTGCTTCGGCGTGTAGTTCTCCAGGCGCAAGCGGACATAGGTAAAGTTAGCGGTCAGAACGTCAGGAGGCGTCTGTTTTTCCGTTTCGGCGATGCACAGCGCTGTTTCGTGCTTGCGAAGGAGCGCGTACGTTTCGTCCGTGTACCACGACGCGTGCCGCACCTCAAAAGCAAACTGGAACGCCGTCGGCCGCAGCGCCAAGAAATCCTCCAGCAAGGGCCGGTCGAACTTGAACGAGGGCGGAAGCTGCACCAGGATTGGCCCCAGATGATCGCCTTCGTTTAGCACGCTTGCCACTTCCAGGAAGCGCTTTAGCGTGCTCTCGCAGCCGCGTAGTCTTTGGATATGCGTGATCCGCTGGTTGGCTTTCAGCGCGAACCGGAAGCCCTCCGGCACGCTCTTTGCCCAGTTCAGAAGCACATTTTCCGTGGGCATGCGGTAGAAGCTGTGATTGATCTCGACTGTTGCGAATTGCGTGGCGTAATAGCGCAGCATCTCCTTGTCCGGCAGTTTCTCGGGATAGAAATTCCCCTTCCACTGCTTGTAGGAATATCCCGACGTGCCGACGCGAAGCTGGCCGTTGGAAGGAATGAGGCACCTCCGAGGAGGAAGCATTTAATCACAGTGCGATGCTCCCGCGAAATTGGCACTAACCCATTCGAACTATTTACGCGGCATGCGGCTGCTCAATGCTTCGATGGCTCCTTCGATTCTTTGTCGTCTCTTCCAGAAATCTTGCCAGAGATCACCCTTGTCTTTCAGCCGCCCAAAGATCGTCTTGATGTTCAGGTTTTCCGGCCGCAGGTTTGGCCGCAGTTCACGCGGCAAAACGGGCGCAGAAACCGGCGCTTGGGGGAACGCCCGCACGCTATAGGCAGCAGCCAGCGGCCGGCTCATCGCATTTTGCTGCACATCAATCAGCACGCGCCCGGCCGGCCTTTTCGCCACCGACCGCTCGTTGGTCACCAGATTCGAATGCTGCGCCGTCACCGTGCGTGCAATAATTTCTCCAAACGTTCGCAACTGTTCATACGTGTAAACCGGCTCCACCGGGATAAAGATGTGGAAGCCGGTGGCGCCGGAAGTTTTCAGGAAGCTCACAATCCCCAGCTCTTCCAGCTTTTCATGCAGCGCTCGCGCGATGGTGACAACCACGGAAAACTCCGTGCCGTCGGAAGGATCCAGGTCGAAGAAAAAATAATCCGGGTGCTCAAGATTGTCCAACCGGCTGGACCACGGATTGTGGTCGATGCAGCCGAGTCCCGCCAGAAACAAAAGGGAAGCGCGATCCTCCGCCGTTGCATAATGAATTTGCTTCCCGCGCTCCTCGGAGTCAATCGGCACCGTCTTAAACCACTCGGGAATGCACTCGACCAAATCCTTTTGAAAAAATGCCTGCCCCTGGATGCCGTCGGGATACCGGCGCAGCACCAAGGCGCGATCCTTCAAGAACGGCAGAATGTAGTCGGCCATGCGATAGTAATAAGCGAGCAGGTCCCGCTTCGTGTAGCCGGATTCCGGAAAATAAACTTTGTTCAGGTTGGGAAACCTCAGTCGCTTACCTTCCAGTTCGATGTTGATCGTATCCGCCCGCCCTTTGAAGAGCTCCGCTTCGATCTCCGGCTTGCTGCTGATCACTTTGCCGACTACTTCGGGCGCGCGCACCACCGCGGGCGCAGTGACGGCCGTCTCGCTCTCGAACTTGCAATCCTCAGGCCGCCCGTCTTCGCGCAGAGCCACGAAAACCGGATGCCGCAGGTAATGTTCCGGCGTCCAGCCGCCGAACTTTACCCGCGCGACCACAGCCGGTTTCACCCACGACGCCTTTTCGTTGGTTTCCGGGACGGTCTCAAAAGGGCACTCCGCAGCTGCCAGCTCTTTCCATTTCTGGCTCAACTCCGCGTGCTTCTTCGCGTCAAAGCCGCTCCCCACGTGACCGATGAAGCGGAGCTTCTTTCCTTGGTACAAACCCAGGAGCAAAGAGCCAAAAGGAATGGCCTCGGTGCGCGGCGCGGTCGACCCGCCGACCACCGCGTCGAGCGTCTGGCTTGCTTTCAGCTTCAGCCAATTCGCGCTTCGCTCGCCCACATAAATGCTGTCGGCGCGCTTCGCCACAATTCCTTCCAGCCCGTTTTCCTTTGCCAGCTCGAACAGCTCTTTTCCGTGCTCCAACTCATGGTCCGAGTAGCGAAAGCGCCCTGACGCGTGCAGCATCCGGCTCAGCAGTAGCTTTCGTTCCAGCAGCGGCGCCCCGCGCAGGTCGTACCCGTCGCAGTACACAATGTCGAACACAAAGTACACAACAGGCGTCTCGCGTATCTGTTTTTCCCCGGGTGCCCGCACATGCATGCGTTCCTGCAAGCGCGCGAAGCTGCTGTGGCCGTTTGCGTCCAGCGCCACAATCTCGCCGTCGAGAATCGCTTCGCGCCCGGCAAACACTTTGGGAAGCGCGGCCAATTCGGGATAACGTTGCGTGATGTCAATGTGGTTGCGCGAGCGCAGCGTCACCCTCCCGTCGGCAATCCGCGCCAGCGCCCGCACGCCGTCCCACTTGATCTCAAACAGCCAGTTGGGATCGGAGAAGGGATGCTCGGCGGGCGTGGCCAGCATCGGCTCCACGCGCGAGGGCACGGCGCCTTTTCGCGCCCCCTGCAGTTCCGCCGCGCGAATTGGGCTGCGGCTGCGCTTGGGCGGTGCCTGTTCGGCGATCTCTTCGATGCTCCTACCGGTAAACACGGAGCCATCATGCTCATCGATGTTCCACTTCACGTCTTCCGCCGCGTCCTTGTGCTTGATGAGCAGCCACTCGTTGCCCTTTTCGCTCCTCTTCAACTTCACGAGTACGAAACTGCCGCGCAGCTTCTCGCCGTTCAGGCTGAACTTAATCTCGCCGCGTTGCAGTTGCTGCAGCGCATCGAGTGCTCCCGCTTTGGGCTTGCCGGGCTCTTCTTCCACGACAAATGTCCCGCGGTCCCATACCATCACTGTTCCCGCACCGTAATTGCCTTCAGGGATTTTTCCCTCGAAGCCGCCATACTCCAGCGGATGGTCCTCGGTTTGCACCGCGAGCCGCTTGTCCGCGTGGCTCTGCGAAGGCCCCTTCGGCACTGCCCAGGATTTCAGCGTCCCGTCAATCGCCAGCCGGAAGTCATAGTGCAATCGCGTCGCGGAATGCTTTTGCACCACAAATGTGTTTCCGTACTCATCAACGGGGCGGACATCCAGCCGCAGCTTCGGCATCGGCTTGGGCAACCGCGTGCGCTTGCCTTCCGCAGCCACCACAACGCCGTCATCCCGAGCGGCGGTTGTAGTGGCGGCCTTCTGAGGCCGGCCGCGAACGTCTCTTCCCTCGGCTCGTGTGGCCGCGGCCTCACCGGCCTCCGCCCCCGCAGGCTCGGGCGTCCGGTCAAACCGCCTCTTCCGCCGGTATTCTTCGAGCTTGGCCATGGCCGCATTTTACCCCACGCCCCTCGTCGATCCTTGTCCGCTTTACTCAGAGGAGTACTTTGGACGGCAGACTACTCTGTTCTAGAAGCTAGGCTTGCACTTCAAGCTAGCTTGCGGCGCAAGCTACCTTGCGGCCCTCACCATTGAACGCCACTTTAACAACCCAACCTAACTATTGTATGTTCAATGATTTAGCGATGACCGGCCGATCTCGCTGTTTTCGATGATGCCAGCCGCTGCCGCGCATAATCGCTCCACGGGCTGGCAGGATCGAGCTGCAGGTAAGCTTGCCAATGCTCGCGCGCTTCCTCGTACGCGCGCAACTTCTCGCAAACCAACGCCAGATTGTAACGCGCGTCGGGGTGGCTGGAGTCAAGCCGCACCGCCTGGCGGAGATGCTGCCGCGCCTCTTCCAGTTGGCCCATTTCCTCCAGCACGCTTCCCAAATTCGCATGCGCGAGCGCGCTGTAAGGATCGGACTCAATGGCGCGGCGAAAACAATCCGCAGCCTTCTCAAAATTTCCTTGTTCGTAGTACAGCGTTCCGCAATTCAGGAGCGCTTCGACGCGCTGCGGCTCCAGTCGCAGTGCACTTTCGTACGCGCGAATGGCCTCGGCCCAGGTTTTCCGGTTGGCGCGGTCCGCTTCGTAATCCAGCGCCAACGCAAACCACTCGTCGGCGCCGCGCTCGGAAATCACCTGCACATCCTCGTCGAGCTGCCGCGTCTCGAAATTCATTACAAACTGGCCGGAGAGCGGTTCGAGCCGCGCGCCTTCGCGTTCGACAATCACGTCTTTTCCGTCGGAGAGAACCCGCAGCTCTGTTAGGGGCGCTTGGACCTGAGAAAGTTTTTCGCGCAGCGCTGCCAGGGCGCGCCGCAGGCGACTGGCGGAAACGCCGGTTTCAGTCAATTGCTTGACCGTGCGCAGGGCGATCAAGTCGCGGAAGTCATAGAAGCGACTCCCCTGGTCTTTGCGGGCGGAGACCAACTCCAGGCGGTCCCAGTAATCCAATTGTTTTGGAGACAGACCCAGAATGCGCTGTACTTCGTCGCGGCTGAATCGGTCTGTAGTGCCCATGAAAAGATTCTAGCCGAATTGCTCTCTCTAGCCGACTGCCTTCTTCCCTCTTTTGGGAACGGCTACAGGACCGGGCTCGACGGCGCGCACTGGAGGCTTCTTTGCCGCGACCGGCGCCTGCCGCTCGGCCAAGCTCTTCTTCAGCGCTTCCATCAAGTCGATGACCGGAGCTAAGTGCGGCTGCGCCACCTCGGTCACTTCCTGGCCCTTGAGCTTGGCGGCAATCATCGCGCGCACGTTTTCCTGGTACGTATCCTTATATTTCTCCGGCTCGAAAGGCACCGCCAGGTTCTCGATCAGTTGCTGCGCCAGCTTCTTTTCCTGGTCTTTCAGTTCGACCTTGTCCGTCGCCGAGGATTCCGCCGCGCGAATTTCGTTCGTGTAAAACATGGTGTGCAGCGACAAGCCCTTCGTTCCCGGCCGCACCACCACGATGTGCTCGCGCTGGTGCATGGTTAGCTTTGCGATTGCTGCGTACCCCGACTCCTTCATAGCCTCCATCAGCAGTTGATACGCTTTCACCCCGCCTTCATCCGGCGCAACGTAATACGATGAGTCGAAGTAAAGCGGATCCACTTCGCCGAGCTTTACGAACTCCAGGATCTCCATGACGCGCGCCGAGGCTGGCTCGATCTTGTCGAGCTCCTCTTCGGTGAACAGCACATACTGATCTTTTTCGTATTCGTAGCCCTTGATGATCTCCGAGCGCTCCACGATGCGGTTGTGCGTCGGGCAAAACAAGGGCTGCTTGACGCGCGTGTGGCATTCCTTGTGGAGTTGGTTGAAGCTGATGCGCTCGCTGCGGGCCGCCGTGGTCAGCCGCACGGGGATGGAAATCAGACCGAAAGTGACGTGGCCTTTCCAGACGGTTGTGGCCATGCAAAGACTCCTTCGCCAAAACTTTCTTTGGCCGCCCGCTCCGTGTCGTGGCTGGTCTTTAGACCAGTGATCTTCGGATCGCAGTTTTCAGCCTCGCGATCCTCAGACCCGTACCGCCACGGTTGGTTTATGGGCCAGCTTGTAAGATTAGTGCGGCCCATGGCAGAGATGCAAGTCGAATCATTGCCAGCAGTTACAGAAAAGCAAGCTGCCGTGTGCGACTGCCTGACGCTTGGCTACGCGGCCACATTTGTTAGGGCAGACTTAAGCTTGTGCGGGCGCAATGCTGCCAGGCACTCACAATACCTTAACGTTTCGGCTCTGGGGTTATTCGGGCAAATCCGGATGGCGCGTGGCCAGGTGATAGCGGCCGGAATGAAAGACCAGGGGCTTCCCTTGATGCCATTGGTATTCTTCAACTTCACCCACGAGGATCACGTGGTCGCCACCCTCATACTGGCGGAACGTGCGGCAGATAAAATGCGCAATCGCCTCTTTCAGCAGCGGCCCTCCGGCGCTCTGTGTGTATTCGACGCTGGCAAACTTGTCCGCCACTGACGTGGAAAAATGCCGTGAAAGATGATGTTGATTAGCGGCCAGGACGTTGATGGCAAAGTGGCTGGCGTCGAGGAAATCAGCAAAGCTGGAGGCCTGACGCGACAGGCTCCACAGCACCAGCGGGGGATCGAGCGAGACGGAAGCGAAGGAATTCACGGTCATGCCCACTGGCCGGCCATCTTTTGTCGTGGCGGTGACCACCGTCACTCCGGTGGCGAATTGCCCGAGAGCGCGGCGGAAATCGCGGCGGTCGATGGCGATGCGCTTCATGACGCTAAGAAACCGGCTGGCGAAACGCCCGGATTATTTTTCCGCGCACCACCTTACCACGCACACGCCAAGACACAAATGGCCCGCTCGCGAAAGAAACCGGTCCAAAAATCCACGAGAAGGAAGTTGTGAGGACACGAGAAGGAAGTTGTGAGGAAATGAGCCGGCCTTTCTCCTTGACAATCTCCGCGCGGGCGTACATCTTGGTGAGCTTTGTCCCCTCTTCCATTTAGCTGCAAAAGATTAAGACCCTAAGAGGGGCGGAGCGCACGAACCCAACATGACCAAGGTCCGCCTCTGCTTCCACGATCGCTGCTTTGATGGTACGGCTTCCGCCGCTCTCTTTTACCGCTTTTACCGCGAAAAATTTGACGCGAGCGCCGAATTCGGCTTCACGGGCATGACCCACCGCGCGGCG
>Ga0307479_10001033_pt1 | contig 25247 bp, 19 predicted proteins | sample atmos_gasesECM4C_FD_203743 | JGI IMG/M metagenome (GOLD analysis project Ga0307479, IMG submission 203743) | Hardwood forest soil microbial communities from Morgan-Monroe State Forest, Indiana, United States - atmos_gasesECM4C_515 | ecosystem: Environmental > Terrestrial > Soil > Temperate... | reverse complement strand
GGACTTCTATCTGACGGCCAGCAGCAGAGCGACCGCGTGCGCGTCGCTGGCGGCCTGTTCCAACCAGCAGCCGGGCTTCAACTGGAACCACGGCGACTTCCAGGAGGACATCACCCGGACCTGGCTGGGCATCGTCGGCCCCGGAGTGCGCCCGCTGGGCGTATCGGATCAGCCGTTCTCGGATCACACGGATATTCGCCCGACGCTGCTGGCCCTGGCCGGCCTGACGGACGACTATGCGCACGACGGACGCGTGCTGTTCGAAGTGCTGCAGAGTTCCGCGCTGCCGAGCTCGGCCCAGCAGCATCGCGAGACGTTGCTGCGGCTGGCCGACGCCTACAAGGCGATCAACGCACCGCGCGGCTCGCTGGGGCGCGCCTCCCTGTCGGTGTCGACCCGCGCCGTCGCCAGCGACGATGCGACCTATGGCGCGTACCTGAGCAGCCTCACGGCCCTGACCCAGCAGCGCAACGCGGTCGCGGCCGGCATGATCCAGATGCTCGAGGGCGCGGCCTTCGGCAATCAGCCGATCGACGAGGGCCGGGCGCAAAGCCTGATCGACGCGGCCGAGCAGCTGCTCGAGTCGATCTCGTCGGATTAGTTGCGAGCGTGGGAGAGGGGAGAAGGGACCTGGTCGTTTTTCGATTACCGGGATCTTGGTGGCAGTTCTCGCGCGACCTGGCCTGCAAAACCGCCTCGGCCGGTGACAGCGGTCCGCGCAGGGCGCAAAATCGGTGGCCTCGTGAGAGAAGTCGCTCGGAGACGGCCACATGGCCACGCAGGGGGAATCCGATCCACCGGCCACGCCGTCGGCGCTCCAATCCACGATCGGTGAGGCTGAGCAATCCGAGCCGATCGTCGGCAAATTCGGGATCCGTCACCGTCCGCGCAAGGCGTCCGGCAATCCGAACGAGCTCAATCTGATCGGCTCGGGCGAAATCGAGTTTTCCTCCGACGGCATACGCCTGTCGGGCCGGGTCAACGAGTTCTTCGGGCTCGGCCCTCGAAAAGACCTGACCTTTCAGCGGCGGCAGGTCCTGGACGTACTGCAGATCGGCAAGATGGTGCAATTCGACATCGTGACGGGAGAGTCGGCCGTTCAGCCGGTTCAGTTTCTCGCCAAGGACGAGCGCAGCGCTCAGGCCATCGCTCAGTTCTTGCCCGATACGGTCACCGAGCTTCACGCCCAGCAGTTCGCTCAGGCCAAGGACTTCGAAAAGCGCCTCCAGTCGGTCGGCGGCAGGGCGCTGGTAACGCCCGTGCTGGTCGGCGTCAATGTCGCCGTTTTCGCGGCAGCCGCGCTGGCCGGCGCCGGAATCGTCGCTCCGAATGTGGCCGTGCTGACGCGGCTGGGCACCAACTACGGCCCGCTGACGACCGATGGGCAATGGTGGCGGCTTCTGACGTCGACCTTTCTTCACTTCGGTATTTTTCACCTGGCGCTCAACATGTGGGCCTTGTACGTCGGCGGCCGCCTGGTGGAACGGCTTTATGGCAGCGCAGCGTTCCTGCTGCTGTACATCGCGGCCGGCCTGTGCGGCAGCTTGTGCAGCCTGCTGTGGAACCCGGCGGTCAACAGCGCCGGCGCCTCAGGCGCCGTTTTCGGCGTCTATGGCGCCATGCTGGCGTTCTTCCTTCGCAAGGATTTGCTGATCCCGGCTGTCGTCATGCGCCCGCAGCGCAACAGCGCGATCGTTTTCATCGTCTACAACCTGGCGAACGGGCTCAGTCACCAGGGGATCGACAACGCCGCTCACGTCGGCGGTCTGCTCGGCGGACTGCTGCTCGGGCTGGTGCTGGCACGGCCGATGAGCGTCGAGAGTCGCTTGGGGTCTCGGAGCGCCTACTACACCCGGGGGCTGCTGGCAGCGGCCGCGATCCTCGGGGCGCTCGCCGCTGCCGTTTCGTACCCGGCCAACGGAAGGCCGCAGGAGCAGGCGTTCCGGCGCGACCTGTTATGGTTCGGCGACGAGGAGGCGCGAGCTTACGAGACCCTGAAAGATATGACCGCCAAGTCGAAGCAGGGCGAAATCACGCAAGCGCAGTACGCCGAACGCCTCGAGCGCGAGGTGATTCCTCAATGGGAGAAGATGCAGCAGCGGATCTCGTCCAATCAGTTGCCGCGCGACTCGAAACTGAACCCGCTGGCGCAGGCCTATCAGCAATATGTCGGCAACCGGCTGTCCGCTTATCGGCTGCTCGACTCCGGCCTCCGGGAAAACCGGCCGGAGGACCTGGCGCGCGGCCGGCAGCTCATCAAGGATGGCGACAAAAACGTAGCTCAGATTCGCGAATTGCGGCGGAACAATTGAGGGCCGCGGCGAGCGCGCCTACAGATACTTCAACTTCCTTCTGAGCGGCTTGAGCAGCACGATCGCCAGCACCGCGGCGAGCAGGTCCAGCGTGATCACCACGCCGAACACCGGGACCCAGCTGCCGGTGACATCGTGCAGCCTGGCAGCCATCGGCCCACCCAGCACCGAGCCCACCCCCTGCGCCATGTACAGGAACCCGTAGTTGGTGGTCGCATGGCGCTCGCCGAACGTGTCGGTCAGGGTGGAAGGAAACAGCGAGAAGATCTCGCCCCAGCCGAAGAACACCAGGCCCGACAGCAGGATGAACAAAACCGGGTCCGCGCGGAACTGCAGCCAAGCCGTCATCGCCAGCCCTTCGAGCAGGAACGCGATGAACATCGTGTTTTCCCGCCCGATGTTGTCCGACAACCACCCGAAAAACGGCCGGGTCAGCCCATTGGTGACGCGGTCGATGGTCAGCGCCAGGGGCAACGCGGCAAAGCCCCACACGATGACCGAGGCGACTCCGAAATCGCGCGCGAACGCGGCCGTCTGTGAGATGACCATCAGGCCGGAGGTGGACATCATCGTCATCATCACGAACAGCAGCCAGAAGACGGGCGTCGTCAGCATCCGGGCCGGAGTCACGCCCGGGAGACGTTCCAGGTGGCCGCTTCCCAGGGCCTGCTGCTCGTGCGGCGAGCGCTTCAGCCCCTGCGCGGCCAGCACACCGACGACCGCGAAGATCAGCCCGTACGTCCACAGCGTCGGCTGATAGCCGGCGCTGGCGATGCTCGAGGAGATCGGGAACGTCGTCAGGATCGCGCCCATGCCGTAACCCGCGGCGACCATGCCGACCGCGAAGCCGCGCCGCTCCGGGAACCACTTGACCATCTGGCTGACCACGCCGATGTACACGATGCCGGTTCCGATGCCTCCCAGCAGGCCATAACTCAGATAGAGCCCGGTCAGCGTGGTGGCGTGCGAAGCCAGCATCCAGCTGGCTCCGCTCAGCAGCGTGCCGACCGATATCAGGAACCTGGGTCCGAAGCGGTCCACCAGGAACCCCTGCAGCGGCGACAGGAAGGTCTGCAGGACGATCAGGATGGAGAAGGTGACCTGCAGCTCGGGCAGCTTGACCCCGAGCGCGGTGCTCAACGGCTTGGTGAACAACGTCCAGGTGTACTGCTGGCTGGAGATCGCCATCATGCAGACCACCCCCAGGCCGAGCTGAACCCAGCGCGTCCATCCGCCGGCGCTGGCCGGCTCGCTCGCGACGTAGTCCGCCGCGCCTGCGTCGGTGTTCGACATGGCTTGCAGGGTAACGCGCCCGGACCGGTTCGTACAGGCCGGGCGCCCGACTCTAGAAGAGCTTGGTGAACAGCCAGTAGAGCGATCCGGACAGCAAGATCGCCGCCGGCAAAGTCAGGACCCAGGCCACCAGCAGGTTGCGGATCGTGGCCACCTGAAGACCCGAGCGGTTGGCCGCCATCGTTCCGGCCACACCGGAGGACAGCACGTGCGTGGTCGACACGGGAAGCCCGAACATGTCGGCGGCGCCGATCGTGATCATGGCAACCAGCTCGGCCGATGCACCCTGCGCGTAGGTCAGGTGCGCTTTGCCGATCTTTTCGCCGACGGTGACCACGATCCGCTTCCAGCCGACCATCGTGCCCAGCCCGAGCGCGATCGCCACCGCCACCTTCACCCACAGCGGGATGAACTTGGTGGCCGCATCGATCTGCTTCTTGAACGCCTTCAGGTCCGCCCGGGTGTCCGCATCGAACCGGACCGCCGCGCTCTTGTCGAGAAAGCGGATCGCCTCGGAAGCCAGGTACATGTCGTTGCGGACGTTGGACACGGCCGCCGCCGGAACCTGGCGCATCGAACCGTGATCTTTGACGCGGTCGGCGATGCTGCCGGCGAGCGCCGCCAGGGCAGGAACGACCTGCGGGGTGAGGTTGCGCGTGCGGACGTATTCCGACAGCTCGGCGCGCGGATCGGCGGGCGCGGCTTCGGGTGTGCTGCGCACCAGCGCGGCCTGGGTGACCTGGGCCATCGCGACGAACTGCGTGGTCTGCTCGGTCTTCATCGCGCGGTTCAGCGCGTAGGCGGTCGGCACCGTGCCGACCAGGATCAGCATGATCAGGCCCATGCCCTTTTGCCCGTCGTTGGAGCCGTGCGCGAAGGACACGCCGGTGCAGGTGAGCACGAGTATTCCGCGGATCCACCAGGGCGGCGGCTGGTTGGGTGCTGGCTCCTGGTACAACGCGGGCTTCCTGACCAGCTTGCGCAGCACCAGCAGCAGCAGCGCCGCGAAAACGAAGCCCACCACCGGCGAGATCAGCAGCGACTCTCCGACCCTCGTCACCTGCCCCCAGTCGACCCCGCTGGTGCCGTCGCGCCCGTGCATCAGGGCGTTGGCAATGCCCACCCCGATGATCGAGCCGATCAGCGTGTGCGATGACGAGGCCGGCAGGCCCAGCGACCAGGTGCCCAGGTTCCAGACGATCGCCGCGATCAGCAGCGCAAAGACCATCGCGAAACCCGCGCTGGATCCGACCTGCAAAATGAGCTCGACCGGCAGCAGCGAGATGATGGCGAACGCGACCGTGCCGGAGGAGACCAGCACGCCGAGAAAATTGAAGAGGCCCGACCAGACCACGGCGAAGTGCGGCGGCAGCGCATGCGTGTAGATCACCGTGGCCACCGCGTTGGCGGTGTCGTGGAACCCGTTGACGAACTCGAAGCCCAGCGCAATCGCCAGCGCCACCCCCAGCAGCAGGAACGGCAGCCAGGTCGTCGCCCCGGAACCAGCCTCGTTCATGTCGCTGACCAGGCTGTAGCCGGCGAACACGACGCCCGCGCCCAGCAGTCCCAGCAGAATCAGGATGAACACCGGCCCGAGACGCCGGTTCAGGTCCGGGCGCCCTGGGCGGCCAGGCGCGGCGGCGGCGGCCGGTGCGGTTGCAGCGTTCATCATCGAAGCTCCCCTCCTCGGAATAGGCCCATGTTCACGCCGGCGAATGACGGATCCGTGACAGGAAGCTGAATCCTGTGACCCGGACCCTCGTTTGCCCTCTGTCAGGGTCCGCGCCTCAGGCCGTAGGCCTAACCCTGCCTTCCGGGTCGGCCGTGGAACGCGAGATACCGGATAGAACGCCGGCCCGGCGAGGCCTCTGGGATCGCATCCAGCCGAGGCGCGCCCCTTTTCGCGCGTTTCAACAGGGCACGGCACCGGGAAAATCAAATCGTTGATGGTCGCCCTGACCACGCGTTCGATCGCGCTGATGGCGCGGGTCCTGAGGACAAATCCTGCAAGGTCCATGAAATGAAATTGCCGACGATGAAAATCAGTCACCGCCTGGCGGCCGGATTCGGTTCCCTGGCGGTTCTGCTCGCAGTGCTGGCCGCTACCAGCCTGGGGTCGCTGCACAGCCTGAGCAGCGAGATCGACAACCTGGTTGACCTGCGCGCTCCGATGCTCGAACGGACTGCCGCCTCGCTGGAGCAGCAGCGTTCGACCTACCTGGCCAGCGAAGGGCATTTCATCAAGCTGGTCGAGGCGGGCGACCTGCCGGGTGCCAAGAAGCTGCTGCTGGATGAGACGCGGCCATTGCAGCTCGCCTACCTCACCGGGATCACCGCATTCGAGGACACCCAGAAAACGCTCGTTCACCAGCAGGGCGAGCAGGCGGGCAACACGATGGCGTGGGGCCTGACCGCGGTGCTGGCGGTATCCGGCGTCGCGCTGCTGCTGGCCGGCCTGGTGGGCTTTCTTCTGGCCCGCTCGATCACGCGCCAGCTCGGCGGCGAGCCCGATTACGCGGCGCACATCGCGCGCGAAATCGCTGCCGGCAACCTCGCGATCGACGTGCAGACCCGCGCGGACGACCATTTAAGCCTGCTCGCGGCGATCAAGACCATGCGGGACGCCCTGGTCGGGATCGTCGGCGAAGTACGCGCCGGGGTGAACGCGGTGAGTAGCGCCAGCTCGCAGATCGCTGCGGGCAACCAGGACCTGTCGGCGCGGACCGAGCAGCAGGCTTCCTCGCTGCAGGAGACCGCTTCCGCGATGGAGGAGTTGACCGCCACGTTGAAGACCAGCGCGGACAGCGCCCGCCAGGCCAATCAGCTGGCCGCGTCGGCCTCCGAAGCCGCCACCGAAGGCGGAGCAGTGGTCGGCCAGGTCGTGGCCACGATGGAAGAGATCACGGTGGCCAGCAAGAAGATTGCCGAGATCATCACCGTCATCGACAGCATCGCCTTCCAGACCAATATTCTCGCCCTGAACGCCGCGGTCGAGGCCGCCCGCGCGGGCGAGCAGGGCCGCGGCTTCGCCGTGGTGGCGAGCGAGGTGCGCAGCCTGGCCCAGAGGAGCGCGCAGGCGGCCCGCGAGATCAAAAGCGTGATCGGCAGCAGCGTCGAGAAGGTCGATGCAGGATCGAAGCTGGTCAACCAGGCCGGCGCGTCGATGGGCGAGATCGTCACGCAAGTCCGGCGCGTCACCGATCTGATCGGTGAAATCACCAGCGCGGCCCTGGAGCAGTCGACCGGGCTGGGCCAGGTCAACCAGGCGGTCGCGCAGATGGACCAGGCGACCCAGCAGAATGCCGCGCTGGTGGAACAGTCGTCTGCCGCTTCGCACAGCCTGAAGGATCAGGCCGAGCGGCTGGCCCAGGTCGTGGCCGTGTTCAAGCTCAACCGCCAGGAGGCTGCCGGCGCTGTCGCGGACGCGCAGGAAGGCGTAAGAGGCGCCAAATCCGCCTCCCCGCCCCCCAGGGCGAGCCGTCATCCGGTTGCCCAAACGGGGTCCAGAAAGCCAGTGCGCCCAATCAGCCGGGGCGCCGTCGCCGCCACCGCCGGCAATCCGAACGACGGCTGGACCGAGTTCTGAACGGCTCGCAGTCCCGGCTCGGCTCGATGAGCGCCTGACGCACGCCGGCGGGGCCGACGACCGTTCGTCCCGGCCACCGGCATTTCGTCCGCGCGGGCGGCATTTCGTCCGATCGGCACCCGGTTCGGCGACTGAAGGGCTAGGATTCGGCCTCCTTCGACGAGGCCGCAAGCCCGGAAACCCACTGTGGAATCTCTGAGCTGGTCGACACGCAACCCGGTCGCGATGGTCGTGCTGGTGGTGTTCGTCGCCCTGCTGGGCCTGCTGAGCCTGGCCCGGCTGCCGCTGCAGCTGTTCCCGGACATCGATCGGCCTCAAATCACGATCAGGGCGAACTGGTCGACCGCATCGCCGGAGGAAATCGAGTCCGAGATCCTCGAGCCGCTCGAGAAGGTGCTGCAGGGGCTGCCGGGCGTCGAAGAGCTCGAGGGCAACGCCAATGCCGGCGAGGCGGCCATCACGCTGCGCTTTTCGATCGGCACCGACATGCGCAGCGCGCTGATCGAGGTGCTCAGCCGGATGAACCGCCTGCAGCCGCTGCCGCGCGATTCGGACCGGCCCGTGGTGACGCTGGGCGGAGACGACAACTCCAACGACACGCTGTGCTGGTTTTTCGTGCAGCTTCTGCCGAGCGCGCCCGGCACGATCGGCAGTCACCGCCGCTTCATCGAGGACACGGTCCGCCCGAGGATCGAGTCGATCCCGGGGGTGGCCTCCGTCACCGTCAACGCCGGCCCGCCCGACAACGTCCACATCACGGTCGATCCGGCCCGGGCCGCCGCGCTGGGAGTGGCGTTGCCGGACATTGCAAACCGGGCCGCCAGCGCCAACAACGTCTCCGGCGGCCAGCTCGACGTCGGGCGCCGCCAGTACGCGCTTCGATTCACCGGCCGCTTCGATCCGGACCAGCTCGGCGCGCTCGTGCTGGCCTGGCGCGACGGCCGCCCTGTGCGCCTGTCGGATGTGGCCAGCATCGATGTGAGCCCGCCGACGCGCCAGTTCTTCACCTACCAGAACGGCAACCCGGCCATCGGCATCCAGATCCGGCGCGCCAACGGCGCCAATGCTCTGGCCACGCTCGATGCGGTCAAGGCAGCGGTGGCCGAGCTGCGCGACGGGCCGATGAAGGCGCGCGGCCTGGGCATCGAACAGTCGTTCGATTCGTCGCTCTTCATCCGGCGGGCGGTGAGCCTGCTGACCGAGAACCTGGTGGTCGGAACGCTGCTGGCGCTGGGCGTGGTGTGGTGGTTCATGCGTGAGCTTCGGATCACCGGCCTGATCGCGGCCTCGATACCGCTTTGCCTGTTCGGCACCTTCATCATGCTGGAGCTGCTCGGTCGCAGCCTGAACGTGATCTCGCTGGCCGGCCTGGCCTTCGCGGTCGGGATGGTGGTCGAAGGCGCCATCGTCGTATCCGGCAACATCGTGCGCCTGCGCGAGACCGGGCTTGCGCTGCCGCAGGCGGCGCGCGAGGGCGCCCGCCAGGTCGCAGGGGCCCTGTTTGCTTCGACCGCCACGACGATCGCCGTTTTCGTGCCGGTGCTGTTCCTGAAGGATGTCGAGGGCCAGCTCTTCGGGGACCTGGCGTTGACGATCTCGATCGCGGTGGCGATCTCGATCGTGCTCGCGCTGACGCTGCTGCCCTCGGCCGCGGTGTTCGTGATGAAGGGCATCTCCGGCACCTCCGGCTACGGCCATGGCTGGCCGGGCCTGACCGACCGGATCCTGAGAGCGACCGATACGCGCGGAAAGCAGCTCGGATGGATCGCGGCGCTGCTGGTGGTGCCGGTGGCAGGAGCCTACTGGCTGTTGCCCCCGCTCGATTACCTGCCGCCGGTCAAGCGGGCCGCGATCGATGCCTTTTTCACATTTCCGCCGGGAATGAGCCCGGAGACGGTCAACCGCGAACTGCTGCCGGTGCTGCTGAAGCGGATGAAGCCGTACATGGACGGCACCGCCCAGCCGCAACTGAAGAACTGGTACATCATCAGCTGGCCCGGCGGCGGCACGATCGGGGCCCGCGTGAAAGACCCGAACCGGATCCGGGAGCTCGAAACGCTGATGCGCGAGCGGATCATCACGGATCTGCCCGATACGCGCGCCTTCGCGTTCGAAGGGGAGCTGTTCGAAGGGATCGGCGGCTCGGCCCGTTCGATCGGCATTCACCTGCAAAGCGAGGACTCGCCTGCGCTCAATCAGGTCGCATTGAACGGTCGGGCCCTGCTCGAACAGGCGTTTCCGGGTTCGGCCGTGCAGAGCTTTCCCAATCCAGAGGCCGCCTCACTCGAGCTGCGCGCGGTGCCCGACGATCGGCGCATCGCCGAGGTGGGCTGGGACCGTGCGACCATGGGCACGGTGGTACGCGCGCTCGGCGAGGGAGCCTGGCTGGGCGAGTATTTCGACGGCCACACCCGCTTGCCGATCATGCTGCGCGTAGCCTGCGGCGCGACGCCCGAGGAAATTGCGGAAACGCCGCTGTTCACGCCGTCCGGCCAGCAGACCAGACTCGGAGACCTGGTGAACCTGTCGACCGTTCTGGGGCCTCCCGGGATCCGGCGCATCGATCATCGGCGCACGGTCACCCTGACCATCGATCCGCCCGCCTCGATGTCTCTGCAGGACGCGCTCAGCACCATCAACCGCGACGTGCTGCCCAAGATTCGAGCCCAGATGCCGGCGGACGGCTCGATCCGGATGGCGGGCAGCGCCGACAGCCTGAGCCGCACGCTGGTGACGATGGGACGTGTGTTCGGCCTGGCCCTGTTCGTGCTGGCCCTGCTGATGACGGCGCTGTTCCGCTCGGTGCGCGACAGCGCGGTGGTCCTGCTCACGGTGCCGCTGGCGCTGATCGGTGGAATGCTCGGCTTGCGCGTGCTCGGACTGGTGGCGTTCCAGGCGCTCGATCTGCTGTCGATGATCGGTTTCGTTATGATGATCGGCGTGATCGTGAATCATTCGATCCTGCTGGTGGCAGCGGTTCGCGGGGCCCAAGGCGGTGGAGTTTCGCTGGAAGAAGCGATCCGTCAGGGCTTGAACCAGCGCCTGCGAGCGATCCTGGCCAGCACGCTGACGGGGGCGCTGGGCGCGCTGCCGATGGCGGTCAACCCGGGACCGGGCAGCGTCATCTATCGCGGCCTGGCTGCCGTCAATATCGGCGGCGTGATCGTCAGCCTCGTGTTCAGCCTGATCCTGATTCCGGCGTTGATCCGCCTGTTCGGTGCGCAGCACGCCGTGCCGGCACCGGTGGCCGAGGCGGCGTCATGATGCTCAGGCTGGCAACAGCCAGATGGCTGGCGCCGCTGGCCGCGGCGGCCGCCGTTTCATCCGCGCTCGGGGCTGGCCCGGCTCAATCGGCCCCGGTCACCGTCGAGGTGGCCACCGCGCGCACGGCGCACGTGGCACCGCACACGTGGATTCCCGGCTCCATCGTCAGCCGGGACGACGCACGCATCGCCGGCATCGTGGCCGGGCGCGTCGTGTGGATCGCCCAGGTCGGGCAACGGGTCAGCGCAGGCGCCGCACTGGCGCGCCTGGACGACACCGTTGTGGCGCTTCGGGTCGCGGATCTGCAGGCGCAGGTCGAGCGTGCCCAGTCGCAGGCGCAGCTGTCGCACAATCAGCTGGAGCGTTTTCAGAGCGCGGCGAAGATCTACCCGGTCAGCCAGCTCGATGAGGCGCGCACCCAGCTGGAGATGGCCCAGCACGACGTCGCGCGGCTCACCGCTCAACTGAAGCAAGCCAAGTACGAAACGGAGCAATCGGAGATTCGCGCGCCGTTTCCCGGTGTCGTGACCGAGCGTTTCGCGCAGCGGGGAGAATACCTTCAGGTCGGCGCGGCCGTGGTCCGGCTGGTCAATACCGAAGACGTGGAGGCGCGTGCGACCGCCGCGCTGGCCTTCGCGACCAATGTGAAGGCGGGTCAGACCGTCGCGCTGCGGGTTGCGGGCGAGGAGCAGCGCGGCACCGTGCGCGCGGTGGTGCCGGTCGGAGACGACCATTCGCGCCAGTTCGAGGTCCGGGTCTCGCTCGCCAAGACGCGCTGGCCGGTCGGAACGGCGGTCGAGGTCAGCGTGGCCACCGGCGCCGACCGCGCCGCCGTGGTCGTTCCGCGCGACGCCATCGTGATCCGTCAGACCCACTCGTACGTGATGCGCGTGGCGCAAAACGGAACGGTCGAGCGCCGCGAGGTCGAATCCGGCAGCGCCGTGGAGGACCTGGTCGAAATCCGCACCGGTGTGTCGGCGGGCGACCGCCTCGTGGTGCGCGGCGCCGAGCGGCTGGAGCCGGGACAGCAGATCATCATCACGGACCCTCATCCCGCCGCGGACCGAACCCCGCCCAGGGGCGGTGAGGGGTAGCGCTCCCTCACTTCAGATTGCTGGCATCGAAGGCGTCCGGCAACAGCTCGGTGATCGTGCGCCGCTGCACGACCTTTCCGTCCAGATCTGCGTACCAGACCTCGATGTCGTGGCCTGCGTGCATCGCTGCCTCCGAAATGAGTTGCCGGCACCGCCCGCACGGTGCGGTCGGCTTGGGCCGGCGGCCAGCTGCAGGCCTTTCGGGGCCGCCGACGACTGCAATGCGCCGTATCTTGTCCAGGGCTCCGGCCGAGGATGCCGCCTGCAGCGCACCGACCTCAGCGCACATCGTTACGCCGTAGGAGGCGTTTTCCATGTTGGCCCCGACGAACGTGCGGCCGTCGGATGTCTCAACCGCCGCGCCCACCCGGAACTTCGAGTACGGCGCATACGCATGGCTGGCCACATCGCGCGCGGCCTTCAGCAGCGCCAGCGGCGGCTTCTGTGGCCCCTTTTCGACGGTGGGGCGCTTGCTTCCCTTCAGCAGCGTCAGGCGCGGCCTGGACTCCGGCTTCACGGAGCTCGAGCGTTTCGTCTCCTTCACGGCTTTCATTGGGTCGCGCTCGAAAAAACGAAGCCGACGACGTGACGCGCTTGCATCAGGAACTCCAGAAAAAATCCGATCGAAGCGATCAGCGACACCAGCCAGGCCAACTGATACACGGTCTGCCGGAACCTCATCGCCCGGTCCAGCGACTGAATCTCGCGGGCAAATTCGAAGGTCCGGTTGCCGCGGTTCTTCGTCACCCTGCCGAGGAAGCCCCAGCTGATATTCGCCACGAACAGGCACAGAAAAAGCGAAAGCGCCGACAGGCAGGCCGCCAGGATCACGAGGATGGCATCCGGCCGGGTCGTCGATAAAATCGATTCGGGTCGACCAAAAAGCCCCAGCAGAAAAGCGGCGGCGGCGATCAACACGCCGTCGAGCCTCATCAACGTGGACGCCTTCGCGTCAAGTATCGAAAGCACCCCGTAGATCCAATCCACCACTTCCCTGGCCTCGACGCTCTCGTGTTCGCCCAGGGGCTCGCAACAGACGCTACCCGGATTCCTCAGGTGCGCTTTTGCCAGCGCATAGCGTCTCTGAACGTACAGGGGCCATCTTTCCCATTCCATGGACGAGTCCTCGCCTGCGCCGCCGCATTATATTGCGGGCATCAGGCCGCGGCCGCGTTGAAAGCGATCCGCTTCGCGAGGTGGGCGAGCGCCGACAGGGAGAGGCTGTATGCACACGATACTGGGGGCCGGCGGCGTCATCGGCACGGAATTGCTCAAGGAGCTGGCCCACACGGGGCAACCCGTGCGCCTGGTCAGTCGAGATGCCAGGCTGGTTCAGGGCGCCGCCGAAGCGGTGCGCGCAGACCTGTCGAACCTCGATCAGACGATGCGCGCCGTTTCCGGTTCGGCCGTCGTGTACCTGCTGGTCGGCCTGAAATACGATGTTCGACTCTGGCGCGAGTTGTGGCCTCCCATCATGAGCAACGCCATCGAGGCCTGCAAGCGGGCGGGCGCGAAATTGATCTTCTTTGACAACGTCTACATGTACGGAAAAGTGAGCGGCCCCATGACCGAGCAGACCCCCTTCAATCCGTGCAGCAGCAAGGGCGAGATCCGCGCTCGGATTGCCACCATGCTGATCAACGAGTTCAAAGCCGGCACGCTGACGGCGATGATCGCGCGATCGGCGGACTTTTACGGCCCCGGTGCCGCAACCAGCGTCGCCAGCGTCCTGGTGTTCGACAAACTCGCCAAGCGCGCGACGCCCTCCTGGCTCGTCGACGATTCCGTGCCACACTCGTTCACCTATACGCCGGACGCCGGCAAGTCTCTCGCCTTGCTGGCTCATTCCGACTCGGCCTGGAATCAGACCTGGCATGTCCCGACGGCATCGAATCCGCCGACCGGAAAGGATTTCATCAGGATGGCTGCCAGGGAGTTGGGAGCCGAGCCCCGGTATCGCGTGCTCGGCCGGCCGATGATCAAGATTGCCGGCTTCTTCAATTCCGACGTCCGAGAGATCTACGAAATGCTCTACCAGAACGATTCGGAGTACCTGTTCGATTCGACCAAGTTCTCGATGGCTTTCGGTATTCAACCCACCGCGTACGCCGAAGGTATCCGGACAACGGCGTTGGCGTACCCGGCGGCGATGCGCATTAACTAGGCGGCTGCGCCTGAGGAGGGCACATGCGATTCTCGATCATCGGAAGTTTCCTGGCTTGCGCGGCGGCACTGGGCCCGGCCACGGGACAGACCCCACCGGCTGCACCGGCCATTACTCGAACGGTCGTGGCCTCGACCAAGCTGCCAACGGTGGTGGATAAGCCGCTGCACTTCAAGGCCGTCAGTGTCACCCTGGCCTCGGGGGCGAGCAGCCGCGTTTCGCCCACCAACGGGATCGTCTACCAGCTATCGGGGTCGACCGAGGTCTCGGTCGGAGGCGAGGTCAAGACACTCGGCCCGGGCGAGGGGCTGTTCATCGCCAGCGGCAGCGCAGCGACCTTGAAGGCGGGCGACGGCGCGCCGTGCAGTTTGCTGCACTTCCTGCTCGCGCCAGGCGCGGACCTCGATAAACCGCTCGAAGCGCCGCCCGCCGTGGTGAAGGAGCTGTATCGAACCGCCGCGCCCCTTCCCGCGCTGAAGCCCGGCGTCTACGACCTCACCTTGACGCGAGTCACATTTCCGGCGCAGATGCCATCGAACGCGCCACACCACCGATCCGGCGCGGCGCTCTACTACATCATCTCGGGAACGGGCCTGAACACGGTCGAGGGTAAGTCGGACGCGAAGCCTTCCGGTTCCTTGATCTACGAACCGTTCGGTCTGGTGCATCAGTGGGGAAATCCGGGTGACGTGCCCTTGACCTTTGTCGCGTTCAACATCAACCCGGACGGCGTGGCGGCGGTCGTTGCTGGAGCTCCCGCCAAGGGTCAGTAGCGAGGTCCTGATCGAGCGCTCAGGGGCAATCGTTGTGCAATATGCTCGGGGCCGGAGGACCCGCGATGCAGGGGATGGCGCTTAAATACTCGTAAATGGCTTCCATGTCGTGCATCGTCATGCGCTGAAACGCCGGCCAGGGCATGATCTGAAGAAGGTTGCCATCGAACGGCCGGGGAAGGCAATTCTGCGTTACGTTCGCCGAGCATGGCGGATGCAGATGATCCAGGTCCTCCCCGGTCTCCAGGATGTGGACGAATTCCGCCAGGGTGCGCCCTCCCTCGGGCCGGCCGGTCTTGTCGGGCGTCAAGTTGCGCGAGACGATGTGAGTACCTCCCGGGACCAGGGGACCGAAGTCAAGGCCGCCGCCCAGGTAGGTCGCCTGGTTTACGATCTTCGGCTGGCCGAAGAACGGATTTCCGCCGGCCGCGTACTGCGTTGCCGGGCCGGCGCTGTGACAATCGTTGCAAGCGCTGGCGACATTGACCAGATAGCTTCCCAGACCGACCATTGAGACATCCCTGCCCTGAAGGTTCAACGGCACTGGTGCCGCCTGAAGGCCCCGCTGGATTCTCGGGTCACCCGATTCAGAATCGTCGGCCTCGGCCCTGACGTGCACCAGCGCAGCCAGGATGGCTGCCGCGATGACGAGGGGCAGCGGAAGCTTCGCCCGTCTGGCAACGTAGCGTCGGTTCATGCTGTGCTCTCCTTTGGTTGCAGTTGCGACGTGTTCCGGGCGCAGCATGGCCCAATGGATTACTCAGATTCGAGCGCAAAACGTGCTCGATCTTTGCTTGGTCCGCGTTCATCCAGCGTTCCCCTTTTCCTGATCCCAAAGCCAACGTGACAGGCGGCCGAGCGCGGTGGTCAGGCAGCGTCGGTAGGTGCCGAAGGACAGGCCGAGCCGGTCCGCTGCGGCCTCCTGCTTCGGCGCGGGGCGGAAATAGGTGAGTTCGATCACGCGCCGCAGCTTCTCGTCGCGTGGGCTCGCGAACAGGGTCTCGACCGTCTCGGACAACAGCGCCTGCAAGTCCGCCGCATCGGCGCGGCCGCGCGCAGCCATCAGCCGTGATTGCAGCAGCGGATTGCCGGCGAGCAGGTCGAGTCGGCTGTAATTGCGCAACGCGCCCTTCAGCGCTGCCGTGAACTCCGGGAACGACCACGCGATCGGGGCGGACGGCAAGCTGAAGGTCAGCAGCGGTACGGCCGGCCGGGCCCGCGCCGATTCGTCGATGTCCGCGGGCACTCCCGCTTTGAGCATGCCCTCATAGATATACTGGCGGCCGGCCAGGTAGGTCGAGTTGTCGCTGGATGCGCCCTCACGGTATCGGCGAACGGTGAAGGTCGGATTGGAGACAAGACCTTCCGCCGTCGCCTGACGCGCCTCGGCGGTCTTGCCTTGGTGTGCCAGGGCCGCGGCAAGGGTGAACTGGCCCATCGAATACATTCGATTGGCCTCGACCGCGCGGCGCAGCCAGGCGACCGCCTCATCGTCGCGCCCCAGAGCGAGCTTGGCCTCGCCCGCAACACGGCACCAGACGCTGGTGAGCGTATCGCGCGGGCTCAGACGAAACGCCTGGACAATGTGGCTCTCGGTTTCTTCCGCGCGTCCCAGCATCGGCTTGGCCCAACCGATGGCCGAGTAAGAGGGCGCCAGGTTTCGATCGAGCGCGATGGAACGCTCGGCCTGCGCGATGCCCATTGCGGCCCGGTGGGTGGCCATGTAAACCCTGGCCAAAGCGCCGTGCGCGCGGGCGTTGCTGGGCGCCAACGCCAACGCCTTCATGGCGGCCGCCTCGGCTGCGGTCAGACAGGTCGCCCGGTCGTCCGTTGTGTAGGTGGCCGCAAATAAGAACTTGACGCTGGCCAGGCCGATGAGCGCCTTGACATCGGTTGGTGTGAGCACCAGGGCGTCTTCGAAGAAGCGCTCGGCCAGCAGCAGATTCGGCGGATCGTGACCGCGGTTCAGAGCGGCCCAGCCGCGCAACACGAGGTCGAGCGCATCCGGGTCCGGCGACTGCGAGCGCTCCGCGCGCCGCGCCTCCGCCTCCGTCATCTGTGCGTCCATCGCGCGGGCCAGATGCGCGACGATCGTGTCCTGCATTTCGAACAGCTCCGCGCAGCCCAAATCGAAGCGTTCGGCCCAGACCTGGGTCCCGCTCTCGCTGTCGACCAGTCGGACGTTGACTCGGAGCACGTCCTCGCCGCGCTGAACGCTGCCTTCGAGCGCGTAACGCACGCCCAGTTCGCGCCCCACCTGCTTGACGTCCACCGCCTTGCCTTTGTAGGTGAAAGCGGTGTTGCAGGCGATCACGAACGCATCCGGAATCCGCGACAGATCGGTCGTCAGGCTCTCGGTGATACCGTCGACGAAGTACTCGTGCTCGGCAAGTCCGCGCACGTCGACGAAGGGCAACACCACGATGGAAAGACGCGGGGCATCGACCACGGGCGAGGCCGTCGCTCATGGAAAACCGGCGCCAACCGCGAGCTCGGCTTGGGCATCAGCGAGCCTCACCGGTTCCGGATGGACGCCAATCGATCCGGCGAAAAAGCGGGTCGGTGACTCGGCCTCGTCGACCAGATTCGCGATCGCCTGCGCAAGCCTGGCATCAGCGACCGGGTGGTGACCATCGCGCTGTTCGCGACCGGGCTCGACGATGGTCACCGAGAGTCCGAACCGTGCGATCTCCTTCGACAGGCACTGCGAGAAGCATTCGAGCGCGAACTTGCCGGCGCTGTAGAGCGGGCCCAGTTCCGCGCCGGGGACGCCGCCAAACGAGGAAATGTTGAAGATCCGCCCGGTGCGAGCGAAGCGCAACGTCGGCAGCACCGCCCAGGTGACGTTGAAGACACCGAACAGATTGGTCGTGAACTGGGCCTGGGTGTCCTGGATCGCATTTTCTTCGAAGAATCCCAGATAGCCGCAACGTGCGTTGTTCACCAGTACATCGATCGTGCCAAATCGCGCCAGGGCGGTTCGCACCGCCGCTCTGGCCTGACCGCCGTCGACGACATCGAGGCCCACGCTCAAGAGTTGATCGCTGTCCGGCCCGAGGCCCTCGATGACCGCCTCGCGCCTTCGGGCCGTAGCGACGACCCGATCCCCGGCCCGAATAGCGGTCTTGGCTATTTGTGCACCGAGCCCCCGGCTGGCGCCCGTGATAAACCAGGTTTTCTGCATCTTGGCTCCGTCACCACTGAGCGTTCATTGAAGCGCATCGCGATCGGTGCGCTTGATGCAGACCATGATCGGGCAGTCGGCTGCCCACTTGACAGACCAATGGCAACTCGATCTCTGCTCGGTCTGCACTCGCGGGCACCGGTCCGGAGCCTTACCTGCGAGGCCCTCTCGCGACGCTGCCGCCGGCCTGAGCGGATCTCGAGCATCTTTTGAGTGAACCGATGCCGTCAACTGCCGCTCGCCCGTGAGCGTATCTCGAGCAGCTTTTGCGGTCGCATCTGAGCACCGCGTTGGGTCATTCTTCGCCTCGAGTCAGTCTGATCCTGCGAGGTCTCAAATGAACGTTTATCGCGCCCGTCACCGTGACGACCTGTTGTTCGTACTGGTGCTGCTGCTGCCGCCCGTCTTCGTCGGGGCTCACTACGTCGGCTCCGGTGCTGCCGAGCTCGCGCGCCTTTCGCGGGCCTGGTTTAAATCGGAACAGTCGATCCGGCCTACGCCGGCCGTCGTCGTTCCTGGTCCCATAGCCAGCGTGCCAGACGGCCGAGCGCGGTCGTCAGGTGGCGCCGGTATGTGCTGAAGGACAGGCCCAGCCGATCCGCCGCGGCCTCCTGCTTCGGCGCGGGGCGGAAATAGGTCAATTCGATGACGCGTCGCAGCTTCTCGTCGCGCGGGCTCGCGAACAAGGTGTCGACGGTCTCCGAGAGCAACGCCTGCAAGCCGGTGGCGTGGGCGTGCCCGCGCGCCGCCATCAGGCGCGAGTGCACCAACGGATTGGCAGCGAGCAAGTCGACGCGGCTGTAGTCGCGCAGTGCGCTCTTCAGCGCGGCGGCGAAGTCCTCGAACGACCACGCGCTCTGGGAGGTCGGTGCGCCAAGGTCCGGCAGCGGCGCCGCCGTGTTCGGCACCGATTCGTCGTTGTCCGAAGGCACTCCCGCTTTGCGCAGGCCCAGATAGATATGCTCCCGGTAGGCCAGGTAGGTCGGGTGGTCGCTGTATGAGGCTTCGCGAAATCGACGCAGGCTGAAACTCGGATTGATTGCAAGACCCGCCCCCGCCGCCGCCCGCGCCTCGGCGTTCTTGCCTTGCTGCGCCAGAGCCGCAGCCAGAGTGAATTGAGCCATCGCATACATTGGATTGGCCTCGACCGCCCGGCGCAGCCAGGCGACGGCCTCATCGCTGCGCCCCAGGCCGAGCTTCGCTTCACCGGCGACACGGCACCAAACGCTGGTAAACGTGTCGCGTGGACTGAGACGAAACGCCTGGACAATGTGGTCCTCGGTCTCTTCGGCGCGTCCCAGCATCGGCTTGGCCCAGGCGATGGCCGAGTAAGACGGAGCAAGGTTTCGATCGAGCGCGATGGAATGTTCGGCTTCGGAGATCCCCAGTTCAGCCCGCTGGGTCGCCATGTAGACCCTCGCCAGGGCGCCATGCGCGCGAGCGTCGTTCGGTACCAGTGCCAGCGCCTTCGTGGCCGCGGCCTCGGCCGCTGTCAGGTAGCTTGCGCGGTCGTCGGTCGTGTACGTGGTAGCCAACACAAACTTTACGCTGGCAAGGCCGACCAGCGCCATGACATTGCCCGGGGCAAGCAGCAGGGCTTGTTCGAAGAAGCGCTCCGCCGGCACCAGAGTCGCGGGATCATGCCCCCGGTTGAAGGCGGCCCAACCGCGAAAGACGAGATCGAGTGCATTCAGATCTGCCGACTGCGCGCGCTCGGCGCGGCGCGCTTCAGCCTCGGTCAGTTGCGCGTCCATCGCGCGCGCCAGGTGAGCGACGATCTCGTCCTGGACCTCGAACAGCTCGCCTCGGTCCAGATCGAAGCGCTCGGCCCAGAGCTGAGTGCCGCTCCCGGCGTCCACCAGCCGGACATTGACGCGCAGCCGGTCACCGTCGCGCTGCACGCTGCCTTCGAGCACATAGCGCACGCTCAGCTCGTGCCCGATTTGCCTGACGTCGACAGCCTTGCCTTTGTACGTGAAGGCGGTGTTGCAGGCGATCACGAAGACATCCGGTATCCGCGACAGATCGGTCGTCAGGCTCTGCGTGATGCCGTCGACGAAGTACTCGTGCTGCGGATCGCCTCGCAGATCTTCGAAGGGCAGCACCACGATGGAAAGGCGCGGGGCGTCGGCGAAAGGCGAGGCGGCCCTCGGCTGCGCCGTATCCGATTGGGAATCCGAACTCGCTACGATCGTGGACTCATTGACTGCAGGCATGCAAACCGCTACGTGGGCTCACGTCTACATGGCGTCAAAGTGACATGAGAGGTTGGCAATTCCATCAAGCGACCCGACCTACGCCGGCTTTCCTCTTTCCTGTTGCCACAGCCAGCGCGCCAGGCGACCGAGCGCGGTCGTCAGGTGGCGCCGGTAGGTGCCGAAGGACAGGCCGAGCCGATCGGCGGCTGCCTCCTGCTTCGGCGCGGGGCGGAAATAGGTCAGTTCGATCACGCGGCGCAGCTTCTCGTCGCGGGGGCTCGCGAACAACGTGCCGACCGTCTCCGACAGCAGCCCCTGCAGGCTGGCCGCGGTGACAGGTCCGCGCCCCGCCACCAGGCGCGAGCGCAGCAGCGGATTGCCGGCGAGCAGGTCGACCCGGCTGTAATCGCGCAGCGCGCCCTTCAGCGCCGCGGCGAACTCCGGGAACGACCACGCGTTTTGCGAGGACGGCGCGCTGGGCGTCAGCGCGGGCGCTAGCGGGAGCGTGCCAGCCGGCACCGATTCGTCGCTGTCCGCAGGCACTCCCGCTTTCAGCAGACCCACGTAGATGTGCTGGCGGTAGGCGAGGTAGACCGGGTTGTCGCCGGGTGCGCCCTCGCGGTATCGCCGCACGCTGAAGCTCGGAACCAACGCAAGCCCGGTCGCTGCCAGTGCCCGCGCCTCGGCGGTCTTGCCTTGCTGTGCCAACGCTGCGGCCAGCGTGAATTGAGCCATCGGATACATTCGATTGGCCTCGACCGCCCGGCGCAGCCAGGCGACCGCCTCCTCGTCGCGGCCCAAGGCGAGTTTCGCCACGCCCGCAACATGGCACCAGATGTAGGCGAACGTATCGCGTGGACTCAGACGAAACGCCTGAACAATGTGGCCCTCGGTTTCCTCTGCGCGTCCCAGCATCGGCTTGGCCCAGCCGATGGCGGCGTAAGAGGGAGCAAGGTTCCGATCGAGCGCGAGGGAACGCTCGGCCTGCGCGATGCCCAGTTCAGGCCGGTTGGTCGCCATATAGACCCATGCCAGCGCACCGTGCGCACGAGCCTCGTTGGGCGCCAGCGCCATCGCCTTCAAGGCGGCCGCTTCGGCTGCGCTCAGATAAGTTGCGCGGTCGTCCGTGCTGTAGTTGGCTGCGAAAGCCAGCTTGGCGCTGGCCAGACCGACCAGCGCTCTGGCGTTGTTGGGCGCGAGCGCCAAAGCCTCGTCGAAGAAACGCTCGGCCAGCAACAAATTGCTCGGATCGTGCCGACGGTTGAAGGCGGCCCAGCCGCGAAAGACGAGACCGAGCGCATCCGGGTCTGCCGACCGCTCGGCGCGCCGCGCCTCGGCCTCGGTCAACTGTGCATCCATCGCCCGGGCCAGGTGAGCGACGATCTCGTCCTGCACCTCGAACAGTTCGCCCGGGCCGCGATCGAAGCGTTCAGCCCAGACATGGGCGCCGCTCTCGGCGTCCACCAGCCGCACATTGACGCGCAGTTGGCCACTGTCGCACAGGACGCTGCCTTCGAGGGCGTAGCGCACGCCCAGCTCGCGCCCGACCTGCTTGACGTCCACGGCCTTGCCTTTGTAGGTGAACGCGGTGTTGCAGGCGATGACCAACGCATCCGGAATCCGCGACAGATCCGTCGTCAGGCTCTGGGTGATGCCGTCGACCAAGTGGTCAAGCTCGGGAAGTCCACGCAGGTCGTCGAACGGCAGCACGACGATGGAAAGTCGGGGGGCCTCGGCCGCAGTCGAAACGGCCGTTGCCTGCGCGACTTCGAGCCGTGAACCCAAAATCCTCACAACCGCATCGCCTCTAAAGGCGGGCGCTGTCTGAATCGTCTGCATGTTGCGCTGCACTTTCAGAATCTGATCATGGCCGTTCACCAGTTCGGTGCCGGAACGAGCGCGGGAGGCTACCCGAGTTCTCCAATCCGGCGAGTGACCAGAGTCATGGCTCGGGGTCAGACACCAATTATGGCGATGCCTTACGGTGTTCAGACGCGCTATTCGCAGTTGATAGGACATCGGCCACCGAGGGGTTACAAGGCAGCGCTGAAAGAATCACAACTGCCACCGTGTGGCCGTATTCGAGGAATCGAACCGGCCGCTGGAATTGGCGTCCCGAGGCGACGCCGGATTCGTCCTCGGCTCAGCCGTCAAGCACCCACACGATCTGGTGCTCGGTTCCTACTCGGTCCACAGCAGCGCAGCGACGTTGCGGCGGGGCGAGGCCGAGATCGAGCGCATCGGGCAGCGCCTGCGCGCTCAGGGCCGGCTGAGGTAGCGGCGGCCGCAGCGTCCGGACCTTGAGCGAGAAGATAGCGTGGCGACCTACCCGAGCGCGAGCTCGATCAGCCGCGGACCCGGGGCGGCGAGGGCTGCCCTGAGCTCGACCGCAAACGCCTCAGCCGTGTCCACCCGTGAAGCCTCGACGCCCATCCCGCGTGCAAGATCGGTGAATTTGATCTCGGGTCGCGTCAGATCGAGCATCGAGCGCGCGGGGCGAAGTACGTGTCGACGCCGGCGGCGGCCAGGCTCCGCACCAATGACTCGGCTCCGTTCAGCCCCTGCTGGTCCGATGCGACCTTGCCCTGGCCCGACGCACCGGAGCTTGTGGGCCGCAGATGTTTCTCATGAACCCTCATGCGCCTGACCCGCGTTCGGTGCGCGATCGCGAGGCGCGCCGATTGCTGCGGCTCGCCAACTCGACCGGATGTCCGCCGCGTTCGACCTGCTCGGTGTCCATCAACATCATGTGGTCGGGTGGTTGCCACTTGAGGGCTTCCGCGGCGGCACTGAACCATTGGAGGACGTTACGAAGTGTCTGCATGATGCTGTGGCCGTTTGGTTAGCTGCCCCTCGAGGGCTCCGCGTCTTTCCCGGGCGCCCTTGCTGCGTTCTGGAAAGAGCCGGCCGCGCGACAGTCGCTGCTGCGCTCGATCTGCCCGACTTCCAAAGATCTCGCCGGGCCCACCGGCTGGCCCCACGAACTCGCCGCGGCCGCAAGAATCGAGAGCAAAGCGGCGCCAGTCCATTTGATGAAACCCCAAAGTGTTTGCATGCTGTTTCCCCGCGTTCCTCTGTGACTGCAGTGACGACGTTCGGAACGAAGCATGGCCCATCGGATTGCTCAGGTTCGACCGCAAAACGTGCTCGAAATCTGCTCGCAGCCCCGGTTCCGGCTGCGCCCGAGGGCGTGCTTCGCCGCGCCCGCGGGGCGTGGCGCCCTATGCGGGCCTATCGATCGGGTGGACTAAGACGAGACGGTGGTGGGCAGATCAACGAAGGCGCGGTTCGGCGGCTGGCATGCGCGCCGCTTCCATCGTCAGCGTTCTTTCGCGGCCCTGCGCAGCCACGCGCTGCATCGCCCGCCGGATGGCGGGCGCCAGGCGTCGCAGGCTGTTCTTGGGCACGAAGTCCCAGGCCCCGACCTCGACCATCACCATGGCCTTGACCTCGCCGATCGTTCCAGAAACCAGAATCAGCGGCAGGCTCCGATGGTGATGAAGGAAGCGCCTGAGGGTGTCGGTGAAGTACATGCCGGGCACCGCATAGTCGGACAGCACCAGGTCCCAGTGCCGTTCAGCCAGCGCGGCCGTCAGGGCCTCGCTGCTGTCGACGCGCTCGCAGCATCCGAGCAGGCCGGCGAGCCTGAGCGTTCGCTGGATCAGAAGAAAATCGGAAACGGTATCTTCGATACACAACACGTCGAGCGGGGCGATGTCCATCGGCTGGGGGCGATCACACGGCCCGGTTGAATTCGGACTGCACCAGAATGTGACTGGCGGGCACCGGTCGCCCAAAATAGTAGCCCTGCATCATGTCGGCCCCGAGATCGCGCAGCGCCTCGGCCTGCGAAGCCTGCTCGACCCCTTCCGCGATCGTCCGCAAGCGCATCGAGCGCGCCAGCGCCACCATCGCCTGCACGATGGCGCGATCTCCGGAGGCCACGGCGACCTCCTCGACGAACGGTTGCGCGATCTTCAGCGTGTTGAGTGGATAGCGCTTCAGGTAACTGAACGATGAATAGCCGGTGCCGAAATCATCGACCGCCAGTCGAACGCCCAGATCGCGCAGATCGTGCAACAGCTTCATCGTGGCCTCGGTCGGTTCCACCAGCAGGCTTTCGGTCAGCTCGAGCTCCAGGAAGTTGCCCGGCAAGCCGCACTGTTCAAGCGATTGCTTCACCGTATCCAGGAAGGCGGTCTGGCTGAACTGTCGGGCCGATAGATTGACCGCAACCGAGCCGTCATATCCGTGCGCGTGCCAGTTGCTGCACTGGGTGCACGCCTGCCTCAGAACCCATTCGCCGATCGGCTCGATCAGACCCGTTTCCTCGGCCACGGTCAGGAAGGCCCCTGGACTCAGCAGCCCTCGTTCCGGATGACTCCAGCGCAGCAAGGCCTCGTATCCGTTGACCCGTCCCGTGCGGCTGTCGACCAGGGGTTGATAAAACAGGCGCAGCTGCCTTCTTTCCAGGGCCTCGCGCAAGTCGGATTCGATGCGAAACCGTTCGCGCGCCTGGGCGTCCATTTCCGGAGAAAAGAAGCGGTAGGTCGCCCGGCCCGCCGCTTTGGCGTGGTACATCGCGTGATCGGCGTTGGTCAGCAGCTCCGCGCCTTCCCGGCCGTCCTTGGGATACAGGCTCACTCCGATGCTGGCCGACAAGCGCAGCCCGTTGCCGGCAATCTGGAACGGCTCGGCGATGGCTTGCATCACGCCGGTCACCACGCGCGCCACCCCCTCCACCCCACCGGCCTCCGGCAGCAGCACGACGAACTCGTCGCCGCTCAGGCGCGCCACCGTGTCGCTGGCGCGCACGCACCGCACCAGGCGCTGTGCCACTTCGATCAGCACCTGGTCGCCGACGACATGCCCGAGCGAGTCGTTGATGTGCTTGAAGTGGTCCAGGTCCACGAACAGCAGCGCCACCGGATGGTTCGACCGTTGCGCCTGGGCGATGATCTGGCTGAGCCGATCGGCCAGCAAGGCGCGGTTGGGCAGATCGGTCAGCGCGTCGTGGTGCGCCATATGCTCGATGCGGGCCTGGGCCGCCTTGCGCTCGCTGATGTCGGTGAGCACGCCGATGTAGTGGGTCAGGCGTCCGGCGGAGTTTCGGACCGCGGTGAGGTTCAGCCAGGCTGCATACGTTGAGCCGTCTTTGCGCCGGCCCCAGATTTCGCCGTGCCAGCTGCTGTGCTCGTCGAGCCAGGACCACATTTTTTCGCCGAGGCCGCTCCCCTGGCGGTCCGAGCTCAGCACCGTCAGGTCCCGGTTCAGCAGGTGCGTCGCCTCATGCCCGGTGATCTCGGTAAAGGCACGGTTGACCGACACGATCCGATGTTCTGCGTCCGCCACCACGATGCCTTCGAGCGTGTTTTCGAA
>Ga0307479_10001031_pt1 | contig 25255 bp, 22 predicted proteins | sample atmos_gasesECM4C_FD_203743 | JGI IMG/M metagenome (GOLD analysis project Ga0307479, IMG submission 203743) | Hardwood forest soil microbial communities from Morgan-Monroe State Forest, Indiana, United States - atmos_gasesECM4C_515 | ecosystem: Environmental > Terrestrial > Soil > Temperate... | reverse complement strand
GGCCACTGTTAGCCACCAGGGGATCGATGAGAATGTCCGGCTGATGCAAGAAACGACTGCAATTCAACCTTCACAGAGGCCTCTTACACAAAATATCTGATATTCCCTCTGCGCCGACATCGGGTCAGATTTCCACCGGAACAAGCCGTCGTTGAACCGGTTACCACCCCAGTGCTTCTGTGTTGCTGGGGAGGTCGTGATGTCGCATCATATGCGGCCGCCCCAATACGTCTGGGGCTATGACTGGCCAGATGATTGTCCGCCCCTCTACTATGGTCGGGTGAGGTTCACGGACCCGCCGCCAGCTCACGCCCGAGTAGCTTTGCACTTGCCGCCGTGCAAGCCGCGTGCCGGCATTAATACCGATTGGAGCGGCAACAAATGCGCCATGCTCCACACAAGCTCCAGCTATGCCTTGCTGCCAGCGGCTCCAGCGCAAGTTCAGGCGTCGCAGTCAGTACCTTCATCAGCGCACCCCCAAGCATCGCAGCCGCCTCCAGCACAATCCCAGGCGTCGCAGCCAGCGCCTCCAGTGCACCTCCAAGCGCCGCAGTCGCCTCCAGCACAATCCCTGGCGTCGCAGCCAGCGCCTCCAGCGCAACCCCAAGCCTCGCAGCCAGCACCCCCCGCGCCTCCGAAACCTGCGGCGGACCCGGTCACCGTAGGCCAAGCCCCACACGATCACGTACCTCAGGCGCCCACGATGAGCAGTCTCGGATTTGATGTCGCGATCGGCCTCGGCTTGGCATTGGCCTTCGTTGTCGTCCGCCGCTTTATTTTGGACATGATCGAGCCACCGAGGCCATCGCTTTGAAGCAGGCTGACGCGGTTGGGCACGAAACGAAGTGCCACGATCTTCAGCACATGATCCGGTAACGGCCGCTGCATCGCACAACGACAAGCGTAAGTGTGGAATGGCGAAGACCGCCTATTGCCACTGCCTGGAAAGGGTTGATGAACGGCTCGCCGAAAGTCTTCAAGTTCGCTACGTTCGGCGAATACTTGCAGAGGGGGGAGCAGACTATGACCACCAGCCGTTTTCGCATTGCGGCCATCATCGCGGTTCTGTTGCAGTTTGGCGCCGGAGGATTGGCGAGCGGTGCGTCGCCAGGCAAGAGCGTCGAGATCGGCACGACATTTCCCGACCACTTCCAGGTGATCCAGAACTTCTATCTCGGCAAGCCGGTGATTGGCTTTGGCTCCGATATCGGCCGCGTCGAGCACGTCCCGGTGATCTTCCTCCACGGCAACAACGACACGCCGTTCGCGACCGCCTGCAACCCCTTCGGGCGCGTGCAAGCCTTCGCGCAATTCTTCCTCGATCACGGCTACCGCCCTAGCGAACTCTGGGGGCTGGGTTATCAAGGCGATCAGTGCGACCTGGCGCAGGACAATACCCATCGCTCAGGCATCTCGCATACGACTGCTGTGGCTGTGCCGATGCTGCGCGAATTCGTGCAAGCCGTCCTCGACTTCACTGGCGCCAAGCGCGTCGACATCGTCGCTCACAGTCTTGGTGTCACCGTGGCGCGGGAATGGATGCTGCAGGACAATGCCTATCGCAAGGTGCGGGCGCTCGTCGCCATCGACGGACCCAATCACGGCATCATTGACTGCTCGCCCAGCCCGGCCAACTTCTACCAGCTGTTGAGCGGCGGCGGCTTCACGCCGAGCAGCGCGGTATGCGACGAGTACGGATCCGACCACACTCAGTTGCTCACGGTCCTGAACGCCGCGGGGGAGACGCCGGGTCCCACCCGTTACCTGGTCATCCGCAACAAGCCGGGAACACCCGACTTCGTCTACAACAGCCTGCCGGACGGCATCTTCCCCGGCGTTCCCGCCGAGGATCGCGACGGCAACCCGCATGATTTCACCGCCAGCGCCGGTCTTGCCGGCGCTGAGACAATCGACCTTGTCGGCCAAGGGCAATTCGACCCGATCCTCTCCACCACCCATCTCGGGATCCTGAACTCTCCCGACACGCGCAACGCTGCACTGCGGTTCTTGACCTCGTTCCCAGGACGGGCCGATCAGGAGGCCGGAGATTAGAGCAAGGTCCTCGCGCGCGCGTGAGTCAATTCATGAACGCGCGGCCTGGTTGGGTTTAGTGAGCAGACAGCGGAGCATCTCCTGAGATTGCAGGAAGAAGTCGTTGAGCGAGCGGCAATCGGCGAGGCACTGTCGACGGCAGATTTCGCGATGCATGCCTCCACAGCGAATTTTCTTATTGCAAAGTCAATCGCAGCTGTGGTGCCGCTCGCCGCTCACGTCAGCTTAAACAGATACTTGGCTGGCGACGCACGCCAAGTCGTTGATTAGGCGCGGCGGCAGGACAGTTTTTTGGTAGCCATCGTCCAATTGCCGGTCGCAAGATGGCCGAGTGCCATGGTCGAACCTCGCCGGAGCATCGATGACAAAACTTGGACCCAATGAAAAGCTCTATCCGGTCGTCAAGATCGCGATGGTGGTCGATGCGCTCAAGGATGAAGGCGTCTCACCCAAAGACGCGCTGGCAGGAATTCGCGTTTCCGAGACGCAGTTGGGCTCGCCGGCAGTTCGGATATCCGCAAATGAGGTTATTCAATCCTATTGCAACGCCATCAGGCTTTCGCGAAACCCGCACTTTGCCTACCGGACCGGCCTCAGATTTCACGTCTCAACTTACGGTATGTACGGCTTCGCAATCCTGAGCAGCACTGACTTTCGCCGAACCATGGCGTTTGCCGTCCAATATCACCAGCTTGCTGCGCCGCTCGTCGATGTACAATTCTCAGAACAAGACAAACTCGCGGTTTGGACGATGAGCCCGTTTCCGTTTCCGCAGGTCGATGCACCACTCTACAAATTCATCGTTGAACTCCAGGCCGGCGTGCACGCGTCGCTGCATCGCGATATCATGGGCCAATCTTTCGGCGCGTCGGAGCTGCGTTTTACATTCGGCCGACCTCGGGGCGCCGAGAACGACGTCGAAGTCTTTGGCTGCCCGGTGCTCTACGGACAGCCCGAAAACAGGTTTTTATTCGACCTCGATTGGCTGAATGCCCCACCGAATTTTGGAAATGAGGTGACCTATTCCGAGGTATTGCAACTCTGCAACAAGTTGCTGAGCGAGTTGAAGCTGAACGCCGGCGTGGCGGGCAAGGTTCGCGAAATCTTCCTTAGCCGTCTAGGGCAACCCACAAGCTTCGAACTGGTCGCGGAACGTCTCAGAATGAGTCAGCGCACCTTGCGGCGGAAGCTGGAACAGGAAGGCACGTCGTTTCGCGAACTGATCGACGAATTGAGGGCGCATGCGGCGATCAAATACGTCCGCGATACGGACCTGACGATCGAAGACGTCGCATACGCATTGGGATTCAGCGACGCAGCCGCCTTCCGCCACGCCTTTCGTCGCTGGACCAAGAGCGCGCCGCACGAATACCGGCGCGGCAGAATCGATATCGAACCGGCTTCTCGGGGATAGGGCATCTTACGTGCGGCCTGCCTGACGTTCCCCGCCCATTCGCCACGCAAGGTTGTCGAGATTTTCGATCCGGCGCTTTTGGCCGGAATTGACCGGTTGTTGGCCCGAACGATCCTTTTTGAAGCGGGATGGTTGGGCAATCCTCCTCTCAACGCTTGGCCACGAAGCGAAGCGGCCCGTCCGTTCCAAACGGCATAAATCGAGGAGATTGATATGAGCGAGAAGTTTAACAATTTCTGCAGTGAACTTCGCACCAAGATCAATGATGCCGACAAGCGCATCAAGGATCTGAAGGCAAACGCCGTCGGCGCCAGCGAAAAGGCCAAGGTCGAGGCGAAGGCGCAACTTGCCGCGCTCGAGAACAAGGCGAAGGAGCAGAAGGCCCGCACCGCGGCGGCCGAGGCAAAAGTGAAAACGTGGGTCGAGGAAAAGAAGACAATGACCCACGACAAGATCGCAGAGTGGAAGGAGCAGCGGGACGTAAAACGGCTGGAGTCCCGCGCCGATCTTTCAGAGCAGTACGCCGTCACGGCGATGGAAATTGCCGCTGCTGCGGTCGACGAGGCTGAAAGGGCGGCCGTCGAAGCCGTCGTTGCCCGCATGGATGCCGATGGAATCAAGGCGCCGGTTGCGAGCAAGAGCTAGGTCGATCGTCAATCGGCCGCGCCGATCGATTCCCGGACTATCTGATCACACAAGGAGAAGGACATGAAGCGAAGCATCGTGATAGCGGCAACCACGGGTGCCGTGCTGTTCGGCGCGATCGGCGCGTCGCAGGGTCAACAGGTTGTGGGCTCTACACAGCTCGGCGTGGCGGTCGCTGAACTGCGGGACGTTACCGTGGGATGGAGCGCCAGGCGCCAAATTCTCGGGCAATCCGTCTACAACGACAAGGGCGAGGCGATCGGGAAGGCCGACGACATCATCATCGCTCCGGACAAAGCGGTCTCCTACGCCATCATCGGCGCCGGCGGATTCCTCGGTGTCGGCAAGCATGACGTCGCCATCCCCGTCAGCCAGTTGAAGCAAAGCGACGGCAAGTTCGTTCTTGCCGGTGCAACGAAGGAAGTCATCAAGGCAATGCCTCCCTTCGAATATGCGCGCTGAATTCGTCGGCTGCTGATCCCAGACAACTGTGGCAGCCGGCCCCTTTCCACCGACAGGCAACCATCCCGAAATTCCATTCAGAAAGAGGCTCACATGACCGACCGGATAATCGTAGCGACATTCAACGATACCAATGCCGCCTATGACGCGGCGAGCGCGATCAAGGGCTTGAAGGACGCCGGTGTCGCGGATTTCAAACTCAAGACCGGCGTGATGATCAAGAAGGACGATCGGGGCAACGTTGTATTGCTTGAAAGCAAGGATCGTCATCTTCTGGGGACAGCGGTGGGGACGCTCACCGGGGCACTGATCGGATTGATCGGGGGCGCGCCCGGCATGGCGCTGGGGGCTGCGCTGGGCGCCACGACGGGGTTGAGTGGCGATGTCGTGATGGAGGCGCTGGATTCCGACTTCGTCGACTCCGTGACCACAGACATGCGTCCGGGAATGACAGCGATCATCGTCGAGGCCAACGAGGGCAGCACGCGCGCGGTCGACGATATCGTCGCGTTGGGCGGAGGCCACGTCTATCGGCAGGCCGCCTGAAGATAATCCAAGACCTGCCGGCCGAACGACCGGCAGGTCACCACCCCCGGAGAGAACATGATGACCACACTCAAGACCACGATTGCGACACGCGCGAACGAATATTCCGCGGAACAGAACATCGCACAGTTGCTGGCTCAGAATTGGTGGGCGTTCGCGATCCGGGGCGTGCTCGGCATTATTTTTGGCCTAATCGCGATCTTCCAGCCCGGCGTCACCATGTTGTCGCTGGTGCTGGTGTTTTCGGCTTATGCTTTCGTCGACGGTACCTTCGCAATCATCGCGTCGGTGCGCGCTGCGCGGCGGCACGAACGGTGGGGATTGCTGGTACTCGAGGGCATCGTCAGCATCATTGCGGCTGCACTCGCACTGCTGTGGCCGGCCATCACGGTCGTCAGCTTCGTCTTCCTCGTCGGCACCTGGGCGATCCTCTCCGGCGGACTGATGCTGAGCGCTGCAATGCGTCTTGGCGGCGATCACGGCCGTTGGTGGCTTGTGCTCGGTGGTCTTGCATCGGTGATCTACGGTGCGCTGCTGATCTTCGCTCCCCTTGTTGGAGCCCTCGTCCTGACCTGGTGGCTCGGCGCCTACGCCATTGTGTTTGGCTTCGCTTTGATGGCCGTCGCAATCCAACTGTACCAGCGACAGCGTGACGAGCCGCACGGCTGAAGTTGCACCCAACCGAGTTATCGTGCGTCATAACTCCTTGCTCATGTCGCCTGTCGGTCATTCGCGACCGGGTCGAGCCGGCAGCAAATGCAGCCATGTCCGCTATGCCGCCGCAAGCGGAGGCAATCAGGACATTGTCGGCTCCACGACCGGCCTGTTGCGGGCCGATGCTGCGGCCGTAGACCTGATTCCGGCTATGCGCTTATGAGTTCACGCCCGATTACGCCGACTTGCGCACGGCGTTGTCGACCAGCGTCTTGCCGAGCGACCAGATCGCGCCGGGAACCTTGTGGCTGGAGGCGATCACGGAATCGAACGCCGTCTCGATCCAGCTGCAGTCCTGTTCGGTGATGGTCAAGGGCGGCAACAGCTTGATGGTGTGGCTGCCGTGGCCGGAGACTTGGGTCAGGATCTTGTGATCCTTGAACAGCGGCACCGTGATGAGCTGGCAGAACAGGCCCTTGCTCGCGGTCTCCAGCACGCTCCATGACGCCTTCAGCCGCAGCGATTTCGGCGGACCGAATTCGACGCCGATCATCAGTCCCTTGCCGCGAACCTCTTTCATCAATTCGTAACCGGGGACCATGCGGGTCAACGCCAGCCGCAATTCGGCGCCGCGCTTCGCGGCAACCTCGATCAGCTTCTCGGCTTCGAGCACTTCGAGGGTGGCGATGCCGGCCGCCATCGCGAGGTCGTTTTTCGCAAACGTCGACCCGTGCACGACCGCACGGTCCATTTGGTTGAATATCTTGTCGAAGATACCCTTGCGGGTGAGCAGCGCGCCGACCGGAACATGGCCTCCCGAAAGAGCCTTGGAAAGCAGCACCATGTCGGGCTCGACGTTCCAGTGTTCGACCGCGAGGAAGCGGCCGGTCCGGCCCATGCCGGTCTGGATTTCGTCGGCAATGAACAGCGACCCGTATTTGCGACACAGCGCGGCCGCGCCCGGCAGGAATTCGTCGGTCGGCATGTTGACGCCCTTGCCCTGGATCGGCTCGACAATGAAGGCGGCAACCTGGCGCGACGACAGCGCCTGTTCCAGCGCGGCGAGATCGTTGAACGGGATCCCGGTGCATCCCGGCAACAGCGGCTCGAAACCGCTGCGGAAGTTCGGATCGTCGGTGAGCGACAGCGCACCGTAGGACAATCCGTGGAACGCATGCGTGCAGTAGACGATGCCGGGACGTCCCGTCGCGCCCCGCGCGAACTTGATCGCCGCCTCAACCGTCTCCGCGCCGGAATTGGCGAAAAACACCTTGTCCAGATATGGCACATATTCGAGCAGGCGCTCGGCCAGGACGCCGGCAAGCGTGGAAACGTCGAGCTGCACGAGATTGGGCAGGTCGCTGTCGAGCACGCTCTTCAAGGCCGTGCGCAGCGCCGGATGGTTGCGGCCAATTGCAAAAACGCCGAAACCGCTCAACAAGTCGAGATAGCGAACGCCGTCGCGATCGAACAGATACTGGCCCTGCCCCTTCTGGAACCCGACGTCGTATCCGATTGTCTTGAGAACGCGCACCAACTGTTCGTTGAGGTGAAGCGCATGCATGGTACTACGCTGCGCCTGCCGCTCAACAAACATCCCGGAAACGTCTAGATTGGAACTTAGCATCAGCTACATACTTCGATTGATGGCCATTTCGTCAACTGAAAACACACAATGCGGCGTTTTGCCCTTATTCCGACCATCAAAGCAAGCACAGGATTAAGCCATGTTGCACTGCCTAGGGAAAGTCATGCGACCAGCTATATTTTTTTCCGGAATGCTGCTTGTAACCAGCCTGACGCCTGCTTTGGCGGCCGACCCGACCGGCGATTGGCAGGTCGCGGACGGCGTCGCCAATATCCGCGTTGCACAATGCAATGGCAATATGTGGGGCGCGGTCGTGTGGGAAAAGGAGCCCGGCGGCCACGACGCCAACAATCCCGATGCTTCGAAAAAGAACAGGCCGACGCTCGGCATGCCGATCCTGATCGACATGAAAAAGAAGGCGGACGCCGATCAGTGGGAAGGCCAAGTCTATAACGCGAAGGACGGCCAGTACTACAGCTCCACCATTACGCCGATCGATCCCGACCACATGGAGATCAAAGGTTGCGTGCTTGGCTTTCTCTGCGGCGGCGAGACCTGGACCCGGGTCGGTCCTCCGATTCCCGCCGGCCCCGCCAACAGCATGGCCAAGGGAATGGCGCCGAAGGGCGGCACAGCGCCGAAGCACGTGGCGGGCGCGGCTCCGACCAGGACCACCGGCTCGGTCGCCGGGCAGAAGACGGCCGGCAAGCCGGCCGACGCCGTCGGCGATATCTGCCTACTCCCCGATATCGCGGGGCTTGCCCATTAGCGCTGGCTGGAACAGGAGCACCGCCGCAAGCGTCGTGAGCAGCGACAGCGCCAAAAGCTTACCCATGCTGGACGTTCCCGGATGACTTGACAGCCACAGGCTTCCGAACGCGGTAGCCGTGGTCATCGCGCTGAAAAAAATCGCCCGGGTCAGGCTGGTCTGCAGCAGGTTGGTTCTGCCCGACCGCCACGCCGTGACATAGTAGATCTTGAAGGCGACGCCGACGCCGAGCAGCAGCGGCAATGCGACGATGTTGGCGAAGTTGAGCGGCAGCTTGATCAGCACGCAGATTTCCAGCGTCACGGCACCCGCGACGAGCAGCGGCACCAGCGTCATCAACACGTCGCTGATCCGCCGCAGCGTGATCCACAGCAACAGGCCGATCACGACGAGTGCATAGATGCCGGCATGGATGAAGGCGCTCACCACCGTATCGCCGGATTTGAGGATCGATACCGGCCCGCCGATCGCGGTCGGCTCGGCCGCCAGCACGGCGTTGGCGAACTTGCGCAGATTGTCGTTGTCGTTGGGATCGCCGCGCGGCAGCGCCTCGACCCGCATCAGTCCGTCCTTGGCTTTCCACGAACCGACCAGGTCCTGCGGTAGCGTTTTCAGGCTGACGGGCTGCGCCTGCAGCGAGTTCCTGAGCTGATCCAGCACGATCTTGAGCGGATCGACGAAGATCGCCTGCGCCTTGTTGCGCGTCGTCTCGTCGGAGGCGGCGAGCTTTGCGAGCGCGTCCGCAAGGCGCCGCGACGCCACGGCGCCGGGGCCCTTGGCATCGCCCGCGGTCCTGCGCAAGGCGTCAACGGAGCTGTTGAGGGCATCGACGTTTTCCTGATCCGACGGCGGCGCATCGATCGAATCCGGGCTGAGGGCCGACCCGAGAACCTTGGCGGCCTTCTCGATCAGTTTCAGCTTCGGCGCCTGATCCTCGGGCACAAAACTGTCCAGCGACATGACGCGTAGGACTTCCGGCAGTTTCGCAAGTTTCTCCTCGATCTTCCTGGCGTCAGCTTCCGAATTGGTCATCACGTCGATGGCGTTGGCTCCGGTATTCGGGTCCTTGCGCAGATCGAGGAAGGTGGCGATCGATTCGGCCTTCGGGTTGCGCAAATTCATCGGGTTGAAGTCAAACCTCATGAAGTAGAGCAGCGGCAGGCCGGCGATCACAATCGCGAGCGTGCCGACGATGATGGCAACGCGGTACTTTTCCAGGAAGTGATCGACGGGCGCGAGGAACGCATAGCCGACCGGCTCACTCTCGCCGGGCGGGTTGAGCAGGTTCAACATCGCCGGCAGCACGGTGATGCTGGTGGTGAACGCAACCAGCATCCCGGCGCCGGCGATCTCGCCGAGCTCGGAAATGCCCTTGTAGTCGGTCGGCAGGAAACACAGAAAGCCTGCCGCGGTCGCCATCGCAGCGAGCGACAGCGGTACCGCGACGCGGCGCGCGGCTTCCGCCAGCGCGAGCTTCAGATCGTCGTTCTTGAAGCGCTCCGAGCGGTAGCGGACGCTGAACTGGATGCCGAAATCGACGCCCAAGCCTACGAACAGGACGGCGAACGCGATCGAGAGCAGGTTGAGGGAGCCGACCATCATCAATCCGAGCGCGGTCGTGATCGACAGGCCGATGAAGAGGTTGACGAACACCGCGAAGATGATCTTCGCCGAATGCAGCGCCAGCCAGAGAATGAACAGCACCACGATGACAGTGCCGATCCCGTTCATGATCGCGCCGTCCTGGACGGTGGCGTATTCCTCGTTGGCGATCGGCACCGGCCCGGTCAGCCGGACCCGCGCCTGATACTTGGCCGGAAAATCCAGTTCAGCTGCAGCTTGCCGGATGGCATCGGTCGCAGCCTTGCCCGGCTCGAGTGCGTTGTAATCGAGGATCGGCTTGAACTCGATGAAGGCGCGCTTGTCGGAGTCCTCCAGCGACTTGTCGCTGGTCAATTCGCGCCAGGAGAAGGTGGCGCCGCCCTTGTTCAGGATGTCCTCGACCGTCTGCGCGATCATGTTGAACGGCCGTGCGGTGCCGTCGAGCTTGACCTCGCCGCGCTTGACCCCGGCGAGCCCGGTCTCCAGCGCGCCGGTCAATCCGCGGATCGAGGGATCGCCGGCCATGATCTCGATCAAGGGCGCGGCGGACTCGAACTGGCCGGTGAGCTGGCCGAGCTCGGCTGGTGGGAGGAACAACAGGCCGTTCTTATCGAAGAATTCGCCGGAACCGAGCGGCTGAAGCGATTGGAAATGCTTGGTATCCCCGCGCAGTTTCTGTCCCAGGGCGGCCGCCGCCGCACCCGTCAATTCCGGGGTCGGCGCCTCGACGACGGCAAGGATGGTCGAGTCGCGGTCGAACGCCTTGTCGAATTGCTGGTCGCGCTGGCGCCAGTCCAATTTGGACGAAATCAACGTGTTGATGTCGGTATTGATGGCGAAATGATGTGCTGTGTAGAAGCCAGCCGCTACCGCCAGGCCCAACGCGACGAGCAGGGTGACAATGGCGAACCGCGTGGAGGCCCTCACGATCGAGACAACGATACTTGTCAGCACAACTTTTCCTTCTGATTGTTAACGGCCCGCCGGAACTGGCCGGAAACGCCTGCCGTTTACCTGAGTTCCCTGCGGGACCCAATGTTGATCTGGATAGTTTTATATCGGAAAACCCCGGAGCAAATCGCAGGGAGCCGGCTCATATAGCCGGGATTGACCGGCCGTAAAGTGACGAACGAGTGAGGGTTTTGGGGCCGCTTTATATATGGTCTATCTGGGAGTATCTTGATACCATAAGCATTCCTGCAACAGGCTGATCATTTCTGATCCAGCCTCTTCTATCTGATCAATTTTTGACACAGAGTCCTGTTCCCCCGGGGAACAGGGGAACCCCGGGGGTGGTGCGGATATTGCAAGATATCCGGAACCACGCTTGGGGAAGATGAAAATGAGCGTGGTGCAACTTGGGTGATGGGCGTCCCATGGAAGTATATCTGGCGCAGCCGCGAGGCTTTTGCGCGGGCGTGGTGCGTGCGATCGAGATCGTCGAGCGCGCGCTAGAGAAGTACGGGCCACCGGTCTACGTGCGGCACGAGATCGTGCACAATAAATACGTGGTCGAGAGCCTGAAGAACAAGGGCGCGATCTTCGTCGAGGATCTGTCGGAAGTACCGCCGCTGGCGGTCACCGTGTTCTCGGCCCACGGCGTGGCGCGGACGGTGGAAGAGGAAGCGGCCGCCCGCGGCCTGCCGGTACTCAATGCCACCTGCCCGCTGGTCACCAAGGTTCATAACCAGGGCAAGCGCTACATGTCGAAAGGCCGGGCGCTGATCCTGATCGGGCATGCCGGGCATCCCGAGGTCGAGGGTACCATGGGCCAGGTCCCCGGCCCCGTGCTTCTAGTGCAAAATGTCGATGACGTCGCGGCCCTGACGCTGCCCGCGGCGACGCCGGTGGCCTACATCACCCAGACCACGCTCAGCGTGGATGACACCAAGGACATCATCGCGGCACTTCAACAACGATTTACGGATATTCAAGGCCCGGACATCCGGGATATCTGCTATGCGACACAGAACCGCCAATCTGCGGTAAGGGACCTCAGCAAGCTGGTGGATGTGATCCTGGTGGTGGGCGCCGCCAACAGTTCCAACTCGAACCGGTTACGCGAAATCGGCACCGAAGCCGGTGTCGCGAGTTATCTCATTGCCGACGGCAGTGAGCTCAATGCCGATTGGCTGAAGGACGCAAAGGCCGTCGGCATCACCGCCGGCGCCTCGGCGCCCGAGGTCTTGGTCGACGACGTGATCGAGGCGCTGCGGCGCATCGTGCCGGTCACGGTGTCGGTGCTCCCAGGCCGGGAAGAAAACATCGAATTCCGCCTCCCTGCCGAATTGGCGGCAGGCTGACTACCCACCTCTAGGCTAAATCCCAGAAAGAAATCTTGCGATGGCAATCCCCTTCTTCAAGGAACTGAGCATTGGCGGCTACCTGATCAAGCAGAAGCTGCTCGGCCGCAAACGCTATCCGCTGGTCCTGATGCTGGAGCCGTTATTCCGCTGCAACCTCGCCTGCGTCGGCTGCGGCAAGATCGACTATCCAGACGCGATCCTGAACCGCCGCATGAGCGCGCAGGAATGCTGGGATGCCGCCGACGAATGCGGCGCGCCGATGGTTGCCATCCCCGGCGGCGAGCCGCTGATCCACAAGGAGATCGGCGAGATCGTGCGTGGCCTCGTGGCGCGCAAGAAGTTCGTCTCGCTCTGCACCAATGCGCTGCTGCTCGAGAAGAAGCTCGATCTGTTCGAGCCCTCGCCCTATCTGTTCTTCTCGGTGCATCTGGACGGTCTCAAGGAGCACCACGACAAGGCGGTCTCGCAAAAGGGCGTGTTCGATCGCGCAGTGTCGGCGATCAAGGCGGCGAAGGCCCGCGGCTTCACCGTCAACGTCAACGCCACCATCTTCGACGGCCATCCGGCCGAAGAAATTGCGAAATTCCTGGACTTCACCACCGAGCTCGGCGTCGGCGTCTCGATGTCGCCGGGCTATGCCTATGAGCGCGCGCCCGACCAGGATCACTTCCTCAACCGCACCAAGACCAAGAAGCTGTTCCGCGACGTCTTTGCGCTCGGCAAGGGCAAGAAGTGGAATTTCATGCATTCCGGCCTGTTCCTCGACTTCCTGGCCGGCAACCAGGACTACGAGTGCACGCCCTGGGGCATGCCGGCGCGCAACATCTTTGGCTGGCAAAAACCCTGCTATCTGCTCGGCGAAGGCTATACCAAGACCTTCAAGGAGCTGATGGAGACCACCGACTGGGACAGCTACGGCACCGGCAAGTACGAGAAGTGCGCCGACTGCATGGCGCATTGCGGCTATGAGCCGACGGCGGCGAACGCGTCGCTGAAGAACCCGCTGAAGGCGATGTGGGTGGCGCTGCGCGGCATCCGCACCACCGGCCCGATGGCGCCGGAAATCGACCTCTCCAAGCAGCGCCCGGCGCAGTACATCTTCTCAGAGCAGGTTCAGAAGAAGCTCTCAGATATCCGCCGGGACGAAGCCCTCGCTGCCCAGCAAAAAGCCTCGACAGCCGCGTAGGCTCTTCAGCGCGCGGTTGAAATCGATACCCGTCGAGACCAGCGCGCGGAGCGCACGCGGATTGCGTGCGACACCGCGCAGGACCATGCGCAGATCGATTTCACCATTCGGCTTGAGCGCGTTGCGCGCCAGCGCCGGCAGCGCGCGGTGGGCCGGATCGCTGATGACCCGCAGGGCTGCAAACGGAAGGCCGGCTTCGTCCGCGTAGGCGGCGGCGATATGGCTCTCCATGTCGACGGCGGAAGCCCCGGTCTGGAGCCAGAGCGCGGCCTTTCGGGCTTGTGCGGCGACGACCTCTTCCGCGCCGGCAAGGCCGCCCCGGACCACGCGCCGGCGCCCCATCGCGACATTCGCGATCACCTCCTCGTTCAGCGCAAGCCCGGCGAGCCAGCGGGCATCCCCTGCCACGACTTCTGTCGCCACCACGACGTCGCCGGATTTCAAGCTTGGATCAAGGCCGCCGGCGACACCGAAGCTGATGACGCCGCGGATCGTCGACGGATCGAACACCGTCAAGAGCGCACGCAACTGCCGCGGATCGCTGGAACTGCAGATGACGGTCATACCGGGCCCGGCTGCGATGCGGGCCTCCTGTACCAAACCAGTTACAATCAAGATCGGCCGCGGATCAATCCTGCCCGCGGACGCGTCATCCCCCGACCCCCAATTCACATTCCGACCCCTACCACCCTGCTGTTCGTGTTGTTCAAGTTACGATACCGCGCCAGCGCCCACAGCGGGAAGAACTTGGAATAGCCATGGTAACGCAGGTAAAACACCCGAGGAAAGCCTGTTGCCGTGTAGCGCTGCTCCTCCCACACCCCTTTTTCGGACTGTGTTGCCTTTAGGTACTCCACCCCCCGAGCGACCGCCGGATGCCCGACCTCGCCCGCCGCCATCAGTCCAAGCAAGGCCCATGCCGTTTGCGAGGCGGTTGAGGGGGCTTGCTCCCAGCCGCGATAATCCAGCCGGTAGCTGGTTGCATCCTCGCCCCAGCCGCCGTCGCTATTCTGGATCGAAACCAGCCAATCCGCGGCCTTGCGCATCGTCAGGTCCTGGTGGCTGACGCCGGCGGCATTGAGCGCGCACAGCACCGACCAGGTACCGTAAATGAAGTTCATGCCCCAGCGCCCGTACCACGAGCCCTCGGCATGCTGGGTCCGCCGCAGATAATCGATTCCAGCCGCGACTGATTTGCTGCTGGCCGCGGTCTCGCCGAGCTGGGCCAGCATCGAGAGGCAGCGGGCGGTGACGTCCTCGGTCGGCGGATCGAGCAGCGCGCCGTGGTCCGAGAACGGGATGTTGTTGAGGTAATATTCGAGATTGTTGACGTCGAAGGCGGCCCAGCCGCCGTCGCGGCTCTGCATGCCCTCGATCCATTCGCGGCCGCGCGCGATCGCGTCATCGTAGTCGCGGCTTCCATTCACGCGCCGCATCCGGTCCATCGACATCACGACAACCGCGGTGTCGTCGAGGTCCGGATAATAGTCGTTGTTGTACTGGAACGCCCAGCCGCCGGGCCGCACTTGCGGCCGCTTCACGGCCCAGTCGCCCTTCACGTTCAGCACCTGCCTCGGCAACAGCCAGTCCAGCCCCTGCTTTGCGGAGGACACCGCTTCCGCGTCGCCGGCCTCCAGCATGGCGTGGCAGGTCAGCGTGGTGTCCCACACCGGCGAGACGCAGGGCTGGCAATAGGCCTCGTGCTCGCCGATCACCAGCAGCCTGTCGAGGCCGGCCCGCGTGACGGCGCGCGGCGGATAGTCCGCAGGCTTGCCCAGCGCGTCGTACATCATCACGATGTTGGCCATCGGCGGATAGATCGCGCCCATTCCGTCTTCGCCGTTCAGCCGTTCCTCGATGAAGGCAAGCGCGCTGGCGATCGCGCGGTCGCGCAGCGTCTTCGGAAACAGCGGCTCGATCAGGCGCAAGATCTGGTCCAGCGCACGGAACAGAATGAACCAGCCCCAGCTCTGATGCGGCGCCTTCGCGGTCATGCCGATTCCGCGCGGGTCCTGCAGGAACAATTCGTCGACGCCGACGCCCAGCGGATTCTTCGCGCGCGGCTTCAGCGCCGCCAGCACCATCAGCGGCACGATCGTGGTGCGCGCCCAGTACGAGATCCGGTTGAGGTGAAACGGCGACCACATCGGCAACAGCATGATCTCGACCGGCAGCACCGGAACGCTGCGCCAGCTCATCACGTCGAACATCGCGAGCATGAAGCGCGTGAAAACGTTGCTGTGGATGCCGCCGCCGCGCGAGCGGATCGCCTCGCGCGCGCGCGCCATGTGCGCACTGTCGGTGGAATCGCCGATTATCTTCAGCGCGTAATAGGCCTTAACGCTGGCGCTCATGTCGAAATCGCCGTCATGAACCAGCGGCCAGCCGCCATGGGCCCCCTGAACCCGGCGCAGGTAAACGGCGATCTTGGCCTCCAGCTCAGCGTCGACCGGTTCGCCGAGATAGTGGCGCAGCAGCACATATTCCGCAGGAATGGTGCAGTCGGCCTCGAGCTCGAATACCCAATGACCGTCCGGCCGCTGGCAGTCGCGCAGTGCACGCCTCGCCTTGGCGATGCTCGCCTCCAGCGCGTCGGCGTTCTCGGTTGCGGTCTCGGTTCGTTGAGTCTTGTTGGCGGAAAGCATTCTGCTCAACCCCCCTCTGTTCAGGCTCTAGATCTATCGCATGGCGAGGACCAGATCGGCGGCCTTGTTCCCCGACCGCACCGACCCCTCGATGGTGGCCGGTAACCCCGTATCAGTCCAGTCGCCCGCAAGAAACAGGTTTTTGAGCTGCGTGACCGCCCGCGGCCGCAAGCCATTCTGCTCCGGCGTTGCCTCAAATGTGGCGCGGCGCTCGCGCACGATCTGCCAGGGCGGCAGCTCGCCCCCGACGCCAGCCGCCTTGCAGATATCCCGCCAGATCACCTGTGCCAATTCCTCGCGCGGCATGTCGACCAGGCGGTCGCCGTTGCTGATGGTAACCGAGAGCCGCTGCGGGAACGCAAACAGCCATTCGACCAGTCCCCCGACGACGCCCATGATCGGCGGCATGTCCCGCGGCGGGTCGAAGCGGAAATGGGCGTTCACGATCGCGCGGAATTTCGTCGGCGTCTTCAGGCCGGGCAACAGCGCGGCTGCGGGGCGCGGCGGAACGGCCATGATGACGGCATCGTCGTCGGGGCCAAACGGGATCACGTCGTCGGCGCCGAAGTTCAGGCCATAAACCCGCTCCGCCGTCATCGCCAGTTCGCGCAACTCGTGGCCGAACGCGATGCTGGCGCCCTTCGCCTGCAACAGCTTGATCGCGGGTTCGACCAGGACGGCGCTCAGGCCGTCTCGCGCGATCAGTGGCCGGCAGGCCTGCCCGCCCGCCAACAGGGTTTCCCGCACCACCGCGCCGGCGAGCCCCGCCGACCCCTCGGGCGGATCGACATTCAGCGCCGCCAGCAGCAGCGGCTGCACCAGCCGATCGTAAAGCGTGCCGTCGCAGCGGATCGCATCGCCGACCAGCTTGCGCTTGCGTGCCCAAACCAGCGGCATCAATGCGAGGTAATCGCGCAAGCTTGTGTCGGGCACACGCCGCCCCTCGTCGAACACCCAGAGCGGCAGCCGGCTGTCGCCGAGGTCGAGCAGCCAGCGCTGCCCGGTTGAAAGATCGACAAATGGAAACTGCGCCTGCTTCGGCCCGATCAGTCCGGCCTCGGTGCCGATCGATCTTGCATAGGCCACCGCGTGACGGTTGCCCGAGAGCAAGAGATGGTTGCCGTTGTCTATGGTGAGGTTGGTCGCGGTGTCGAAATAGGAGCGGCAGCGGCCGCCCGCCTGCTGCGTCGCCTCGTGCAGACAGATGCGATAACCCGCGTTCGCGAGCCGCACGGCTGCGGCAAGGCCCGAGATTCCGGCGCCGATGATGTGGACGGTCTTCTGCATCAGATGAAGGCGTAGCGCAGAACGATGGCAAGCCGGGCAAGCTTGTTGATACGGACCGGAGCCCGCGGCGCCGAAAATCCCCGCGCGACCAGCAATTCCAGGATCGCCTGATAATATTTTGACATGATCCGTGGCGCGCGCACCACGCGGCGTGGATGGCGCGCCATGACTTCGTCGGCCTGTTCGAAATGCGTGCGCGCCCGCGCAACCAAGGGCGCACAGACCTTCGGCAGGTGCGGATCGGCCGCAACCTTGAGCGGGTCGGTGCCGGCAATTCCCGCGTCATCAAGTCCCTCGCGCGGCAGGTAAAGCCGGCCGATCGCAGCGTCCTCGTCGATGTCGCGCAGGATATTGGTCAATTGCAGCGCGCGGCCGAGATGGTGCGCCAGCAGGATGCCGTCATCGGCGGGAACACCGAACACCCGCACCGACAAGCGTCCGACCGCGCTTGCGACGCGATCGCAATAGAGGTCGAGGGTGGCAAGATCGGGCGCGCGGATATCCTGCGGCACGTCCATTTCCATGCCGTCGACGATGGCGAGAAAATCGGCGCGCTGCAGGTCGAATTTTTCGACCGAGGCTGTGTAGTCGCGCAACCGCGGCGGCGGATGGCCCTGATACAGCGCATCAATGTCGACGCGCCACTGCTGCAGCGCGGCCAGCCGTTCGTCCCGCGGGCCGTCGGAATCGGCGATGTCGTCGACCTTGCGGCAGAAGCTGTAGATCTGGAACATCGCCTCGCGCTGGTCGCGCGGCAGGATGCGCATCGCCGCGTAGAACGAACTGCTGGACGCAGTCGTGCCGTAATTGGTGTCTTGTGCCACGGCCTCGAGCGTCATGCGCCGGCCGCCGGTTTGGACACGGGCCGCCGTCCCGACGCGCGCCGGACGATCTCGCTGGCGACGCCCCCCAGGCTAAAGGCCAAGAGCTCGACCGGGCTGAGATGCACCCGCTCGCTCAAGGGGTCTCGCACCATCAACAGGCGCACGATCGTGTCGGCGAACGACTGGATCACCGAAATCTCGACGCCAAGCCGGAAATCCCTGACCTCGGCGCTGAGCGACTTGCCTTCGTCGAGCAGCAACTGTGTCCGCGCCGCCAGCGAATGCAGGCATTTCAGCAGCGGAGCCGGAGCCTTCGCAAGCCCCAGCGCTTCGACGGACGCGCCGGTTGCTTCAAGCGCATCGCGCGGCAGATAGACGCGGTTGAGGTCGCGAAAATCCTTGCCGCAGTCCTGCAGGTGATTGTTGATCTGCAATGCGGCGCACAGCGCATCCGACGCCGCCCAGGTCGAGGTGCTCTCGCCATGGACGTCGAGCATGAAGCGCCCGACCGGCATCGCCGAATAGCGGCAATAGTGGATCACCTCGTCCCAGTTCTCGTAGCGGAGCTTGGTGACGTCCATCCGGAACGCGATCAGCACCTCGATTGCATGGCGCGGCGGCATCGAACGCTCCGCCAGCGCGCGCCGCAAATTCACCGCTTCGGGCTGGCTATCGCCCTTGCCGAGCAGTTCGGCTTCGAGCAGGTCGAGATAAGCGAGCTTGTCGCTCGCGGCCAGCGTGGCGTGGTCGGCGATGTCGTCGGCGGTTCTGACGAAATTGTAGAACGCAAGGATCAGCGCCCGGTGGCGCGGATGGATGATCCACGACGCCACCGGAAAGTTCTCGTCGCGGTGGGTCTTGCCGGATCGCAATTCGCTCGCGGTGGTCATCAGCGACTGGCTACTACATTTGTCCGGACAGCTCGGCCCGAATGCCGCCATCCTTCGCGCACGTGAAGGATCGATATTCCCCATATAGGGGAATACGTTGCCAAAACCAATGCTGTCTGCGAGTGCGGAAGCGTCCCGACCAGGCCCATCGGCGGGACCGCGGGCCGGCTCGGGCCGCCCGTTAATTATTGCCCGTGAGTCTTCAACACCTGGTCGCAGGCCACGGAGATCTTGGCACGATTTTCCTTGAGGCAGGCCAGGACCGTGAAATCGCCCTGATCGATCACCGGACGGCAGTACTTCTGCACGTCGCGCGTACATGCCTTTTGCTCCTCGGGCGTGCCGCTGCGCGGCGCATCTTCGGCCAAGGCCGCGGTTGAGAGGGAAACCGACAATAGGCTAAGTGCCAGGAAAAATTTACGCATCTTGTTCCTTCATTCTCAGGCAGAGGATTCCACCCCGGATCGCCGCAGACGATTCGGGAACGGAATGTTCGGATCGCACACGGCCCGCGAACCGCGAGCGGCGAGCTGAAAGCACAAGCGCTGGTAAATGCGGCCAAATTTACGGCGGCCCACAGCCCAACACCGGCCTTCAGGAAGGCCGTTCATTGGCACATATAAGCTTTTGAGACTAGGGCATTATTCGCTGGCAACGTATTTTCGCAATTGGCTGTTGCAAGCAGGCACCGCCAGCCATTACATGCACAATCGCAAAGGCAGGCGAATCCTGAAGCCTTTCGTGAAGTGCCGTATCGCTGCATGCGGGCCGTCCGGCCCAGACTGCGCAACGGGCAAGGCGAAGCATGGTTGAAGGCTTGGTCCGTCATTTGAACCTAACATTCTGCGGCGACACTAAATCTTCGATCGGCGAGAAGTTGCCTTGAAAATCAGAACGTCGTTTTGGATGGGAAACCCGATATGAGATTGTTTGGCACTAGTCTGTTTGGACAGGCGATCAAGGCGGCCGGCGTCGGCGCCGCGCTGATGTTGTCGGTCGCAGTGGGACATGCCCAGGAGGGAAGCGGGCCGTTCGCCGGCTTCGACGGCGCATGGTCCGGTACCGGAACCGTGGCGCTGTCCGACGGCACGACCGAGCGCATCCGCTGCAAGGCGGACTACAAGGTCAACGGCAGCGGGATGGCGCTCAAGCAAAGCCTGCGCTGCGCCAGCGATAGCTACAAATTCGACTTGACCAGCGACGTCACCTCGAACGGCGATCGGATTTCCGGCAACTGGAGCGAGGCCAGCCGCAACATCTTCGGCAACCTGCAGGGCACTGCGGGCGGCGGCCAGATCGAGGTGTTCGTGGAGGCCAACGGCTTTGCTGCGAACCTCACTTTGCGCACCACCGGCAACAGGCAGACCGTGCAGATCAGCTCCAAGGGCGAGATCAGAGGCGTGAACATCACGATGGTCAAGGGCTGACGCCACCATCTGCCGCCGCTTCTTCGTTGCGGATTTTTATCAAGCCCCGGCTCTGAGCAAATCAGAGCTGGGGCTTTGGCTGTTCGCTCACGCGCGGACCGCGGATCCGTTCGGAAAGATTGATCAGGAACATCGCGGTCGGCCGCAGGATGAAGAGATCGGCAACCAGCGCTGAGATCATCGAGAACGCGCTGAGCCAGCCGAACAGGCGCAGCGACGGCAGGTCGGAAAACACCGTCACCACGAGGCCGCAGGCCAGGACCACCGTGGTCAGGATCAGCGCCGGGCCGACCAGCACAGTGGCGCGCTCGACCGCGATCGCCGAACTGATGCCGGGTTTTCTCTCCAGCCGCAGCCGGTTGAGGAAGTGGATCGTGGCGCTGAGCCCCAGGCCGAACGACACCGTCAGCGCGACGACGCTGGCAAATTGCAGCCCCTCCCCGAGCGCGTATAGCAACGTGCCCGACAGCACCACGGGGAAGATGCCCGGCAGTATGCAGGCGAACATCACCACCCAGGATCGGAACGCAAGGCCAATGAACATCGCAACCAGTGCGAATTCGATGGTGAGCCCGCGGTTGAGCTTCTCGATCATGCTGGCCGAGTTGCGCGCGGCGATCGCGGAAAGACCGGTGACGGCGATCTCGTAGCCCGGGTGCGCGTTGCGCACCTTGTCGAGCTCATGGTCCAGTTTTTCGACCACCGGCAGAATCTGGCTGGAATCGAGGTCCGGCACCCTGCCCGCGACCACGACCGCGTCCTGATTGGCGTCGATGAAACGCCGCACCAGGTGCTCGGGGATCAGGTTGACATATTCCTTCAAGGTCGAGACGTCGGAGCTGCCGGCCTTTTCCGCGAGCCAGCGGCGCAGCGTCTCCAGCGACCAGACATTGCCGACGCCGGCCGCGGTTTCGACGGTCGCGTGAACGTCGGCGATGGTCTGCAAGGTCTCGGGCGAATAGAGCGTCTCCCCCTTGGGGAACTGGATCAGCACGTTGACCGGATTGGCGCCGGTCAGCTTGGCATCGAGCCGTCCGCTTGCCGCGACCGCCTGCTGCTTGTCCGGCACCTGGTCGGCAAGCCGGTAGCGCGGCTGCAGGTTGGCATAGACGGTGCCGAGGCCGGCGACGAACAAGACCGCGATCAGGCTGAACAACCCGGGGCGGCCGACCATGCGCACCGCGATCCAGTAGCAGAAATTGCGCAACGCCTGGACGCCGGCGTCCGCGCTCTGGAACTTGACGGCAAAGACTTTCTCGTTGCGGACGAACAGGACGCCGAACACCGGCACCAGCGACAGCACCGCAAGCAGCGCGATGATGGTGGCGGCCAGCCCCGCCTCGCCGAACTTGCGGATCAGGTCGGAATCGGAAAATTGCAGCGCGATGAAGGAAATCCCGGCGGTGCCGTGGGTCAGCACGCAAGCCGGCCCGACGACGAGCACGGCGTTCTTGAAAGCGGTGTATTTGTCCTGGCCAGCGATCAGGCGATCGCGCGCCGCGAAGGTGAGCTGCATTGAATCCGAGAAGCTGATCACCATGATCAGCGGCGTCATCACGTTCAGGAACATGTTGAGGTTGAAATTGGCCCAGCCGAGCCCACCAAGCGCGAGCACGATCGCGATGAAGGGCGGAAACGCCGCCGCCACCATGAACGATATCTTGCGAAAGAAGATGATCGCGATGATGCAGCCGGCGAGAATGCCGAGGATGTTGTAGGTCAATCCGTCACGTTCGACCGCCTTGCGGATTTCGAGTTGCATGACCGGGACGCCCGACAATTCGGCGTTCAACCCGGTATCCCCGAGATCCTGCTTCATCAGCTTGCGGATATCGCCGACCACCGTGCCGAGCTTGCTGCCGGCGACCACCTCGGGATCCAGCGACAGCACAATCAGCGCGAGCGTTCCGTCTTCCGACAGCAATTTGCCGCGAATGATCTCGTTGCTTTTGACGGTCTGAATGAATTTGTCGTAGTCGGCGCCTTGCGGCAGCTCGGAGGGAAACAGCGCCGCAGGCAATTTGCCGGGCGCCGGCGCTTGCCGCGCCGAGAACAGCGAAACGATGCCGCGCGTGCCATCGACGAGCTGCAGGTCGGTGACGAAATCGCGCAATTTCTCCAGATTGTCGCGCGCCAACAGGGTCTTGCCTTCGACGACGACGAGGACGTCGAATTCCTCCGCCGGGAACTTTTTGGTGACGTCTTCGTACTGCCGGTATTCCTTGGTGTTGGAGCGGAACAACTGGCTGAGCGAATCGTCGATCTTGATCCGGTCGATGCCGAACACCGCGCCGATCAGCAGCCCGACCAGGACGATGCAGGACAGGATCGGCGCCTGAACAGCGATCAGCCCGATCCGCTCCAGCCCGAACGCGATGCTCTTGGCTGGCGGCGCCTCGACCTTCTCGACATGGATTTCATTGTCGCGGGTTTTTTCGAGCATGCCCCTGTCCAGTTCTCACATCGGCTCAATGTATACGGCTTAGGTATCTTAAGGGTACGCTTCAAGCGGCGATTGTCGGATCGAATCGCGGTGGCCGGTTTGGGTCGGCGCTAATCCTTGAAAACATGCGGAAAATCGCGCGGGCCTGTTTACAGGTCTAAGCGCGGTCTCGCAAGCGCAGCCGACAGGCGCAAATCGACGCGTCTTCGGTCGTTTCCGGCCCGAAAAGCGCGATTTGGTCATCCCGATATGGGCTTATCTTCGATGCGGGCCAAGGTTTTGTCGGCGCTTTCGTCCTTCAGCGCCACACCGGTAACCTGGCGCATCAGGCCTTCACGAATAAGCCACACAATCTTGAACGCGGCTTCGTCGTAACCGAGGCCGGCGCCGTGGATGTTGGAGACGCAATTGCGCTCGGCATCGCTGCGGCCGACTTTGGGCGCGAACGTCAGATAGGCGCCAAGGCTGTCGGGGGCAGACAGGCCCGGCCGCTCGCCGATCAACATCAGCGCCATACGGGCCCCCAGGATCTCGCCGATCTCATCGCCGAGCGCCACACGCGCGCCTGACGCGACCACGACATGACCGATTTCGATTTGCGCCGTAGCCAGCCGCGCAAGCAGCGCGCCCATCAATCCAATCGCGTGGGCATGAACCGCGGTCGGCGACAGGCCGTCGCCGATCACGATCGCCAACGGGCCGGTCCCCCGGCCCTCCGCGAGAAGCTGCACCGAGACCTGATCGAGCCTGCGGCCGAGGTCGGGACGCCTGAGGTAATCCTTGCGATCCCCGGCGCGGCTGCACACACCGAGCGCGCCAAGCGAAAGACCGCCGAGGGCTGAGATCAAGGCTTTCGCGTCGAAGGCGGCATGAACCGCGTCGCGGGCGCGCGCATGATCGAGCGTGAAGTCGAGCAACGCCGTGGTCGGCAGCCCCGCGCCCGAGCGGCCCAGTGCCACCCGCGCCGGCGTCAGCTCCCGAAGGTCCGTGATCGAGCGGGACGGCGGCGTCTGCAGAGGCCCCATGGATTACTCGGCCGGAACCGAGGCTTCGCGCAGCCTGAGCGAATAGTTCGAGGCGTTCTGCTGGCCGCTCGAGGCCGCGCGCGCGAACAGGATCAGATGATGGGCGATCATCGTGCAGGAGATCAGACCTTCGATGTCGCCGCGCCGCAGTCGGGAAAGCGCGAACTTCCAGAACACTTTCCGGTAGTCGCCGCGCACGCCGACCTTCCAGAAGATGTTGCGCAGCATGATCAGGGCGCGCCTGATGTTCTTCCAGCTTTTCATCTCGGGACTGACCGGCACTTTCAGCCGGTTGGCATAGGTGTAGTCGACCATGTGCTGATAGCGCGCATAGAGCTTTTCCGGCTGGTAGGCGACTTCCATGCATCGCTTCCAGGAAGCGACGACCTGCTCGTAGGGCAGCAGGAACTCGACGTTCGAATCGCGGCTTTCGTCGTGGTTGAGCCGGTTCTCGCGCTCCAGGCGGTCCCATAGCGGGGTCTTGGGCAGCGCCTGCAACAGATTGATCGTCAACAGCGGAATCCTGGATTCCTCGACGAACGCGAGCAGCGCATCGCCCGTATCCGGCTTGTCAGTGTCGAGCCCCATGATGATGCCGGAGACGACCTCCATCCCGTAGGAATTGATGGTACGGACGCCCTCGAGGATCGGGACCATCATGTTGTGGTCCTTGCGCATCGCCTTCAGCGCGCCGGGATCGGGCGTCTCGATGCCGCAGAAGACGGTGATGAAATTCGCCTCGCGCATCTTCTCCAGGATCTCCGGCCGTTTCGCGATGTTGAGCGTCGCCTCGCAAGCGAGCCGCATCACATAGCCGTGCTTCTTCTGCCATTCGATCAGATGCGGCAGCAGATCCAACGCCGCCTTGCGGTTGCCGATGAAATTGTCGTCGACGAAATACACCGTGTCGGTCATGCCGCATTGGCGCAACCGGTCGAGCTCGGCGATGATCTGTTGCGGCGTCTTGATGCGCGGATTGCGCCCGTAAAGTCCGGGGATGTCGCAGAACTCGCACTGATACGGGCAGCCGCTCGAATACTGGATGTTGCCGAGGAAATATCTTTTGACCTCGGCCAGCTCATAGGCCGGAATCGGAAACTCCGTCATCGGCACCCGATCGACGGTCTCGAGCTTGACCTGTTGCGCCGGGCGCGAGCAGTCGAGCGAAAGCCGCGCGATCAGTTGGTCGGTGGCATCGCCGAGCTCACCGACATGCAGATAGTCGAACGCGGGATAGTAGTCCGGACAGGCGCTGACGGATGGGCCGCCGATCGCAACCGGCAGCTCGAACGCGTGCGCGCGCCGGCAGATGTCGTTCATCTGCTGGCGCTGGATATGCATGCCGGAGACGAACACCGCTTCGGCCCATTCGAAGTCTTCCCGCGTAGCCGGGCGGAGGTTCTCGTCAACGAAGCGCACCGGCCAGGTTGCCGGCAGATAGGCCGCGATCAGGAGCAGGCCCTGCGGCGGCATGAAAGCTCGGACGCCAT